>Ga0209647_1000829_pt1 | contig 28199 bp, 14 predicted proteins | sample GraSoi_2013_60cm_FD_185827 | JGI IMG/M metagenome (GOLD analysis project Ga0209647, IMG submission 185827) | Grasslands soil microbial communities from the Angelo Coastal Reserve, California, USA - Sample 9_17_2013_60cm (SPAdes) (version 2) | ecosystem: Environmental > Terrestrial > Soil >... | reverse complement strand
TCCTGATCGGCGACTTCACCGGCATGATCGGGGATCCGAGCGGCCGCAACGCCACCCGTCCGCGACTCACGCCCGCGGAGATCCAGGCCAACGCGCGCACCTACGAGTCGCAGATCTACCGGATCCTCGATCGCGGGCAGACCCGCATCGATTTCAATTCGCGCTGGTTCGGCGCGATGAGCGCCGCGGGCCTGATCGAGATCGCCGCGCGCGCGACGGTGGCGCGCATGCTCGAGCGCGACGATTTCAGCAAGCGCTTCCGGGGCAGTCAGCCGATAGCGCTGCACGAGTTCCTCTACCCGCTGGTGCAGGGCTATGACTCGGTGGCCCTGAACGCCGACGTCGAGCTGGGCGGGACCGACCAGAAATTCAACCTGCTCGTGGGCCGGCAGCTGCAGGAGCATTACGGCCAGGAGCCGCAGGTGGTGCTGACCATGCCGCTGCTCGAGGGTCTCGACGGCATCAACAAGATGTCGAAATCACTCGGCAATTACGTGGCGATCACCGACGCGCCCGACGACATGTTCGGCAAGCTGATGTCCATCTCGGACGAGCTGATGTGGCGTTACTTCGAACTGCTGTCCTTCCGGCCGCTGTCCGAGCTGGCCGACCTGCGCGCGGGCGTGGCCGCGGGCCGCAATCCCCGCGATGTGAAGTTCGAGCTGGCGCAGGAGATCGTCGCGCGCTTTCACGACATTGCGGCGGCGCAGCAAGCGCAGCGGAATTTCACCAGCCGTTTTGCCGATAAAGTCCTGCCCAGCGGCCTGGAGGAGGTGCCGCTGGCCTGTGCCGCCGGCGAGACGGGCCTGGGGCTGCTTGCGGCCCTGACCAGTGCGGGAGTGGCGCTGGCCTCCAGCCGGGGCGAAGCGCGCCGCAAGGTGGCTGAAGGGGCGGTGCGCGTCGATGGGGTCAAGGTCAGCGACCCCCAGCTGTCCCTGGCCTCCGGGGCGAGCTACACGCTGCAGGTTGGCCCGCGCCGCTACGCCCGTGTCGCGGTGCAAAAAGCGTCTTGAAACAATTGGATAGTCACGCTGGCGGCTGAGCTGTGGCTTATTTGTTGCGAATCGTTGACAGCCACCAATCCAGCCCTATAATGCGCGCCCTCAGCAGACGGCGCCGCTCGACTGAGCGGCGTTGCAACAGCGTATGTGTCTATGTTGACGGGGAGAGCCGCAGGGCTATACTCCTCGGCCCTTTCTTCGGCCCTCGTGACCGAAGTGCTCTTTAACAATTTGGCAGGTAATTTGTGTGGGGACTCGCGTCGATTGTGTTCTTTTGAATGCAAGATGACCGAGTGACCAAAAGTCCAGCGATGGGCCTTTGAATCACTCTTTTTGTTGAAAGCTCAAAGCTATCAAGTGAAGAGTTTGATCCTGGCTCAGATTGAACGCTGGCGGCGTGCTTAACACATGCAAGTCGAGCGGTAACAGGCGTAGCAATACGTGCTGACGAGCGGCGAACGGGTGAGTAATGCTTCGGAATCTGCCTGATAGTGGGGAATAACTAACCGAAAGGTTAGCTAATGCCGCATACGTCCCCTCTTCACAACGGAGAGGCGAGAAAGCGGGGGATCGCAAGACCTCGCGCTAACAGATGAGCCGAAGTCGGATTAGCTAGTTGGTGAGGTAACGGCTCACCAAGGCGACAATCCGTAGCTGGTCTGAGAGGACGACCAGCCACACTGGGACTGAGACACGGCCCAGACTCCTACGGGAGGCAGCAGTGGGGAATATTGGACAATGGGGGCAACCCTGATCCAGCGACGCCGCGTGTGTGAAGAAGGCCTGCGGGTTGTAAAGCACTTTTAGTGGGGACAAAAAGCTCAGGGCTAATACCTCTGGGTCTTGATTTAACCCAAAGAAAAAGCACCGGCTAACTCTGTGCCAGCAGCCGCGGTAATACAGAGGGTGCAAGCGTTAATCGGAATTACTGGGCGTAAAGCGTGCGTAGACGGTTTCGTAAGTCGGGTGTGAAATCCCCGGGCTCAACCTGGGAATTGCATTCGAAACTGCGAGGCTAGGGTACGGAAGAGGGAAGCGGAATTTCTGGTGTAGCGGTGAAATGCGTAGATATCAGAAGGAACATCAGTGGCGAAAGCGGCTTCCTGGTCCAGTACCGACGTTCAGGCACGAAAGCGTGGGGAGCAAACAGGATTAGATACCCTGGTAGTCCACGCCATAAACGATGAGAACTAGACGTTGAGAGGGTTAGCCTCCCAGTGTCGTAGCTAACGCGCTAAGTTCTCCGCCTGGGGAGTACGGCCGCAAGGTTGAAACTCAAAGGAATTGACGGGGACCCGCACAAGCGGTGGAGCATGTGGTTTAATTCGATGCAACGCGAAGAACCTTACCTGGCCTTGACATCCATGGAATTCTGCAGAGATGTGGAAGTGCCTTCGGGAACCATGAGACAGGTGCTGCATGGCTGTCGTCAGCTCGTGTCGTGAGATGTTGGGTTAAGTCCCGCAACGAGCGCAACCCTTGTCCTTAGTTGCCATCATTCAGTTGGGAACTCTAAGGAGACCGCCGGTGACAAACCGGAGGAAGGTGGGGATGACGTCAAGTCATCATGGCCTTTATGGCCAGGGCTACACACGTGCTACAATGGCAGGTACAGAGGGAAGCCAACGCGCGAGCGGGAGCCAATCCCAGAAAGCCTGTCGTAGTCCGGATCGGAGTCTGCAACTCGACTCTGTGAAGTTGGAATCGCTAGTAATCGCAGATCAGCATTGCTGCGGTGAATACGTTCCCGGGTCTTGTACACACCGCCCGTCACACCATGGGAGTTTACTGCACCAGAAGCAGGTAGCCTAACCGCAAGGATGGCGCCTACCACGGTGTGGTCGATGACTGGGGTGAAGTCGTAACAAGGTAGCCGTACGGGAACGTGCGGCTGGATCACCTCCTTTAAGAGACCGCAGTCAACGGAACAGGTTGGCGCGAGTTCCCAGCACAAATTACCTGCCTGATCGCCTTGAGGTAGCGGCCTAAAGCTCCCTGGAACGCGCTTGGCAAGACAGGCTGCAGCACCGCATTGGGTCTGTAGCTCAGTTAGTTAGAGCGCACCCCTGATAAGGGTGAGGTCGGGGGTGCAACTCCTCCCAGACCCACCAACCAATGACGGGGCCATAGCTCAGCTGGGAGAGCGCCTGCTTTGCAAGCAGGAGGTCACCGGTTCGATCCCGGTTGGCTCCACCAGCCCTTCAGTCGTACCTGCCAAGGCGGAAAAGTTTGCGATGCGCGGTGCATGAGGCCGTGTCGCTCTTTAAAAATCCGGAAATTCTTTTGATAGACGCTAAGTTTTCAAGCGAGTGTTTTTTTATATTCTCTTGAGAATGTCGCGTTCGCATAAATGTGAGAGATCAGCTCCATATCCTCAAACTTCTTGAGGTTATATGGTCAAGTGAAGAAGCGCATATGGCGGATGCCTTGGCGGTAGAAGGCGATGAAGGACGTAGTAGCCTGCGATAAGCGCCGGGGAGCTGGCAAACAAGCTTCGATCCGGCGATTTCCGAATGGGGAAACCCAGAGCTTTACGCTCTATCTCATGCTGAATACATAGGTGTGAGAAGCAAACCCGGTGAATTGAAACATCTCAGTAACCGGAGGAATAGAAATCAACCGAGATTCCCTTAGTAGTGGCGAGCGAAAGGGGAACAGCCCAGTTGTGGTAATCCGAAGAGGTCTAGTGGAACAGTCTGGAAAGTCTGGCCAAAGAAGGTGATAGCCCTGTAGACGAAAGACCGAATCGGTGAGCAACGAAGAGTAGGACGGGACACGTGCAATCCTGTCTGAACATAGGGGGACCATCCTCTAAGGCTAAATACTCTCTACCGACCGATAGTGAACCAGTACCGTGAGGGAAAGGCGAAAAGAACCGCGGTGAGCGGAGTGAAATAGAACCTGAAACCGTATGCGTACAAGCAGTCGGAGCCCCGCAAGGGGTGACGGCGTACCTTTTGTATAATGGGTCAGCGAGTTATTTTCAGTGGCAAGGCTAACCGAATAGGGGAGCCGTAGGGAAACCGAGTCTTAATAGGGCGCCACAGTCGCTGGGAATAGACCCGAAGCCAGTCGATCTATCCATGGCCAGGATGAAGATCAGGTAACACTGATTGGAGGTCCGAACGAACCACTGTTGCAATAGTGCGTCGATGAGCTGTGGATAGGAGTGAAAGGCTAATCAAGGCTGGCGATAGCTGGTTCTCCCCGAAAGCTATTTAGGTAGTGCCTCGGTTATTACTCGAGGGGGTAGAGCACTGTTTAGAGAAGGGGGCCATCTCGGCCTACCAACTCTATGCAAACTCCGAATACCTCGAAGTACAGACCGGGAGACACACAGCGGGTGCTAACGTCCGTTGTGAAGAGGGCAACAACCCAGACCATCAGCTAAGGTCCCAAAATTTCGGCTAAGTGGTAAACGATGTGGAAAGTCATAGACAGCCAGGAGGTTGGCTTAGAAGCAGCCATCCTTTAAAGAAAGCGTAATAGCTCACTGGTCAAGTCGGTCCGCGCGGAAGATTTAACGGGGCTCAAGCCGAGTACCGAAGCTATGGGTGTGCAGCAATGCACGCGGTAGGGGAGCGTTCTCTACGCCTGTGAAGGTGTGCTGCGAGGCATGCTGGAGGTATGAGAAGTGCGAATGCTGACATGAGTAACGTTAAAGCGGGTGAAAAACCCGCTCGCCGTAAACCCAAGGTTTCCTGAGCTACGTTAATCGGCTGAGGGTGAGTCGGTTCCTAAGGCGAGACCGAAAGGTGTAGTCGATGGAAAGCAGGTTAATATTCCTGCACCAGAACCACTGCGATGGGGTGACGGAGAAGGCTAGATCCAGCGGCATTTATGCCGTCTAAGCTCGTAGGCAGTACTTGTTGGAAAATCCGCAGGTACGTTAATGCCGAGAGGTGAATGTAAGGTCTCTTCGGAGATCAATTGGATTGATGCCACGCTTCCGGGAAAAGCCTCTAAGCTTCAGGTGAATTCTGACCGTACCGTAAACCGACACTGGTGGGTGGGGAGATAATCTCCCAAGGCGCTTGAGAGAACTCTGGTTAAGGAACTCTGCAAATTGATACCGTAACTTCGGAAGAAGGTATGCCTCCAGGGGTGATTGGACTTGCTCCATGAGCTCTCGGAGGTCGCAGGTAATTGGTGGCTGCGACTGTTTACCAAAAACACAGGACTCTGCTAACACGCAAGTGGATGTATAGGGTCTGACGCCTGCCCGGTGCCGGAAGGTTAATTGATGGGGTCAGCCGCAAGGCAAAGCTCCTGATCGAAGCCCCGGTAAACGGCGGCCGTAACTATAACGGTCCTAAGGTAGCGAAATTCCTTGTCGGGTAAGTTCCGACCTGCACGAATGGCGTAACGCTGGCCACACTGTCTCGACCAGAGACTCAGTGAAGTTGAAATCGCTGTGAAGATGCGGCGTAGCTGCGGAAAGACGGAAAGACCCCGTGAACCTTTACTACAGCTTTACACTGAACTTTGACCTTGTTTGTGTAGGATAGGTGGGACCCTATGAAGCGGAGGCGCTAGCTTTCGTGGAGGGGACGTTGAAATACCACCCTGATAAGTTCGGAGTTCTAACCTTGGCCCGTTATCCGGGTCGGGAACACTGTATGGTGGGTAGTTTGACTGGGGCGGTCTCCTCCCAAAGAGTAACGGAGGAGTGCAAAGGTACGCTCAGCGCGGTCGGTCATCGCGCACAGAGTGCAATGGCATAAGCGTGCTTAACTGCGAGACGTACATGTCGAGCAGGTGCGAAAGCAGGTCATAGTGATCCGGTGGTTCTGTATGGAAGGGCCATCGCTCAACGGATAAAAGGTACTCCGGGGATAACAGGCTTATTCCTCCCAAGAGTCCACATCGACGGAGGAGTTTGGCACCTCGATGTCGGCTCATCACATCCTGGGGCTGTAGCAGGTCCCAAGGGTTCGGCTGTTCGCCGATTAAAGTGGTACGCGAGCTGGGTTCAAAACGTAGATAACACTGCGTTGCCAGGAAGTAATTCCTTGAAAAATTTTACTGGCTCATATCGGTGAAGCCCTCCTGGAGTGCAAACTGCTCCAAAGGGTAATACCGAGGGAAGGCGGGTAAACATGGATGCAACGGTACTTGCGATCTGACGATCGTTGCATCACCGACCACACAGCTGTGCGGTCACATGCTTATCTTGCCCCTGTAGAGACTGATCCATTAAGGAGAGAGTCGTCGGGAATGTCGACGGCTAAGACGCCAGTCGCCTTCGCTGCAAGCGGAGGATGAAGGTATAGTCCATGCCACCCGAAATGGTGGATTTGCATGCGTGAGACAGTTTGGTCCCTATCTTCCGTAGCCGTTGGAGATTTGAGGGTGAGCTGTCCTTAGTACGAGAGGACCGGGATGGACGCACCACTGGTGTTCCGGTTGTCACAACAGTGGCACTGCCGGGTAGCTATGTGCGGACGGGATAACCGCTGAAAGCATCTAAGCGGGAAGCCCCCCCCAAGACTAGATCTCCCTGGGAACTCGATTCCCCTAAAGGGCCCACGAAGACTACGTGGTTGATAGGCCGGGTGTGTAAGGTCAGTAATGACTTCAGCTAACCGGTACTAATTGCCCGTGAGACTTGACCATATAACCTCAAGCGGTTTGGCTTTGCGGCCAAGGGCGCGGGGTTGACTGATGCAACTGGAGCGATTTGTTACATAGACGAACGCGACAAGCGTCGACTCAAAAGAATTTTCCGGTTTTGCCTGGCGGCTATAGCGAGCAGGAACCACCCGATCCCATTTCGAACTCGGAAGTGAAAATGCTCTGCGCCGATGGTCGTGTGGCAGTTGCCATGCCAGAGTAGGTCACTGCCAGGCTTCTCATGTAGACAAGGGCCCCGCTGCTTTACGGCAGCGGGGCCTTTTTCTTGGTGCAGCCGGAGCGCGACTAGGGCCGCAATCTTGCGTGGTGTCGTGCACGCTGGCGATGGCCGATTGAAGCGACGAGGCGCCAGAGCGCGTGAAAAATGAGCCACAGGGTGAGACCGAAACCGAGCGCCAGGAGGAGCCCTTCGGCAGACAGCGCGAAGGTCGGCACCCACTCGCCGAAGGTCGCTCGTGCGAGCGCCGGATCGGTGTGAAAGGCGAGATACCCCAGCTGATGAAACAGCGTTCCATGCAGGGCATCGACCGCGATCTGCAGGCGCTGGACGGAAGCGACGAGCGCCTCGATGGCGGCGCCCTCGGCATGAAAGGTCACGTCGCGACTCGCCAGGTGATACTGGATGAGCTGCCCCAGATCGCCGTGAAAATACTGGTCAGCGATCTGCTGCCACGGAGCCAGATCGAGCCGCGCCTGGTCGAGCCGGCCGCCGAGCCGCTGCACGTATTGCGTGATGAAGCCCGGCACGAGGCCGCCGGTGATGACGGCAGCGAGGAGCAGCAAGCGGTCGATCAAGCCGCGTATGAACACCATGGGAGCAGGGCCTCCGATACGGTCTCGGACATTACTCCGGCTCCGGATGTTCGTGCCTACCCGGTTCGCAAATCCTGCAAGACAGGGGCGGAGGTGGCCCCCATACGCAATCGGCGCGGGCTCCACGCCACTGCTGTAGGCGTCGCCAGGCCGGCTGATTATATCCACAGAGGATCAATAGTCCCTGAAATCTGCCCTATTGACCCGAAATTTGGCGCTCGCCATTGCATGAGCTAAGGGGCGATGGCCGGCCCTGCGTACGGGTGCGCACGACCCCTGCTAATTCGCTGGCGCGCCCAGCAGCTCCTGGGTGCGGGCGATGATCTGGCCCTCGGCGCATCCCGCTGCGACCTGTGATTTCCCCACCTCAAAGGTATTGCCACGCCCGTAGCTCGCATCGTCGGGAAGGTAGCCCGTGTAGCCGTTGGTCAGCGTCAACAGCAGGGGGCTGCGCTCGCCCAGCCGGTCACGCAGGTGGCGGTCAATCAGTGTCCCGACTTCGCCGGACACGCCGACCAGGTCCACCGGGCCAATTCCGAGGTACGAAATCCGCAGCCGCCGCAGGAGCGCCGGATCCGACTTAGCCGGACAGGAGATGACCGTCTGAGCCGCGCGCATTGCCGTCCGTACGGGTTGCGGCCTCAACCGGTCGGTGACCCGTATGATTTCCAGGGCCAGTGCCTGGCCCAGCCGCTGGCTGAGCATGAAACCGGTGGACTTCATGTCCGAGGTCACAATGTGGCCGTCGCTCTGGGGTTCCGCGTGGAAGGACATCAGGATCGGGTTCTGATCGCCGGCGGCCCCGCTGGTCCAGAAAGTCTCGGTGCGCTGCGCTCCGTAGTGCTCGTCGACGAAGCGGTCGACCACGCCGGGGATATCGGCGCTGACTTGGGCAGCGTGCGCGCCGGCGGTGTCGGAACTGTAGAGGGACACGGCATGGACCGCGTAGTTGGCGATGATGGCCAGCGGGCTGCCGTCGGCGCGCAGGAATCCGACCACCCGCACCGTCTTGTCGGAGGGGCCCTCCGGATCCTGGCCGAGAATGAAGCCGTTGGCCGTGAGTTCGTCGCGATTCATGTTGATGTAGGCCAGGCCATTGCCGGTACCGACGCGGACGGCCTCGAGTCGATGCTGTGCCTGCTCAATCGCCGCGAGCATCCCGGCGATCACCAGCTCGCCGTAGCCATTGCCCATGGTCCAGGGCACGGTATGGGTGTGCGTGGCCGCGATCAGGACATGGTCCGGCGATACCGCGTAGCGCTCGGAGATGCGGTCGACCGCCTGTTCGTAGAATTCGTCCGGGAGGATGATCACATCGGCCACGACCACGATCGCCGTTGTTCCTGCGCCCTGCAGAACAAGGGCACGGGCATAAAGCGAATCGTGGACGGAGGTCAGCGGCGAGTCATTGTTGTTGAGGATCGGAAACTGCGAGGGCGGCGGATCGATCGTGGCCCGGCCGGTGCCAGCCTGGAGGCTCGCTTCCCCGGCAGGGGCGGCGGCGCCCGCTGCGGCCGTGGCGCCCGCAGCCGCCTGTGCGGTGCAGGCGGCGATCATTGCGACGATGACCGGCCGGAATCGCCGCCGCCGCATCTCAGCTCACCTTGTTATCGTGGGCAATCTTCCCGTACCAATACCCGGATTCCTTGATGGTCCGCTTCTGGTGGTCTTCAAAATCCACATAGGTCAACCCAAAGCGTTCGCTATAGCCCGAGGCCCATTCAAAATTATCCAGGAGACTCCAGCAGTGGTACGCGCGTACCGGGACGCCATCGGCGATCGCGCGCGACAGGGCCAGCAGGTGTGCGCGCAGATAGGCGATGCGTTTCGCGTCGTGGATCTGGCCGGAAGCATCCGGCCGGTCGTTATAGGCAGCGCCATTCTCGGTGATTTCGATCGGACGCGCGCCGGTCACCAGCTGCATGCGCTTGAGGATGTCGTAAAAACCCTGCGGATAGATGTCCCAGCCGAAGTCGGTCTTTTCATCAGGCCCCACTGCCCAGTCGGCGGTGATGTTCAGGCCCGGAATGCCGGATATCTGCTCGGAGGCGGCGACCCGCGTCAGCGAATAGTAATTGAGCCCGACGAAATCCAGATTGGCGCGCATCAACTGCTCATCACCGGCTTGCATCCCGAGCAGTGAAGCCTGCTGGCCGGCGGGCAGCACGCCTTCCGGGTATTGGCCCGTGAGCACCGGAACCACGAACCAGAGGTTCGAGAGCTTGTCCATCGCCGCCGCTGCGGCCCGGTCGGCATCAGAATCCGTGGCCGGGATCTGGGGCGACACGTCGTATACGCTGCCGACCTTGATGCGGGCATTGGCGGCCTTGAGCGCGCGATATCCCATCCCGTGGGCGAGGTTGACCGTGTGCGTCGCCTTCAGGAAGGCGAGCGCGTCCTTGCGGCCCGGTGCGAACACGCCGAACCAGTAACTCAGTTGGGTGAAGGCCTTCGACTCGTTGAACAGGCTCCAGTTTTCAATGCGATCGCCCAGCGCCCGGCCCATGATGGCGGCATAGTCGGCGAATCGCGCCGCCGTATCACGGTTGGGCCAGCCGCCGCGATCTTCCAGCTCCTGGGGCAGGTCCCAGTGGTAGAGCGTCGGCAAGGGGCGGATCCCGGCCTCCAGCAGCGCGTCCGTCAGGCGATCGTAGTAAGCGAGTCCGCGCTGATTCGCCGGACCCGCTCCGCTCGGCTGGATGCGCGTCCAGGCGATGGAGTAGCGATAGGACTTCAGATTCAGGGTCCGCAGCAGGGCGATGTCGTCGTGGTACCGATGGTAGCTGTCGCAGGCGACGTTGCCGGTGTCACCGTTCTTGATCTTGCCCGGTGCGAGCACAAAGCGATCCCAGACGGACTCACCCTTGCCGTCCTCGTTGTAGGCGCCTTCAATCTGGTACGCCGCGGTGGCCGCACCCCAGAGAAACCCGGGCGGAAATTCTCCCGCCCTGATTCCGCGGGACGCGCTCGCGGCCGCAGCCAACTGCGGCAGGAGCGAGGTGCCCGCCAGTGCCACACCGGTCGTGAGCAGGTCGCGGCGGCTGATGAGATCTGTCTGGCCCGTGGCCCGCGCGGGCTCGCGCGCACCCTGATTTTCATTGCTGGTCGACCTGTACATAGCCGATCTCCATACACGCGGGGAAGACGTCACTGTTGATGCCGAGCTGACGGCAGCGCCGCGTTGCGGGAAACGACTTTCGCCCACAACGCGCGTGAATTGCGTCCGCACGGCCGGATACTATTTTTGCCTTACCGCGTTTGCAAGCGGTTTCAGGAATTGCCGCGACGGTCGATTGGCGGCCATTGCGGCTCGCTCCGCGTGGCGCTCGCGCGCCGCGAGCAGGCGCCAGAGATATTTCTTGACAGGGCCCGGCTCATCGGAGCAGTATCGGCCTCGACGCGCATGAAAGCGGTTTCAGAAACCGATTACACCGCACCGGATACCAGGGGCGGGGATCGGCGGTCGTCAATGCAATCGCGACTTGGGGGTAAATCAAGTGAAGTCATCCAATCTGCGCCGCGGTGCGCAAAAGATCAGCTGCGTTCCGGCCACCATTGACCTGCGGCTGCGGCATCCGCGCAACACGCAGCTGGCTCGGAGCGTGGCCCTTGCCCTCGGCGTAGCCGCTGCGCCGTTTGCGTACGCGCAGACTGCTGCTGCGCCCGCGCCTGCCACGCTCGAGGAAGTGGTGATCACCGGTATCCGCGCCAGCCTGACGTCGTCGGAGAATCTCAAGCGCAGCGCGGTCGGTGTCGTAGACGGCATCGTCGCCGAGGATATCGGCAAGTTCCCGGATACGAACCTCGCCGAATCCATGCAGCGAATCACCGGCGTGTCCATTGACCGCGTCAACGGCGAGGGTTCCAAGGTCTCGGTCCGCGGCATCGGCGCCGATTGGAACCTGGTGCTGCTGAACGGCCGGCAGATGCCGGGCGCGAACATCAATGATACGACCGCTTCCGATTCCCGCTCCTTCGATTTCGCCAATCTGGCCTCCGAGGCCATCGCCGCCATCGAGGTACACAAAACCTCCAGCGCCGATCGTCCCACCGGCGGTCTGGGCGCCACGATCAATGTCAAGACTACGCGCCCCCTGGACAGCCCCGGGCGCAAAGCGGCGTTCGGCGTCAAGGCCGTTACGGACCGCTCGAACAAGAATCTGCCGGGCAAGTTCAAGGGCAGTACGTTTACACCAGAGCTCTCAGGGATATACAGCGACACCTTCGCGGACAACACCTTCGGCGTCGCGATCACGGCGAGCTACCAGGATCGCGCCGCCGGGTACAACCAGGCCGGCGTGGCGAGTGGCTATCACTCGATCCTGGGGAGCGATACCAGCTCCTGGGGCACAATCGGGAACAATCCGCCCGGCAACATCACCAATGGGCCGGGACCGAACGATATCTACCAGGTGCCGCAGGACATCCGTTACTTCCTGACCGGTATCGAGCGCAAGCGCACCAACGGCCAGCTGACCCTGCAGTACCGGCCGATGGATACGGTCACCGCGACGCTCGACTACACCTACTCCGAGAACAAGATAGCGACCAAGCGCCAGGAAATTTCCGCCTGGTTCAATTTCGGTCCCTCGATTTCGAGCTGGACCGGCGGATCGGTAAAGGGTCCGCTGTCATACGTGGAGACGGTCGCCTGTGCCGACAATCCGGTCATCACGGCCGGCGTCAGCTCCTTCCCGGGCTGCGCCGATGTGGCCATGGCCCAGTCCGATTACGCGACCAAAGCGGAAAACAATTCCGTTGGCTTCAACCTGAAATGGGAAGCCACCGACAAGCTCAGCTTTGAATTCGACGCCCATGACTCGACCGCGACCAACGGCGAGGACAGTCCGCTGGGCAATAGCAACACGCTCGGCGTCTCGGGATACTTTCGTGGCACGAATGGCGTCGACTTCTCGCATGATTTCCCGGTGCTCAGCATTACCCTTCCGTCGAGCCTCAACGGCATGATCGATCCCGCCTACATGGAGGTGACCGGCTCGAGCTTCCGCAACAGTTATACGAAGGCACAGGTGCAGCAGGTGCAACTGGGCGGCGACTGGAAATTCGCCGACCGCCAGAAACTCGATTTCGGCGTCGGCATAACCGACGTCAAGAACCGGTCGGCCTTCTCGAACGTGCAGCAGAACGCCTGGGGTGGCCTCGGCAACCCCACTAATTATCCTGACTCAGCCTTCACCGCGGACACGCTCCGGCAATACTTCGGGAACATCGCCGGCAGCTCGAATCCGGCGCTGTTCAACCAGTTCTTCAATTGGGACTTCAGCGCCGTCCGCGCAGCGGCCATTGCATTCTGGGGCCCCGGGGGCGCCGCGCAGTTCTCGGCCAATCCCGTTTATACGGACACCGACCGTAACACCAAGGAGAACTCCAGCAGCGGCTACCTGCAGTACAGCACCGCTTTCGACATGGGGCGCCCGGCGCACTTCGCCGCTGGCCTGCGCTATGAGAAGACCGATGTGACCTCCAGGGCGCAGGTGCCGATTCCCACGGGTAGCCAATGGGTGGCGGCCAATGAGGTCAACATTACATTCGCCCTGCAGCCCGGCTTCACGACCCTGAAGGGCAATTACAGTTTCGCGCTGCCCAATCTCGACTTCGATGTCGATCTGATGCCCAATCTGAAGGCCCGAGCGAGCTGGGGCAAGAGCATCGGCCGGCCCAGCTGGGGTGCCATCCAGGGCGGCCAGACGCTGGACGCGCTCGCACGCCCCGGATTTGGCACCGGCGCGCAGGGCAATCCCGCGCTGAAGCCGCTGGAATCGAAGAATATCGACCTGGCACTGGAGTGGTATTACGCCAAGGGCAGCTACCTGTCGATGGGCTACTTCAAGAAGGACGTGTCCAACTACCCAGGCTTTGGAGTGATCAACCAGACGCCCTTCAACATTCCGAATCCAGGTCTCGGCCCCTGGGTCGCTGAAGCCATCGCGAGCGGCTGCGCGGCCGCGGACAGCGTCTGCATCCGCAATTACATTTTCGCCAATCACGCTGGTGATCCGGCGGTCACGCAGCCTACGGCGACCGCTCAGGGAATCATCGCCGGTCGGCCGGGCATCGACCCTGCGACCATCTTTCACATCACTGTGCCAATCAACGCCGGGTCCTCCAGCATCGACGGCTGGGAAATCAACTTGCAGCACATGTTCGGCAACACCGGGTTCGGTGGAATCATTAACTACACCAAGGTCAAATCCGACCTGAAGTACAACGTTGCGAGCCTGGGTGCGCAATTCCCGTTGCCGGGCCTGAGTGATACCGCGAATTTCGTCGGCTTCTACGAGAACAGCAAATGGGAGGCGCGGGTGGCCTACAACTGGCGTGATCAGTTCTACTCCGGCCTGGACGGCCAGCAGAGTCCCGTATTTATCGAACCGTATGGACAGGTCGACGCCAATGTCGGCTTCAAGCTCAATGACCGGCTGAGTTTCCAGCTGGAGGCGATCAACCTGACTGACAAGGGCCAGCGTTCGCACAGCCGCACCCGGCAGGCCGTGGAATTCGCCACTCAGAATGGTGCCCGCTACATGATTGGAGCGCGCTACCAGCTGGGCAAGTAACCGGACAGAACCTGCCTAGACCCCAGCGCGCGAGTGGCTATGGGGTGAAAGAGCCGCTGCCTGCCAGCGGCTTTTTCGTCCGGGTGTAGGATGGCTGAGGTCGCAGATGGAAGTGCCCACCGGTGAGCAGTCAAGTCAAACGCGTGGTGATCGTCGGTGGCGGGTCGGCCGGTTGGCTGACCGCGGGACTGATCGCTGCGGACCACCGTAGCGCGCAGGGGCAGGGTCTGGAGGTGACCCTGGTGGAGTCGCCCGCCGTCGGTCCGATCGGCGTGGGCGAGGGCACCTGGCCGTCCATGCGCGATACGCTGCGGCGCATCGGCGTGTCGGAGACGGATTTCATTCGCGAGTGCGACGCGGCTTTCAAGCAGGGTTCGAAGTTCGTCGGCTGGTCCAGTGGCGAGGCCGAGCATTACTACCATCCCTTCAGCCTGCCCCAGGGCTACACCGAGGCCAACCTGGTCACAGCCTGGCTGCACCGGCACGCCGCAACCCCCTATGCCGAGCTCGTCAGCTTCCAGCCGCAACTGTGCGAGCGGGGCCGCGCCCCGAAGCAGGTCACCACGCCGGAATTCGCGGCGGTCGCGAACTATGCCTATCACCTGGACGCCGGAAAGTTTGGCCAGTTCCTGCAGCGGCATTGCACGGCGCGACTGGGCGTGCGACACGTCGTCGACCACGTCGCCCGGATCGAGCCCGCCGACAACGGCGATATTGCTGCGCTCGTGACCGCCGCGCAGGGGCGGATCGCCGGTGACCTGTTCATCGACTGCACGGGTTTCGCGTCCCTGTTGCTGGGGCAGCACTACGGCGTGCCGCTGCTTTCGGCGCAGCCGCTGCTGTTTAACGATACAGCCCTTGCGGTCCAGGTGCCCTATGCGGCCGCCGACGCGCCGATCGCATCGAACACGATTTCGACCGCCCGCCCGGCGGGCTGGATCTGGGACATCGGGCTGCAGACGCGACGCGGCGTGGGCTACGTGTACTCCAGCGCCCATACGTCCGACTCGGAGGCGGAAACCATCCTGCGCGAGTATGTCGCCGCGGGCGCCAATCCGAAGGACGCCGCTTCACTGGCGCCCCGCAAGCTCTCGTTCCGCCCCGGCTACCGGCAGAAGCTGTGGGAGCGCAATTGCGTCGCGGTGGGCCTGGCCGCGGGCTTCGTGGAGCCGCTGGAGGCCTCGGCACTGGCGCTGGTGGAGTTCTCCGCCGCCATGATCAGCGACCAGCTGCCCGCGACGCGTGCATCAATGGACATCGTGGCCGCGCGCTTCAACGATGCCTTCCTTTACCGCTGGGAGCGCGCGGTCGAGTTCCTGAAACTGCATTACCTGCTGTCGGCACGCACGGACACTCCCTATTGGCGCGAGCACCGCGCCGGCGCATCGGTGCCGCCCAGGCTGGCGGAGCTGCTGGCGCTGTGGCGGCAGCAGCCGCCCTCCCGCTACGATTTTTTCCGCATCGAGGAGATCTTCCCCTCGGCAAGCTACCATTACGTGCTGTACGGGATGGGCTTTCGGCCCGAACCGGCGGCATTCCCGGAGCGGCCGGACAATTCGGCGCTGGCGGAGCGGTATTTCGGGGAGGCGGCGGCACTCGCGAAGTCGATGCTGGCCGGGCTCCCGGCCCATCGTACACTGCTCAATCACCTGCAGAGCTACCGGCTGCAGCGCATCTAGCGCTCTTGAGGATCGGATGGCCAGACCCGTGCTCCTGAACAACGTCGAACACAAGGCACTGCGTGTCATCACGACGCGCACCGCGGCTTTGGGCGATGATGTGATGTCAGCGATCATCGTGCCGGATGAGTTCCGCAGCGTCCAGGCCTGCTACCCGATCGTGTTCCAGAAGCAGACCGACACCGGTCAGTTCCTGCCGCTGGCCCTGTTCGGATTCGAGTCCGGGGAAAATCTGTTCCTGACGGAATCGGGCTGGGACGCGCACTACGTTCCACTCAGCATTGAACGCCTGCCGTTCCTGATCGGCGGTCCGCGCACGGCCGCGCAGGCTTCGCCACCGCAGCTCGTTGTGCACGTCGATCTCGACAGCCCGAGGATCAGCTGGACCGAGGGTGAGCCGGTGTTCCTGGAGTACGGCGGGACCACGGAATTTCTCAAGCGCGCCGGCGCGCTGCTGCATATGCTCCATGCAGGCCTGGAAGCAACACCGGCCTTCATCGACGCGCTTCTTGGCCTGGACCTGCTGGAATCCTTCGTCGCCGACATCGAGCTCAAAGACGGCTCGCACAATCGTCTCGCCGGTTTCTACACCGTGAACGAAGAGCGCGTGCGCGCTCTGGACGGCACTGCCGTCGCGTCGCTCCATGCGCGAGGCTTTCTCGAGCCGCTCTACATGGTGGTGGCGTCGACGGTGCATTTCCGTGACCTGATCGATCGACGCAACCGCCGCCTGTGATGCCGACGATCGCCGCCACCGTTCGCGAACTCGAGGTGACCGACACGCCGGGGTGGCGCGCCGAGGTGCTGGGTTCGTTCGAGCCGCTGCTGCTGCGTGGCCTGGTGACGCAGTGGCCGCTGGTCCAGGCGGGCAAGCGCTCCATGGGTGCGGCGCTGGCCTACCTGCGTGGCTACTACCGCAATGCCACGGTCGGCGCCTGGTACGGACCGCCACAGATCCGGGGGCGTTTCTTCTATAACGAGGACTGCTCGGGTTTTAACTTTCAGGCTGCGATGGTCAAGCTCGATGCGGTGTTTGACGAGCTCGAGCGCCACCAGCACGAGACCGAGCCGCCGGCGGTCTACGTCGGCTCGACCACCGTCGACACCTGCCTCCCCGGTCTGCGCGCTGAGAACGATGTGGCAGGACTACCGGCCGACGCACTGGCCAGCGTCTGGCTGGGCAATCGCACGCGCATCGCGGCGCACTTCGACATGCCCGACAACCTTGCCTGCGTGGCGGTCGGGCGGCGCCGCTTCACCCTGTTTCCACCGGCCGAATTGCCCAATCTGTACGGCGGTCCGCTCGAGTTCACGCCGGCGGGCCAGCAGATCAGCCTGGTCGACTTCGCCAATCCCGACTTCGAGCGCTACCCGCGCTTTGCCGCAGCCCTGCGCAGCGCGCGCCTCGCCGAGCTGGAAGCGGGCGACGCGCTGTACATCCCCGGTATGTGGTGGCACCACGTCGAGGCGCTCGCGCCCTGCAATGTGTTGATCAACTACTGGTGGCAGCAGACGCCGGCATACCTCGATGCGCCCGTCAACGCCCTGCTGCACGCGCTCTTGAGCCTGCGCGCCCTCCCGCCGGCGCAGCGCGCGGCCTGGCGCGGATTCTTCGACCACTACGTATTTGCCGCGGACGACGCGGTGGCGGCCCATATTCCGGCGCGCAGCCGGGGCGTGCTCGGCCCGATTGACGAAACGCGTGCGCGCTCGCTGCGGGCGTTGCTGCTCAAGCAGTTGAACCGATGATCCGGTGCGGACAAGTCAGGGAGGCGCAGCTTGCAGGCTAAGCAGATCAACAGAGTGGTGATTGCCGGTGGCGGCACGGCGGGCTGGATGATGGCCGCGGCCCTGTCGAAGACGCTGGGACAGGTGCTCGACATCTGCCTGATCGAATCCGACGAGATCGGCACCGTCGGCGTGGGCGAAGCGACCATTCCGCCGATCATTATTTTTCACCGGCTGCTGGACATCAACGAACAGAAGTTCATGGCCGCGATGCAGGCCACCTTCAAGCTCGGCATCGCCTTCGAGAACTGGCGCCAGCTTGGCGAGACCTACATCCATTCCTTTGGCACCTCCGGCACCGACCACTGGACCGCAGGCTTCCAGCATTTCTGGCTGCGGGGGCGGGAACGCGGGCTGGCGGGCCCCTACGGCGAGTACTGTCTCGAGTTGCAGGCGGCGCTCGCAGGGCGCTTTGCGCACCTGCCGCAGGGCGGCATGAACTATGCGTTCCATCTGGATGCCAGCCTGTACGCCAAGTTCCTCAGGCAGTTCAGCGAACCGTACGGGGTGCGCCGCATCGAAGGCAAGATCGTGGACGTGCGCCTCGACGCCGACAGCGGCGCCATCGCCTCGCTCCGCCTGGATTCCGGGCTCGAAGTGGCCGGTGACCTGTTCATCGATTGCAGCGGATTTCGCGGCCTGCTGATCGAGCAGGCGCTGCACGCGGGTTATGAGGACTGGACCCACTGGCTGCCCTGCGACAGCGCCGTGGCGGTGCAGACGCGCTCGACCGGCGAGCCGCTGCCCTACACGCGCTCGATTGCCCGCGATGCCGGCTGGCAATGGCGCATTCCCCTGCAGCATCGGGTTGGCAACGGCCTGGTCTACTGCAGCCGCTACCAGAGCGACGCGGAGGCGCGGCAGACGCTGCTGGCCAATGTCGAGGGTGAGCTGCTGACCGAACCGCGGGTCCTGAAATTCCGTGCCGGACGACGGCTGAGGCACTGGGTGAAGAACTGCGTGGCGATCGGCCTGTCGAGCGGCTTCATCGAACCGCTGGAGTCGACCAGCATTCACCTGATCCAGCGCGGCATCATCCGCCTGATGCAGATGTTCCCGTTTGCCGGCATCGCTCCGTCGGACGTCGAGGAATTCAACCAGCAGACCCGGGTCGAGTGGGAGCATATCCGCGACTTCATCGTGCTGCATTACCACCTGACCGACCGGCAGGACACGCCGTTCTGGCGGCACTGCCGTGGCATGGAGATCCCCGCCACGCTGGCGCACCGCATCCGCCTGTTTCGCGAGACCGGGCGGGTGTTCCGGATCCCGAACGAGTTGTTCGCCGAAAACTCCTGGATCCAGGTGATGCTCGGGCAGGGCATCGTGCCGGAGCAGCACCACCCGGTCGCGGGCGTGATGAGCGATGCGGAACTGCAGGCCTTCCTGGCCGGCATCAAGTCGCGGGTCGACAAGACCGTGGCACAGCTGCCCGGGCACCAGCTGTACATCAAGCAATATTGCGATGCCGCCGAGAAAGCTTGACACGCTTGGAGCAAACAGGGCAGCATCCCTGAAACCGGTTGCAGAACAGCCTGCCGGGACCGATTTACAGAAAAAAATGCTCCTGTAGCGCCAAGCGTTCAATCATGAAGCCCGGGATAACCAATCTTACCGGCCTGGCCCTGGCCGTGGCCATGGGCGGGTTCCTGCTGGGCTTTGACGCGACCGTCATCTCCGGTGTCGTGCCCTTCATACAGCAGTACTTTGACCTGAACGGGGTCGCGGGCAGCCTGCGGCTGGGCTGGGCGGTCAGTTGCCTGGGTTGGGGCGCCATGGCGGGGAATCTTGCGGCCGGATTCCTCAGCGATCGCTACGGGCGACGCGCGGTCCTGCGCCTGACGGCCGTGCTGTTCATGGGCTCGGCGCTGCTGGCCTCGACCGCAACCAGTTTTACCGTATTCGTCATGGCCCGTATCTGCGGCGGGCTCGGCGTCGGTGCGGCGATACTCACGGCGCCGGTTTACATCGCCGAGATCGCGCCGGCCAATCGCCGCGGCGGCCTGGTCTCGCTCAACCAGCTGATGATCGTGATTGGCATTTCCGTTTCATTCTTTTCCAACTATTTCCTCGTGGGCCTGGGTGCGGACAGCTGGCGCTGGATGCTGGGCGTGCAGGTCGTGCCCGCGTCGCTGTTCCTCCTGCTATTGAGCACCGTGCCCGAGAGCCCGCGCTGGCTGCTCGACAAGGGCCGCAGTTCGCAGGCCCTGGAGGTGCTGACCTCGCTCCACGGCGCGAGTGCTGCCCAGCAGGAGCTGGCGGAGATCCAGCAAAGCCTCAGGGCTGCAGCGAGCACGATCCGCATCCGCAATGTCTTCACTCCGCGCCTCAGGTTTGTGCTGTTGTTTGCCGTTGGCATCGCCTTTTTCCAGCAGATCACCGGCATCAATGCCATCTTCTACTACCTGCCGACGATCTTTGCGCAAGCCGGTGGCGGCCTGGCCACGGCATTTGGACAATCAGTGCTGGTTGGCCTGGTCAACGTCGGCATGACCCTGGTCGCGATCCGGCTCATCGACCGCCTCGGCCGCAGGCCGTTGCTGCTTGCCGGCATTTCGGGAATGGCCGTCGCGCTGCTGAGTATCGCCTGGGCCTTCCATGCCGCGCCGGCGACCCCGGGCACCGTGCCGCCCGTCAATGCGCATCTGGTGCTGTTCGCCATCATCACCTTCGTGGCCTGCTTTGCCATTTCGCTCGGTCCGGTCATGTGGGTGATGCTGGCGGAGATCTTCCCGAACGAGGAGCGCGCTGCGGCCATTTCGGTGGTCGGATTCTGGAATTCCCTGGTCAGCGCCAGTGTGACGCTGATCTTCCCGTGGGAACTCGCCCGCCTCGGGCCAGACGGCACGTTCTTGGGCTACGGCCTCCTGGCGGTCGCCGGCCTGCTATTCCTCGCGTTCCATGCTCCCGAAACCAAGGGCAGGACGCTCGAGGAGCTGGAGCGCACGCTGCTGCGCGCCAGTGCGGGATGAAGCGATGAAGCACAAGTCGAAGACCGTCCCGCACAGGATTCGGGGCAAGCGTGGCCCCCGCCCGCGCAGTTCGGTCACTCTGAAAATGGTGGCCCGCGAAGCGGGCGTCTCGGCGAGTACGGCGTCGCGCATCATCAATCGCACCGTGAACGTCAGCGACGAGCTGCGCCTGGCGGTCGAAGCGGCCATCGCTAAGTTCAATTTCCGTCCGAACGCGGCGGCGCGGGGCCTGGCACTTGGCCGGACCCTCACGATCGGCGTCGTCAGTCAGGCGATGGACAGTCCCTTCTACGGCGAGGCTCTCGTCGCCATCGAGCGCCGGCTGCAGCCGCTGGGCTACGCACCACTGTTCATGAGCGGCAACTGGCAGGAGCAGGAAGAAGTCCGCTGCATGGAAGAGCTGATCAATCGCGGCGTCGACGGCATCATCATGTTTGCCGGTTGCCTCGGTGACGCGGCGCTCAAGGCCTATGCGCGCAAGGTACCCATCGTCGTGACTGGCCGGCTGCTGCGTACCAAAGGACTGTTCAGCATGCAGGTGGACGATCGCAATGGAGCCATGCTGGCCATGCGACATCTGCTGGAGCTCGGTCATAAACGCATCGCGTTTGTAACCGGCTTCGTGAACCATCCGGACGCCAATGAACGCCTGGTGGGCTACAAGAGCGCGTTGGCAGCGGCCGGCATCGGATTCGACCCGCAACTGGTCGTGCCCGGCGATTTTCACGAAGAGGGGGGGATGCGCGCCGTGTACCAGCTCATGGATTCGGGCGTGAAGTTCACGGCGATGTTCTGCGTCAATGACCAGACGGCTTACGGTGCCTGCCTGGCGCTGTTCCGCCGAGGTCTGGGCGTGCCGAAGGACGTATCGGTGGTCGGATTTGACGATCTGCCGGCCTCGACGTATCGCATACCGCCGCTCACCTGCGTACGGCAGTCGGTGCAGCAGCTGGGAGAATGCTCGGCGGAGGCGATTTTGCAGCTCATTGCCGGGCGCCGGCCGCAGATTACCGTGCCGGCCGTCAAGCTCGTGGTGCGTGAGTCCACGGGCGGCGTTGCCCGATAGCTTAAGCATGACACCGGCATGAGCGACACAACGTCGATGGAATCCCTGCGCCGTCGTTTTCCGCCCAGCTTCATCTGGGGCGCAGCGAGCAGCGCCTATCAGATCGAAGGCGCGGCGGCCGCGGACGGCAAGGGCGAATCGATCTGGGACGAATTCTGCCGTCGCCCGGGCGCGATCGCAGACGGCTCGACCGGCGAGGTGGCCTGTGATCATTATCACCGCCTGGAGAGCGATCTCGACCTGCTGTCCGAGCTGGCGGTCGATGCGTACCGGTTCTCCATCTCGTGGCCACGCGTTCAGCCGACCGGTTCAGGCGTGTTGAACGAAGCAGGGCTGTCTTTCTACGAGCGGCTCGTCGACGGGCTGTTGCGACGAAATATCAAGCCTTACGCGACCCTATATCATTGGGACCTGCCGGCCGCGCTGCAGCGCGAACAGGGCGGCTGGGCTTCGCGGGACACGGCCCTTCGATTCATGGAATACGCCGCCGTCATCGCGCGGCGGCTCGGCGATCGGGTGTCCTCATTCGCGACGCACAACGAGCCCTGGGTTACCGCCACGCTCGGACACCAGATCGGCCTGTTTGCTCCCGGCCTGAAGGACAGGGCCGTTGCTGCCCAGGTGTCGCATCACTGCCTTCTGAGCCACGGCCTCGCCTCACAAGCGATACGCAGTGAATGCAGCACAGCCTCAGTAGGCATCGTGCTGAATCTCTCGCCGATCACGCAAGCGACTCAGTCCACGCCCGACGTGGCCCAGGCGGCGCTCGAAGACGGCCTGCTGGTGCGCTGGTACATGGACGCGCTGTGCAAGGGTAGCTATCCGGCGGACGTGCTGGAGCACCTGGGGCCGGACGCACCCCGGATCGCGCCGGGAGACCTGGAGCTGATCGCGCAGCCGCTCGACTTCCTCGGGGTCAACTATTACTACCCAACCATTGCCCATGCCGGCAAGCCGGCCGCGCCGGCCGCGCCGGGTGCACCGGTCACGGACATGGGTTGGGAAGTGTCGCCGGCCAGCCTTACGGATCTGCTCTCGCGCCTGCATCGCGATTACCGTCTGCCGCCACTGTTCATCACTGAAAACGGCGCTGCCTACCGCGATCGGGTGGTCAACGGCCGCGTCGAGGACGAGGCACGGCGCCAGTACCTCGAGACACACGTGCGCGCCGCGGCGGACGCGATCGAGTGCGGTGTCGATCTACGCGGCTATTTCGTCTGGTCGCTGCTCGACAATTTCGAATGGACCTCCGGGTACGAAAAGCGCTTCGGCCTCTATTACGTGGATTATGCGACGCAGGCCAGGATTGCCAAGAGCAGCGCCGGTTGGTATGGGCAACTGACGCGCGCCCGCCATCGCCCGCACGAATCCGCGGCAGCGCCGACCCCCGCAACCATGGCGGCCAGCGTGGAGCGCCCCTGACCGGCTGGGATGCAGGCGTGAAACCGGAGCGCCTGAACGGCCAGCGCTGCCTTTGCAGACACAGACCCCCGCCGTCTCACCGCGGCGTCGCTGCTTTCTCTGCGCCGATGCGCTCCAGCAGCGAGGCCACGATCGAACGCGGGCTGAGACCGATGTCATAAGTCCAGGCCCTTTCTTCGGGTGTGGGCGGTTCGAGCGCGGCCAGCTGGCTGTCCAGCAGTGAGGCGGGCATGAAGTGCTGGTGGCGCTGGGCGAGCCGCCTGGCCAGGAGCCCGCGATCGCCGTGCAGGTAGATGAAGATGACCCCGGCCGAACCGCCACGCAGCACCTCGCGGTAGGAGCGCTTGAGCGCGGAACACGCCATCACCACTCCGGCGCCGACTTGCCCGGCTTCCCGCAAGCGCGCGGCCAGCGTGTTAAGCCACGGGGCGCGATCGGCGTCCGTGAGGGGAATGCCGGCCGCCATGCGTTGCACGTTGCTCGCGGGGTGATAGGCATCGCCTTCCACAAAGGCGAGGCCCAGCGCGAGTGCGAGCGCGGCACCCACCGTACTCTTGCCCGTACCCGCAACGCCCATGACCACATACGATCGGGCGCTGTGGAGGTCGGACTCAGTCAACTTGGCTTCACTGAGAGGAAATCCTGGTTCATTTGCGGACCGACTACGGCAACGGCTGGCTGCACTGATAAACGGCGCGCTCCAGCCACTCCGGGTTGATCTCGACTCCCCAGCCGGGCGCCGACGGAATGCTCACGGAACCGTCTTCAATGGCGTAGGGGTCGCCGAGAAACAACCCTTCCTGCCATGGGTAATAATCCGCGCCTTCGATCGAGAACTCCAGATACTTGCCGGCATTGGGGATTGCACCCAGCAGGTGCATGGTGCACATCGTGACCAGCGACAGATTGGCACTGTGAGGCGTAACCGGCAGTCCCGCGTTGGCGGCCATGCCGGCGACCTGCAGCGTCCTGGACATCCCGCCCATGTACATCACGTCCGGCTGCACGATATCGACCGCGCGCATCCCGATCATCCGTGCCCAGGTAGCCAGATCCCAGTCCTGCTCGCCGCCGGCGACGTCGAGTTCCAGTGTTTCGCTCACCAGCCTGGTCTGCTCCAGCTTCCAGTAAGGACAGGGCTCCTCGAAATGGCCGATACCCTCGGCCTCGAGCAGCCGGCCGACCTCGATGGCCCGTGCCGGGGAGTACCCGCTGTTGGCGTCGACGAGCTTCGCGACGCCGGAGCCGAGCGCGCGCGCAACGCGCGGGACAATCGCTTCGGTGCGGCCCGGCCATTCATCGATGTCGCGGCCGCACTCGGCCGCGACCCGCCATTTAAAGGCATCAAATCCCTGTTTGTCCCGCAGCCGCACCAGGCGCTCGGCCTCCTCGTCGGGCGAGATGTCGCGCTTCATTGACGAGGCGTAGGCGCGGAGCCGTCGCGGCCTGCCGCCGAGCAACTCGACCACCGGCTTGCCGGCGAGTTTCCCGTGCAGGTCCCACAGTGCGGTGTCGAGACCCGCCAGGGCACGACAGCGATAGCTGCCCGGGAACTTGTGCTCGCGCTCCTCGATGCGCTCGACCAGCGCGCCGATGTCACGCGCGTCTGCGCCGAGCGCCCAGGGCGCGACCTGCCGGTGAAAGATCCGGGCCGTAATGTCGGCGTTGTAGGTGGAGGTCTGCCCCCAGCCGACGTCTCCCGAATCGGTCGTCAGGCGTACGAAGCAGACGAAGTGGTTGGCAAAGGTCTCGAGCCTGGCAATCCTGATCATGCGCTGAGCGGGCCCCGCGTCTGCGACTGGAACCGCAACGTCCTCGCGTAACACCGATGAGAGTGTCTCATTGTAACCTCTTTGGTAAGCCCCGATCTTTGGTGAGACGCCCGGCTCATGTGTTTTCTTGGACGCATGCGGTCTCAGCGGCGTAGAGTCCGATGCGCCGCATATTTCATTTGGATCGAGGGAGCCGGTGAATCCACGACTACAGGCCATTCTCGGCTCAGCGCTGGCCATGGGTCCTGTCCTGGCCGTCGCCGTCCTGCCGGCCATGAGCGCGTCGGGCCCCGTGCGGCCAAAAATCGTCGAGCTCTACACTTCCGAGGGCTGCAGCTCCTGTCCGCCCGCCGAGGCGCTGCTGGGTGAGCTGGCTGCGCGGCCCGACGTGGTGCCGCTCGGGTTTCACGTCGATTATTGGGATGAACTGGGCTGGCGCGATCGCTTCTCGATGTCCGCCGCGACGGAGCGCCAGCAATGGTGGGGCGGGGTGCTCGGGTTGGCCACCATCTACACACCGCAGATGATCGTCGAGGGGCGCCGCAGTGTACTGGGCTCGGATCGTGCTGCAATCGACGCGGCGCTGGCTGAACCGGCCGTCACCATCCCCGTCGACGCGCAGCTCGCCGCGGGCCAGATCACCGTAAGGGTGGGTGCCTATCCAGGCTCATTGAAGTACGACGTCTACGCGATCGCTTTTCTGCCGCACGCGATCACCGCGATCGGTCGCGGCGAAAATGCCGGACGCTCGCTGACCGAATGGAACATCGTGCGCTCGTGGCGCAAGCTGGGCACAGCGGATGGACACGCGCTTCAGTTCAGCGTCGCAGCGAATGCGTTTCCTGCCGATGCGCAGCGCGTGCTCATTGTCTTGCAACAGGTCGCGCGGGGTGCAGTCGCGGGCGCCACTGTTGTGGAGTTACGTAGCCCGACCTGATTTCCTAATGCGTGGCGCAACGTCCGTGCGCACCTGATCGCGCGGTCGCCGAAACAGCGGCGCGACAATCACGCGCCTGCCGGCAGCCGTGAGGCAGCAAAACACTGTAATTTCCCTGTTCACGCGCCTCATCGCCGATGCACAGAGAATGCTGCGGAGCCCTTTGTGCTTATTGCTGCGCCGCGCGCGGTGCTGCAGTAAGTCAAATCACTGTCGGACAGGCGCGACACGCTGCTGTTCAAGCGCACATCAAACAGAATGCGCGCCATTCGACGCGGGAAGGGAGTTCAGGATGTGCATCTCGTCGCATCAGGCGTTGCCGCTGCGCGCACGCTTGAGGCTCGCAGCAGCGGGCCAGGTTTCAGAATTGGCGGCGTTGAGCAGCTGATGCTGCTGCGCCGGCTCGGTGTCACGGCGCGCCGCCCGCCATGCGTCCTTCAGTGGACGCAATCCGGGTTGCAGTGCTGATGAGCCCCGCCACGCGAAGTTGGCGGGTCCGCCTGCCGCTCGCGCTCTTTGCGTTGCTCCTGCTGTGTGCCGGCGTGGTCCGCGCCGCCGTTACCACTGCAGCGAGCGCCACAGATAGTCCTGCGCTGCCGATCGAGCGCACCACCTTCGATCACCTGACGACCGGCTTCGAGCTCGTCGGCCAACATCGTGACCTGCCCTGCGAGACCTGCCATTTCAATGCCGTCTTCAAGGGCACGCCGCGCGACTGCGCCACCTGTCATGGCATGGGCACACAACCGCTGCGAGAGCTGTCATACGCCGGTGGCTTTCAGCCCCGCCGTGAATTTCGATCACGCCGAAGTGCGCGGCAGCTGCTCATCCTGTCACAACGGTGTGCAGGCGCAGGGCAAGGGTCCGGCCCACATTGCGACCACACTGGAATGCGACGCTTGCCACTCGACGATTGGCTGGACGGGCGCGGTATTCAATCACACTGGCATCATCAGCGGCTGCGCCGCGTGCCACAACGGAGTCTCAGCCAGCGGTTTGCCAGCCACGCATATCCCCACCGACGGTGCGGCCTGCGAGTTGTGCCACATACCCACACAGTACTCGAGCTTTGCCGGGGCCACGATGAACCATCCGGCGGTGACACCGCCGATGCCCTGCGCCAGCTGCCACGAGGCGGGGCTGTCCTTTTTCGGAGTCACGATAGTTACCCGGCCGCCAGCGCCGCACCCGATGACGGGCGATTGCGGCAGCTGTCATCTCTCGACCATTTCGTTCAGCAGTGGAACGCTGCAGCCAGTCGGACACATTCCCACGTCCCAACCCTGCACGCTGTGCCATTCCAACCCCGCTGACTTCAGTGTCTACAAGATGCTGCACGATGGCATCACCAGTGGCTGCGCCACCTGCCACGCCGCGGGCCTGAGCTTCGTCAATATCGCGCCGCCGGTCCTGGTGGAACCCCCGGCCAACCACATTGCCTTTGGCGGCGCCGCCTGCGAAAGCTGTCATGCGGCCTCGAACTTCGTGACCTTCGTGATCAGCAACAAGAGTCCGCCGATGAATCACGCGGCAGTCGCCAGCCTCAGCTGCGCGAGCTGTCACGGCTCGGGCCTAAGCTGGGCGGGAACTCCAGCGACCGTGGTTGAGCCGGTCAATCACGTGCCCGTTGGCACGACGGCCTGTACCAGCTGCCATTCCGCCACCGACTTCAGCACCTTCGTGATTGCCAATGCCGTGCCGCCGATGAACCACACCGACTTCACGAGCGGCTGCATCGCCTGCCACGGCCCGGGGCAGAGCTGGATCGGCACCCCGGCGGTCGTGGCGCTGCCGACGACGCATATCCCGACCGGCACGATCGCCTGCGAGGGCTGTCACTCGAACTCGAGTTTCAGCTCTTTCATGTTCGCGAATGCCAGCGGCACCGCGGCACCGGCCATGGTGCACAGCGTGGTGACCTCCGTCGCCTGCTCGACCTGCCATGAGATTGGCATGAGCTGGATCGGCACGCCGGGCACCAAGGTCCGTCCGGCCCTCAAGGCCGATGGCACGGTGCACGTGGCGGCCGGGGAGTGCTCGACCTGTCACTTCAACACCACGAGCTTCAAGGGCGCCACTGACCTGCCCAGCAACCACATCCCGCTGCCGGCCGCCGACAGCAGCAACTGCGCGCTGTGTCATGCCAACCCCAATGACTACAGCGTCTCGGCCATGAACCACGTGAACATCGCCAGCAACTGCGCGCAGTGCCATGGCGCGGGCAAGAGCTTTGCGAACATGGCTCCGCCCACCCTGAAGCTCCCGCCGAGCAATCACATCCCGATCGGCACGGCGAGCTGCGAGAGTTGCCACAGTGCGAGCAACTTCACCACCTTCCTGATCAGCAACAAGAGCCCGCCGATGGATCATACGGCCGTCTCGGGTGTGGCCTGCGCCACCTGCCACGGTGCGGGGCAGAGCTGGATCGGCACCCCGGCGGTCGTGGCGCTGCCGACGACGCATATCCCGACCGGCACGATCGCCTGCGAGGGCTGTCACTCGAACTCGAGTTTCAGCTCTTTCATGTTCGCGAATGC
>Ga0209647_1000827_pt1 | contig 28229 bp, 30 predicted proteins | sample GraSoi_2013_60cm_FD_185827 | JGI IMG/M metagenome (GOLD analysis project Ga0209647, IMG submission 185827) | Grasslands soil microbial communities from the Angelo Coastal Reserve, California, USA - Sample 9_17_2013_60cm (SPAdes) (version 2) | ecosystem: Environmental > Terrestrial > Soil >... | reverse complement strand
CTACCCTAGCGGTTTGCTGCTTCGAATTTCCTGAGGATCTCGTTGCCGCGCTTCACCGCCTCGTCGAGCGCCGCCTTCGCATCCTTCTTGCCGGCGAAGACGCCCTCCAGTTCCTCCTCGATGACCTCGCGCCCCTGCACGAAGTTGCCGAAGCGCAGTCCCCGGGAATTGCCCGTGGGCGGCTTGTTGGTGAGCTGCTTGATCGCCACGTCCGCACCCGCGTTCTTGTCGTAGAAACCCGACTTGCGCGTCATCTCGTAGGCTGCCAGCGTGATCGGCACATAGCCGGTGCTGGTGTGCCAGTCCATCTGCACCTCGGGCCTGGAGAGGAACGCGAGGAACTTCGCCACGCCCTTGTAGGCGTTGTTGGTCTTGCCGCCCATGACCCAGAGCGAGGCGCCGCCGATGATGGAATTCTGCGGCGCTCCCTTGACGTCGTCATGGTAGGGAATGAAATTCACCGACCATTCGAACTTCGCGTTGCGGCGGATGTTGGCCTGCGCGCCGGTGCTCGAGGTGAGCATGGCGCATTCGCCGCTCCCGAATTTGGCCTCGGCCTGGTTCTGGCGCCCGGCGTAAGTGAAGAGGCCCTTCTTCGCCATGTCGCCCAGCATCGCGATGTGCCTCACGTGCAGCGGCGAATTGATCTTGAACTCGGTGTCGAGGCCCGCCATGCCGTTGTCGCGCGTGCCGATGGGGACGTTGTGCCAGGCGGAAAGGTTCTCGATGTGCATCCACGACGGCCATCCGGTGGTGTAGACGCATTGCTGCCCGGAGGCCTTGAGCTTCTCCGCGGCGGCGACGAACTCCTTCCAGGTCTTCGGCGCCTTGTTCGGGTCGAGGCCGGCCTTCTTGAACGCGTCCTTGTTGACGTAGAAGACGACCGTCGAGCTGTTGAAGGGAAACGACAGCATGTTGCCCTTCGAATCGGTGTAGTAGCCCGCCACGGTCGGCAGGTAGGCCTTGGGATCGAACGGCTCGTCGGCATCCTTCATGACCTTCGCCACCGGAATGATCGCGCCCTTGGCGGCCATCATCGTCGCGGTGCCGACCTCGAATACCTGCAGGATGTGCGGCGCGTTGCCGGCGCGGAATGCGGCGATCGCCGCGGTCATCGACTCGGGATACTGCCCCTTGTAGCTGGGGACGACCTTGTAGTCCTTCTGGCTTTCGTTGAATTTGTTGGCGAGCTCGTTCACCTTGTCGCCGAGCGCCCCGCCCATCGAGTGCCAGAACTGGATCTCGGTCTGGGCGTTTGCGCCGGTGGCGACCAGGGCGAGCGCGAACACGCCGAGCAGGAATCTGCGGATCATGGAGCGGTCTCCTCGAGGCTCTCGTTGTGCGGCCAATGTTACATCAGCCGCCTGACAGGGCGGCCACCACCAGCACCTCGTCGGCGGGGCGCAGCGCAGCTGCGAGCGTCGGCGCCTGCTCGCGGTTCACGAAGATCTTGATATGCGGGCGGATGGCGTCCTGCTCGTCGATCACGCGGAAGCGGATGCCCGGATAACGGCGGTCGAGGTCCGCGAGCAATTCGGCGAGCGTCGCGCCTTCGGCCTCGACCTCGCGCCGGTTCGCGGTGTAGCTCGCGAGCGGGCTTGGCAGCAGGACCTTCAAGTAACGATCGCCGTCTCGATCGAATGCACCTGCGGCAGGTGCAGGCAAAGACAATTCCAGCTCGCGCCCTCGTCGAAGCTCGACCACACCTCGCCTCCCGTGGTGCCGAAGTAAAGGCCGACAGGATCGAGCGCGTCGGCCGCCATCGCCTGGCGCTTCACGGTGAACCAGCCGTGCGCCGGCGGCAGCCCCGCGTCCTGGCGCTTCCACGAGGCACCGGCGTCGCGCGTCACGTAGGCGGCGGGCTTGCCGCCGATCGGCATGCGCGGCCACACGGTGCCGCCGTCCATCGGAAACACCCAGGCCGTCTTCGGATCGCGGGGGTGCAGCACCATCGGGAAGCCGATGTCGCCGACCGCCTTCGGCATGTTGAGCCCGACCCGGATCCAGCGGTTCGCCGGGCGATCGAGGCGATAGATGCCGCAATGGTTCTGCTGGTAGACGACGTCGCGCGCCTTGGGGTGAATCCGCAGGCAATGCGGGTCGTGGCCATAGGCGGCGTTCGGATCGGGCAGGAAGTCGGCGGCGCATCCGGCGTTGAGCGGCGTCCAGCTCGCGCCGCGATCGCGCGTCTCGAACACGCCCCCCGCCGACAGTCCTATGTAAAGGTGGCTGGGGTCAAACGGGTCGACATTGATCGAATGCAGCGTGTTGCCGTCCGGCGGCCCCTCGCCGGGCTTGCCGATCCACTTGCGCCGGTCGGGGTGGGAGTTGAAGCCGGCGACCCCGCTCCAGGTTCGCCCGGCGTCGTCGGAGACGAACAGTCCCGCGGGCGAAGATCCCGCGTACCACTGCCCCTTTTCGCGCGCGTGCCCCGGCGCGAGCCAGAAGACGTGGTCCACGCTCTCGCCACTCTCCCCGGCGGGCGCCTTGGCGAAAGCGGGCGGCGTGGCGGCTTCCTTCCACGTCTTGCCGCGGTCGTCCGAGCGAAAGACGGTCGGCCCGAGGTGGCCGGCCTTGACGGCGGCGAGGAGCGTGCGGCCGTCTCGAGGATCGAGCACCGCGTGGTTCACCGATTCGCCGAGGAAATGGGGGCCGTCGATGCCCCAGCGGCGGCGCTTGGCGTCGGCGGAGAGGACGAACAACCCTTTGCGCGTGCCGACTAGGACGAGGAGGCGCACGCCGGTCCCGAGGCTGACGCTACGAGTCCTTCTTTATGATCGACTTGAGCGAACCGAAGAGACTGCGCTTTTCGGGTTCGGCCTCGGGTTCCTTCTGGACGACGTATTGCGGCGCGGTCTTCGGCTTCGGCGCGGCCGGCGCCGTCCCGTGGCGGATGTTGAGCATCGACTTCTTCCAGATCTCTTCCCACGTGTTCGGCCGCCCGATGAAGTACTTGGCGAAGTCCTCGACCGCCTTGTCGTTCATCTCCGCGCCGAGGACGTTGAAGAGGTCGACCGAGAAGCCGCCGACGTTCTTGGTGACGAGCTTCAGGCGCGCCGTCTCGTGGTCGCCGTCGATCTTCGCCTGGACGCGGAAGTCGCAGTTGACCTTGAAGACCTCGTGGGTGATGACCTTGCGCTCGTTACGGAACTGCTCGCTCTTGTGCTCGATGTTCGACTGCCACAGGACGTCGCGGAACTTCTCCATGTCGTCCGGGCCCTTCTTGATCGTGAGCACCTTGTCCGACCAGGCGCGGTAGGCGACGTGAACCTCGCCGTAGTAGTCCTTGTCGATGAAGTGCTTCGAGCGGAAGTCGCAGAAGAAGTCCTTGATGATGAGCCCGTCGACCTTGCCGACCGTGGGCAGGTCGAAGATGAACGGGCACGGCATCTGGACCACGTTGATCTGCTTGCCGAGGTCGTTGAGGTAGAGGAACAGGCGCCGCAGGGCGTGGTCGACCGTGACCGCACTCGAGCGCAAGCTCTCGGTCTTGTCGACATCCTGCGCCTTGAGCGCGTCCGCCTGTTTCTTGAGGTCGTCTAGGAGTCCCACGGAACCCTCCTGAGATTCCGGCTATTGCCAGCGAATATTAACGTATCATCGCCGCAAAAACCAAAAAGGGGTCCCGCCGCCTCCATGAAGGCCATTCTCGCGCTGGACCAGGGCACCACCAGCTCGCGGGCAATCGTCTTCGGGCATGACGGGCTCATTCGGGGAATTGCTCAGCAAGAATTCCGCCAAATCTTTCCCCAACCGGGCTGGGTGGAGCATGACCCGCTCGAAATCTGGCGCACGCAGCGCGACGTCGCCTCCCAGGCGCTCGCCGCCTCCGCCCTTGCCGCCTCGGAAATCGCCGCCATCGGCATCACCAACCAGCGCGAGACGACATTGCTCTGGGAACGGTCCACCGGGCGGCCGGTGGCGAACGCGATCGTGTGGCAGGACCGACGAACCGCGTCCCGATGTGACGCTCTGCGACAGGCCGGGCACGAGGCGCTTTTCGCCAACCGGACAGGCCTGCTGCTCGACGCCTACTTCTCCGGCACCAAGCTCGCCTGGCTCCTGGACGAGGTTGCCGGGGCCCGCGCGCGGGCCGAAGCGGGCGAGCTCGCCTTCGGCACCGTCGACACCTGGCTCGCGTGGCAACTCTCGGGCGGCAAGGCGCATGTCACCGATGCGAGCAACGCTTCGCGCACGCTGCTCTTCGACATCCACGCGCTCGACTGGGACGACGAGCTGCTGGCGATCCTTCGCATTCCGCGCTCGCTGCTGCCCAAGGTGGTCGGCTCGAGCGAGGTCGTCGCCACTACTGCGTGCGAGGGGCTGCCGCGCGGCATTCCGGTCGCGGGCATCGCCGGCGACCAGCAGGCGGCGCTCTTCGGCCAGGCGTGCCACCGGCCGGGGATGGCGAAGAACACCTACGGCACGGGTTGCTTCCTCCTCATGAACACCGGCGGTGAGGCCGCCGCCTCGCGCCATCGCCTCCTGAGCACCGTGGCGTGGCAACGCGGCGGGCGCACCTCTTATGCGCTGGAGGGCAGCGTCTTCATCGCCGGCGCCGCGATCCAGTGGCTGCGCGACGGCCTCGGCATCATCGAACGGGCGGCCGACATCGAGGCGCTCGCCGCGAGCGTTCCGGACACCGGTGGCGTGTATTTCGTCCCGGCGCTCTCGGGGCTGGGCGCGCCGTACTGGGATCCGCGCGCCAGGGGCGCCATCGTCGGCATCACGCGCGGCACCACGCGGGCGCATCTCGCGAGGGCGGCCCTCGAGGCGATCGCCTTCCAGAGCGCCGAGCTGATCGAGGCCATGGCGGCCGACAGCGGCCTCGCGCTCACCGAGCTCAGGGTCGACGGCGGCGCGACAGCGAACAACCTCCTGATGCAGATCCAGGCGAACCTCCTCGGCGTTGCGGTGGTGCGGCCGAAGGTCACCGAGACGACCGCGCTCGGCGCCGCCTATCTCGCGGGGCTCGCGGTCGGATTCTGGAAGGACGAAGCCGAGATTGCCGCGCTCTGGTCGCGCGACCGCGACTTCGAGCCGGCGCTGTCGCGCGACGCGGCGCGCGAGAGCCTGGCGCACTGGAAGCGCGCGGTGGAACGCTCGCGGGACTGGGCGCGCGATGCCTAGCCACCCGCCGCGTCGACACGCAGGAACTGGCGGCGGTAGTGCTTGAGCTCCTCGATCGACTCGTGAACGTCGGCGAGCGCCTCGTGGCGCCCTTCCTTCGCCACGCCCTGGAGGACTTCGGGGCGCCAACGGCGCGCGAGCTCCTTCAACGTCGAGACGTCGACGATGCGGTAGTGGAGGTAGGCGTCGAATGCGGGCATGTAGCGCGCCATGAAGCGCCGGTCCTGGTGAACCGTGTTGCCAGCGAGCGGCGCGAGCCCCGAGGCCACGATCGGCTTGAGGAACTCGACCAGGCGCGATTCGACCTCGGCCTCGGTGAACGTCGAGGCGCGCACCTTGTCGACCAGGCCCGACTTGCCGTGCGTCGCCTTGTTCCACGAGTCCATCGCGTCGAGGACTTCGTCGGGCTGGTGGATCACGTAGACCGGGGCTTCCGCGATCGTGTCGAGCTCCGAGCTGGTGACCACCATCGCCACTTCGAGAATCCGGTCGCGCTCGGGAACGAGGCCCGACATCTCCATGTCTATCCACACCAGCGGGGTCTTGTCCTGCGCGGCTTGAGCCATGTTTCCTCGGGTTCGCGGGTCGCGCCGATTGTGTCATGGCCCCGGGGCAAATACCAATCGCCGTGAGCGCCTCCGCATTCTCGATCGTCTTCGCCGCGTTCGTGTTCGCCGCCCTCGCGTGGCGCACGTGGCTCGCCGTGCGCCAGGCGCGCCACGTCGCGGGCCACCGCGACAGCGTTCCGGCCGATTTCGCGGCGTTCATTTCGCCCGAGGCGCATCGCAAGGCGGCCGACTACACGCTCGACAAGCTGCGTCTCGGATTGGCCGAAACGCTGGTCGTCGACGGCGCGGTGCTCTTCGCGCTCACTCTCGGCGGCGGCGTGGCGCTGATCGACGCCGCGTCGCAGCGGGCCTTCGGCGACGGATACCTGCGCAACCTCGGCACGGTGTTCGGCGTGCTGTTCGCCACCGCAGTGGCCGCCCTGCCCTTCGACCTGTGGCGCACCTTCGTGATCGAGGAGCGCCACGGCTTCAACCGCACCACGCCGAGGCTCTTCGCGATCGACCTCGCGAAGGCGGTGGCGCTGTCGATCGCGCTCGGCACGCCGCTGCTGCTCGCGGTCTTCTGGCTCGTCGAGGCGGCCGGGCCCCTGTGGTGGCTCTACACCTGGTTCGCGTGGATCGTTTTCACCATCGTGATGGTGATGGCGTTTCCGCGTTGGATCGCACCGCTCTTCAACCGCTTCACGCCGCTCGAGGCCGGCGAGCTGAGGCGGCGCATCGAGGCGCTCGTCGAGCGCTGCGGCTTCCACGCCCAGGGACTGTTCGTCATGGACGGCTCGCGGCGCTCGAGCCACGGCAACGCCTATTTCACCGGCTTCGGAACCCAGAAGCGCATCGTGTTCTTCGACACGCTGCTCGAGCGCCTCACGCCCGAAGAGATCGAGGCGGTCCTCGCCCACGAGCTGGGCCATTTCGCGCGCGGCCACATCCCGCGACTGCTCGCGGTGCGCTTCGCGCTCGCGGCCGGGTTGCTCGCGATCCTCGGATGGCTGTACCGCGAGCCCGCCTTCCACCAGGCGCTGCACCTCGCCGACCCGCGCATCGGCGCGGTGCTCGCGGGCTTCGCCCTCGTAGTTCCGGTATTCACCTTCCCGTTCCAGCCGCTCGCTAGCCTCATCGCCCGGCGCCAGGAATTCGAAGCCGACGCCTTCGCCGCCCGCCACGCCTCGGCCACCGACCTGGCGAGCGCCCTCGCCAAGCTCTACCGCGACAACGCCTCCACGCTCACGCCCGATCCGCTGCATTCGCTGGTGTATGATTCGCATCCCCCGGCGGCGCTGCGCATCGACCACCTGCGACGCGGTCGCGAAACGCCGTCGACCATCTGATCGCATCCATGAACGAGCTCGCGCGCAAGAAATGCAAGCCCTGCGAGGGCGGCGTCGCTCCGTTGACCGCCGAGCAGGTGCGTCCGATGCTCAAGGGGCTCGATGGCTGGTCGCAGGACGGGATCGCGATCGCCAAGACCTACAAGTTCTCCAACTACCACGAGACGATGGCGTTCGTGAACGCGGCGGCCTGGGTGTCGCACCGCGAAGACCACCATCCGGACATGCTGGTGGGATACAACCAGTGCCGCGTGACGTACGTGACGCACGCGATCAACGGTCTTTCGGAGAACGACTTCATCTGCGCCGCGAAGCTCGACGCCCTGTTCGAGCTTTGATGTGACCACGCGCCGGGAGAAGTCCGAGCAAGTCGTCATCGAAGGCCGCGTCGTCGCCGATTTCGGGCGCGAGTTCCTGGTGGAATTCGCCGACCGGCGCCAGGTCGTCTGCACGCGCAAGGGCAAGCGCCAGGACGCCACCTGCGGCGATTTCGTCGAGGTGCGCCTCACCGGGGCCGCGCAGGGATCGATCGAGCGCGTCGGCACGCGCCGCAACCTTCTTTATCGCTCCGACCAGTGGAAAGAGAAGGCGATCGCCGCCAACGTCGACCAGGTGGTGATCCTGCTCGCCCCTAAGCCTCCTTTCAGCGAGGCGTTCCTCAACATGAGCCTGGTGGCGTGCGAAGCGGCGCGACTGCCGGTGATCGTCGCGCTCAACAAGGCCGACCTGCCCGAGCACGTGGAGGCGCGCCGCACGCTCGCGCTCTACGAGCGCATCGGCTACACCATCATCACGATGTCGGCGAAGTTCGACGTCTCGCCGCTGCTGCCGCACCTGGAGAAGAAGCTCACCCTGCTGGTGGGGCAGAGCGGCATGGGCAAGTCGAAGACGGTGAACGCGCTGTTGCTGAGCGACGTGGCGCGGGTGGGCGAGCTCACCGCCTCGCGCGACTCGGGCGCGCACACCACCACGTTCTCGCGCTTCTACCGCCTCGACCGCGACACCGCGATCATCGACACGCCCGGCTTCCAGTCCTTCGGCCTCTTCCACCTCACCGAGGACCAGATCGGCGAGGCGATGCGCGAGTTCCGCCCCTTCCTCGGGCGCTGCAAGTTCAACGATTGCGCGCATATCGAGGAGCCCGGCTGCGAAGTCATCGCGGCGACCGGGCGCGGGGAGGTCTCCGCCCCGCGCCTGTCCTTCTACCAGGTCCTCATCGAGCAGCACCGGGAGCTGCACGAGCAGCATCCCGAGTGGTCGAGATAAGGCCCCGCGCCTAGCGCGAAATGGCGACGGGAATGCGCCGCCGGCCGAACTGGCTGCGCTTGTCGAAAGCTTCGAAGCGTCCCGGGATGGCGGTGGAGCAATCGGGGCAGCGGCCGTCCGCGGTGAGGCGGTAGGCCTCGATGCGGTGCCAGTCGCGCGCGATGAGCGCGGCGCCGCAGCCGGGACAGAATGTCGTTCCGCCTTCGACATCGTGCACGTTGCCGGTGTAGACGTAGCGAAGCCCTTCGTCCATCGCGATGCGCCGCGCGCGCGTGAGCGTCGAGGCCGGCGTCGGCGGCAGGTCCGTCATCTTGAAATCCGGATGGAACGCGGTGAAGTGCAGCGGCACGTCCGGACCGAGCTCGCGGTGGATCCAGCGGCTCTCGGCGCGCAGCTCCTCGTCGGAATCGTTCCTGCCCGGGATCAGCAGCGTCGTGATCTCGTACCAGACCTCGGTCTCGTGCTCGAGATAGGCGAGCGTGTCGAGCACCGGGGCGAGGCGCGCTCCGGTGAGCTTCACGTAGAACTCGTCGGTGAAGCCTTTCAAGTCGACGTTGGCGGCGTCCATCGTCGCGTAGAACTCGCGCCGCGGCTCGGGCGAGATGTAGCCGGCGGTCACCGCCACGGTGAGGATGCCCGCCTCGCGGCACGCCCGCGCGGCGTCCATCGCGTATTCGGCGAAGATCACCGGATCGTTGTAAGTGAAGGCGACGCTGCGGCATCCCGATTCGACGGCCGCGCGCGCGATCGCCTCGGGGCTCGCCGAATCCATGAGCCGGTCCATGTCGCGCGACTTCGAGATGTCCCAGTTCTGGCAGAACTTGCACGCGAGATTGCATCCCGCGGTGCCGAACGAGAGCGTGGCGCTGCCCGGCAGGAAATGGTTGAGCGGCTTCTTCTCGACCGGGTCGACGCAGAATCCCGACGATCGGCCGTAGGTGGTGAGCACCATCGCGTCGCCGACGCGGGCACGCACGAAGCAGGCACCCCTTTGTCCCTCGTGCAATCGGCACTCGCGCGGGCACAGGTCGCACTGCACGCGGCCGTCGCCAAGACGATGCCACCAGCGGCCCGGATGAAGCGATTCGTTCCGAAGGTCGTCGCGGGCACCCCCCCGCGGCGGATCCACAACGGGCGCGGTCACGTGAACTTCTCCACCGTATAGCGCCACAGTCGCACCTCCGGATCCCAGAAGCGCCGCGGCAGGTTCGCCTTGCGCCGCAGCTCGCCGAGGAAGTCGACCGGATCCGGCAGGTTTTCCCAGACCTGCGGCAGGAAAGTCGCGCGCTCGCCGCGGTATTCGAGCACGATGCCGTCGGTGCCGGGGCGCAGCGCCGCCAGCGCGTCGGCTTCGCTCGCCGCCGCGAGGCCGGTTCGCGGCGAGAGCAGCGACACTTCGACCTGCAAGCCTGCGAGCTCCTCCGGCTGCACCGGCGGAAAACGCGGGTCGCGACGCGCGGCGGCGTCGGCGTTATGCGCCACGTCGTCGCCGAGCGCGCGGTGCGCGTCCACGGTGCCGATGCACCCGCGCAGCTCGCCGGCGGCGCGCAGCGTGACGAAGGTCGCCGCGCGTTCGCGCAGCCACACCTCATTCCAGGCCGCGTTCGCGCCGGGGCCGCGCGCGATGGCTTCGCGGGCGATCGCGAGCAGGACGAGCCCTCGCTCGGCGCGCTCAGCCACCGGCCGCTCGCTCGGTGAATGCGAACGCGCCGTATCCCACCACGCGATCGCGCCCGCCGGCAGTGTCGCCGGAATTGCGCAGGTCCACCATCTCGGCCACGAGCCCGTGCTTCATCGCAGCGCGCAGCAGGCCGTTGATCGGCGCCGCGCCACACGCCTCCTCCGGAACCAGGCGCGCCTCGAGGCCCACGATCGCGTTCGCCGTCGCGCGGTCGCGCCCGCGGGCCGATTCGTACGGAAGGTAATGCGACAGGTCCGAGCTCACCACGATCAGCGTCTCCGCGCCTCCCCAGAGCGTCTCGAAAAGCAGCGCCGCCTCCTCAGGAGAAGCGTCGCCCACCACGATCGGCACCAGCTCGAACGATCCGAGGACCGACTGCAGGAACGGCAGGTGCACCTCGAGCGAGTGCTCGAGCGCATGCGCCCGGTCGCTCACCTCGACGAAGGGCAGCCGGCGCAAGCGGGCGAGCGCCTCGTGGTCGAGCGCGATGGTTCCCAGGGGTGAAGTGAATGCCTCGGCGCCCGGAATCGCGGCGCCCGCGACATGGACGCGATGCGCGGGGCCGGCGAGCACGACGCGGCGCACCGTCGAGCGCAGCGGCGCGAGGCGCGCGTAGATCGACGCCGCGATCGCTCCGGAATACATGTAGCCCGCATGCGGCGCGATGATCGCCTTGGGCGCCCGAGCCGCCCTCGCGCCGTCGCGTGCATCGGCGAGATAGGTGGCGACTTCGGCCGCGAGCGCCGACGGATCGCCAGGATAGAAGGACCCCGCCACCGCCGCGGGTCGCACTGCGGCCATCTTCACCTCCGATTGAACGGAGATCGAGGCTAGCCTAGCACTTTCAAGTGGAGCCGCTCATTGGAGGACCACCTCCGCCATGGCCCGTCCGGCACGGTCGTGGCGCGCAGTGAGCGTGAGGCGCGCTCCGGCGGGCGCGCGCACCGTCCATTCGCATTGCCCGCGATCGGAGGTCATCGCGGGATCGGGCAGGAAGGCCTGCAGCGACAGCCTTCCCGCTCGCCCCTCGAGCTGTCCGCCCTCGACGCGCGGCTTGCCGCCGATGAGCTCGGCCCCCGGCGGCAGGCCGATCTCGTAGATCACGCCGCGCGTGACCTTGCGCTCGAGCGAGCGCTTGGTCACATACGAAGGAAGGTAGCCGGTGTTGTGCACCACGAGGCGCACCTTCCATGTTCCCGACCCGAGCGCCGCCGCCTCCGTGCGCAGCACCTCGAGCCGGGGCGTGGTGAGCGCCTGCCACGTGAGCCAGCGCGGGAAGCGCCGCACCTCGCGCTCGCGGTATTTCGCCGGCGGATTGCGGAATACCGAGAGGCGGTTCCAGCCGCCGAGCTCGACGGCCCCGAGCTGCGGATGCTCGAAGGGATACCACGTCACGTAACCCTCGCCGCCGAGCTCGCGATCGCTCCAGCGCAGCAGTTTCAAATCATCCTCGGGCGGATGCTCGCGATACCAATCGGTGAAGTGGTAGTTCTCGATGCCAGCCTCGCGAAGCGGCGCCCAGATCTCGACCGTCCAGAAGAACTGCCCGAGGTGCTCGTAGATCCAGTCGAAACCACCGGTGATCACCTTCTTCGGGTGGTACTTGAACTCGTGGAAGATGGAGATGTTCGGGTAGCCCGTGAGCTCGGTCGACTTGCGGCCGAAAATCTTGTAGAGCCACAGGTCCTCGGGCGGCATGTGGTCGTCGGGCTCGGCCGAGAACGGCCGCAGGATCACGCCGCTTTGCGTGTGGAAGCTCACGCCGGCGCAGATGTTCGGATGCCGGACGATGAAGTCCACCACGGCGCGCACTTCGGGCTCCGAGGCCGGATAGGGCCCTGCGCCGACCTGCTCGAACTCCTGGCGCCATCCCGAGGGAAAGTTGCGATTGAGGTCGAGCCCCTGCTTGTCGCGATTGACGCGGATATCGACGCCGTCGTAGTTCGTGAGCCGGCCCTCGGGCACCACGCGCCAGTAACGCCCGCCATGCTCGGCGGGGTCGCGCGGCGTCATCAGCCGCGCATCCTCGGGGTGCTCCTTGTAGTTGCCGTTCGGGTCGGGCATGCGCATCGACAGGATCCGGCCGTCGCCGTCGATGTCCTCGACATCGAGACCGTCGACGGGGTCCTCGTCGAACGGATATGGACGGGTCGAGGAGCGAATGTATTTCGGCTTGTCGGCAAGCGCCCATTCCGCGCCGTCGGGATTGATTCGCGGGCAGACGTAGACCGTGCGCGTGTCGAGCAGGCGCCCGATGTCGGGATCGGTGGCCTCGCCTTCCTCGAGCGCCTGCAGGAAGTGCAGGCATGCCGTGGAAGCCGTGAGCTCGCCCGCGTGGATGTTGCCGTCGACCCAGAACGCCGGGCGATCGCCCGGCGCGGCGTCGCGCCGGCGCGCGACCGTCATGATCCAGATGTCGCGGCCCTCGTGGCTGCGCCCGATGCTTTCGATGGAGAAGAGGTCGGGGCGGCGCGCGACGAATGCGTTCAGGATCGCGGTGAGGTCGGCGTAGCGGTAGAAGCGGTCGAGGTGAAGCTGCATGGCGGTGGCGGCGGAGGCAAAGCCGCGCATTCTACGCTGCGCCGGGGCCGGGGCCTCAGGCGAGCTGCAGGGCGGCGGCGAGCAGGAAGACGATCAGCCAGACGATCAGCGCGCGCCAGAGGAGCCCCTCGAGGCTCGTGAGCGCGTCCTCGCGCGCGGGCTCGCCGGAACCGAGCGCCGGGCGAGCGACCGGCCCGTCGATGCCGGGGACCGGGTCGCCGAGCCGCACGCCGAGCGCGCCCGCGCCGCCGGCGAGGACGATGCCTTCTTCGGGCCGCATCCATTGCGCCGCCTGCGAACGCCAGCAGAACAGCGCGTCCTCGAAATTGCCGACCACCGCGAACGTGAAGGCGGTGAGTCGCTGCGGGATCCAGTCGATGGCGTGAAAGGCGCGTCCGGCGAACCATCCGAAGTCGCGTTCGTCGGGCTCGACCACCTGCTCCCAGCTTTGCGCGGCGCGGTGCGCCAGCGGATAGAGCACCAGCCCGAGCGGCCCCGGCAGCACCAGGAACCAGAACAGCGGTCCGAAGGTGCCGTGGTGAGCTTCGCGCAGCGCCTGCTCCGCCGACATGCGCGCAAGCGCTCCGGCGTCATCGGTGCCGACCGGCTCGCCGCGCCACTGCGCGAGCAGGTTGGCCGCCACGCCGGGCTTCTGCTCGCGCAGCGCCGCCTCGATCGCCGCGAGCTCCTTCACCGTGCCGAGGAAGCGCAGGGATGCGTAGAGGACGGCGGTATCGAGCAACCAGAGGACGGCAGGATGGATGGCGGCGGCAAGCGCCGCGGCGAGCGCGACCGGCACCAGCGCGGCGCCGAACAGCACGATCCACGCGAGCACGCCCGAGTTGCGATCGCCGGCATTGAGCTTGCGCGCCGCCGACAGGCACAGGCGGCCGTAGAACGCCGCGAGGCGCGAGCGGCTTCGGGGGGGATAGGCGTGCTGCGCGAGCAGCGAAGCGAGGAGAGCGAGGAGGCTCACGGGATTCCCGATTATAGGTGCGGCCCGCGGACCCGAAAAAAAATGCCCCACCGGGATGACCGGCGGGGCAAACCGCTCTCGGAGGAGAAACGTCGGCGCTAGGCCGACGCTTATTGCATTGCAGCAAGCGTGCCAATCGATCACATGATTCGATTCAGCTACTTAGCTTGCGCGGCCAACGCGGTGCGCGGATCGGCATGCCACGCTTTGGTGCGCCCCGGCACCAACTTCGGGACACCTGCCTATCGCGGCCGCTTGCCGCGCACGCCGGCGTAGAACGCCTCGATGCGCGCGAGATCGGCGGCGACGTCCTCGCCGGGCTCGATCATCGGGCCGAAGCGAGCGCAGCGATTGCCGTAGTCGAGGGTCGCGAGCAGGACCGGCACCTGCGCGTCGCGCGCGATGTGCAGGAAGCCCGACTTGAAGTGCGCGACGGGCTTGCGCGTGCCCTCGGGCGCGATCGCGAGCACGTGCTGCGCAGAGTCCTCGAAGCCGCGCACCGCATCGCCCACCACACCGTGATGGCTGTCGCGGTCCACCGGGATGCCGCCCAGCCACCGCAGGAACGGCGCCAGCGGGCCGCGGAAGAGCGTGTGCTTGCCGAGGAAGGAAAGGCGCAGGTCGAGCGCGAACATCACCGCCATGCCGACAACGAAATCCCAGTTGGAGGTATGCGGCGCGACGGCAACCACGAACTTGGGAAGGTCGGGAATCTCGCCCTCGACCCGCCAGCCCAGGGCCGCCAGCATCGCCGCGCCGGTCCGGCGCAGCAACGCGCTTCCACGCTGGGGAACCGTGGCGCCGAGCCGCGGGATCGCGATCACGCGAAGAGCGCTGCGGCGGCCTTGAGGTCGACGTTCCCGCCGGAGAGGATGATGCCCACGCGCCGGCCGCGGACCTCGTCGCGCCGGCCGAGCACGCCGGCGGTGGCGAGCGCTCCGGTGGGCTCGACCACGAGCTTCATGCGCTCCCAGAGGAAGCGCATCGCCTCGACGATCTCGGCGTCGGTGACGGTGATCATGTCGTGGACGTGGCGCAGCACCAAGGGCAGCGTGATGAGCCCAGGCGACTGGGTGCGCGCGCCATCGGCGATCGTCTGCGGATCCTCGACCCGCTGCATGGTGCGCGTGTGGAATGAGCGCGTCACGTCGTCGCCCGCCGCAGGCTCCACGCCGATCACGCGGATTCCGGGCGAGAGCGCTCCCGCCGCGATGGCGCACCCCGAGAGCAGGCCAGCGCCGCCGCAGCATACATAGAGTGCATCGAGCGATCCGATGTCCTCGATGAGCTCCTTGGCGGCGGTGCCCTGTCCGGCGATCACGGCCGGATGGTCGAAGGGCGGAATGACGCTCGCGCCCGTGTCGCGCGCGATGCGCTCGGCGACCGCTTCGCGGCTCTCGCCCGCGGCGCGATCGTAGGTCACGATTTCGGCGCCATAGCCCCGGGTCGCGGCCACCTTCACCGCGGGCGCGTCCGCGGGCATGACGATGGTCGCGCGGATGCCGAGCAACCGTCCGGCGAGCGCGACCGCCTGCGCATGGTTGCCGGAGGAAAATGCGACCACGCCGCGAGCCCGGGCGCCCGCCTCGAGGGTCGCGAGCGCGTTGTAGGCGCCGCGGAACTTGAACGCGCCCATGCGCTGCAGGTTTTCGCACTTGAAGTACGCCTCGGCGCCGGTGAGCTCGTCGAACTGGCGCGAGGTCGCGACAGGCGTGCGGTGCGCGACTCCCTCGAGGCGCGCGGCTGCCGCCTCGACGTCGGCGTAGGTGACCGGTGCGGGCGATGAAGCGTCGTTCATGCGGCGCGCGGGCGGATCCCGCGGCAGGTCATTCGAGCGAGATCTTGCCGTCGAAATCGACCTTGAGCGCGATTCCGTCGACGGTGAGCGTCATCTTCACCGGCAGCGACTCGCCGCCCTTGAGCTTGCCGGCGGCCATCGCGCGCTCGACGGCGCCCTCGATCTCGCGCTGCGATTGCACGCCGACCATCTTGAGGAACTTGCGGATGCTCATGTTGAAGGCATCGGGGTTCATGCGCGCTCTCCTGGCGATGTCTACTTGGAGTTCGAGCTCGCGGTCGATATCGAGGCGAGCGCGTCCTTGAGGGTGTCCTCGGAGAGCGCGTTGACGCTCTCGGCGAGGATCTCCGCTTCCGTCGCCACGGTGCCCGGGAGGTTGCTCACGTCCATCACCGCGACGAACTGCGCCGCCGCTCCGGCCGCGCGCAGCAGCTTGGCGCGCTCGGCCATGAGGATCTCGATTTCCTTGCTGAGCATGAAACTGCCGGTGTTCTGCAGCGTGGCCGTCATTGCGGGCTCCTTTGGGAAGCGTCAATTCTACCCGTGCCCCGCTTTTGCGGAACGCAGCGGCAGTCCCACGAGCAGGTTCTGCGGCTTCACCTTGAGCGTGCGGTCGGGACGGCACGCGAGGCCGAGGTACACGGGACGTCCAGCCAATTCCTCAAGCGCGTCACCGGCGTCGCGAAACTCGAGGCGAAACAGCACCACGATCCGCTCGAGCTCGGCGGGAGCGACCGCCTCGCCGCGGTAAAGAGCGTTGAGAATCGCGGTCGCATCGACGTCGAGGCCGACGTGCCAGCGCCAGCGCTGATCATCGATGCGCTCCACCGGCTCGATCGTGACCTCGGCCCCCGCCAAACGGCGCACCCACCGCTCCAGCACTCGCGCAAGCGCCGGCGGGCCCTCGCGCCCCGCAGTCAAGTCGAGCACGAAGCCGTGCAGCTCGTCGCGCAGGAAGTAGAGCGCGGCGTTCTCGTGCGTGAGGACGTCCATCTTCACGGCGGGCGTCGCCTGCTGGCTGCGCAGCAGCCGGCCGACGTTGCCGAATCCCCCGGTCGCCGCGAACGTCTCCACGGTCGCCGCGTCGGCCGCGAGCACCTGGCCGCCCTCGGCGCTCACGCGCTGGCGGCGAAACAGAATCTCACCCGCGCGCACGATCCAGGCGTCCTCGCAGCCGTCGAGCGCGGCGCGCGCGATCGCCTGGGCGAGGACATCGACGAATGCCGGGGCGAGGTCGACCGAGTCGCGGCCGAAGAGGTCGAGGTACGCCTCCTCGAGCGTGGCGTGGCCGGCGACCCGGTCGCGGAAAAGCAGGTATTGCGTCCAGTTCTCGCGGGCATCGGCGTCCTCCACCGCCGCGAGCATTTCGGGGGACACAGGCGCGCGCGGGTGGGTCGCGAGGAGCGCGTGCAGCTCGCGCTCCGCCACTCCCGCCTCGGGCGGCGGCTCGAGCTCCTCGCGCTCGGCGAAGCGGGCGAGCCACGCGTCGCTCGCCACCAGGCCGCGGCCTTCGCGGCCGAGGAGGTGAAAGCCGCTCGACGCCCAGAAGTCCTGCGCCATGGCCGCCGTCAGTCCTTGACGCCGCTTCGGCCGGTGAGCGCCATGAGGGTCTGCACGCCGGTGGCGCAATGCACGCGCTGGCCTGCCTTCTCGACGAACGCGTCGAGCCGGCAGACGGTCAGCGTGCGGCCGCTGCGGATCACCTCGCCCAGGGCGATCGCGCGCTCGCCGTCGGCGGCGGCTATGAGGTTCACCTTGAACTCCACCGTGAGCACGCCCGCTTCGGGTGGGAACAGTGTGAAGGCGGCGTAGCCGCCCGCGGTATCCGCGATCGCCGCGATCATGCCGGCATGGAAGAACCCGTGCTGCTGGGTGAGCTCGGGACGGAATGGCAGGGCGATCTCGACCCGGCCCGGCTCGACCCGCTCGAGGCGCGCGCCGATCAGCGCCATCGCCCCCTGGCGCGCGAAACTCGCGCGGGTGCGTCTTTCGAAGTCGGGATCGGCGGGGACGAACACGCCGCTAGCTTCCGAGGGTGGCGACCTCGGGCAGGGGGAAGCCGTTGAAGTTGCTCGCGTAAGCGGTGGTGTAGGCGCCGGCGTTCTTGATGAAGATGAAGTCGCCGTCCTGCAGGTCCGCCGGGAACAACTCCTCGCGCATCACGACGTCGACCGAGTCGCACGTCGGCCCGGCGACGTTCCAGGCCACAGGCTCGCCGTCGCGGTCGGTATAGATGTTGTAGCGCAACCCCTCGGTCGTCTCGATGACGCCGCCGAACACGCCGGCGTCCCAGTACATCCAGCGCTGGTTGTTGCGCGTCGCCGTCCCGACCACGCGGCAGATGAAGTAGCCCGCGTCGGAGACGAGGTAGCGCCCCGGCTCGGCGATCACCTGGATCTCGGGGCCGAAATGGCGCAGCTCCTTGTTGATGAGCTCGGCGATCGTCTCGATCGAGGGGATCGGCTTCACGTGGCGCACCGGATAGCCGCCTCCCAGGTTGAGCAGGCGCGGCTTGAGGCCCACCGCGCGCATCGCCGCGAAGACCTTGCGCGCGCGCTCCATGCCCACGCGCCAGTTTTCGGGGTTGAGGCATTGCGAGCCCACATGGAACGTCACGCCCGCCAGGTCGGCCTGGCAATCAGCCGCGGCCGCGATGCACTCCGGAACGTCGCTCATGTGGGCGCCGAACTTGCCGGCGAGCGGCCAGTCGCTGCCGATGTTCGGGGCGTCGATGCGCAGGTAGAGCTTGGCGTCGGCCTTGACCGCCTTCACCTTGCGGATCTCCTCGACGCTGTCGACCACGAACCACTCGACGCCCTTGGCGGCCGCATAGGCGAGATAGGCGCGCGATTTCATCGGGTTGGAGTAGAAGATCTCCGCCGGCGGCACGCCCAGGCCCATGAGGATGTCGAGCTCGGCGATCGATGCGATCTCGAAGCCGGCGCCCTCCTGGATCAGCACCTTGAGCACGCGCGGGTCCGGGTTCGCCTTCACGGCGAAGTGCGGGCGAACGCGCGGCAACGCGGCGCGGAAGCGGCGCGCTTTGGTTCGGACGATGTCGAGGTCGACGATGAGGACCGGCCGTTTATAGCCGTGCCTCGAGAGGAATTGCTTGACCCGGGTGAAGTCGAGGCTGACTTCCGGGTGGGTATCGAGGGGAAACTCCGGCAGCGGCCGGAGCTTCTTTATCGTGGCGGTTCGGGACATCGAAGTCGGCGGTGGCGGCGGTGCTGCGGCATGGCGACGGATGTCCCCGGAAAAATGCGCGAAGTATAGGGCAAATCGCCGGCCGTGTATGGAGTTTTTTTAGATCTTGGGCAGGGTGACGCCCTGCTGTCCCTGGTACTTGCCTCCGCGATCCTTGTAGGAGGTCTCGCAGACCTCGTCGGACTCGAAGAAAAGCATTTGCGCGACACCCTCGTTGGCGTAGATCTTCGCCGGCAGCGGAGTCGTATTGGAGAATTCGAGCGTCACGTAACCCTCCCATTCCGGCTCGAGCGGCGTCACGTTCACGACGATTCCGCATCGGGCATAGGAGCTCTTGCCGAGCGTCACCACGAGGACGTTGCGGGGGACCTTGAATCTCTCCACGGTGCGGGCGAGCGCGAACGAGTTGGGCGGAATGATGCAGACGCTGCCATGCAAGTCGACGAACGACCTTTCGTCGAAGTGCTTCGGGTCCACGACGGTCGAGTACACGTTGGTGAAGACCTTGAACTCGTCGGAGCAACGCACATCGTAACCGTAGCTCGACGTGCCGTACGACACGATCTTGTTGCCCGCGACCTCGCGCACCTGCCCCGGCTCGAAGGGTTCGATCATGCCGTGCTCTCGTGCCATGCGCCGGATCCACTTGTCGCTCTTGATGCTCATGGTCAGTTATTTTGGATGACGATCTTGGGAAACAGGCCCGAGCGATCCTCGGAAGCCCGGGCGATGCGGGCGGCCACCTTGCGCGCGATGTCCCGGTAGATTGCCGCGATCGGGCCCTCGGGGTCGGAGACCACCGTCGGCTTGCCGGAGTCGGCCTGCTCGCGGATGCGGATGTCGAGCGGCAGGCTGCCGAGGAATTCGACGTCGTAGTCCTTGCACATGCGCTCGCCGCCGCCGGCGCCGAAGATGTGCTCGGCGTGCCCGCAGTTCGAGCAGATGTGGATCGCCATGTTCTCCACCACGCCGAGGATCGGGATGCCGACCTTCTCGAACATCTTGAGGCCCTTGCGCGCGTCGACCAGGGCGATGTCCTGCGGCGTGGTGACGATCACCGCGCCGGTCACGGGCACCTTCTGCGCGAGGGTGAGCTGGATGTCGCCGGTGCCGGGAGGCAGGTCCACGACGAGGTAATCGAGGTCGCGCCACTTGGTCTCGGTGAGCAGCTGCTCGAGGGCCTGGGTCACCATCGGGCCGCGCCACACCATCGGCGTGTCCGACTCGATCAGGAACCCGACGCTCATCGCCTGGATGCCGTGCCCTTCCATCGGCTCCATCGTCTTGCCGTCGCGCGAGGTCGGGCGTCCGGTGATGCCCAGCATGATGGGCTGCGACGGGCCGTAGATGTCGGCGTCGAGCATGCCTACTGTCGCGCCCTCTGCGGCAAGCGCGAGGTTCACGGCGGTGGTGCTCTTGCCGACGCCGCCCTTGCCCGAGGCGACGGCGATGATGTTCTTGATCCCCGCGACCAGCTTCACGCCGCGCTGCACCGAGTGCGAGGTGATCTTCGAGTGGACGTTGACGCTCGACTGCATCACCCCCGGGAGCTTCGCCAGCCGCTCGCTCACCTGGCGGCGCACCGCCTCGATCACGCCGCGGGCCGGATAGCCGAGCACGATGTCGAGCGCGACGCGCTCGGCGTCGATCTTCACGTTCTTGACGCTCCTCGACTCGACGAAGCTGCGGCCCGTGACCGGGTCGATCAGCTCGGAAAGCGCCGCGAGGACGTCCTTCTCGGTGGGAGGCATTCGTCAGGGAAGCCAGCAGGGGAGGAGCAACCGCGTAATTTTAAAGCAATTTGTTATGATCGCGCAGACCGCCATCCCGCCTACATGCCCCGCAAGCTTTTCGTCACCACCGCGCTTCCGTACGCCAATGGCCCATTCCACATCGGCCACATCATGGAGTACGTGCAGTGCGACATCTGGGTGCGCTTCCAGCGGCTGCAGGGACACAAGGTGAACTTCGTCTGCGCCGACGACACCCATGGCGCGCCGATCATGCTCAAGGCCGAGGCCGAGGGCACCACCCCGGAGGAGCTGATCGGCAAGGTGGCCGAGTCGCACCGCCGCGACTACCAGCGCTTCGGCATCAGCTGGGACAACTTCCACACCACGCACTCCGAGGAGAGCCGCGAGCTGTCGTCGGCGATCTTCCTCGCCCTGCAGAAGAACGGCTTCATCGAGACCAAGACGATCGAGCAGTTCTTCGACCCGGTGAAGAAGATGTTCCTGCCCGACCGCTACATCAAGGGCGAGTGCCCCCGGTGCGGCACCAAGGACCAGTACGGCGACTCGTGCGAGAACTGCGGCGCGGTCTACGCGCCCACCGACCTCAAGAATCCCTACTCGGCGCTCACCGGGGCGAAGCCGGTATTGAAGAAGTCCGAGCACTTCTTCTTCCGGCTCTCGGATCCGCGCTGCGTGGAATTCCTGCGCGGCTGGACGCAGGACGGCAGGCTCCAGCCCGAGGTCGCCAACAAGGTGAAGGAGTGGCTCGACGGCGGCCTGAACGACTGGGACATCACGCGCGACGCGCCCTACTTCGGCATCGAGATCCCGGGCTCCCCCGGGAAGTACTTCTATGTGTGGCTCGACGCCCCCATCGGCTACCTCGCCTCGCTCAGGAACTACCTCGAGAAGAAGGGCCAGGACTTCGACAAGTACCTCGCCGATCCCAAGGTCGAGCAGATCCACTTCATCGGCAAGGACATCATCTACCACCACACGCTCTTCTGGCCGGCGATGCTCAGGTTCTCCGAGCGCAAGATCCCCGACAACGTGTACGTCCACGGCTTCCTGCAGCTCTCGGGCGAGAAGATGTCGAAGTCGCGCGGCATCTCGGTGAGCCCGCAGAAGTACATCGAGCTGGGCCTGAATCCCGAGTGGGTGCGCTACTACCTCGCCGCCAAGCTGAACGGCCGCGTCGAGGACCTCGACTTCAACCCCGACGACTTCCTCGCGCGCGTCAACTCCGACCTCGTCGGCAAGTACGTGAACATCGCGAGCCGCGCCTCGGGATTCATCGGCAAGCGCTTCGCCGGCGTGCTCTCCGACGAGCCGCTGTCGGCGGGGCGCGAGCTCAAGCACAAGATGCGTGGCAACCTCGCCGCCCCCGTACCCGACGACGAGCAGGCGCCGGCGATCCTTTTCGAGGTCCGCAGCTTCGCCGATGCGATCGGCGCCGACTACGAAGCGCGCGAGTTCAGCAAGGCGATCCGCCAGGTCATGTTCCTCGCCGACCGCGTCAACCAGTACGTCGACGAGCAGAAGCCCTGGGAGATCGCCAAGGAATCGGGGCAGGACGGCGCCCTGCAGTGGTTCTGCACGCTCTACCTCGAGCTCTTCCGCATCCTTACGATCTACCTGAAGCCGGTCCTGCCGCAGGTGGCCGAGCAGGTCGAGGAGTTCCTCGGCGTGAAGCCGCTCGCGTGGGAGGATGTCGCCACGCCGCTCAAGCCGGGCCACAAGGTCCAGCCTTACCGCCACCTGGTCTCGCGCATCGAGCCGAAACAGATCGACCAGCTGCTCGAGCCGCCCTCGGAGGCGAAGCCCGAGCCCGCGAAGGGCTCCGGCGAAGCGGTGGCCGAGTTCAAGCTCGAACCGGTCGAGCCGCCGAAGCCGCCGGTCATCCAGCCCGTCGGCGACACCATCTCGATCGACGATTTCGCGCGCGTGGACCTGAGGATCGCGCGGATCGTGGACGCGGAGCTGGTGCAGGACGCCGACAAGCTCCTCAAGCTCACCCTCGACATCGGCATCGAGAATCGCACGGTCTTCGCCGGGATCCGCTCCACCTATACGCCCAAGGAGCTCATCGGACGCCTCACGGTCATGGTCGCCAACCTCTCGCCGCGCAAGATGCGCTTCGGCGAATCGCAGGGCATGGTGCTCGCCGCCGGCGACGGAGCCTCGATCTACCTGCTCGCGCCGGACTCCGGGGCGGTGCCCGGGATGCGCATCAAATAAAAAAAAGCCCCGCCGGTGTGACCCGGCGGGGTCTCGCAAGTGCGCCTTGCGGGGAAAACTGCAGCGACAAGCCCATTGTTGTCCGCCCACCTCGCGGGGCCAGTGAACGCGATCACAACTGGCAATACAGCGGTCACGCGGGGCAATACGGCTGTAATCGCCCGGGCGCGGCTCGCTAGAATTGCTTCCATGCCGCCGCTCAAGCCCCAGCGCCCACCCCCCTACTCCCTCGACCGCAAGACGCTCGAGCGCGAGGTCGTGGTCGAAGTGTTCCGTGCCCGCGGCCCCGGGGGGCAGCACGTGAACAAGACCGAGTCGGCGCTGCGGCTCACGCACCTGCCGTCGGGGGTGGTGGTCACCTCGCAGGATTCGCCCTCGCAGTACCGCAACCGCGAGACCGCGTTCGGCCGGCTGGTCGAGCGCCTCGAACGCCTCAACTACGTAAGGCCCAATCGCGTGCCCACGCGGCCCACCCACGGATCGCGCGAGCGACGGATCGAAGGCAAGAAAGTGCGCGGCGCCACCAAGCGCACCCGTGGCAAGGTGGGCCACGATGAGTGAGCGGCAGACGCGCCGGCTCGCGATCCGCGGCCAGGTGCAGGGCGTCTTCTACCGCGAGTCGATGCGCCGCGAGGCCTCCCGCCTGGGCATCACCGGATGGGTCTGCAACCGCCTCGACGGCAGCGTCGAAGCGGTGGTCCAGGGCCCTGCCGAGGCGGTCGAGGCGATGATCCGCTGGGCACGCCGCGGCCCCGGGGACGCCCGCGTCGAGGCGGTCGAGGTCACGCCGGCCGAAGGCGACTTCTTCGCCTTCGAGAAGCGCTCGACGTTCTAGTCGGCCTTCAACACCCCGGCCTTCACCAGCGCCTTGAGCTTGCCCTCCTCCTCGCGGAGGAACTTCCCGAATTCCGCGGCGCTCATCGGCCGCACCTCGGATCCGAGCTCGGCGAGCCGTTTCGCGATGGCGGGGTCGGCAAGCGCCTTGTTGAGCGCCGCGTTGAGCGTCTTCACGATCTCCGCGGGCGTGCTCGCGGGGGCCAAGAGCCCGCTGGGCGTCACCGCTTCGAAGTCCTTCAGGCCCAGCTCCTGCAGCGTGGGCACGCCCGGAAGGTCGGCGATGCGCGTGCGCGTCCCAACGGCGAGCGCACGCAGCTTGCCTCCCTGGATCTGCGGCAGGGAGCTCGAAGTCTGGTCGACCATCGAGTCGATCTGCCCGCCGACGAGATCGATCAGCGCCGGGCCCGAACCCTTGTAGGGAACGACGACCCAGTCGACCTTGAGCGCCTCGCGCAACTGCAGGATCGCGATGTGGTTGGTGGTGCCGTTGCCCGAGTGGCCGATGGTGATCCTGCCCGGGTTCGCCCTCGCGTAGGCGAGGAACGCCTTGAAGTCGGCATGCGGGCTCGTGGCAGGCACCTCGAGCAGCAGCGGCGTGATCGCCATCATCCCGACCGGGGCGAAGCTCGCGAGGCCGTAGGGCGCGTTGGGAATGAGCAACGGGCTCACGATCGTCGTGGCGGAAGTGCCGGCGACCAGCGTGTAGCCGTCGGGAAGTGCCTTCGCGACCACTTCGCTGCCGAGCGCGCCGCCCGCGCCGGCTCGATTCTCGACCACGAACGGCTGGCCGAGTTGCTTCGCCATCGACTCGGCGAGGAGCCGCGCGGTCACGTCGAGGTTGCCCCCGGGCGCGAACGGCACGACGATCTTCACCGGCTTGGCCGGCCAGGCATCGCCCAGCGCCGCGGCGCTCGCGAGGCAGAGTGCAAGGGCGAAGAGCGGGCGAACGATTGCGTGCTTCATGGAGCTCCTTTCACGTTTTCCAGGCGAGCCATTCGCACACGCCACGGCCCATGATCCATTCGAGCTCCGCGCCGGAGAGCCACGGCGTGTGCTCGGTGAAGAGCGCGATGCCCTCGCGGTAGCCCACCGGGGAGCGCGTCTGGTCCGTACCCCAGAACATCCGCCGCGGGCCGAAGGCGTCGTAGACGCGCCGCAGGTAGGGCTGCAGGCCGGGGTAGGGATAGGGCTCCGCGGTGTAGCAAGGCAGCGCGCTCGACTTCACGGCGACGTTCGGGCGCTTGCCGAGCGCCAGCAGCCGGTCGAGCCCGCGAAAGGCGTGCGCGTCCTTCTCGCCGTTCACCAGCCCGAGATGATCGACGGTGAGCCGCAGCCCGGGGTGGCGCGATGCGATCGCGTCGAGGAGGTCCATGTGTCCGTGGTGGATCAGCACCATCACCGGGAAGCTCCGGCGCTCGGCTTCGCCCCAGACCCAGTCGTAGCGCCCGTCGAGCAGCGGCTGCAGCAGGAGCGGGGTGTGGAAAGCGAAGCGCAGGCCGAGCATCCCGGGTTGCTCGCGCCATGCGCCCAGACGCTCGCGCGCTCCGGGAGCGTCGGGATCGAAGCGGCCCATCACGGCGAAGCGCCGTGGATGCGCTTGCGCCGCGGCGAGCGCGAGGTCGTTGCGGTCGCCTTCCCATGACGGCGGCACAATGATCGCGCGATCGATGCCGCCCGCGTCCATCCATCCGAGCACCTCGTCCGCCGTGACGGGCGTGTCGCGCTGCGCCCGCGAGCGCGCCGGCCACGGGCGCTCGGGCGTATCGGCGCCCCAGACATGCACCTGGGAATCGACGATCGGCAAGCCGCTTATTCCTTGTAGCTCGGATCCATGCGGTCGAGCTTGCGCAGCAGCGCCGGCCACTCCATCACGCCGTACGGGCGTCGGGTCTGCGGCTGGTAGTTCATGTAGGTCTCCTCCAGCACGCGCGCCGGAACGTTGACGAGCTTGGCGCCGGTCGCCATCGCCGCGAGTTGCGAGCGCGCGGTGAGCTCGAGGCGATGCATCCAGTTGAACGCTTCGCCGATCGTCTTGCCGACGGTGATGAGGCCGTGATTGCGCAGGATCAACGCCTCGCCGTCGCCCAGGTCGGCGAGGAGCGAGGCTTCCTCTGTCGCGTCGAGCACCACGCCCTGGTAGTCGTGGTAGCCGATCTTGAGGAAACGCATCGCGGTCTGGGTGATCGGCAACACGCCGCAGTCGAGCGCGGAGAGCGCCATGCCGGCCCAGGTATGCGTATGGATCACGCACGCGACGTCGTGGCGCGCCTTGTGGATGGCGCCATGGATCACGTAGCCCGCCCGATTGATGCCGTAGTCGAGCACGCCGAAATCGGGCTTGGCGAGGATGTTGCCGTCGATGTCGATCTTGATGAGGCTCGAAGCGGTGATTTCCTCGTAGAGCATGCCGTAGGCGTTGATGAGGAAGGCGTTGCCCTCGCCCGGCACCGCGGCGGAGATGTGGTTGGCAATCATGTCGGACATCTCGTAGTGGGCGACCAGCCGGTAGCACGCCGCGAGATCGACGCGCGCCTGCCATTCCGCGGGCGTGACCTTGTCCCGCATCGACTGGAGCGTCAGGTGTTGCGCGAGGTTGGACATGGAAGAGCCTCCTATTCGGTGCCGAGCTGGGGCAACGGACGGCGCCGCTCGACGTGAAAGCGCACCAGCGCCGCGAAGCGGTAGAGGGCGTGCACGAACTTGCCGTAGGGCAGCGTCACGAAGAGCGCCAGGACGCACGCCAGGTGCACGGCGAGCAGCACGCCCATGGCGCGCGTCTCGCGCAGGAAGAGGAGCGCGAAACCGGTCGCGCTTACGGCGAGGAGCAGCGCGAGGAAACCCGCGTCCATTCCGCCTTGCCGGGGATCCGTGAGTTCCGGGTCGCTGCGCGAGCGCAGCCACAGCAGCCCGATGGGGCCGATGAGAAGGCCCACGCCGCCGAGCACTCCGAGGATCACCGGCAGGCTGTAGCCGGGATAGGGCGCATGCCAGCCGAATGCGTAGTGGTAGACGGTCCCTGCCGTGGTCGCGGCGAAGCAAAGCATGAAGCCATAGAAGGTGAAGTGGTGGAAGGTTCGCCGCGCGAACGAGGGGCGCTCGTCGGGATAGGTGCAGCCCTCGCCGGCGCCGTCGAGGTAGCGCAGCCCGAGCGAATCCCAGGTCGCTTCTCCCGCCCAGGGTCCGCGCACGAATTCGCCCGTCTCCTCCCCCAGCTCGCGCCAGAATCGCGCGAAGGACATCCCGAGCGCGAGCAGGACGAAAACGAACACGGCGCCGAAGGAGAGCGCCATCGCCTCGTGGGGCAGCACGGCATAGAAGGAGCCCTGCGAGTCCGGCCACGCGGCGAAAAAGCGCGCCGGGTCGGCGTAGCCCAGGACCAGCAGGAAGACTGCCGCGAGGCTCGCCGCGAGCGCGAGACCCACGACGGCGCCGTTGCGGTCGAATGCGCCGGCGAAGAATCGCGGCCAGGCGTACTTGCGGTAGGTCTGCAGGCGCACCTGCGCGAGCACGCGCGGGAAGTTCAGCTGGAATTCGTGCGGCGGCGCGTACTGGCAGGCGTACAGGCAGGCGCCGCAGTTGTGGCAGAGGTTGGCGAGGTAGTGGACGTCGCGCTCGTCGAACGCCAGGCGGCGCTGCAGCGCGGGAAACACGGCGCAGTAGCCCTCGCAGTAGCGGCACGCGTTGCAGATCGACAGGACGCGCTGGGCTTCCTCGATCAGCTCGGCGAGCGTGCTTTCACGCGCGTGCATGGCGCGCGGCCTCCTCGCCCGCGATCCTTCCGAACGTCGTGCCGATCGACATGCCGATGCCGGCGATGTAGCCCTTCCCGAGCACGTTGCCCGCCATGATCTCGCCCGCGGCGAAGACGTTATCGCTGGCTTTCCCGTCCGCGTGGATCATCCGCGCCTTGTCGTCGACGCCGACGCCGAGGTAGGTGAAGGTGATCCCCGGGCGCAGCGGATAGGCGTAGTACGGCGGCGTGTCGATGGCGCGGGCCCAATGCGACTTCGGCGGATCGATCCCCTCGGTGCGGCAATCGTCGAGCCGGGTGTGGTCGAACGTGCCGGGGCGCACCGCGGCGTTGAAGCGCGCCACCGTGGACTCGAGCGCGGCCGGATCGAGCTTGAGCAGCGCCGCCAGCTCGCGCAGGCTCGGCGCCTTCATCGGCGGGAACACGGGCGGCATGAACTTGCCCATGGGTTTCGCGTCGATGATCGAATAGGCGGCCTGTCCCGGCTGCGCGGCGATGAGCCGCCCCCAGATCGCGTAGCGCTTGGGCCAGAAATCCTCGCCCTCGTCATAGAAGCGCTCGGCGCTGGAATTCACGACGATCCCCAGCGAAACGCTGTCGACGCGCGTCACGATGCCGCCGTCGAACTTCGGCGAGCGCGCGTCGATCGCCACGCAATGCCCCTGTCTCGCGTCGCTCACCTGCTTGGCTCCCGCGCCGAGCAGCAGCTTAAGGACCTTGCCCAGGTTGTACGGCGTCCCGCGGCAGAGGAAGTTGTCCGCGGCCTCGCCCCACGCCTCGCGCAGCCAGGCGAAGTTCGACTCGAAGCCGCCGGCGGCGGCAACCAGCGCGCCCGCCCTCACCTCCTGCTGCACGCCGTGGCGCAAAACGGTCGCGCTGCGGAAGCGCCGAGCGTCGATGGCGAGGTCCACGGCCTCGGTGTCGTACGCGATGTGCACGCCGAGCGATTCGGCGACCCGGTAGTACGCGTTCACCAGCGCCTTGCCGCCACCCAGGAAAAAGGCGTTGGTGCGCGAGAGCTGCAGCGTACCGCCGAGCGCCGGCTGGAAGCGAACGCCGTGCCGCATCATCCATTCGCGGCAGGTCGCGGTGTCGCGGATCACGCGCCGCGCGAGGCGCTCGTCGGTCTCGCCGCCCGTGACCTTGAGCAGGTCCTGCCAGTACTCCTCTTCGG
>Ga0209647_1000826_pt1 | contig 28232 bp, 26 predicted proteins | sample GraSoi_2013_60cm_FD_185827 | JGI IMG/M metagenome (GOLD analysis project Ga0209647, IMG submission 185827) | Grasslands soil microbial communities from the Angelo Coastal Reserve, California, USA - Sample 9_17_2013_60cm (SPAdes) (version 2) | ecosystem: Environmental > Terrestrial > Soil >... | reverse complement strand
GACGTTCGCTTTTGCCCTCCTCTCAGCGACTTGCGGAGGGAAGGGGCACATGATTTTATATCCCATACACCATGAAATTTAGTGTCAGTAAGGACAAGCTGCTTGAAGGTCTATCAACAGTGCAGAACGTGGTCAGTACAAGAACTACTCTGCCCATTCTGTCCAATGTGTTACTGCAAGCAGCCGACGGAAGAATCCGGCTGACTACGACTGACTTGGACGTGGGAGTACAGGGAAGTGTAGAAGCGCAAGTCGAACGGACCGGGGCAACGACTTTGCCTGCTCGGCGGTTGTTTTCTATCGTCCGAGAGTTGCCGGCGTCCGAGATTTACTTCGATGTGGACACAAAGAATTTGGCTGCGATCCGCAGTGGCTCCAGTTATTTCAAGATCCTTGGGCTTCCGGAAGAAGAGTTCCCGCCGCTGACTCGATTCGAAGACGCAAGAGTGTTTACGATTGCCCAGAAAGCTCTGAAGGACGGGCTAAAGAAGACCTCCTACGCTATCTCGACCGATGAGACGCGCTACGTGTTGAACGGAATTCTTTTCTCATTCAAAGAAAATAGGTTGACGTTAGTGGCCACGGACGGCCGCCGGCTAGCCTTGGTAGATCTCGATCTCGAGTTTCCCAAGAGCCAGGAAGTTGATCTGATTGTTCCGACCAAAGCAGTGATCGAACTGCAGCGACTTCTACGTGAAGAGGGCGACATGAAGGTCACCGTAGGAGATAACCAGATCGCATTTGAGCTCAACGAATCTTTCCTCGTTTCCAAGCTGATCGAAGGCAATTATCCAAATTACCGTCAAGTCATTCCGAGTGAAGCGAAAGAGCGAGTGACACTCGAACGAGAGACTTTCTTGAATGCCGCTCGCCGCGTTTCGTTGCTCGCCAGTGAAAAATCGAATTCGGTGAAGCTGATATTCACAAAGGGAAATATCGATATAGTGGCAAACACACCGGACGTTGGTGAAGCCAAGGAATCGCTGCCGGTCATGTATAAAGGCAAAGATTTTTCTATTGCCTTCAATCCGGAATTTCTCATGGCCCCGCTTCGGAACCTTTCAGAGGACGAGATCTATTTGGATCTGATAGACGAAATGAGTCCGGGGGTGATCAAAATCGCTGGCCCATTCTTGTACGTTCTCATGCCGATGCGACTGAGCTAGCGGCCCTTCAGGCCGAATAGCCCGGCCTGTCAGGCCGAATAGCAGATAGCAGATAGCAGGTAGCAAATAGCAGATCGAATTGTTGCCTTGCGCTCATGAAGCCGCATGTGAGACCGAGAGCCGACGTTTCGATCGTTCCTCCGGGACGATCCGAGACGACCCGTCGGCGCCTTTCACGGGGACGTCTCATGTTGACCAGGCATGAGGCGACCGCTATCCGGTCATTTGTCATTCGGCCTGAAGGGCCGGGCTATTTGCTATTTGCGATTGGCCTGAAGGGCCGTATGATCTGACCTCCACAGCGCTCACGTGGCGGAATTGGCAGACGCGTACGGCTCAGGACCGTATGGGGCAACCCGTGGAGGTTCGAGTCCTCTCGTGAGCATGTTATTTCGCCGACAGACCGCTAGTTTCCCATGCAGACAGATTTCTCTGCGACAGACCCGTTGTCGATTCGAGAGATGTTCGGACGCGTCGCTGGACGCTATGATCGGGCGAACCAAATCCTCAGCCTAGGGATCGACAGTCATTGGCGCCGCGTCGTCGGTAGTCTCGTAGCAAGCTGGCATCCGCAGCGGATCCTGGATCTGGCGACGGGAAGCGGAATTTTGGCTCAAGAGCTTCACCGGCAGAGTCCAGAAGCTTATCTGGTTTGCGCTGATTTTTGCGCCCCAATGCTTCAGGTCGCGAAACACCGTGGCTTAACTAATCTAATCGTGGCCGACGGGATGGCTTTACCCTTTATCGAAGAAGCGTTCGATGTTGTTACAATCGCTTTTGGTTTACGGAACATGGAATCGTTTGCGCGTGCCCTCACCGGAATTTCGCGAATTTTGCGACCAGGAGGCCACGTGGTTATTCTCGACTTTTCCCTGCCGGCTGGTCCGCTCCGGCCCTTTTACCGATTCTATCTCCATTTCGTGTTGCCTCGATTGGCGGGATTAATCACCGGTCATTCCGCCGCCTACCAATATCTCGGAGAGAGTATTGAACGCTTCCCTCGAGGGAGAGGGATGTTGGATCTATTGGCTCGCACCGGTTTTCGGAATGCCAAGCTGCGTAGTTTGACCGGTGGAATTGTGGCCATCTATTACGCGGAGAAGACAGCAGAAAACAACGAACGACAGTGAACACCAACGAACGTCAACGAACGACAGTGAACACCAATGAACGTCAACGAACGACAGCGCACACTCACTGTTGTTGGTTGGTGTTCACTGACGATCGTTGACGTTCGCTGTCGATCGTTGGTGTTCACTGACGTTCGTTGAGGTTGGCTGTCGTTCGTTGACGTTTCGTTTATTTGACCAATCGCGCGCTAAGTTGTTGGTACTCGCTCGATCCGATCAGAAAGACGCGATTTGAGAGCATCGCATACCGGTCACCCCGTTCGTTAGTACCTCCGATTTGCACCTCGAATTGACCGGTCTTCGTTCGGATTTGAATCGTCTCGCTCGGATGGTCTAATCCATAAACCGGTTGAGAAGATCCCAACCATGCGACCGCTCGAATATGCGACGCTGCGTTGAGAAAAGTCTGCAATGCAGCTTCGTCCTGGGAATCGGCCTTTTCCTTGGCAAGCCATTTTCCGCGATCATCGCGCACTAGTTCCACCTTACCTGCATCGTTGTTTATCTCGATCGATACTAGATCACTGCGCTGCAGATCGAGGACGTCAAGCGCCCAAAAGTCAAAATCGTGGGTTGGGAGCGAGTTTACCGTTTGCTCCGATATCGAGAAGACGTAGGGCTCCTCTTCAATTCGAGCGTAATAAGCGTTTTTATCCGACTTACCGATGGCCAAAGTAGCGATCGGCTCCTCTCCCGCTCCGCTCTCGGCGGTATTGTCTGAGGCGAAGGAACTGAATCCGATCCGTAAAGCCGGTGTATCCAGTCCGTAGCGACTGAGATCGGTGGCGGTATCAGAGATAAACTCCTGAACGTCCGTCCCATTGAGGGTGGCGATCAAGCGATTTACAATTTCGGCATTCGCCGGAGCGTTTTGCTCGCTGACAATTTCCCAATGGGCTTCGTGCCGTGCCAGCAGGACGCCAGCAACCCCGGCTTGGTCAATCTTGATGCGATCGATGATATCAGAGTTTAGTCTGGCAACTCTTCGGTCTCTTAGCTGGTTGGGTTTTACGTTGATCGTTTGAGCGAAGGAATCTGTCACCAAAAGTAAGGATGGTCGTGAAAGCACCCGTAGATAGATCTTATTTGGCTGATTCGGGACCGGCGAGCCGCAGAAGATTTCCACCTTCTCATCGCCGGAGAATAGCGAGATCGAACGACCCGAATTTTCCGTCTCCGTGTTTGGTGCTTTTTCGCTGTCGGCGAAGTCCAGAATGGGTGTCGCATTAATCTTCTCCAATGCGGCGTTGACTATGTCATCATCAGCTTGCGCCTTGATTGGCCGAACAATTTGCCAGCCATTCTGTTGCCGCACCAGTTCGATGTCGCCGGCGGCCTGATGCACAATCACGCGGTCGATCTGGGCGGTAAGAAAGGGCGTGATTTGATGATCGCGAAATGCATTCGAGCGCTTTGACACCAAATTTTTCAGCTCATTTCCGGTGACGAAAACCGCATCACTTCCTTCGGTGTGTACATAGCAGGTTCCTTCGACCGCCGTGTCGGCGCCAAATTCGATTGTAGAGCGTCGTTTTTTGGTTTGCCAAACAAGCTTAAGATGCGGTTTTAGCAGGCCAAAGTCTTTGAGCCGCTTCTGCTTTTTCTCGCCTTTGCCGAGATTTGAAATGGTATCGTCCCGTCGAAGAAACTGAATATTGTCGAGAAGCGAATCCACGACCCGAGCGTCCGCTCGATCATTTACGGGCGCAATGATTTGCCATCCGGCCGCCGTCTTATTCAGGACTGTATGGTCGCTTTCGTTCGTGATCTCAACGCCAGTTACATCCTTACGATCCAAGTCAACGACGTATCCAGTCCGACGTTCACGCGTGCTTGGGCTACGGCGGTCAAGAATCCAAATGAAAAGTCCGAGGCCGACGGCGATGATCAGCAGTGCGAGGGTGGTTCGCAGACTCATTTTTGTCTATTGCCGTCGTACCGCCCAAACCGCGGTGCCGAGGATAGCGACCAGCAACGGAATGCCGATCACCGTCAGAAACAGAATGCGCTTCATTTGAATTGGCGCGAGATCCAGCATGTAGGGGTGTGGTGCTTTTGGTGCAATCCCCAGCAACTGCTCGCGATTGGTCAACCAATTCACACATAACAGTAGGAAATCGACGTCGGGAGCGGTGCGAGTCAGCGATTCGTCGCGGATAAAATCGACATTCCCGATTAAAACCAGTCGAGACGAAGAGCGAACCTGGACTCGCTGATCTTCGATCGAGCCTCTCTCTAAAGCCCAACCTAAAAAGAGGGGAGGCGGAAGATCGGTACCTTCGTGAAAAGTTGGATTGGCATTGGAATGGAGAAAATCGTCTTTTTCGCCCCAATAGTTTGGAACGGCGGGAGCGAGCATCTTAGATGCGCGAATACCGAGTTGCTTCAGGCGTTGTTCGTCTATTCCGATGGAGCGGCTGCCACCGGGAAAGTAGCCGGGCACCTGATTGAGTGATTTGAGAAATGAAGCGCTCCCCAGTATCTGGGCATAAACGTCGAGGGTAATTGATTCCTCCTGGATTCCGGTCTGTACGCGGGTGACTATGAGATCGTCATCGACATGAGGTCCCAGCTCGTTCAGGAAAGCGTCGAGCGCCGGCGTCTTGGCGCGACCATTCAATAGCACGAAGAGCCGTCCGTCTTCATTCCAATATCGTCGAAGCAATCCGATTTCCTGCGTGCTCAGATCGTATGCGGGTCCGGCCAGGATTACTGCAGCGTAATCGGTGGGTATCTTCTCGAGGCCGCTCAAGCTCATTTCCTGAAGTTGCAAATGCTCGCCTTCGAGTAGCTCGCGAAAGCGCTTGAGGCTTGCACTATCAGCTAAGGAGAGTTCTCGGTGACCGACAATCATGGCGAGCTTTGGGGTTTTGTCCTGAATCAATTCGATCAATGCGCTAGTCACTACCTGCTCACCCTTAAAGCTTTTGATCTCCGGAGCCTGGTTATCGTCGAACATCTCGGATGATCCGTAATCAGCGAAATCGACGGCTCGGATTGTTTTCTGGCGGCCGTCGCAATCCAGAATGATGATATTGTCGTTACTTCCGAATCGGAATTTCTCCTGCAGCTCTCTGGCTCGAGTGATATCTCGATAGGGATCAACCGTTTCGACCCGGACGTGTCGCTTTCCAGCATACTCATATTCCTTGAGTAGATTCACGACGTCATTATATAGTTCCGCCCCGGGCGACTTCGTCGCGGTACCCGAAAAGAAGACGTAAATCCTGACCTCCTTTTTCAGCGAGCCAAGAAATTTTCGAGTGACCCCGGAAAGCGCGTATTTGCTGTTTCGCGAAAGATCCCAGCGAGCGAACCGGCTAAAGCTCAGGTAATTGAGCAGCAAGACGATCAGAGCGGCGAGCGCGAGCTGCACCACTACGTTGACGGCAGTGCGTACTCTTTGCGAATGAAGGGAAGAAGCAACTTTTCGAGCCATGACGTCTCGCAGTTACAATTTCCAGCGACGGTACTGGAATACGTGATAGGTCATGACTAAAACGAGGAGAGCGAAAGTCGGATAGAAAACCAGGGGGCGTGTATCGATGATCCCTCGCGAGAAAGAGTCCATATGGTCGAGCTGGGCGACGTACGCCGTCAAATCGCGGACTAAGGGTGAAGAGCTATTGATGATGTAGTTGATCATCGTCAAAAAAAAGATTCCCAGCACCAAGACCAGTGCCATCATGGCCGCAATTATCTGGTTGGAAGTAAGCGACGAGGCTAAACAGCCGAGCGACACGTTGAACATCCCCATGGCGAGCAACAGCAGGTAGGGGCCCCAGACTTGCGCGCCGGTACCCACCACGCTGCGATTGCCGAGCCAGCTGAAGATCAAGAAATACAAAACACTGGGCAGCCACATGCTTAAATAGAAGATCAGTGCCGCCAGAAACTTCGATGCAACGACTTCCGAATCGCGGACCGGAGCAGTCATCAATGTCTCGATCGTTCCGAGCTTAAATTCCTCGGAGAATAACCGCATCGTGATAACCGGGAATACCAGAAGATAAGCGATCCAAAAAAACAGCGTATTAAAAAAGGCTTGAACGAGGGTGAGTTCGGAAGGTCCGCGACTGAGAAGTGCCACCGCGAACCAAAAAGAAAGTCCGTTTAAGATCAGAAAGAAAAATAGAACGACGTAGGCGATGGGCGAAAAATAGAACCCGGAAAGTTCTCTCGCCAGCAAAGTGAAAAATCTTCTCATCACTGGCTAACGATCGGTGTGGGTGAGTTCAACAAAAGCGTCTTCCAGCGTCGCGCGCTCCTTGCTTAATTCTCGAATCACCCACTGGCGCTGGACAGCTAACCGAAAAATCTGTTCGCGGGGATCAGTGTTAGCCTCGATCCGGATTTCACAGGAGCGCCATTCGCCATCGGAGACAGCTCTGACCTCTCGCACACCGGATACTTCCGAGAGATAGGAGACGGGATCTTCCGACGCGCATTTTACTTCCAGGCGCAATAGTCCCGAAGTTCGGAGCTGGTTTACCAGATTTTCCGGAGTATCGGAGGCTTCAATTCGTCCTCGGTTGATAATAATCACCCGGGAACACGTTGCTTCTACCTCCGAAAGGATGTGAGTCGAGAGCAATATGGTGTGGCGTTCCCCTAGCGATTTGATGAGTTCCCGTACCTGGCGAATTTGGTTCGGATCGAGGCCGATCGTCGGCTCATCTAAAATGAGCAGATCGGGCTCGTGAATCATCGCCTCCGCCAGACCGACCCGTTGGCGGAAACCTTTGGAAAGGCCGGCAATTTTCTTTCGTCCAACTTCGCGTAGCCCGCAAAGCTCCTTAATGATTCCAATACGATTCTTCAATCGTTTTCCGGATAGTGCTTTGAGCGCTCCACGATAGCGGAGGTATTCGTTCACTCGCATGTCGTGGTAGAGTGGCACATTTTCAGGGAGATAGCCGAGATGTCGCCGGGCTTTAAGAGACTCCGAAAAGACGTCGAATCCAGCAACGGTGGCTCGCCCCGAACTGGCCGGCATGTAGCTGGCCAAAATCCGCATCGTGGTAGTTTTTCCTGCACCGTTCGGTCCCAAAAATCCTACGATTTCTCCTTTTCCGACTTCAAAACTGATCTGGTCGATGCCGGTAACGCCAGCGTATTTCTTGGTGAGCTGCTCGACTTTGATCATTAGGAGTAATTATAGAGACTAACTTGGCCGATCATAACTTAGCTGCATCAGAGAAGGTTAGGCGGTCTCTTGCTTCGCGATGGCGAACTACGCGGACGACTATTGCTGGAGGAACCGCTCAGTTTAAGCTGTTCCACCTTTGCTCGTACAGTTTCTGCCGGGATGGCGAAACCGAGACCCTGAGTAGGAATGCCTTGGGATGTGAACGCCATTTTCACCGAACTGACCCCGACCAGCGAGCCGGAAAGATCAATCAGTGGGCCTCCGCTATTGCCCGGGTTTATTGCGGCATCCGTCTGCAACATCTTGTGGTATTCGGTTCCTTGAACCGTGACGGTGCGGTCGGTCGCGCTTAGAATTCCACGACTCACCGAACTCCCGTAGCCCAAGGGATTACCCAGAACCAGAACCGTTTCTCCGAGGAGATTAGGCGATAGTTTACTAAGATCGATATACGGTAAAGCACCGCCATCCTCGATGCGGATCAATGCAAGATCCGAAGCAGAATCGCCAGCCACGTAGCGAGCATTGAATGACCTTCCGTCGTTTAGTGTGACCTTGATCTTTAAATCTTGGGCCCGCTGAACAACATGCTCATTGGTGACGATCAGCCCATTGGCATCAACTAGGAAGCCGGACCCTAGACTTTTCACCCGTTGCCGAATCTCTATTGGTCGCCGGCTCGGTCCGTCAAAGAATTGTTCGTAGTAGTCGTCCTCCGGACCGCGAATCTGGCGTCGTACCAGGCGTTCGGTGTTAATATTTACGACGGCCGGTAACACGCTTTTGATTGCGGTGACTGCGGGTTCGTACGCTGGATCAGACTGACCAAAACTCGGATTGCATAGAAGACAGAACAAACAGCCTACGAAGAAAGAATCACAGCTTTTCATCCGGAGAGCGAACCGCTCACGCAGTTTGGTATCGTCACCGACCGGCGGTGTCAAACAGTGTCTGCGGTCGAAGGCCTGCCAAAATTGTACAAAAATTCGTTTGGGTCCTTTTCAAGTTCATTTAGATTGCTGGTCCGCTGCTCATGATGAGCAAAAAAATGAGAACTTCGTATTTGAACGATTGGAATGCGGACCTTCTAGACGAGTACCATCAACGTTGGAAAAAAGATCCTGCATCGGTTGATTCGACTTGGTCGGCGTTTTTCGAGGGTTTTGAACTTGGCCTCGCCCCAACCCGCAACGGTAAGAGGGCTGTAGAAGTTCCCGGTCCGGCGGGCGTGGATGCCCAGCTCAGGAATCGGATCGATAGCTTGGTCAACAATTATCGAATACTTGGACACACCCAAGCCAAGCTTGATCCGTTGAACGAAGTGCCCCCGGAGCAGCCGGCGTTGGCCCTCAAAGAGTTCGGTTTGGAAGAAATTTCCCCGGATACGGTCGTTTCGTCCCGCTATTTTCGAGACGCTACCCCACTTCCATTTGGTGAGTTGCTAAAGAATCTTCGTGCGACTTACTCGGACACCATCGGTATCGAGTTCATGCACATACAGGACCGACCCAAGCGCGAATGGCTCCGTCAGAGAATGGAGGCGCGGGTAACGGCTCCGCTGCCCGAGGCGACTCGGCAAAAGCAATACCTGCGATGGCTAATGGAGGCCGAAACTTTTGAGCAATTTGTGCACACGAAGTTCATTGGCCAGAAGCGGTTCTCTCTGCAGGGCGGAGAAAGTTTGATGGTCGTTTTGGAAACCATCTTGAACGACTGTCCTTCGGTAGGTGTTCAGGAGATCGTTATGGGTATGGCCCACCGCGGACGCCTTACTGTTCTGGCGAATTTTTTGAAGAAATCGTACGATATAATCTTCAAAGAATTTTCCGAGAACTACGTTCCCGATTTAGTGGCCGGAGACGGCGATGTAAAATACCACCTCGGCTACGAAAGTAGTCGGGAAATTGGTTCGGCCGAGATTGGTATCCGGCTGGCGGCGAATCCGAGCCACTTGGAGATTGTAAACCCCGTCGTGGAAGGTAATGCGCGCGCTCGACAGCGCATTCTTGGCGATACCGAGGAGAGAAGAAAAGTGTTGCCGCTTCTGCTCCACGGAGACGCTGCCTTCGCCGGCCAAGGCATCGTGGCGGAGGTGTTAAATCTCTCGCAACTCGCTGGCTATGAGACTGGCGGAACGGTGCATGTGATTGTTAACAATCAAATTGGCTTTACGACGCTTCCGGCCGATGCGCGTTCAACGATGTACTGCACGGATGTGGCGAAGATGATCGAGGCGCCGATCTTTCACGTAAATGGCGATGATCCGCTCGCGGTCGCATTTGTCGCGCAGACCGCCTTTGAGTTCCGTCAAAAGTATGGATGTGATGTTGTGGTTGATATGTACTGTTATCGGCGCTACGGGCACAATGAGACGGATGAACCCAGCTTCACTCAACCGAAGCTTTACAAGACTATCCATAGTCATCCGGCGGTAACGAAAATATTCAAAGAACGAATGCTCCAATCTGGGGTTCTAACCACGGAGGAAGCGGAGGCCTTGGAAAATGAGTTCCGCAACCGATTGGAAAGCGCGTTGACTGAAGTCAGAAGTTCCGACACAAAGTCGAAAACCGACCTCCAGCGGCGCTTCGAAGAGTCAAGCGCCATTTTCCAGCCGCCCTATAGCCACGAAGAACCAGATACGCGAGTCTCGGCCAAAGAGATCAATCACATAGTCGATCGCATTACTCAGGTCCCGGACGGGTTTCGAGTGCAACCGCAAATCAGAAAGATGCTTTTGGAGCGGAGAAAAAAACAGTATGCCGAAGGCGGTCCGTTCGATTGGTCGTACGCTGAGGCGCTGGCTTTTGGATCTCTGTTGATCGAGGGCACGCCCGTGCGTCTTTCCGGCCAGGATAGTCGACGTGGTACGTTCAGCCAAAGGCACTCTGTCCTTTACGATGTGGAAACTCGGGAACGCTATATTCCTTTGGCCAATCTAAGCCGGGACCAGGCTCGATTTTGCGTTTACAACAGCATGTTATCGGAGGCCGCCGTTCTTGGATTTGATTACGGTTATTCGTTGGATTTTCCCGACATGCTCTGCCTGTGGGAAGCTCAGTTTGGTGATTTCGCGAACGGCGCGCAGGTTATCATTGACCAGTTCATCGCCAGTTCAGAATCGAAATGGCAGCGACCGAGCGGTATCGTTTTGTTACTGCCTCACGGCTACGAAGGGCAAGGTCCGGAACACTCCAGCGCCCGTCTCGAGCGTTATCTCCAGCTTTGTGCCGAGGAAAATATTCAGGTTTGTAACCTGACTACACCCTCGCAGTACTTTCATGTGTTACGTCGGCAAGTGAAGCGTGATTTTCGGAAACCGCTCGTCTTAATGACTCCGAAATCATTACTGCGCAGTGAGCGAGCGGTTTCTCGGCTGACAGATTTTACCGACTCCAGCTTCCAACCTATTCTGCCACCGACGCTATTGGGTAACGAAGCGGAAGTGCAACGTCTAATTTTCAGCAGCGGCAAGGTCTACTATGATTTGTTGGCTTACCTCGAAGCCAATCAGGTGAAGAATGCTGCCTTAATCAGAATCGAACAGCTTTATCCTTTGCATCTCGAGACACTCTTTCAGATGATCGAGCCTTTTTCGGCCGCATCGAAATGGATTTGGTGTCAGGAGGAACCGAAAAACATGGGCGCTTGGAGTTACATTTCTCAGTTATACTGCTCTCTCGACAGACTGCCGGTTCAGTACGCTGGGCGCCCGGCGGCGGCGAGCCCGGCGGTCGGCTCCAAGGCGTGGCACGACCACCAGCAGAAGGAACTTGTGCAACAGGCCTTCACCCTCTAAGCAACGGTATTTTCGCATGGCTATCGAAGTGAAGATTCCCGCAGTCGGCGAGTCGATTACCTCCGGACTCCTTTCCTCCTGGCTCAAGAAGGATGGTGAGCTGGTCAAGGACGGTGAACCAATTTTGATGCTCGAAACCGACAAGATCTCGACCGAAATCCCGGCGCCGGGAAGCGGAGCTATCCGGATCCAGGTCGAGGCGGGTCAGGAAGTGAAAATTGGTCAAGTGGTTGCGACCATCGACCAAACGGCTAGAGCAGGATCATCTCCTGCGACTCAAGGAGAAGCTCCGGGAACCGCCACAAAAACGGAACCCATTCCGGTAAATACTGAGCGGATTGCCCCATCGCAAGAATCTGGGGACGGCACCAGAACCGAATTGTCCCCGGCCGTAAGGCGCTTGGTAGAGGAAGAAAAAATTCCTCTGGATAGCGTTCAGGGTACCGGGAAACACGGCCAGGTTACCAAAGAAGATATCGTCAACTATCTAGAGAGCCGGAAGCCTGCGGTGGAACAGAAGGGAGGCGCTCCGGCACAACAAGTTGCTGCGGTTCCGGTAGAGGTCTCGCCGCCGCCAGTTTCGGAACCGCCAAAAGAATTATCCCAACCCAAAAGGGAGGAGCGATTCACCCGCCGAAAGATGTCACCGTTGCGGAAGAAGATTGCGGCGCAGCTGGTTATGGCACAGCAAAATGCAGCGATGCTGACAACCTTCAATGAGGTCGACATGTCCGCAGTGATGCAGCTTCGATCACGATATCAGGAGAATTTTCAGAAACGGCACGGCATTAAGCTGGGATTCATGTCGTTTTTCGTGAAAGCGGCAGTCGACGCTCTGCAAAGTGTGGTCGCTATCAATGCGCGATTAGACGGGGATGACCTCATTGAGAATCATTTCTATGATATAGGCGTTGCAGTTGGCACCGAACGTGGATTGGTGGTGCCGGTGATTCGAGATGCTGACAAGAAAAGTTTCGCGCAACTCGAGCAGGATGTAGCCAAATTCGCCGCCAAAGCGCGCGAAGGAAAACTGCAGCTCGACGACTTGATGGGCGGTGTTTTCACCATTACCAACGGTGGCATTTATGGATCGCTGCTCAGCACACCGATTCTAAACCCTCCGCAAAGTGGCATCCTTGGGATGCATAAGATCCAGAATCGACCGGTAGCAATTGGAGAAAAGATTGAGATAAGACCGATGATGTATCTCGCGCTGAGTTACGATCATCGAGTGGTCGATGGCCAAGAAGCGGTCACTTTTCTAGTCCGGGTAAAAGAGTGTATCGAAGATCCATCGCGCCTGCTATTGCAGGGATGATATCTAATTGGCCATAGCGGGCGCAGGATTATTGGCGGTATCACTGTTCGCCTGCAGAACTTGGTCGCGCCACTGGGCGAGCACCGTCTTAGCCTCCTGGATCGATTCCGGACCGTTGTACTGCGTGGCGCAGTAGAGGTTAATCGCCCGCCTATGCGCGTTCACTATGGAGCCAATGCTGACGCCCGGTATAGTTTTGTTTTCTCCGTTCCCAGTCACCTTTACATCGACCACCACCGTAAAGCTCAATGAATTCGGGCGATCGTCGAAGACCTCCCTTACTTGCGGTTGATTCAACTTTACGCCACAGAGTGTTAGCACTTCGGATCTCGAGCTGCAATTCTATGTACCGATGAAGTAGACGGGCTCTGAAACCGAGATCGCCTGTCATTCCTCCAAAGGCGCTCCACGCGTACGCTCAAATGGGCGGCTAAGCGGATCAATTTCGATTTAAGACTTCGTGTTCCCGGCGGTCGAAGAAGAAAACCGATCACAACGCGGAGCATCAGAATCGTTACGGCGGCGACAATCAATCCAGGAATCAGCGAAGTAAACATGTGTCGAAAGCCGATCGCCAATAACAAAAAAAGCAGAGAACTGCGAATAGTGAATCGCCCACCGTTAAAGTGTCGTTCAGTCGAAGAGTGCCGGACAGTGAGGATCATTCCAGGCGCGAATGCAAATTGCGATTTGATCTGGAGTGACCCGTCCTATTGACAAGGGAGGGAGTCGGTCCGGATCGAAAAATCCGACTTCGGAAGTTTCGTTGGAAGTCTGTGCGCTTCCACCCAGCAGCTCGCAAGCGATAAATAGCTTATACACGTGAAAAGGGAACAGCGGTACGTGTCCATGTTTCGATCGGTCGAAGACGGCGATCAGTCGCGTTGCGCGGGTTACGAACCCGCTTTCTTCTCGAATTTCGCGAACGACCGCCTCGGAAGGCGAATTGTTAACATCTGCCCATCCACCAGGCAAGGTCCAGAGACCATCGCTTATCTCTCGGACCAATAATATTTGGCCGTCCCTTATCACTACCCCGCGAACATCGACCTTCGGCGTTGCATAACCGGTTTGCGCGGCAAAACTAGCCCGAATCGACGACTTGGTCGCGTCCGACCCATTGGCAAACATTTCGACCGCGATATCTCGCAGGCGTTCATAACGTTCCCGGTCGTAGACGCTATCGGAGAAATGGAGCCCGGTTTGCGCGATCGCTTGGATCTCTCGTGCCCAACGTATCCAGTCCGGTTCTTCATTCATTCCCTGAGTCAATCACGATCTGGCTATCAGCCAACTGTTTTTGAAATAATCACGCCAAGACGCAAAAGAGTTAGCGCAGCGGAGCGGCAACCAAAGCTGATCAGCGAGACGTGATTAGCAAATTAAACAGCGGTGCTGGCTGGAGGAGATAGGAATCGCGTTCGGCGCTTGGCGCAACTGGTAGCGGCGACTGTCCGTTTAGGGCGCCTCGTGTTCCCGGCTAAAGCGGAGGAACGAAGCGATGGGTGTGGCGGACATAGAGGTGCAGTCGCCATCGCTCGCCATCACCCTATGGCACCACTGGTCGGGCGAACGACGCCAAGGCGACTGCGTTTTCGGGCCGGGGTGAACGAGTAGCTCCGTTGGGGTCTCTAAGTTCAATGACGCGAGGTGCTTCGAGGGACAGTCGCCGCTACCGAAGAATCCGGTCCGCTATCTGGAAAAAATTTTCCCGCCAGCGTTATTCCCGGGGAAGCGGTCTGAGTTTTTCCGTCTTGGCGAGAGTTCTGTCCCAAATTTGCGTGTCCGAAAACGGCGAGACAAAGAATATGAGGCGGTCGATACTGAGCCGAACGAATGAATTCGCAAAAGCACTTCTATGAAGCACTCATCGCGAGAGATCGACGGTTCGATGGCGTCTTTTTCGTCGGAATCAAGACGACAGGGATTTATTGCCGTCCGGTCTGTCCCTCGCGTCGTCCGCAGCAGCGGCACTGCGAATTTTTTCGTTTGGCTGCGGCGGCCGAGGTCGCCGGTTACCGGCCCTGTTTGCGTTGCCGCCCTGAGTTAGCTCCGGGCAATGCTCCGATTGATACGGAAGAAAGGGTGGTCGGTGCAGCATTGCGCTATCTCGACCGGATTGAAGAGGCCGATCAGACGATTCCGGAGTTGGCCAGCACGTTCCATTTTTCCGATCGTCATTTCCGGCGCCTGTTAACCAAGCAACTGGGTGTGTCTCCGATTCAACTGATGCAGACTCGGCGATTGTTGCTGGCTAAGCAGCTGCTCACCGACACGGATCTCAGCATCAATGACGTTGCTTTGGCTAGCGGCTTCAAGAGCTTGCGCCGATTCAATAGTCTGTTCAAAGAGCGCTACCGTCTTTCCCCGACCAGGCTGCGGAACGGTTCAAAGAAAACTCTACGGTCGGGTTCCGAATGTACATTTCACCTTAGTTACCGCCCGCCGCTTAGCTGGGAGAAGATGCTGCGATACTTTCGCCGGCGATCTTATCGAGGAGCCGAGCTGGTCGGCGAAAACCAATTCTCCCGAACGGTCCGGATTGGTGCGTTCAGAGGATGGTTGGTGGTTGAAAACGATCCCCGTGCCCATTCGTTAAAGATCCAAGTTGCACCGGAGTTGCTTCCCGCCTTGTTGAGCTTGGTGAGCCGGCTGCGACGCTTATTTGATTTAGATGCTTCGCCCGATCGAATCGCAGCGACGCTTGGCCCGCTGGCGGCGAAAAATCCGGGAATCAGAGTGCCAGGTGCTTTTGATGGCTTCGAGATCGCGTTGCGCGCGGTGCTCGGTCAACAAATAAGTGTGCCAGCGGCGACAACGATTGCCGGTCGCGTGGTTGAACGATTCGGAGAGAAGATCGAGACGCCTTTCCCGGAACTGAAATTTATGGTGCCGACCGCAGCTCAGATCGCTGTGGTGCCGGTCGGTGACCTGCGGAACCTCGGGTTAACTGAGGCACGAGCAGCGACGGTGGCCGCGTTAGCTAAAGCTGTCGCCAGTGGGCAAATCAATTTTCTCAATGCGGTATCTTGGGAGGAGAGCATCAAGGAACTGACAGAGCTGCCAGGAGTTGGACCCTGGACGGCCAGTTATATAGCCATGCGGGTGCTCGGATGGCCGGACGCTTTTCCGCACCAAGACTTAGGCCTGCAGAAGGCGCTTTCCGTTCGGAAAGCGTCAGATGCTCTCGCGCTTTCCGAAAAGTGGCGACCTTGGCGAGCGTATGCTGCCATGCAGTTGTGGAATTCATTGGAGGAACAACATGAAATATCAAACCATCTACGATAGCCCAATCGGTAAGCTGAAAATAGTATCCGATGGAGAACACTTAATCGGCCTACACTTTGATGCCGACCAAGGGGATGAAACCCAGGTCAGGGAAAACCGAGAACGGGAAGTCAAGCCGTTCCCGGAAGTCATTCGACAACTCGACGAGTATTTTCAAGGGAAACGAACGGTGTTTGATATTCCGATTCGATTTATTGGCTCGCCTTTTCAGGTCCGAGCCTGGGAGGCGTTGCAAAGCATTCCGTACGGGGAAACCATTTCGTATAAGAAACAGGCCGAACGGGTAGGAAGCGTTCCTCGTGCGGTCGGCCTAGCCAACGGGCAGAACCCGATTGCGCTTATTGTTCCGTGTCACCGAGTGATCGGTGCTAATGGTCAGCTGGTCGGCTATGGAGGCGGTCTTCCTCTAAAGAAGGCGTTACTGAACTTCGAAGCGACTGTGCACGATTTCGGACCGCAGCCGTTCTCACTCGTGCCGGCCTGAGAACCGGACACCATAGACAGGAGGCACCGGCGCGAAGAATTCTCACTTTGTTAACCTTGCTAGTTTCTGTTTTAAAAATCCTTTTCGTTTACCTCGGGGTAAGTCTGTTTGCCGAGTCTTCTTGGCCGGGCCCGGTTTGTTCCCGGCGCGTAATCGTGCGCGTCCTGGAGTTTCTGGTTTTGTTGAAAAGACTTTCGTGAAAATAGATTCGGCCGAAGCGAGAAGCGCTCGTAGCTCCGGTAGTGATTCGGAACCGATGTGAGAAACAAATTGACGTTGTGCTTCCTCCCACAATGGCAAACTTCGATGCAGTCTCCGCTGCCCGGCGGCTGTTAACTGAAGCAAGCGCTCCCGGCGATCATTGCCTGTAGTCGTCTTAACCAAGTTTGTTTTCATCAACGGACGCAGATTGCGGGTCAATGTGGTGCGCTCCATTCCGAGCTTCGCTGCCAGGACAGTCAATTTCAAACTGCCGGCCCGAGCGATATTAGTAAGGATTGCGTACTGGGTGATGGTGAGATCGGCTGCGGATAAAGCGGCGTCGTAGAAGGAGGAGATCGCCCTGGCTGTTCTACGGACCTGAGAACAGGCGCAGGGACCAAGCTCAGGAGCGTGCAATCTCTGGGCAAAGTTTTCGCGCATATGTGTACCTACACACTTATCTACGCACAAATCATTGCAAATGACGACCGAAATTTTAAGGACCGGCGATTTTGCTGCAGCGTGGCCAACGGCACCAGACTAAGGCACAATCCTAATCCAGGCCGCCCGGCGGTCGCGACAACGAATACGGCAGCCGGGACAAAAAGCGGCTCATCTCTCAGATCCCGGCGTCTATTACCGGCAACACTTGGCGATCTTGTTCTTGGGATCGTTGGCCGGTGAGAGTTCGTTTGGCTCGCGAACGGAATCGAACCGAGTTTGTCAAACCTATCAGGCCGCGGGCGACCGCAGCTGCCTAATTGGCGGTGCTATTACAAGGATATAAACACATGGATGAACAGATTTTCACCTGGCCGCTTAGCGCGAACGTAACTTCGTGCATTCAAATTCTGAAACCATTCCTTTTCGATCAGGAGCTTGTAAAAATGGATAACAGTGTACAGCAGTTTTCGTGCGGACAGAGAGTTGGGGCGCTGACTGAAGTCTACTTGGCATTTGGCCTGCCTCTGCCGGCCGCACTTCGGGCGGCTGAGGCAGATCTTGGTCAGCTCGACGCGCAGCAAATTGGTTAGTCGTCGAAATGACCTTGCTGATTGGTCGTCTGGAAACGAGCGCCACCGCTGCCAGTTTGATGGCTTTGGAGGAGAGCCCGACTTGCCTCTTCGGCGAGCCATTGTTCAGCGCGATCGTATGACCACCCGTTTTCGTCGTGCAGAGTGGAAAACCCCGCGTAGCCGAAGTAGAACCAGAACACATCGACTGCTTGCTTAGCGTCCATGCCTTCACTCAAGGCGCCTAGGTCCGAGAGGCGTTGGACAACCGGCACGAACCCTTGACGGCAATCGGCGGTGGCAGCTTGCAAAATGTGCGACACGGCTTCGTCGTGCGGCGCAGTGGTGAGCAACACCCGCATAATATCGCCGAACTCCTCACGTTTGCGCCGGCAGCCTTTGGCGACGAGTCGGATGATGGCGGCCGGGTCATCCATTGCCTCAATTCTGCTGAGGGTCGCCGCGACGATGGGGGTGGAGCCCAAAATCCCTAGCAGCGCGTTCAGTAGACCATTTTTGCCACCTGATACCGCGTAGACGGTCGCGGGTGCAACTCGCGCCAAGGCGGCAATATCGTCCACTTTGGTGGAAAAGTAGCCTCGTTCGCTGAACAACCGGCGCGCGGCATCAACGATCGCCTGCCGCGTGGCCTGCGCATATTCGTCACGCCGTCTGATTCCCTGTCTCGGGCGATCGCCAAGGGTTGACTTGTCATCATTCAAACGAAACATGTAGCTCCTTGACAAGCGATTTCACGTTGACTAGAGTCGGGCTCCAGCGAATGGAGGAGTGGTATGTACAATGGGTTTTCGATCTTCTCATCATACCATAACTTTCAAAATAAGCCAAGGAGGGTTTAGATGACCGAGATCAGCAAAACAAACTCAACCCGCGCCCGGTCCGCACTCGCCGCCGCACACGACCTGCGTGTGGTCATACAAGGCAACGTGCTGCTGCCCGGCGACTGCGCCTATTCCAGCGCCTGCCAGATCTGGAACGGCGCGGTAGACCACCGCCCGGCGCTGTTCGCTTTGTGCAGGACTGTTGAGGATGTTCAAGCAGCAGTGCGCACCGCCCGTGCGCATAACCTTCCGCTGTCGGTACGCGGTGGCGGACACGATTGGGCAGGGAGAGCCCTGCGCCACGATGGCCTGGTGGTCGACCTCTCTGGGATGAGGGGCGTAGAGGTCGACCACCAGGCGAGAGTGGCCAAGGTTGGGGGCGGTGCCACGGCGATCGATTTAATCAGTGCGGCAGCTCCGCATGAACTGGCCGCGGTAACAGGGACCGTTGGCGCGGTTGGTATGGTCGGTATGACTCTGGGGGGGGCTATGGTCCTTTGACGTCGCGATACGGTTTGGCGTTGGACAACCTCCTTGAGGCCAAAGTCGTCCTCGCCGACGGCCAAGTTGTCGTAGCAAATGGCTTTGAAAACGCCGAGTTGTTCTGGGCTCTTCGGGGCGGAGGTGGCAATTTCGGGGTGGTAGTTTCCATAAGTGTTCGTCTGCATCCGATTGGTAAACTACTGGCTGGTTTGATTCTGTTCCCATGGTCTGAAGCCGAGTCGGTACTTCGTGGTTACGCCGAAAAGGTAGCGTCGGCGCCCGACGAGCTTACGGTGACAGTTTGCATGTTGTCCTGCCCGAGCGGTGAGCCGTTCTTGTTTCTGGCTCCGACCTGGAGCGGCGAGCATTCGGAAGGTGAGCAGATCATAGCCGAGTTACAAACTCTCGGCACGCCTATACTTGTACGTGTTGGGCCTATGAGCTGCACTGATTTGCTCGCCATGCATGACACCCATGTCGTGAACGGCCGACACTATGCGGTCAAGACGCATTGGATTTCTGCGATAACACCGGAAGTCATTTCGAAGCTCGTTGCGGCAGGCACCGACCACACGTCGCCGCTTTCAGCTATCACGCTGCACCACTTCCACGGCGCGGCAACACGGGTTCCTTTGGATGCAACCGCTTTCGGTCTCCGCCGGGAGCACTTTCTTGTCGAGATCACCGCCGCTTGGGAGTCGGGCGACAACATCGCGATTCACCAGCAATGGGCGCAGAACCTTTCGCGGGCACTGGCGCCGGCCGCGCTGCCCGGCGGCTATCCAAATTTGCTGGGGCCTGAAGAACTCGACCGAATTGCCCAGGCGTATGGCGATAACATCGGGCGACTGCAGCAGGTGAAGCGGCGTTTTGACCCGGAGTGGATCTTTTCCGCGACGCCCCTGCCGCGTGAAGCCGCCCAGGGCTGCGATGCTGAGAGGGTCAAAAACAGGACAAAAAACATATGGTCAGACCGAACAGTCAACCCTTGAGCTTGATTAATTGCGCATTTAGGTTCAATTCGTTCTTAAGTTTAACCGTTCAGTAAACTAATGAAGCTGTTTTTCTCCGAGTTCAATCATACCCCCCGGACATACCATGTTTATGATCGATACCGGGGTACGTACGCTCGATAGTCTTTTCGGCGACATTTGTGTATTGGTAACCGCGGCTTTCGCGCTCACACTTGTGCCGGGTCTACGACTAAAGGAGCGCTCCCTCTTGTCGATGCGGGATCGAGGGACAGCGTTGCTGGTGTTCCTGGTTCTTGGGTTGGTCGAAGAAGCAAGCATTTCACATAGCGGCTGGCTGAGCGAGCGGATCGTGGCGGTATGTGCGGCTGGTCTGTTGGCTGGCCCTTGGGTCGGGCTGGCCGTGAGCGTGTTTGTGACTTGGCTGGCGGTAAGGTTCGACGGGCTGCCGCTGGCGTTCATCGGTATTTCGATGTTGTGCGGCGGTTTAGCCGGTGGTTGGCTGTATCAGTGGCGTCCTAAGCTGGCGCAACATCCGCTAACGGGATTCTGTCTCACTTTGGCCGTATCGTTACTGCGAAGTAGCCTGATTTTCTTCTTCGTTCCCAACGCCCAAGTGCTGCATATCTTTGGGCAGACTGGGATGGCCGCGGTGCTGCAAGGTCTGGGTACCGCTTTGATTCTGGCAATCGTCGCAGAGGTGCGCGACCGTGATGACCAAACCCGAACAGCGGTATCAGCTGAGGTACGCGCCCTGCAGGCACGCATGAATCCGCATTTTCTGTTTAACGCACTGAACACCCTAGCCGCGCTTTCGAGGGTCGCACCTTACCAAGTCCCCCGCGCGGTAGGGCGGTTGCGCCATTTTCTGCGCGCCAGTTTTGACCAACAGGAACGAGCGTTGGTTCTGCTGGAGGAAGAGTTGGCGGTCGTGCGTATGTACCTGGACATTGAGTTGCTGCGGTTCGGTGAGCGATTAAACGTGGAGGAAGCGATCGATCCGGGCCTATCGAAAGTCTTTATGCCCCCTTTCTCGATTCAGCCGCTGGTGGAGAACGCCGTGGAGCATGGACTCCGATCTTCGCCAGGCGCCGGGCGGCTGCGTTTGGAGGTCCGTCCGGTGGGAGAGTGGCTAGAGATAAGCGTTACCGATAACGGGCAAGGTGTGCCGTCGGAGACAATCGAACAAGTTTTCTTCGCAGACGGCCCGAGAGTTCACGCGCTGTCGCTGTTGCGGCGGCGGCTGCGAACATTGTTCGAACGTTCGTTTCAATTGGAGGTGCGCAGTGAGCTTGGGCAGGGCACCACGGTGACTGTGCGCATTCCGTTGCGAAGGAGGTTCAAAGTTGCCTTGGAACCGTCGGAAGCCATCAGCTCGGACCTAGGTCAACTGGCGTCGCGCTAATATATTTTTATGTGGATCCGGATCCGAGCTGTTATTATCGAAGACGAGCCCTTGGCCGCCCAGTACTTGGCGGCATTGCTGGACGACACCTGCCAGGTTGAGGTTATCGGTTCGGCCACCGAGAGCGAGGCTGGCCTGCGGCTTTGCGCTGAGTTGCGACCAGACGCGGTGTTTCTGGACATCAATCTTCCGGGCAAAGACGGGGTTTCGCTGGCGACCCAATTGGCCATGCTGCCGCAGCCACCGCGGTTGGTCTTCACCACCGGGAATGCGGACCGCGCCACCGACGCCTTTCGCCTTGAGGCGGTGGATTACCTTTTGAAGCCATTGGAACCTGAACAAGTCGCCGAGGCCGTCGATCGCCTGCTGGCGCAATTGCGGCCCTTTGAGTCCGACTCTCCCTCAAATTCTGGCGAGGACGATGACGGCGTCTCAACCCTTGAAATGACGCGCTTTACTGGTAAGGCCAACGAGCTGCTGCCGGTCAAGGACCTGGACCGTGACCAGATTCGGCTACTGGCCCGCCGCGAGGTTGCAGCGGTGCTGCGACGGGATCGGCGCACTTGGGTCCATACTGTGCGGGAAGAGTTTGCGACTTACTATCCGTTGGCTGACCTCATGCAGTGGCTTGGTGGCGATCCGTTCATCCAGATCGGAAGGCATGCCGTGGTGAACCTGCAAGCAATCGAACGAGTTACTCATTACGGTGACCGCCTTTACCGCGTCCGCATGCGTGACCGGGTTGGGACTGAGATCACCGCCTCGCGTACCGGTGCGGCTCGGCTTGCGGCGGTGTTGAAGACGCAGCGTTGAGGGCTCTAGCAGCGGGTTGGCAGCACAGGCCGATAAGAGAATTATTGGCGGCCGGATGTCGCGGCAGTTGAGACGGCGATTGCGGCAATCCGGACAAAAAGGATCAGCTTGGCGAACTCTGGCGTCTAGTACCAGGGGACTCAGTGGACGTCACCCGGCAACACTTTAAATGATCCGACAAGAAATCATGGGCGAATATACCAATCACGATGACCGGGCGACTGCCCAGCTTGAACTACCTGGAGATCGGACAATGGTTGAGGAAAGCATGAGCGGCGCCGAAAGCTTGGTGCATACGCTGGCTGGCAGTGGAGTCGATACCTGTTTTACCAATCCCGGTACGAGCGAAATGCATTTCGTCGCTGCGCTCGACCGGGTCCCTGGCGTACGCTGTGTGCTTGCCCTCTTCGAGGGCGTCGCGACCGGGGCAGCGGACGGCTATGCGCGAATCACTCGAAAGCCGGCGGCAACGCTGCTCCATTGTGGGCCGGGTCTCGCTAACGGTCTTGCTAATCTGCACAACGCGCAACGTGCGCGCGTACCGATGGTGAACATCGTTGGTGATCACGCCACCTACCACCGGGTTTTCGACCCTCCGCTGGCGGCCGACATTGAGGGCTGGGCGCGCCCGGTCTCAGTGTGGACGCGGACAGCGTGGGGCGCCGAGACAGTCGGCGTTGATGCCGCGGCGGCAGTGCAAGCGGCGAGAACTGCCTGCGGCATCGCCACGTTGATCCTGCCATCCGACGCCTCATGGAATCAGGGCGGAGTGCGAGCCGGACGCCTTCCGGTCACACCACCATCGCCCGTGAGGGCGGCAACCATCGCGTCAGTTGCACGCGTGTTGCGGAGCGGTGAACCAGCGGCCCTGATGATCACCGGCGCCGGACTCGAATCCGATTCCCTAGCCGCCGCTCATCGTATCGCATCGGCGACCGGCGCCAAACTCCTCGCGCCGTCGTTTAACCGCCTGATCCAGCGCGGGCGGGGGCGCCACCCGATCGCGCTGCTGCCTTATCCGGTCGACCACGCCGTCGCCGCGCTTGCGGGTATCCGCCATCTCATCCTGGTTGGCTCGCAGGAGCCGATCGCGTTTTTCGCCTATCCCGATCAACCGAGCCTGATGAGGCCGAATGGATCAATCGTTCAAATGCTGGCTCGGCCGGGAGAGGATGTTGCAGGGGCACTGGCGGCATTAGCCGTTGAGCTTGCTGCTCCGCCCGTTGCGCCGCCGCCGACTAAGCACCCTGAGCCCGCACATGGGCCGGTGACCTCCGCCGCGGTCGCGCAGACTATTGCCGCACTCATTCCGGAGAATGCTGTCATCGTCGACGAGAGCATCAGCTTCGGGTTCGCCTTTTATCCGGGCACGAGGGATGCCGCACCACATGACTGGATACAGGTTACCGGCGGGGCCATCGGTTCCGGGCTGCCGATCGCCACTGGCGCTGGCATCGCCGCGCCGGGCCGGCGGATTATCAACTTGGAAGGCGACGGCTCGGCGCTTTACACGGTTCAGGCCCTATGGACGCAGGCGCGCGAGAGGCTCGATGTCACCACCGTAATCCTCTCTAACCGCAAATATGCGATTTTGGAATACGAGCTGGCCAAGGTCGGCGCCAATCTCGGCCGCACTGCGCTCGATCTTTTCGACCTCGGTAATCCGTCACTTGATTGGATCCGTATGGCCGGCGCGATGGGCGTAGAAGCCGCCCGGGCCGAGACATTAGAAGAGTTGGCTGATCTCCTCAGAGCGAGCAACCGGCGTGCGGGCCCATTCCTGATCGAGCTTGTGATTCCGTGATTGAACTGTCCGGTCCATCTTCTAATCCACACGCTGGTTGCGGGCTAGCGACGTTGGTCTTTGCCAGGCAGCCGTAGCTTCCTCCTTTGTTTCTCACCGAGCGGGCGTTTCTGCGGTAGTTGCGTCCGCTGCTCGACCGGTGTCGGCGCCAGTCTGGACGACGATTGCGGCAATTGGGACAAAAATCGACGGGTCGCTCAAACTCTAAATCTATTAGTTTCTAACCCCGCAGGCGACGCGAGCATGATCTCGCTCCTCACTCAACCGGTGAGCCTTCGACCCTCAATCACTCAATAAAACATGAAGTTTCCACAGGAAGAATCACGAGCCGTCGCCCTACCCATCGCAATGTCCGCACGACGCACCGATAAAGCCGCAAGTTTATGTGCGGCGGTTCACGCTCATCATGAAGGAGAGCCTATTTGGACTCCGGAGTTCCAGGTTGCGCCACCAATAGCGGTACTACAATTGACGACGGGTCGCTGGGTTGCACAGATTATTGGCGTAGCCGCCGAGCTGGGGCTCGCCGACGAAATTCAGACGGGTCCTAAAACCGCGCAAGAAGTTGCAGCCGCAAAGGGTCTTCACCCCGATCCACTCTATCGGCTCCTGCGCTCTCTCGCCAGCGTCGGCATCTTTGCCGAACAGGAAGACGGCCGTTTCCGACAGACTCCGATGTCCGACGCGCTCCGCAGCGACGTTCCATACTCCATGCGGGGTGTAGCGCGCCTGACTAATCGGCATTGGATGACACGTGGCTGGATGGAACTTGAGCACAGCGTTCGCTCGAATTCTTCGGCGTTCGGGCACGCGCACGGTATGAACTTCTCCGATTATGTTAGCCAGTACCCAGAGGAGACGGAAATCTTCGCTGACGCGATGGATGGCTATGCCGTACTGGTCAGCGCCGCAGTGGTGGAGGCTTACGATTTCTCAACTATACGGACGTTGGCGGCGATCGGTGGAAGTCTGGTACTGGCAATCGTGTTGGCCAAGCATCCCGCGATGCGCGGAATTCTGTTCGATTTGCCGGAGGTGGTGGAATGCGCCTCCAGTTTTGTCCGAAGCCAAGGCCTGGAGGATCGGGTCGAGCTCAAAGGCAGTAAGTTCTTCGAGGGCGTACCTGAAGGGGCTGACTCCTACTTGCTTCAGAACATCTTACATTGGCGGAGTGACGAGGACTGCCTGCACATTCTGAAGACTGTCCACGCTGCCGCCAGACCGGGGGCCAAACTGCTGGTGGTGGAAGCGGTTGTGGAAGCTCCAAATGAGCCTCAATTTGCCAAGACTCTAGACATCGCCATGCTGGTCCTAACTCATGGCGGAAAAGAGCGTACCCGCGCCGAGGTGCAAACTCTGCTGAGCGCGGCCGGATTTCGAGTGTCGCGCATCGTTCCCACCGCTTCATTCGCCTCCGTGATTGAAGCGATCCGCGACTGACGACAGTTCAACGCCAAGTGAAACAGCTTAGTAAGCAGGTCTCCACTTGGTGGACTCGAACCCGGTGCAATTTCTATTCTGATTCTCGACCGATCGTTTCAGGAGGTTAAGACAAGATAAACGGCAGGCAGGCCAAAAAACGCGGGACGACGCTTTTCGGATGTAGGCTGGAGATCAGAAAGAGGTAGAACTAAAATGAAACTATTTAACTTAACCAAACAGCCGAACCAATCGTTCGTTAGCGTCATGTTAGCATTAAGTCTGTTTGGCTTTCTTTGGCCGCATAAGGCTAACTCGACCGGCAAGTACCATCACACGAACTTTATTCAACAGAAAGATGACTGGGACAATGGTTGGTATACGCCTCCGCGGAGCCCTGGCTTCAACGACGATTTCGGATCATAATTCGGTTTAGAACAAATCGAGTGCTAGGGCGCCGGCAACTGTCCGGCGCCCGTTTTTTTTCGCTGACGATGTCAATGGTACTCTCGACTGAAACTGTTCGCGATCGAGTACATACACGCTCGTTTTATACAGGTTCCAAATTCGTTGCTCGGCGTGAAAATCACGCCTGTGCAGTGCGTGCTGACGCCATTCGGAGAAGGTGGCCGTTCAGGGCGTCAGAAAGGTAGGGTTACCAGAAGCTGATTTCGGTCAGGAAACCAGCAGTTGAGACAGTAATTGCGGCAACTGGATCAAAAAATGGCCGGCTTTTCCTAACCTGGTGTCTACTACCGCAAACGCAGTGAGCGAGGTGGAGTTTGCCGCGCTCGTCAGTCTGGAGAAGTCACCGTTCAACCCAGTTCAAAATAAATAGCTATGCCGAAACTCCGTCTCCTCATCTCCTTCTTTTTGCGCCGCCGAAAAACCACTTCCGTTTTGACCGGCGCAGCTCTCTCGCCGCTGAAGTCGTTTGTTCAGGACTTTTTGACGGCGGTGCGAGATATAGTTCGAGACTTCCTGTCGTTCTTTCGAGGATGCAATGAAGACGACGCGCGCGCTTTACTATCCGCGTATGGATTTTGCGCGTTCGAGGTGGATCACCTGCAGAATAATCGCCCGAACGAGCAAAGCGAAGCGAGTGGAAAGTCTGGCGCCCCCCGCCAGGCCAAGTATGTCGATCGTTTCCCCGGTCCCATTCCGATCGGTGTGCATCCAGACCTCTTAACGCGAATAAAACGGAGAAACCCCTCGCGAAACCACGCGCAGCAATAATACGCGCGATCAAAGGAACGTTGAGGCTCTAGCCCATGCAAAATGGCAAACGGATCTCAGCTCGGCCGACGCCAAAGCTATGGCGGACACAACGATCGAACGAGCGGATCAATGACCTGGACATAGTATTCGCGGAGACCATTGAGGCCGTCGAGTTCGATTGGTCGGAATCTTTGACCGTGGAGAGAACGCAAATGGGGATCGCAGAAATGGCAGTGGCAATTCTCGTGTTCACCGGATTTGTCGTGCTCGCTCGAGGGACGATTTCTGTCGTTCTCCGTTGTTGGCGTTTTTGAAGTTGGCTTCGGTCATCATTGAAAGGCGCGAAGCGCAGCACGATCTCAGCCTGTTTAGTTAACAATTACGGCAACTGGGACAAAAAACAGTCGGTCATTCTAACCTCGATGTCTAATATCGCGCAGTTAACTGAAGCACGCGGAGCGGCCGCTCTCGGCACTCCGAATAACTCTCAGCTTAACATGATTCAAAATAAAGTAACTATGATAAAACGCAGTCTTCTCAACTCGTTCTTTTCGCGACGGCGATCTCTTGCCTTCGTTATGGCGTGCGCAACTCTCGCGCCGCTTACGTCGTTTGCTCAGCAGTATCAAGAGACCGATCAGGTCGCCAATGCCGCTGGACACAACGCAAAATTCATCAATCCTCGCATGATCAATCCGTGGGGTATCGCGCGCAACAGCCCTGGCACCTGGTGGGTTGCGGCCGAGGACGGCCATGTTGCCATCCTTTTTAATGGAGAAGGAATAGCGGTTAATGCACAAGGAGCTCCGCAGCCTTTGGAAGTAACGATTCCCCATGCGGAGCAGGGGCCGGAGGGCGGCCCTGCGGGTATAGTTTTTAACGGCAGTTCGGACTTTGACGTTGAAGCGGGTAACCCAGCTAAATTTATTTTTGGATCCTTTGATGGCACGATCTCGGCCTGGAATCCGCAGGTGAATCCGACGGTCGCGATTGAAAAGGTAAAAGCGACTCCCGGTTCAAGACTGACCGCCGCGACGATTGCTCAGGTCAAACACGAGAACTTTCTTTTTGTAGCTGACGTGCATGAAGGCAAAATCAGAGTTTTCGACAAAAACTTCCACGAGGTACGGTTCCCAGCCGAGGCATTTGACGATGACCGTCTGCCAGGGAACTTTGTTCCTTTCAATGTGCAAAACATCGGGGGCAACCTCTACGTCGCTTTTGCCGCGCAAAATCAGGCAAAGGATTTTGTGATCGGTGGTGCAGGCCGTGGTGCCGTGGATGTCTTTACGACGGATGGTCAGCTGTTGCAACGCTTCGAAACCGGGCCCCTGCTTGATGCTCCTTGGGGTATAGCTCAGGCGCCAACCGATTTCGGCAGCTTCAGCCATAGCATTCTGGTTGGCCAGTTCGGGAGCGGTCAAATCCTCGCGTTTGACGCTATTACCGGTCAATTTCAGGGACAATTGCGGAATCAAGATAATAACATAATTACCATTCCGGGACTGTGGGGAATTGCCTTTGGCGCCGGCAATGCTAACTCGGGTGGAGCAAATCAGCTCTTTTTCAACGCCGGTATTAATAGGCAAACCGGCGGCCTCCATGGATTCTTGGCTCCGGTACCTGGTGACCTCACTCAAGGGAGCGACCAGTAAGAATTCCGAAGGAATGGCAATAGGTCCTTCGACCTGAGGATAACCTCACGGCGGTTGTTTCGATGGAAAGCAAC
>Ga0209647_1000823_pt1 | contig 28257 bp, 17 predicted proteins | sample GraSoi_2013_60cm_FD_185827 | JGI IMG/M metagenome (GOLD analysis project Ga0209647, IMG submission 185827) | Grasslands soil microbial communities from the Angelo Coastal Reserve, California, USA - Sample 9_17_2013_60cm (SPAdes) (version 2) | ecosystem: Environmental > Terrestrial > Soil >... | reverse complement strand
GGATTCCGCCGCGACCGTGATCGAATCCGCCTGGATGCTCTTGATCGTTCCCGCTGCTTTTGCGACTTGGGTGCTCCCGGAACTGTCGGCGGGCTTGCCCTGCGCGCGAACATAGCCGGGTCCCGTTGGGATCAGAGTGACGATCGCCGTGAGCAGGCGTGCGACATATGGGCGCCCTCGCGCGGGTTTCTGTGCGAAACAGCGCATAAGCAGAATTTAGCATCGCCCAACGTGTCCAATTCGACACTTTACGAACTTTTACTTGGGATTGACGTGCCCTTACAAAGACCCTGGACCATGAGGAAAGTCTGAGTGTTGAAGTGCCGATGTCTGGATTGCAGAATAAGAGTTGAGCAGGAGTAGCAGGATTGGTGCCGGTAGTTGCATCATCCTTCAGCCAGAGAAATCACTTCGCCGCGAGTTCGTCGCGCAGAGCCCGCCCCAGTGCAGCCCGCCGATCCGCGCTCAACTTCGCTCCGCCTGATGTCAGATACAGGACATCAATCGCCATCTGTCCCTCGGTCTCGATCAGCGCAATCTCGATATTGCACTCATGCTTCGAGACTAGCGAGCACATCCGGTAGAGCAGTCCCGGACGATCCTGCGTCAGAATCTGCACCAGCGTGCTGTGCGCCGAGCAGTCATCGTCGAATTCAATCTGCGTCGAGATCTTGACCTTCGTGCCGTCCGCCTTCTCCGATTTCAGGCGGTCACGCAGCATGCTCGCCACGTCGGCTTCTCCCTTGACCACGGCAGCGATACTTTTCTTCAAACGCTCCCATTCCTGCAGATTCATCTCCAGGGTTCGAAAGCGATCCGTGAAATAGAAAGTGTCCACCACCATGCCCGCGGCATTCGAAAATGCATTCGCTTTCACAATGTTCATTCCCCATGCGGCCAGCGCGCCCGAAACCGAGGCGAATAGGAAGGGCCGGTCAGTGGTAATCAGCGTCAGCTCATACCAATGACGAACTTGCTTCAAATTCAATTGGACGTTTGACTGGACGCGGTCCTGCCCCAGCCGGGCGGCCATTTCAGCATGCGCCAGAACGTCGGTTGCGCCATGGATTCGCAGATACCGTTGCGGCAATCCTTCCAGAAAAACGTTGATCTTTTTCCCCGCCACCGGCGCCAGCGACCGCAGATGCGCCAGATCTCCCCCCTCGTTGCCGATGTGCACGCGCTCATCGGCGCTGCGGCTCAAATAATTCGCGCACGCAATATACAGTTGCCATAGGTTGTCGGCTTTCCATGGCGTCATGGCCTCGGGATTCACGGCTTTGATGTCGGCATAAGTCAGCAGGCACAGCATCTTCAGTCGCTCGGGCGCCCCCACTTTTTCCGCGAACGACTTCACATTCGCTGGATCGAAGACATCACGCCGCATCGCAGCCGACATTTCAAGATGGTTCGCCACCAGAAATCGCACCGTCTCGCGATCCACTGCGTCAAGATCCAGGCGCTCCGCACAACTGTCGGTGAGTTGCAGGCTGCCCTCAACGTGATTCTCGCCCGGCCCTGCCTTGCCGGAATCATGCAACAGCAATGCCAGGTAGAGCAGTTCCGGTTGTTCGAGTTCGCTCTGCAACTCCGCAAAGCGATGGTCCCATTCCGATTTCGACTCTTTCAGGCGATGCAGGTTTTCGATTGCCAGAAACGAGTGCTCATCCACCGTGTAGCGATGGTAAAAATCGCGCACCACGAGCGCCTCGATCCCCTTCAACTCCGGCAGTAGAAGCGCCAGCAGGCGCAGCGCATTCATGGCGCGCAGAGCGTCGGCCGCATGCGGTTGCACCAGAGTTTCCTGCAGATAAAGCCAAAGCTCGGCGCCCCGCGGAGGCGTCGCTGCCAGCGCCGGTAACGCCTGCTCAACTTTATATTCTGTGGTTGTGCTGAGCTTCAGGCCGTGTTCTGCCATGAAATGAAAAAGCCTCAACAGCATTTCCGGATCCCGCAGCCCGGCCGGTTGCTGCAGAAATATCAGTCCATCCACCACCGAAAAATCCGCGCTGGCGACCCGCGACCGCCAACCCTGGAATTGCCGGTACAACGACGACCATGCCGCCGGAATCTCCTCCAGCAATTGCGCGCAGACGCGATGGACTCCGCGCACGTGGCCGAAGTAGACGCGCATCCAGTCCGCTGCGTTCGTGATTTCCGCATCGTTCATATCAAAGCTGGCGCCGATCTTTCTCGCCGCTGCTTCGTCCTGTGCCTCCCAGGTGAGAGCGTTGTCGTGACGCCCGTGCCGGAAGTGCAGAAAGCAACGCACCGACATTTGGAAATCCAACGCCGCGTCCAGCGCCCTCCGCGAAGAAACCGGCAACAGCGTTTGCGTGTCCGGCCACACCTTCAACTTTTCCATCGCGGAAATCAGCGCCAGCCAGTTGGCGACGTTGTAATCGCGCAATCCGCCGGGCCCGTCCTTCACGTTCGGTTCGAGATGAAAGACGGTGTTGCCAAATTTATGATGACGCGCGCGCGTAATTTCGCCCAGGTTATGGATCAGGTTCTGACACTCCCGCCCGACCAGACGCGGCACAACTTTATCGTGCAGCCGTGAGAAAAGATCGCGATTACCCGCCAGATACCGGCAGTCGAGCAGAGAGATGGCAAACTCAACATTGTTCGGATCCAGCCGTTCGCACTCCGCTAGACTTCGCGTGGCTGGACTCAGCTTCAGCCGCAGGTCCCACAACTCCTGCGAAAAACGCCGGATGGGATCTTTGAATTGAGTCTCAGAGCTACTCCCGGAGTACAAAAACAGCAGATCAATATCCGAGTGCGGGAAAAGCCAGCCCCGCCCGAATCCGCCGGTGGCCACCAGCGCAAAATTCTTGGGGCCGCCAGGATCGGCAGTGCTGGAGCCTGGGCTAGCGCCGACGATGATTTCGTTCCAGAGCCGCTGAACAATCGAATCGACCAGCGCCGTGCGCCTTGCCACCGCCGTGCGTCCTTCACCAGTGACGGAAAATTCCTGCTCGATGGCAGCGGATTCCCTTACGTACAGGTCCGATAACTCACTACGGACGGTGGCTACGGTGGTCATTTCGTCGACACCCTCCCTGAACTGTTAAGTTCTGCTCCAGCGTTTATTCCGCTCCGCTCATAAACCAGCAGACAAGGGGATGTCGATCTCCGCCGTTTCGAAACCTGATCAATCTCTTGGCCCGATCAAACAACCGCATCATAACGATAGCCCCTGAGCCGCCGTTTGCGGAAATCAAATCTATTTATGTTCGTCATTGGAAATCCTTATGTGCGCAGATCATACTGTGAGTGGGTGCCGTGAAGGCGTGGTGAATCGTACGGTGAGGGCGGGCGCCTCGCCCGTCCGCCGGGTGGAGACACCCGGCGCTGCACAACTCCGCGAGGGGAAGCCGCCGTCCAATTGACGCCGGGGGGCTTTCTGCGGTTGGATGGAAGCTGCGTGGTACCTACGGCTTCCATTCTCGATGCCGAGTCCCGGCGGTTTAACCGTCAGGACGCGGCATGGCTTGCGATCTGGCTCGTCTTCCTTGCCGGGCTGGCCGCGCTCCCTCCACGACTCGAATGGCACAAGCAGGTCATTCTCCTCGCCATCGGAATTGTGCAGGTGCTGGAGACAAAGATCATCTCCCACTTCCCGAAACGAGGAGTCTTCTACGTCATCCTACTGAAGATTTTGCTGGCAACGGTCCTCATCGATCACACCGGCGAAGTCGGAATCAACAGCAGTTACTATCCTATTTATTATCTTCCGGTCGTCACGGCGGCGCTCTACTGTAGCCCGTGGCTCACGCTGTTTTGGACCCTCCTCGCTTCCGCCGCCTACTGTTCGTATCTCTATCCCGCGATGGAGGAATACGAATTGACTCCCGAGGCTTTCGGCTACCTCGCGCTGCGCATCATGTTTTTCTTTCTCGCTGCCATGGTCGTCAACCGCTTCGCGCAGCAGAGCCAGCAACAAACGCGGTTGTATCGTGAACTCGCCGAACGCCTCGCCGAAACCAATCGCCGCCTCGAACAAGCTCAGGCCGAAGCGCGGCGCTCCGAACGCCTGGCCGCACTGGGCCAGCTCTCCGCTGGACTGGCTCATGAAATTCGCAATCCCCTCGGAGTCATCAAGGGCTCGGCCGAAATGTTGACCCAGAAATTGCAGGCTTCCGACGCGCTTGCCCGCGAGTTAGCCGGATACATTTCTACCGAGGTCAACCGGCTCGGTGCGCTCGTCACCGAGTTTCTGGACTTTGCCCGTCCTCTTCACGCCGAACCGCATCCCGCGGACCTGATCGCCCTGCTCGATCGCGTCCTGCAAATTGTCGCGGATCGTTTTGCTGGCAAACAAACTTCTGGCACACAAGAGACGGGAAAACTGGTTCGCGTCGAGCGCCATTACGCGAGCGGACTGCCACTCGTTCCGCTCGACGAGAGCTTGTGCGAGCAAGCCTTCCTCAATCTCGTGCAGAACGCCTACGAAGCCATGCAGGAGGCAGACCACGGTGGCACATTACGCGTCGACGTCCAACCCGCAATTCAGAACGATCGGGAAGGAGTGGAACTTCGTCTGGCTGACACCGGCCCGGGAGTTCCCGCAGAACTGCGCGAGGAGATTTTTAACCCATTTGTGACCACAAAGAAAACCGGCGTGGGACTGGGCCTCTCCATAGTTTCGAAAATCATAGACGGTCATCACGGCTCGATCCACGTCGACAATGCTCCCGAAGGCGGCGCCGTGTTCACCCTGTTCTTTCCATTCGAAGAAACCGGCAAACCGCAGGCAGTGCCGGCCATAACGGCAGGATGAAAATCACGATGAGGACCACGGTGCAAGCAAACGACAAACGACGAACGACCAACGACTAATCATGCCAACCATCCTCATTATCGAAGACGAAGCCAAGATGCGCCGATTGCTCGAACTGAACCTCGGCGACGACGGCTTCAAGACGCTCTCTGCCGGCGACGCCGAAACCGGGTTGAAGCTGCTTGCCTCCGAACCCGTTCACCTTGTCCTCACCGACCTCAAGCTCCCCGGCATTAGCGGGCTCGAATTTCTGCACACCGCCAAGCAGCAAAATCCCGCGTTGCCCATCGTCGTCATGACCGCGTTCGGGTCTGTGGAAACAGCGGTTGAGGCGATGAAAGCCGGCGCCAGCGACTACGTCCTCAAACCGTTCTCCCTCGCTGAAATGCGGATGGTGGTGCACAAGGAGCTCGATAACTCCCGCCTGCGCGAGGAGAATCGGTCGCTCCGCGAGGCCCTCGGACAGAAGTACAGCCATCCCAACATCGTCGCCGCCAGTCCCAAAATGCAGGAAGTGCTCGCCACCGTCGAACGGGTTGCGCCCACTAACTCCACCGTTCTGCTGGGTGGCGAAAGCGGTGTCGGAAAAGACCTCATCGCGCGCGCCATTCACGAAAAGTCGCGCCGTGCATCGGGTCCCTTCGTTAAGATCAACAGCACCGCGATCCCCGAAAATCTTTTGGAGAGCGAACTTTTCGGCTACGAAAAAGGAGCTTTCACCGGAGCCACCGCCAGCAAGCCCGGCAAATTCGAACTCGCCGACAAAGGCACGCTCTTCCTCGATGAAATCGGAGACGTGCCGCCCGCGATCCAGGTCAAACTTCTCCGAGTGCTACAGGAGCGGGAGTTCGAGCGCCTGGGCGGCACTCGCACCATCAAAGTCGATGTGCGTCTAATCGCTGCCACCAACCGCGATCTGCGCGCCGCTCTCGAAGACGGGACGTTTCGCGAAGATCTTTATTACCGGCTCAACGTGGTCCCAATCGATATCCCTCCGTTGCGCGAACACAAAGAAGATGTTGCTGGATTAGCGAACCTGTTTCTCGCGCGCTTCGCCAAAGATTCCGGGAGATCGGAAGCCATCACCGGTATTTCGCCCGCTGCGATGCAGCTTCTCGCCGGTCATTATTGGCCGGGGAATGTGCGTGAACTGCAGAACGTCATCGAGCGCGCATGTGCTCTCGCCTCGGGCAGTCAATTGGAGGTCGGCGACATACAACTCGACTCGCCACGCAATCGCGCCAACGACGCCGCATCCGATCGCTTTCTCCCCGACGGCATGACCCTCGACAGGTGGGAAGACGAAATGATCCGCGAAGCTCTGAAACGCGCCGGCGGCAACAAGTCACAAGCCGCGCGGTTGCTTGGGCTCTCGCGGAATGCGCTGCGTTACCGACTATCGAAAATCGGCATCGACGACAACGACGGGGAGTGAAAGATCGGGATCATCGGGCCATCTGATGATCGGCTCATCGGATTGATTGAAAAGCTGCTCCCGGGACCTCAGTTTTGGAGCCGCAAACACCCCTGGCTGAAAACCACCACCCCGGTGGTACCGAGCCACTGGGGCCCTCGCAAATCGCCGTTCGTACAGTCGGCGCCATAGATTCTAACTTACTGAAAAATATTAAGTTAAGTAAATTTCCACAGGCTGCTTCACATTGGCACTCGGCCTGCATTCTTTTAGGCAGAGTTTGTGTCGCCCCAGCAAAAAAGGTGAGGTATTTATGAAATTCAAATCAATAGCGGCAATCTTAGGATTGGGATTGACGATGGCGATTCCGGGCGCCGTGGTCATCGCGCAGAACCCGGACTACCAATCGTCGGATCAATATTCGAAACCGTCCGCTGGTATCCAGGCGGCTGTCCAGGGTCCCAGCGACCAAGGTTCAATGGAGCAGGACTCGATTGACCAAGGTTCTACGGATCAGGGTTCGATGAATCAAGGGTCAACGAATCTAGATTCGACGCAACCGGGCTACAACGATCAGGGCTCAATCCAGAGCTCCAGCGCTCCGACTGACACCAACTCCGGCGTAGCGCGCGTCAGTCTGATTCATGGCGATGTCTCCACACAGCGTGGCAATGTTGGCGACTGGTCCGCAGCTGCTCTTAATGCTCCCGTCGTTGCGGGGGATCGAGTTTCTACTGGCGACAAAGCGCGCACCGAACTTCAGCTCGACTATGCCAACATGCTTCGCCTCTCTGAGCATACGGAGGCCAATGTCAATACGCTCACTCACTCGCAAATTCAGATTCAACTTGGGCGCGGGATGGCGAACTACACCGTCCTGAAGAATAGCGATGCGGACGCGGAAATCGATACGCCCAACGTTGCCATTCGCACCAATCGCCGCGAATCGAGCTTCCGAATTCTGGTTACCGCTGACGATCACACTGAGGTGCTCGTCCGCAAAGGCGAAGTAGAAATTACGACTCCACAAGGCGGGACGCGCGTGGGGGAGGGCCAGTTCATTACCGTGCAGGGCGGTGGCGATCAGGCGCAATACAAGATCGGCGAAGCGCCTGCACGGGATGACTGGGACCAGTGGAATACGGATCGCGACAACGTCATCCGCAATGCGGCATCGCGGCGACGCACCAATGACTATTACGTAGGTGCCGAAGATCTCGACAATCATGGCACCTGGACGGAAGTTCCTGATTACGGTGAAGTCTGGCGTCCGAACGTGGCGGACGACTGGGCGCCGTATCGCGACGGGCGCTGGGTGGATGAGCCGAATTGGGGATGGACCTGGGTTTCTTACGATCCCTGGGGCTGGGCGCCGTATCACTACGGTCGCTGGATGATGTATGACAACGCGTGGGCCTGGTGGCCTGGTCCGATTTACGCGGACCCGTTTTATCGCCCGATCTGGGCACCGGCTTATGTTTCGTTCGTCGGTTTTGGCGGTGGATTCGGATTCGGCTATGGCTGGGGCTCGATCGGCTGGCTTCCGTTGGGACCGTGTGACTATTTCCATCCGTGGTATGGGCGGTATGGCGGGCGCTTCGGCGAAACCAACATTACCAACATCAACATATACAACCGAACCGGTTTTGCTCCGCTGCATGGCGGCACGCGATTCTCCAACGTGAACCTCGCGCTGCAGAACGAGCATTTCCGCGGTGGCACGACGGTCTCCAGCCGAGAGTTCGGCACGGGCCGCATGCGTCCTCAGCCGATGAGTCACGCGGCGTTTCAGAATGCGCGTTTCTCGACCGGCAAACTGCCCGTGACGCCGAGCCGCGAGAGCTTCTCGGCCAGCGGACGCCCAGCAGCTCCTTCCACGACTCGGAACCTGTCACAGAATCAGCGCTTCTTCTCGGCACGTGGCAACACGGCAACCGCGTCGCGCTCGTTGCAGCTAGGGCGGCCGCAGGTCGCAAACGCAAGCCGGCAGGATGGCAGGTCCATTGGCAACGTCCACGAAGCTCCAAGGCCCGGAAGCACCACCGGATTTCAGCACTTCGGCCAACCGGGACGGAGCTCGGGACAGATCAGCGTTCCTGGACCGAGCTCGACTGGATCGCGTCCGGAAGCGCGAGGCAATTCGAATTGGGGTTCGGCGTCCAGGCCCGGCAGCTCGGGTGGCTCGATGCCCGCTCGCAACAATGGCAATAGCAACGGTGGCGGATGGCAAAGATTCTCGCCGATGCCCCTGCGCCCATCCTCCGAATCAACTCGTCCGGCAGCCAGGCCTGAATCGATGATCGGGCAAGGTGGACCGGCTGGACGTCCATCGCTTGGGCGCCCGTCGCCGGATCGTCCGCCGATGGATCGCTCAGTAGACCGCAGTCGGTACGGGAATTCCCGCAGTTCGGCTCCAGAAAGCCGTAGCTACAGTTCGCAGGGTCAGGGCTACAGCGGATCCTCTCGCCCATCACTCAACATGAGGCAGCCCATCGTTACCCCACGCTCTAATGGCGGAAGTGGTTATGGAAGCAGCCCTTATGGCGGCAATCGCGGCGGCTATAGCGGTGGCAGCGGACGCCCGCCCCAGAATTACGGCGGTGCTCCAAGTTACGGTGGCAGCGGACGTTCAGCGCCCAGCTACGGCGGTGGCCCCAGCTACGGCGGCGGCGGGCGTTCGGCGCCTAGCTACGGTGGTGGCCCCAGTTACGGTGGCGGCGGGCGTTCTGCTCCCAGCTACGGTGGGGGCCCCAGCTACGGCGGCGGTGGGCATTCTGCCCCGAGCTCTGGCGGTGGTGGTGGTCACTCGGCGCCGGGCGGCGGATCCCCGCATGGCGGTGGATCGTCGTCGGGTGGCGGCGGTAGACATGGGCGGTGACACTGCGCTGGATTCTTTCCCAGCGTAGCAACATAGCAACACTCTTCCCAGCAGTGAGACGCGCAAACTGCGCGTCCCACTGCTTTTTTGTTTGCCGAGGCTTGTGTGGCGACGGGCGTCCCGCCCGTCAAAACCGAGCGACACCGTCTGGAAGCGCCCAGGCCCAAGTGTGAGCCTAAATGCGGATAGTCCTCATGTGAAAGAGAAGCTACATGAGAGCGCTGCTCACTTCACAAATGTCAGCCCATGAGGCACAGCGTAGGAAAACACATAGGCGTACATCGTGACGATGATTCCCACAATGGCTCCGAGAGCAACCGAATGCCAAACCACAAATCGGAATATCGCGCCTTCGTTGCCGACTTGCTCGGTGGCAGAGGTGGCGATGGTGATCGACTGAGCATCCACCATTTTGCCCATCACGCCGCCCGCACTATTCGCAGCGCACATAAGAATCGGATCGATGCCAAGTTGCTGGGAAGTAATCCGCTGCAAACTCCCGAACAACGCGTTCGATGAAGTGTCGCTTCCCGTTAGCGCCACGCCAAGCCAACCAAGAAACGTGCCGAAGAATGGATAGGCCCACCCCGTTCGTGTGAAAGCGAGTCCCAGGACTGCGTCCAGCCCCGAATAGCGGGTCACGTAACCCAGTCCGAGCATGAAAGAAATCGCGATCACCGCCAGTCTCATGCGAACCAATGTGCGCCAGAACGTTTTCGCCAGTCGAAGCGGACTCATGCCCAGCAGCAGTCCGGACAGGATCGCCGCCAGGAAGCATCCAGTGCCGGTCGCCGACAGCCAGTTGAAGTCATACCGCGCTGCCTCCGGCACCGGCTTGGTGACCACGGGGGCCGCACGATAGACCGCGTTGTGCAGAAGCGGGACATCCCAGCCGGGTGGGCCAGGCCGCACTTTTCCGCCGGCGAGTATCACCTTGAAAGCCGGTGTCGTGGCCTGGTTTATGGCCAGCTTGATCGACGGCAGACCCCACATGAGGACAAAGATCGATAGGATGGCGAACGGCATCCAGGCTCTCAAGACCTGGGCGAGAGAGTAAGAGTGGACCCTGCCATTATCATTGCTGTGACCGTCAAATTCCTTCGCGGCCCATTCTCCTCCGGCTTGATCAGCGATTTGTCCAGCTGGCGGAAGAGAAGGCCCTGCTCGGTCGTAATCAAAGCGCCAGACTCTCTTCGGTTTCCAAAAATGGAGGAAGACAACAATCGCGACAATCGACACCGCGCCCGCCACGATGTCCACCAGATTGCTGTCGACGTGGTTCGACCAGAAGAACTGTGTAAATCCGAAGGAGAGACCGACCACCAGGATGGCGGGTAGCACTTCAAATGTCTCGCTCCATCCCACCATCGTTCGTACCAGCCAGAACGGCACAATCACCGCAGTGAACGGAAGGATGCGGCCGATCATTGCGTTGAGATCGGACTCCGGGAGCCCGGACACCGCCGCCAGCGTATGAACGGGAGTGCCAATTGCTCCCCAAGCCACCGGAGCCGTATTGGCAATCAGATTCAGCGCCGCCGCATGGAAAGGCCGGAAGCCGAGCCCAATCATAAAAGCCCCGGCGATAGCGACGGGCGCGCCAAACCCGGCAGCACCCTCGATGAATGCGCCAAAGCAGAACGCCACCAACAACACCTGAAGACGCCGGTCCGGAGTGATGCCGGCGACCGATTCCTTCATGATCTCGAATTGGCCGGTCCCAACCGAGATGTCATAAAGAAATACCGCGGCGAGCACGATCCAGGCAATCTTCAACAAACCGAAGGCAACACCGTACGCAAAACTCATGGCTGCGAGCGATACCGGCATTCCAAAAAAAAAGCCCGCCACGCCTGCGGCGGTCAAAGCTCCGGCAATCGCGCATAAGTGGGGTTTCACCTTGAGACCGGCGAGCAACCCAAACAGGACAAGAATCGGTAGCGCTGCCACCAGTGTAGAAAGCCACCAACGACCGAAAGGGTCATAGATCTGGGTCCAATGCATGTCTTGTCCTCTCACTTTTTCGGCAACAACGCGCACAAGAATCTATCAGCGAGGCCGCAAAAGCAAGGGGGATTCCGCTCATTATTCTATAGGCTCTGACATTTTCTATCGGCTCTGACATCGTGCCGATGACGCGTCTATGGCAATCGTGACGAAAGAGCTGGCGTCAGGCTTACGCGGAGGTTGTCCGCATGACGCTTGCTGTTCCGGTCAATTGATTTCCGAGTGATTTTGTGGTCTGCAAATTGTCGGAAATTGGCGGAAGCGTGTGTGAGTCGAACACACCGGCAACATCGAAGATGCCGCCCGCCGGTTTTGAAGACCGGGACGATCACCGGACCGCATGCGCTTCCGTAATTCGCCTTGCAGCAAAAACACGAACTACTTCGGCTGCGCCACCACTCGCAGATATGGCTTCAGAGTTTTCCAGCCGCCGGGATATTTTTGCTTGGCCTGGTCTTCTGAAACCGATGTGGGAATGATCACGTCCTGCCCCGGCTTCCAGTTCACCGGCGTGGCAACGTTGTGCTTCGCATTGAGTTGAATCGAATCCAGCGCGCGCAGCACTTCGTCGAAATTGCGTCCGCTGCTCATGGGGTAGATCAGCATCAGCTTGATCTTTTTGTCCGGACCAATCACGAACACCGTGCGCACCGTGGCGTTGTCGGCCGCCGTGCGGCCTTCGCTGGTGGTCCCGGATTCGGCGGGCAGCATGTCATAGAGCTTTGCCACTTTGAGTTCGGGATCGCCGATCATCGGATAGGTCACCTTGTGGCCCTGCGTTTCTTCAATATCGGCAGCCCACTTGCCATGACTGGTCACCGGATCCACGCTTAGGCCGATAATTTTCGTGTTGCGCTTGGCAAACTCTGGCTGCAGGCCCGCCATGTAGCCCAGTTCGGTCGTGCACACTGGGGTGAAATCCTTGGGGTGCGAAAACAGAATCGCCCAGCCGTCGCCAATCCATTCGTGAAAGTTGATCGTGCCCTGCGTGGTTTCAGCAGTGAAGTTGGGAGCTTCGGAGTTGATGCGTAGAGACATTTTTGTTCCTCGCTTATTTTGTTGATGACCGATGGCTAGCGGCGCTTAAACCCTATAACATTAGTAGAGAATAGAATATCCAGTGGCCGCCGGCCCGTCAACCGGGTCACGCCGGTTCCGGCAGGGATTATGGTATAGCATCGGACGGCGATTACGCTCGGGCCCGCAAAATACGGCGCACGGTAAAATCTAAGGCATGGCTGCTTCAGTAAAGAAACTCTCCATGGTGCAGGTCGATGTGTTTACCGACCGCGCCCTCACCGGCAACGCGCTGGCGGTTTTTCTCGACGGCCGCGGCCTCAGTACCGAACAGATGCAAGCGTTGGCGCGCGAAACCAATCTCTCCGAGACTACCTTCATTCTTCCTGGGGAGGCCGATGCGGAAAAGGCCCGCGGAGTTCGCGTGCGCATCTTCACCGTGCAGGAAGAACTGCCCTTCGCCGGACATCCTACGCTGGGCACGGCTTTCGTGTTGCGTGGCCAGACCGGCGCATCAGAAATCCGGCTAGATCTAAACGTCGGAACGGTGCCTGTGCACTTCACCTCGGAACCGCGGCAGCCGGCCTTCGGAGAAATGACGCAGAAGAATCCCGAGTTCGGCGCGATCCACGAGGTCGAGGCCGTGGCGCGTCTCACGGGCCTGAGCGCTGCTGACTTCGACGACTCCGCGCCCATTCAAACCGTCTCCACCGGCGTTGCTTTCACCATCACTGGGCTGCGTTCGCTGAAGACGCTGCAGAACCTCCGCCTCGATCTCAACCGCTCCGCAGAATATCTCGCGCGCAGCGGCGGAAAGTTCTTTTACTTTGTTTGCCGCGAGACCGTCGATCCCAAAGCCCGTCTCCACGCCCGCATGATTTTTTACAACGGAGACGATCCGGCTACTGGTTCCGCCGCCGGATGCTGCTCCGCCTGGATGGTCGCTCACGGCGTTGCTGCCAGCGATGAACAAGTTTTAATCGAGCAAGGCCTCGAGGTGCACCGTCCCAGCAGCATTTTTGTGCGCGCCACAAAACAGAATAATCGGCATGATAACCATGTGGTCAATGTGCGTGTCGGTGGAAATTGTGTTGAAGTTCTCCGCGGTGAATTCGCGATCGCGATCTAGCAGATCGAAACGCTGCGACAGTCGCGGCTTTCAGCACGATGGCACGATCTTCCGAACCACCAGAGTGCCATTGGCGAACGCGCTACTTTACGTGCGCGGCGATTCTGTTTAGCATTCACCTCGCTCCGGTTCTCAGAAAAAAACAGGAAGAGAATCAGAAAGAATTTCTGACGACAGTCTCCCGGTAAGATCAATGAAGCCCAAGAAAACGATTCTCTGTGTCGACGATAACGAACAGTCACTCTCCATCCGCAAAATCCTGCTTCAGACGCGGGGCTACCGCGTGGTCGCTTGCAACAGCGGCGAACTGGCGCTCGAAGCTTTCCGCCTCGGCGGCATTGACCTGGTGCTCGCCGACCTGATCATGCCCGGCGTGGATGGTTCGCGGCTGATCGAAGAAATCAAAACTCTCTCTCCGCAGACTCCCGCGGTGCTGATCTCGAGCCGAACCAAAATCTACGAGCGCGAAACGCTCGCCGATGTTTTTCTGTCCAAGGGAATGTACGAGCCCATGGACCTGCTGGAACGTATTCGCCTGCTGCTGGTGCGCAAGCGTGGGCCCAAGCGACAGGTTGAACTTCGCGCCCGTGCGGTGGACCTCGAGCCCGCGAGCGTGGCGTGAGCGGGCGCTGGATTGGAACATTGGACATTGACTCGTTGATGCAATGCCTCAACGATTTAAAGTCTCAATGTCTCAATGTCTCAATCACGCTTCTCCCTGTGATATCGTTTTCAGTGGATGTCGGCATTCATCGAAGCCAGGGAACTGCGCAAAACTTACCGGGTTGGCAAAGTTGATGTGCCAGCCCTTCGCGGTATCTCCTTCAGCGTGCAAAAAGGTGAGTTCGTCACCGTCGTGGGCCCTTCGGGCAGTGGTAAGTCCACACTCTTTTATCTGCTCGGCGGACTGACCCGCGCCGACTCGGGAAGTGTCACCATCGACGGCGTGGACTTCGCGACCCTTTCCGACGGCGAACGCACCAGGTTGCGAAAGAGCAAGATCGGATTTGTGTTTCAGAAATTCAATCTTCTGCCTACGCTCAGCGCGCGCTCGAACATCGAGATCGCCGTCGACATCGCTGGATTGGGCAAACCTGACCCGGCGTTCCTCAAAAAGATCACCGGCATGCTCGGCATCGCCCAACGTCTGGAGCATCGGCCCAATGAGCTTTCTGGCGGCGAGCAACAGAGAGTCGCGCTTGCCCGGGCTCTCATCAACCGCCCCGCCATTGTTCTCGCGGACGAGCCCACCGGCAACCTGGATTCGAAAAGCTCAAGCATCGTCCTCAATATGCTGCGCCAGTCGAACAAAGATTTGGGACAGACCGTGCTCATGATTACGCACAATCCCGAGGCCGCCGAGTATGGTGACCGCATTGTCCACATGCGCGACGGCCAGATCGTAGCACCCGACGAAGATCCGCAGTGGTCACCGCATCATCGGGCCGCACAATTCAGCCCTGAGAGCGCTTAGGTTCTCAATAGGTTCTCCATGCCGCATCGCGACGAATTCACCAAACCGATTCTTCCTGGCAAGGGAGCGACCGACTACGAGCGCTATCTGCGCACCGACGAGCTCCTCGCCCTGCAAAAGCCGCCCGAAGAACTGCTCCACAAAGACGAAATGACCTTCCTGGTCGTGCACCAGAGCTCGGAGTTACTGATGAAGGGAGCGGCTTTCGAGCTCGGTCGCGCCCTGGAAGCGCTCGAGGGCGCCGACTTCGCCAACACTACGCGTCTGATCCGGCGTGCAATCCAGTTACTCGACCCGACCATCGGCCTGCTGCACATTCTGGAGACTATTACTCCTTACGACTATCACCTGATTCGCGCCGGCCTCGGGCACGGCAGCGGCCTCGACTCTCCCGGATTCCTCTCCTTACTCCACATTGGCCCGCGCTTAGGCCACGCCTTTCACGAGCAGCTGAGCAGTGCGAGCCTCACCCCCGGCGACCTCTACCGCCGTCATGACGAATTCTTCGGCCTGCACGATGTCGCCGAGCGCCTGCTCGACTTTGACGAACGCATGCAGCTCTTCCGTTTCCACCATCTCAAGCTCGCCGAACGAGTCATCGGAGGCCGCGTCGTCGGCACCATGGGAACGCCCGTGGAAGTCCTGCAGCAACGAATGGAAAGCTGGCTCTACAAGGATCTGTGGGACGTCCGCAACCAGATCACCGCCGCCAATCCGGCGCCGGCGGGAAAACAGTACTAGGGGTGAAGTAGGGAGGATCTTTGCAGGTTCAGTTCACGTTCGCCCCGCCGCACGGGCACGCATTTTTCGACCCGCCGGGGGTAGCGATTTGCCGAGGCGCGGCCGCCCAGTTCCAGCGAAAAGCGTCGTCGTCCTCTTATGATGGCGCTGTGCTGCTCGCCACAAATCATACTGGGCCTGCATGCCGAACCAGAGTTCGGGGCTCGTACCAAGAGCATCGGACAGTCTTAGCGCCATGGCCGCCGAAATTCCAGCACTGCCATTCAAGATGCGCGACAGCGAGACCCGGGTCACTCCCAGGTGCCTGGCGGTGTCTGTGACCGACATCGTCCCCAGATACTCTCGTAGAACTCTTCCCGGATGTGGCGGGTTGTGCATGCGCATAAAAGCCTCTCAGTGGTAGTCCTGATAGTCCACCAGCACGGCATCTTCACGTTCAAATGTAAAGGTCAGCCGCCAGTTACCGCTGACATCCACTGACCAGTGATTCTCCAGATTGCCCTGCAAGGGATGTAGCCTCCAGCCGGGCGCGTTCATGTCCTTCTCGGATTTGGCATTGTCCAGCGCCGCAAGTTGCAGCGTCAATTTGTCCGCGTGCTTCGGCTGAATTTTCGCCTTCGACCCGGTTTTGAAGAACTGCTCGACACCCTTATGCCGGAAGCTCTTTATCACCCTGTATAGTGTATAGCATCACTATACGACTTGTCTAATACTGTCAACAGGCTATCAGGGACAGCGGACCAACAGGAAAGCTGGTCTACAAGGATCTATGGGACGTCCGCAACCAGATCACAGCCGCCAACCCGGCGCCGACGGGAAAGCAGTATTGAGTCCATCGTCTCAGAACCGCATCGATGCGGTCAGTACTCAGAAAGACAGCCTGGCGCTCAACTGAATTTCACGCCCCGGCGTCATGGCCATGGTAATCGTACCGAACTGAGGAGTATTCACGTACCGATTGGGTGTGCCCAGATTGACTTTGTTCAGCGCATTGAAAGCCTCGCCCCGGAACTGGAAGCTCGTCTTTTCGGTGAGACGGAACGTGCGCGCCAGCGCGAAGTCGAGAGTCTGCAGTGGAGGGCCGTAAACCGAGTTCCGCCCGACATTGCCAAACGTGTACGCGGGCGGCGCCGCGAATGCTGCCTTGTTGAACCACTTGGCGGCTGTACGCGTGCCCGGACCAAACACCGGTTGCCCGGTGAGGTTGGCCCTTATGGGATTTTCTCCCAAAACCGTGCCGGAATTCGCGGTGTCTCCAAATACCGAGATGGTGAAAGGCATTCCCGATTGCACCTGGTAGATGGTGGTGAAATGCCAGTGCTCGGTAAGCAGGCGAGTCCACGTGGCCGCCGCGTAGGCTGGAATGTCGAACACACTGCTCAGTGCCAGGCGATGCCGAACGTCGCAACTGGGCCCTTTCTCCGCCGCCAGGTTGCTGTTGTTCTGCGGGATCGCGGCCTCGTCCATCGGAGAGCGGAAGTCGGGCGCGTTGGACAACGTTTTGGCAAACGTGTAGTTCGCCAGGAAGCTGAGACCGTGGGAATATCTTCTGCGGACGTTCACGTAGGCCGCGTCATACCAACTCTGCGCTGTGTCCTCCAGCCGGTTAATCGTGCTCACGGGAAAAGTCTGACTCTGGATAATCGCGTCCGGATCACTGCCGGGCGCCAACACTGTGCCATTTACGAAAGTAAGGGTCTTATAGGGGCGCCGCGGTCCAATCGGCCCCGGCCCCGGTGGAGCGTTGTTGATCAGGTGAGCCCGCTGCAAGTGGAATCCTCGCGCACCCAAATAGCCGACCGCCAGCGTAGTATTGCCGCCGAAACTCTTCTCCAACTGGGTGTTCCACTGCTGCACGTACTGCGCGGGCGCGTTCGGATCGAATGCCGTGAAGCTCACGGTGGTTGGTTTCAGAGTGCCGTTTCCCAATACCGGCGTGCCGAAATTCATTCCGCTCGTAAACAGAGCCGCAGGCGGCGTGAAATTGTCGGCCTGCTGCGTTTCTGGAAATACATAGGGCACGTTGTGGCGTTGGTTGCACCAGGTGTTCTCGTCCACGGGCGTAAAGAAAATGCCGTACGCGGCGCGGAATACGACGCCAGACCTGGGCAGATTCTTTGCAATTCCAATGCGGGGCGCGAAGTTGTGTTTATTCGAATACATCAATCCGCGTGGATAGCCTTGTTCGCCGCCGATGAAGACTTGGGGCACGCCATTTTGGAATATCAAATTTGAGTTCGTATTCCTGCGGTCGTAGAGGGGACTGGTGTACTCGTAGCGCAGACCGATGTTCAGGGTCGTGGTCGATGTGATCTGCCAACTATCTTCGGCGAATGCATCGTATCCCCAGTTGCGCAGGTTCATCTGCGGCACACCGGCCTGGCGCTGCTTTACCGTTGGCAGGCTCAGGAGCAGACTGGCGAATCCATTTCCGCTGCCATCATTGAATCCGAATTCCGTGGAGTAGCCGTTGGTGTATTGGTAGTAGCCACGGTTTTGGAAAAAGCCCCACATGGGCCAGATGTAGCGGCGAAAGTCTCCGCCAAACTTTATTCCATGCCGTCCGCGCTGCCAGGCGAGTGTGTCTCGCAGTTCCGCGGTCGTGTCCCAGGTGTGCATGGGTGTGGCCGCGAAGGTGTCTCCGATTCCGGTATAACCTTGGGCGGCGAACCAGGGGGCACCCCACGCGCCCGGCCCGCCGAATCCGACACCCTGAATTCCAAGCTGGGCCACTATGTTATTCACTCCATCGTTTTGCGAAGTCCGGTCCATCGAGAGACGCGAAAACGCGAGCGAGACCGTGTTCAACTTGCTGCTCGAGAACGCGTGGTTCCAGGTGGCCACCGCTTGCTGCGACAGATTGTCGAAGTTCGCACCAAAGCCGGGGAGATTTTCCGTAGTCGATGTCATTCCGCTGCTCGGCGAAAAACCGCGTTCGGCGCTTACCGAGTAGCGTCCGAAAACAGTGTCATTGTGCTGAAAAACGTGGTCGACGCGGACGGTGCCCTCATCCTGACGGTGCGTTTCATTGCGGATGTCGAGGTAGTTATTGGAATCTACTCCCGAACCCATCGTCATGTTGGGCATTGGCAGATACTGCATCAGAAAAGCTTCAAGCTGCGTGTTGATTCGACCGATAGGAATCTGGTTGTTGGGAAATTGGCTGCGCGTGTAAGGATAATTGTTGGGCCCGGTGGGCTTGGTGGGATCGTAGTTCGGGTTCGCAACGGCAGTCGTCGGATCGTAGATCTTGGCGTTGCTCATGCTGAACTTGCCTTGGATCTCGTCCACGGTCGGGACCGTTAAAGTCTGAGCGTCTGCCTTCGCGAGCCGCAACCCTTCATAGTTCAGAAAGAAGAAAGTCTTCCTGTCTCTGCCCAGCAGCGGCCCCCCAAACGAGGCGCCAAAATTATTTTGGACCAGATGATTGTTGCCCATCGACGCGAACGTGGTCGCATCCATGGCGCCGTTGCGCAGGAATTCATATGCCGTTCCGTGATACTGATTGGTGCCGCCGCGGGTCACGATATTGATCTGTCCGCCGCCCGCCCCGCCCATGTCGGCCGTATAACTGCTGGTTTCGACCTGGAATTCCATGACCGCGTCGGGAGACGGACTCAGGTTCTGGGTGTTGAACGTCGGATCGGTGTTGGTCGCGCCGTCCAACAAGAAGAAATTGGCATTCGGGCGATTGCCCCCAATCACAATGGCCGACCGTTGGCCTGGCCGCCAGTAGAGTGGATTTGTTTGCCCAGTCTGTGCGCCAAAACCCACGTGCGCACCCGGCACTGTCAGCACAAGATCCACCAGCATGCGGCCATTCAGCGGAAGTTCCTGCACCGATTGCCGTTCCACAACCTCGCCGACGCTGGCATCGGTCGTTCGCAGGAGATCGGCCGTCGCATTCACCTGCACACCTTCCTTCACCGCGCCAACTTTGAGTTCGATTTCGACCGCCAATTTTTCCCCCACCTCGAGATGCAACGACCGCACCACCGGGGCAAAGCCGGTGCACTCCGTCGTCAACTCATAGTCGTCGGGCGAAAGCGCGGGAGCGGAGAATAATCCTCTGTCGTTGGTAGTGAGCACGCGAATCGCGCCGGTGCTCATGGCCGTGAAGTGAACCGTAGCTCCGACGACCGGAAGAGACTGCGAATCCGTGACGGTTCCGGTAACAACCGCGTAATTGCTCTGAGCAAGTGCGGGCACTATCAGCGCCAGAAGACACAGCAACGTAGCAAATATTCGCATTTGACCTGTCCCTACGTGTCAGGGTGCCCGGGAGAGAGATTTTCGCCCAGGATTGAGTGGAGCGATTATAGGGAAGCGAGCGGGGAGGTCAATAATATGAAAACGTTATGCGCATCAGGGAATACCCCCCGGTTTTACCCGCCGAACGGCGCGTTTGCTGCCCTGGGACGGAGTCGTTTATACTCATAAGGTCGAGCGGGAGTAACTCAGCGGTAGAGTGCGACCTTGCCAAGGTCGAAGTCGCGGGTTCAATCCCCGTCTCCCGCTCCAATTTTTTCGAAGCCCTGCATCTGCAAGGGCTTTTCGTTTGAGCGTATCGTTTTAGGTGCCATCCGGCGCGGTAGCCAAGTGGTAAGGCCGAGGTCTGCAAAACCTCTATCGTGAGTTCGATTCTCACCCGCGCCTCCAATTTCGCAGCGCCATCGAGGGGACCAAGCCACACAATCCACCAGCAAACGAAAACAGGGGAGGAATGGAAATGCGAAGATCAATATTGGTAGCAATTCTGCTGCTGCTCAGTTTGGCGGCGTGGGCAGGCACCGAGAGCAAGTCCAATCAGGCTGCTCTGAGCAAGGAAGCGAAGATCACCATGGAACAGGCGCAAAAAGCCGCCTTGGCCAAGGAAGCCGGCAAAATTCAATCGAAGGAGATTGAGCGCGAAAAAGGACGCTTGATTTATTCCTTCGACATCAAGATGGCGGATGGTATCCACGAAGTCAATATTGATGCCATGACGGGCGAAGTTGTGGAAGACACGGTCGAGAGCGCCGCGGCCGAAGCCAAAGAGAAAGCAGCCGATAAGAAGCAAAAAAATAGCGAGAAGGTTGCGCCACCAAACAATTAGATCTGCCAGTGGAGCGCCGGGCGTCCCCGCCCGGCTGGACGGGCAAGGCGCCCGTCCCTCCACCGTACGATCATCACTTTTACGGTCCTACAGCCGCGTGCACACCGACTTGGTCTGCGTGTAGAGTGCGAGAACGTCTTTGCCCATCTCGCGTCCCCACCCGGATTGCTTGTAGCCACCAAACGGCAGCGCTGCGTCGAAGATGTTGTAGCAGTTGATCCACACTGTTCCGGCGCGGAGCGCTGCCGCGAGGCGATGCGCCTTCGAAATATCCTTCGTCCAAATGCCAGCCGCCAGACCGTATACCGTGCCATTGGCGCGCGGCATGAGCTCTTCCGGATCGTCGAATGGAATCGCCGCTACCACCGGCCCAAAGATTTCCTCCTGCACCACCCGCATGTTGTCTTTCGTATTCACCAGCACGGTGGGTTCGACAAAATATCCCTTGTCGCCCAGCTTCTTCCCGCCAGTCATCGCGGTCGCGCCTTCCGACAAGCCAATCTCCAGGTAGTTGCATACCCGCTGCAACTGCTCCTCAGAGACAAGCGGCCCCATCGACGTATCCGGTTCCATACCCGATCCAACCCTGATCTTCTTGGCCTTGGCCGCCACACCTTCCACCACGCGATCAAACACTGGTCGCTCCACGTACAGACGCGAACCGGCGCAGCAGCATTGTCCGTGATTGAAGAAAATGGCGCTCGCGGACCCGGAAATCGCCACATCCAGATCTGCATCCTTGAATACGACGTTTGGCGACTTGCCGCCGAGTTCGAGCGAGACTTTCTTCAGGTTCCCTGTGGCCGCGTGCACGATCAGCTTGCCCACTTCCGTCGATCCGGTAAACGCAATTTTATCGACCAGATCATGCGCCGCCAAAGCCGCGCCCGCTGTCTCGCCGTATCCCGGAACGATGTTGACCACGCCAGCAGGAAAGCCCGCTTCCATTATCAGCTCGCCCAGACGAAGCGCAGAGAGCGGCGTCTGCTCAGCCGGCTTCAACACCACCGTGCATCCCGACGCCAGCGCCGGAGCAAGCTTCCATGCCGCCATCAGCAGCGGGAAATTCCACGGGATAATCTGCCCCACGACTCCCACCGGCTCGCGGAGCGTGTAAGCGTGATAGTTGACGCCGGGCGTATACGGCACCGACAGCGGAATGGTTGTGCCTTCAAGCTTGGTCGCCCATCCCGCCATGTAGCGGAACATATCGACGGCCAGCGGAACATCGGCGGCGCGCGCCACGGTGAGCGGCTTGCCGTTATCAAGCGTTTCTAACGTCGCAAATTCTTCGAGGTGCTCTTCCAGCAGATCGGCCAGTTTCCACACCAGCTTGCCGCGTTCGGAGGCAGTCAGGCGCGACCATGGACCGCTGTCGAACGCCTTGCGCGCAGCCTTCACCGCAGCGTCAATATCCTGCCGGTCACCTTCCGCGACCTGCGCCAGAATTTCGCCGGTAGCCGGGTTGTAGGTTGGGAAAGTCTTGCCCGACGCGGCATTCACCCACTTGCCGTCGATCAGCATTTTGCGCGGCTTGCCAATGAAGTCGCTCACGCGTGAATCAATCTGGACCGGGGAAATTGCAATGCCCATACATCCTCCTTAAAACGAAATTCAGTGAGAGAGGTTCGTTGAGGTGAAGTGACCCCAAAAAATACTAGTCCCACGGAATGGGGAAGGCAACAGGCGGAAAGCCTCTGACTTTGAATGCCTCAATGCCTCAATGATTGAATGGCTAAATGATGCTCTACTTGATATCCCTCATAGCCAGGAGCGTGCCATAGTCTCGGCCGGAATCCTCGACCGCCCGCGCTACCACGCCGGCAAAAACTTGGCGAAATTCGGGATACTTTGCCACCAGCGCCTTGATCACGGCCGTATTTTCCTGAAACGCGCGCGCGGTATCCGACACGTCGGCGGCCTGGTACTTTACGACCAGGTCAAGATCAGCTCCCACGACTAACGGAAAGCTGTCGATCAAATGATAGGTCTTGCCTCCCGCGCTGATATCCACGGTATGTCCATTCGTCGGCATATCGGAGGGTTGCGCTGCCTGGAACTCATCATAAAGTTGGTCCGTGGCGAGCGTGTTCATGAAGTCCACCGGGGCGGCCAGGGCCATTGCTTCGCGGTAATACAGCCAGGCATTGTGATTCTGTGCCTTAGCTTTGAAATCGCGCGCGCGCTGGACGAACCATGCCGCATCGTGTCCTGCCGCCTGCGAAGCTTTGGCGCTAAAACCTGCCAGTTTCCAGTCTGTGCCTGTCTGCTGTAAGACGAACGTCAGTGTCTTAGCGCCCTGAGCGCCATTCACGTCGAGAATGGTTACGCCGTACTTGCCCGGCGGAAGATTGGGCAGGACAAATACGGCGCTATCCTTAGTCTGACCGGTCTTCCCAAATACCCCGCACAGAAATTCAGCGCGGGCGAGAGGTTCCGGTCCATCGACGATCAGCAAAAAGGGCGGGCGAACCGCCGCCGTTGCGCCCGTCAATGCCGCCTGGTTTTCCTTGACTGCGGCTTCGACTCCCGCAAAATTGGAGGCCACGGCGGCAATGGAGTTCTGCCTCAGAGCAGCCACATCGGCACGCTCCGACATTTCAAAATAGCGTTTCGCAGTGGTTTCGAGCGCGGTTCGCGCGGAGGCGTCCATATCCGTGGCGGTCTGGCAGGTTTGGGCGTAGGCCGAAGTTCCGAGCAAGGTCCCCAGCAGCAGGAGCGACAGCCACAGCCACCGTCGGCCGCGCCGTCGGTCCCGAAGCGTGGGTTCCGAAGCAGTTACCAAAGGGAAAGCCTCCGCCGACATTCTACTCGCAGTCAAACCCGAAACCAGTCTAAATGCTTGCAAAGACTATGCCTGTGACCGTCTGTCTCGTTGATTACCCCATCAGCGCGCAAGAAATATGGCCATCCGCCGTTCTACAAGCAATGGTAAAATCAGGCAGGACGCAGTGGCTGCGGAACCCTTGGCCGCTCGCAGTGAATAGGGAGTTGCGAATGCCATGTACACCCAGATGGTTTGCTTGCGGACTCTTGTTGACAGTCCTTCTTGCGCCGATCGCTCTTGCGCAGCCTGCTGCCCCCGCGCCGACCGCTACCCGCCATCACAAGTCCCGTAAGACCCAGAAGCCACTCGTGCTTCCACCATTACCGAGCGGCCCCCTGAGCCAGGTCCCGATGGACCAGATTCCGGCAAGCCCGCCGAAGGTCAGCTTTCAAGGTGGATTGCTTACAATCTCGGCTCAGAATTCGACTTTAGGCGAAATCCTGCGCGATGTGCGAAAGCTAACTGGGGCTTCGATTGAGGTTCCTCCAGGCTCCGCGGCTGCAAACGAGCGCGTCATCGCGCACCTCGGACCGGGAGCGCCACGGGATGTTCTGGCAGGACTGTTCAATGGCACCCAGTTTAATTACGTGATGCTGGGTTCAACGTCGGACCCCACGGCCGTTTCGAATGTTGTGCTCACGTTAAAAACATCGGTGGCGGGAGAGACTCAGACCGCCGCGAACGTCTATCAGAACAATTCGGGGCCAACGCCGCCCAACCGCTTTCCCCCTCCTCAGCCTTTCAACCAGCAGGTCATCGTCCCGCAACCGGGTAACGGACAACAGCCCAACGCTGAAGGCGACGAAAACAAAGAGGCTGATGAGGAGAACACGGATGACAACGCCGATGATCAGGCCCAGGCGGGACAAACAGGACAACCTGGACAGCCTGATATGAATGGTGCAAATGCCCAGGACCAACAGGTACAGGATCCAAACCAGCCCAACGCGGGCCCGAAGACACCGGAGCAGATTCTGGAGATGCTCCGGCGACAACAGCCGCCCGGGACACCGCCCGTAATGCCTCCCCAGCCGCCCCAGGAGTAACCGCGTGCCGCAATCTCCGGTGTCCACGGGGATTCGTATCAGGGGGTCGCCTTTAGCGATACCGCAAGCTTTTTGCCTGTAGAGGAAAATCAGGCTGGGCTGGATCTCGAGATCGCAGGAGCGCTACTAGTCACCGCTTGCGGGGCTCTGATGGGGTACCAACGCCCGAAGCACATGGGACGGTCGAGAAGGGTTAAGGGCGGCCAACACGCCGCAAACCGCACAATATGCTCCAAATACACCTAAAATAACAGTAAGGATTGCGGTGCTGCTGATTAAGAAAGCTGCAGAAAGTCCGTTCACGTCACTCGCCCTTAGTGCAACCACCCTCTAATCCACGCGGCTGCAAATGTTTTACTCTACCCGCATTTGACCCCCGTCGCTGTTAACAACTAAGATACGAGAATCGAACTGCGTATCTCCACTCTCCAATATTTCTTAGGACCCGTCCACGTTACGGAAGTCCATATAGCTGCGGGTTAAATGGCCATCACCAGGATTTCGGTGCGCGGCGCGCGCCAGCACAACCTGAAGAATATTGACGTCGAAATTCCTCGCAATACCTTGACGGTCATTACGGGGCTCAGCGGCTCCGGCAAATCCTCGCTCGCTTTCGATACGATTTACGCCGAGGGCCAGCGGCGCTATGTCGAAACGCTTTCGGCCTACGCCCGCCAATTTCTCGACCAGATGGAACGCCCCGACGTCGACTCGATCGACGGCCTTAGCCCATCGATTTCCATTGAGCAGAAAACCACCAGCCGTAGTCCGCGCTCCACTGTCGGCACCATCACCGAGATCTACGACTACCTGCGCCTGCTCTATTCTTCGATCGGCGTGCCCCATTGTCCCAATTGCGGCAAGCCCATCACTCGCCAGTCCGCCGAGCAGATAGTCCAGCGCGTCATGTCGCTCACGCCCGACGATCGCGTAATGATCATGGCGCCTATTGCCCGTGGTCGCAAAGGTGAATTCAAAAAAGAAATGGAGAAGCTTGTCCAGCACGGTTTCTCCCGCGCCCGCGTCGACGGCGAACTGGTGAACCTCGAGGACGACCTTGCGCTCGACAAGCGCAAGAATCACACCATCGAGGTGGTCGTGGATCGCCTGCTGGTGAAGCCCGGAATCGAACACCGCCTCGAACTTTCCGTCGGACTCGCCATGAAACTGGGCGGCGGTCTTGTCCTGGTCGCCGTCGTCAACGGAGACGAAACCCTCTATTCCTCGCGTCTGGCCTGCCCTGACTGCGGTATCAGCGTTCCGCAACTCGAGCCGCGATCGTTCTCGTTCAACAGTTCCTATGGAGCTTGTCCCGAGTGCCACGGCCTCGGAAGCCGTTATGATCTCGACCCTGCCAAGGTGATTGTCGATTGGTCGAAGCCGATACTCGATGGCGGCTTGGGCCCCGGTTCGGCATCACAGAACCTGGTTCGCAGCATTCAGTTGGTTGTCCAAGCCTACGGCTTTGACTTGGCGACGCCCTTCGAGAAATTTCCCGACAAGATTCAGAATCTTCTGCTCTACGGCGAGCCGCAGCGCGGGGGCCCGCGCGAAAGAAAAACTGGTTTTCTGGGAATTCTTGGCTACCTCAAGCAGAATCTCGAATCCTCCACTTCTGATACCTATCGCGAATATCTGCTCGATTTCATGTCGGCTACCGAATGTTCGGTGTGTCACGGCAAGCGGCTTCGTCCGGAAAGCCTGGCCGTAAAAGTAAATGGCATGTCGATCGCCGATTTCACGAGTCTTCCGATAGCGCGCGCCTTCGACGCCGCGCGTAAGATCAAATTGGCGGGCAGGGAACTGACCATCGCCGGTCGCGTCGTGCACGAAATCACCGAACGCCTGCAATTCCTGTACGACGTTGGACTCGGCTACCTCTCGCTGGGCCGCTCCGCCTCCACACTCTCCGGTGGAGAAGGCCAGCGCATCCGCCTTGCCACCCAGATCGGATCCAAGCTGCGCGGCGTCCTCTATGTCCTGGACGAACCATCCATTGGCCTGCACCACCGCGACAATGGCCGTCTTCTCGCCGCGCTCGAAAATCTGCGCGACCTCGGCAACACCGTCCTCGTAGTCGAACATGATGAAGAAACCATCCGCCGCGCCAACTATGTAATCGACCTCGGCCCCGGCGCCGGCCGGCATGGCGGCGAGTTGGTCGCCGCCGGAACCCCCGCCGAAATCATGGACTCGCCCGCCTCCCTGACCGGCGCCTACATCTCTGGACGCCAACACATCGCCATGCTCTCGCAGCGCCGCAGCCCGAACGGGAAGGCAATCACCATCCTCGGCGCGCGCGAGAACAACCTCAAGAATCTGGACATCGTTTTCCCCCTCGGCGTGATGACGGTTGTGACGGGAGTATCCGGCTCCGGCAAATCGACCCTGGTCAATGACATCCTCTACCGCGCGCTTGCTAAGCAACTCTATCGTTCCCGCGAGGAAGCCGGCACGCACAAAGCGATCACCGGAGCGGAGTTGATCGACAAAGTCATTCGCATCGATCAGTCTCCAATAGGCCGTACTCCGCGCTCTAATCCCGCAACCTACACCGGCATCTTCGCGGCAATTCGCGATCTCTACGCCATGCTGCCCGAATCGCGCGAGCGCGGATATAAACCCGGACGCTTCTCCTTCAACGTCCCCGGCGGACGCTGTGAAGCCTGCCAGGGCGAAGGCCAGCGCCGCATCGAAATGAACTTCCTGCCGGACGTTTATGTGCAGTGCGAAGTCTGCGGCGGACGCCGCTACAACCACGAAACCTTGTCGGTTCACTACAACGGCTCCTCCATCGCCGACCTGCTGGAAACGCCGGTCTCAGACGTGCTGCAGATTCTGGAAAACATCCCGCAGGTCAAGCAAAAGCTGCAAACCCTGGTCGACGTCGGCCTCGGATACATCCATCTCGGTCAATCTGCCGTAACGCTCTCCGGCGGCGAAGCCCAGCGCATCAAGCTAGCTCGCGAACTAGGCAAGCGCCAGACCGGGAAAACGCTCTATCTTCTGGACGAGCCGACTACGGGATTGCACTTCGACGATGTCCGCAAATTGCTGGACGTCTTGCACCGCTTAACCGATCTAGGAAACACGGTCATCATCATCGAGCACAACCTGGATGTTATCCGGAACGCCGACTGGATCCTTGATCTTGGCCCCGAAGGCGGAGAAGAAGGCGGCCGCATCGTCGCCCAGGGCACGCCCGAACAAGTCGCCCGCGTGAAGAAGTCCTACACCGGCCAGGCGCTCACCTCGTATTTCAATGGCTCAGAAATAAATCGGACAGCAAAGAACGGATCAGCAAAAAACGGCTCGGTAAAAAGCGTGCTAGCGCCAACTGGCACAGGCGGGCTCGCATGAGTTTTTCTCCTGACGATCTGCCAGAGACTCCGAAGCCCGCGGATGCGGTGCCCGTGTGGAGACGGACGCCCTCGCCCGTCCAAGCCGAGCAAAGCTCGGCAGACTCCTCAGTCCAAGGCACCGACTCCAGACTCGCTGCAGCCGCGACGCATTCTCCCGACCCACAAGCCGCCGAACTCATTCCAACCGCGTCGACCGATCCAGCCTGGACTGGCTGGGATATCCTGCGCCTCATTTTCCTCACGATCGTTGCGCTCTTCGTCGGAGTGTTTGCCGTGTTGCTCCTCGCCCGCTGGTGGGTGTACCCGCACACGGCCCTCGGCGAAATCGCGCGCGTCCCACTGGTCGTCGTCGCAGGACAGTCCCTGGCCTACCTTCTCATCCTCGCCTACATGTATGTGCTCGTGACGCGTGAGCGCCATCATCCCGATTTTCTCGCCGCCATCCACTGGAACTGGCCTTCCAACATTGCCGCTTACGTCG
>Ga0209647_1000820_pt1 | contig 28288 bp, 31 predicted proteins | sample GraSoi_2013_60cm_FD_185827 | JGI IMG/M metagenome (GOLD analysis project Ga0209647, IMG submission 185827) | Grasslands soil microbial communities from the Angelo Coastal Reserve, California, USA - Sample 9_17_2013_60cm (SPAdes) (version 2) | ecosystem: Environmental > Terrestrial > Soil >... | reverse complement strand
TAGCTACGGCGGGTCCATCATCAGCGAGGCCGGCAATGATCCAAACGTTGCGGCACTGGTCTACATCGCCGCATTTGCACTCGATGAAGGTGACAGCTGTGCGTCGATCGAACAGGCCCTGCCGCAAGCGTCCAAGGCATTCAAGCCGGACAGCAACGAGAACTGGTGGATAGACGAGACGCATTTCGCGGCCGACTTCGCGGCGGATATTCCCCCCGCCGAGTCCCACTACATGGCTATATCGCAGGTGCCGATCTCCACCGACTCGTTTACTCACAAGGTCACGAGTCCCGCCTGGAAGACCAAGCCGACCTGGTATATGGTGGCCACCGCAGACCGGTCGATCAATCCGGACCAGGAGCGCATGATGGCGAAGCGCGCCAAGGCCAAGACGGTCGAAGTGAATGCCAGCCATGTGGCCTACATGTCTCACCCGAAGGAAACAGCCAAGCTCATCGAACAGGCTGCGACCTCTGCGCCCGTCCATCAATAGCCTGCAGTCTTGATCAAGGGCTTAGTTCGCCAGGTGCGTTCTCGCGGCTGAACCCGCATCGCTCGAGAGTGGACCTCCGCCGATCCTGCCGACATCGGCAGAGGCCTCGATGAATGTCGCCGTCTGAGGAGAATACAATGACGGATCGTATCACCATAAAAGGACGAGATGGCGCATTTGGCGCCTATATCGCGCGTCCGAAGGTCTTGCCGGCCCCTGCTGTCGTCGTTTTGCACGAGGTGTTCGGGGTGAACGCCGACATTCGCAAGACCTGCGACGAACTGGCCGAACAAGGCTTCATTGCGGTCGCGCCCGACCTATTCTGGCGTCAGGAGCCGGGTGTCGACCTCAGCGTCACCTCCGAGCCCGACTGGCAACACGGTCTTCGCCTTTATCAAGCCTATGACCGGGACGCCGGCGCCAGAGACGTTAAGGACACCGCTACCGTCATGGCCAAGCTGCCACAATGCAGCGGCAGGGTTGCCGTCCTCGGCTATTGCCTCGGCGGGCTGATGACCTTCCTGACGGCCGCGCGCTATAGCGTTGACGCTGCGGTTGTCTATCACGGCGGTGACACTGAGAAATATCTGGGCGAGGTCGACGGGCTTGATGCGCCACTGCTGATGCATCTGGCCGAGGAGGACGAGTTCATTTCCAAGCCTGCGCAAGCTGAGATCAAGACAGCACTTGCCAGGAAACCAAACGCGACAGTCTACAGCTATCCGGGTCAGCATCATGCCTTCGCTCGGCATAATGGGGAGCACTACAATGCCGCGGCGGCAGCGCTCGCCAACGGGCGGACAAGCGAATTCCTACATCAACAACTGCGGTGACCTTCGGTCGCTCCAGGACTGGAGCACCTTCGCCTTCGGGCAGGACGGCGGTTTTGCCAAGCTGAAAAGCGCAGTCGAGAAAAGGACGTGAGCACAGCAGGACTGATGCTGTTTATGCAGCTTGATCAAGGCGCAGTTGTACGTAAGGAGATTATCGAGATGATAAGGAAAGTCGAGATTGAGCGATTCACCGTGATCTCCTCCAAGCCGTTTGATCACGTAGTGGCAGCTGTTAACGCCGCCGTTGGTCACCCGGATATGGCTGAATTCGGGAAATCAACTAACGAAGCACGCTCTTTTACCGAGCTGAAAAGCGCAGTCGAAAAAGGCTTGAGCAAAGCAGGACTGATGCTGTTTATGCAACTTGATCAAGGCGCAGTTGTGCAGAAGGAAACGGGTAAAGACAAACCTCGAATCATCCGCTTGCTCATCGGCAACCCTCTCATCATGAAAGAAATGGCGAAGCATGTTCCGGATGCGGGCTCTTATGCGCCGGTTACTGTCCTGGTGGATGAACGCGCCGATGGCGTGCATTTGTCATACGACAGAATGGCCAGTTTTCTAGCTACGTACGGAAACCCTGATGCGCTACAGGTTGCGGAAGATCTGGACAACAAAGTCGAAACTCTCTTGCGCGAAGCGGCAGCGTAAATGTCCGTCTAGAAGAGACACAGAAAAGGAAACCGTTGCAATTCAGGAGGACCCGATGAACGCCGATGTTCTGACGACAAGAGTGGCCGATGGAATCGCGGTCATTACACTTGGCAGCGCAAGGCGCATCTACATGGATGACGAGATGGGCGTCGCGCTCACCGAGGCGTTGGACGGATTCGCCGGCAACGCCAATGTTCGCGTTGTCGTCGTGACCGGCGGTGCACCCGGTTACTTTATCCGTCATTTTACAATCGCCGCGCTGATCGACATGGCAGAGTCCCTGCGCGCTTCCGGTCGCCAGTGGCCCGAGAACGCCACGTACAATGGCGGATTCTTCGACAAGGCCATGGCGCTGTGCGAGAGCATGCCAAAACCGGTCATCGCCGCCATCTCCGGCACAGCCCTGGCCGGTGCATTCGAGTTGGCGCTCTCCTGCGATCTTCGTATCGCTGAGGATGGTGACTATCTGATCGGATTTCCGGAGGCGAACCTTGGACTCGTTCCCGGCGCCAGCGGCACGCAAAGGCTGCCACGCACCATCGGAACGGCGGCTGCGCTCATGCACATCCTCATGGGTCAGCCACTGAATCCGCATGAAGCCGAAAGGAAGGGACTGGTGCACGAAACCGCGAGCGGCAAGGCTCTCGATCGCGCGCTGGAGATTGCACGGCGGCTGTCCTCATTCCCATCGGAATCGGTTGCTGGCATCAAGCGTCTCGTCCGCAACGCCACCGAGATGCCGCTGGCCCAGGGACTGGCGCTCGAACGAAATCTCTTCTTGAAATTGTGCATCTCCGAACCTGCACTCGCGCGCATGCGTTCCTATGAAGGGAAGAAGATCACCTCGCCGTCCCGCGGTTTCGAGGTCTAAGAAGGGAGAACCATATGGCTAATACTAATTCTGCGGCGCACGTGCGGGTGATCGAGGAAACGCATGCGTACTGGAGGGCTGTGTTCGATTACCCGCCTTTCAACATCATAGACGCCAGCATATTCGAAGCCCTACAGGATCTGCTCGCGCGAATGGGCGCCAGCCCGAGCCTGCGGGTCGTCGTATTCGAAAGCGCGAACCCCGGGTTTTACCTTGCCCACTTCGATTTGACCGGCAAGATAGGGAACATCATGACTGCTGTCGGGGCTTCGGGCCTCCCGATCCTCATGGATACGTTCGTGCGTCTCACCAAGTCCCCAGTGGTCAGCATCGCGAAGATCCGAGGCTGCGTCCGGGGCGTGAGCAGCGAGTTCGTCCTCGCCTGCGACATGCGCTTCGCGTCGCGCGAGAACACGCGACTGGGCCAACCCGAAGTCGGGGTCGGACTGCATCCCGGCGGCGGTGGTGCGGAACGCCTCCCACATCTGGTCGGCCGCGGCCGCGCGCTCGAAATCGTTCTGGGCGCCAACGACTTCGACGGCGACACCGCGGAAAGATACGGATACGTCAACCGGGCGCTTCCCGACTCCGAGTTGGACGGCTTCGTCGACGCGCTCGCTCGCCGGATCGCCTCTTTCGACCGGCGTGCCATCGCGGCGGCGAAGAATCTCGTTAACCAGGTCTCGTTGCCATCCGCCGACCGGCTCCTCGACGCTCTCACCTCCTTTCAGACCGCGCTGACTTGGCCTGAAGCGCAGCAGCGAATCCAGGCTCTGTTGGATCGCGGACTCCAACGGGAAGTCGACTTCGAGAATCGGTGGCCCGCGGTGCTCGGCACGCTCTTCGAGACGTAGTCACCTTGCGGCGGTGCGCAGCATAGCCGATGTAGTTGAAATCAAAAAAGGAGAGGATATGAAATCGAAATCTACAGAAACCAAACCAAGCATCGTCTTCTGCCACGGGCTCTGGGCGGACGGCTCGTGCTTTAGCAAGGTGATCCCCGCACTTCAGGCAGAAGGTCACCAGGTGATAGCCGCCCAGTACGGGCTCAACACAACCGCGGACGACGTCGCCACGGTAAAAAGTACCCTGGGGCGGGTCAACAGTCCTGCCATCCTCGTCGGTCACTCTTATGGCGGAAGCGTCATCACCGGCGCCGGAACCGACGACCGCGTTGCGGGGCTGGTTTACATCGCCGCGCTCGCTCCGGACGCCGACGAGACATCTCAGACGCAGCAGTCTAACTTCCCGAAGACGGACGTCTTCTCCTACATCGAAGTCGAGGACGGGCGTATCTGGCTGCTTCCAGAAGGCATCGACTGTTTCGCAGGCGATTTGTCCGAACAGGAAAAGAAGCTCGTTTGGGCGACCCAGTGCGTGCCGGCTCCCGACCTGTTCAACGCGAAAGTCGGAGGAACTGCCTGGAGATCGAAGCCAAGCTGGTACATCGTCGCCAAGAACGACCGCACCGTCCACCCCGACTTGGAACGCTTCCTCGCCAAGCGGATGGGCGCCAAAGTGACTGAGGTCGCCAGCAGCCACGTCCCCATGCTCTCCCACCCCGAGGTGGTGATCGATGTCATCCGTGCCGCCGCAAAAGGCGTCCAGGGAGCCACGGTAGCCGCGTAAGATCGTGAGGGCTAGGTCATGCTATTGCGCGTGGAGCAATGGCCAGCCTGGCCTAAATCTCCGAAACTCGGCGCGCCAGCCAATCACCGATTAATCACAAAATCGGCCAACTCGACCCGAGTCTCTGTCTAGGAAGTAGTCGACGATTCCGCGTTCCGAGAAGGAGAAGACGTGAAATGGAGCGTAGAGCCGAATCAAACAAGGCCGCTCTTCTAAAGTGGGACGTGTTTGTGACTACGGGCATAACCATTGTCACTAAGGACGCGCCCCCAGGCGTAAGAGAGACATATTTTCAGGCGATGGCCGCAACCCTCATCTATGGCATGCGGGACGCCGTCCTGGTGGATGCCTTTATGACGGTCAAGCAGGCCAATGCTCTGGCAGATTGGGTTGCCGCGAGAGGTAAGAACTTGACAACCATCTACATTACACACGGTCATGGAGACCATTGGTTTGGAGCCGGCACCATTCTTGAACGGTTCCCAAATGCTAAAGTGGTCGCAACGCCCGATGTTGTGAAAGTGATGCGTCAGCATGCCTCCCCAGAGATCCTTGAGAAAGTCTGGAAGGCGGGATTTCCAAACCAGATTCCGGACAGTCTCGTGATCGCGGAGGAGCTCGAAGGAAATGTAATCGATCTAGAAGGACATGAGTTGGTCGCTGTGGAACTTGGTCATACCGACACTGATAATACGACCTGTTTGAATGTCCCTTCTATCGGACTGGTGGTCGCCGGCGATGCCGCCTACAACGATGTCCATCTCTATCTCGCCGAGTCGAATGCGCAGACACGGCGGGAGTGGATCTCTGCGCTCGACAAAATTGAGTCGCTCAGCCCGCGCGCAGTTGTCGCATCGCATAAACGACCCGAAAACGACGACAATCCAAGGATCATCGAAGAGACCCGGCAGTACATCCGCGATTTCGACCGGCTAGCGGAAACGACGACAACCGCTCAGGAGCTCTACGAGAAGATGTTGGAGCTCTATCCGAAGCGGGTTAACCCTGGTTGGGCGCTCTGGAGTTCGGCACGCGCAGTCAAGTCATGAGAACGGATTTGAGCTGCAATCGTCGCGGCTCGTTTTTGGTGACCAATTTTCCAGGAGTAGGAGACGTTAAATGATAAGGAAAGTCGAGATTGAGCAATTTCACCCTGATCTCCTCCAAGCCGTTTGATCAGGTGGTGGCCGCTGTTAACGCCGCCGTTGGTCACCCGAATATGGCTGAATTCGGGAGATCAACTCACGACGCGCGCTCTTTTGCCGAGCTGAAAAGCGCAGTCGAGAAAGGCTTAAGCAAAGCAGGATTGATGCTGTTTATGCAGCTTGATCAAGGCACAGTTGTGCAGAAAGAAACGGGTCAAGACACGCCTCGAATCATCCGCTTGTTTATCGGCAACCCTCTCATCCCGGTGCCGGCCCACGCCATACATTTTAGAAAACCTCTGCGGTCAATCCCATTCGTTGCTGTGGTCGTGCAAAATTTCATCTTTGGTTTTCTCTGACATATTTTTTCTTCTGGACTTCGTACTGTCACTGTTGAAAATCGCGGTGCTCTTTCTCTCATAACTGCTAGCGGGACGGGATATTCCATTTCTTCCGCTTTTTTGTGCCGCTCCAACTAGATGGGGATCCGGTCAGTCGCACAATCCAAGTTGCTCGGGAGCAACCGGCCTACTGCCAGATGCTTTTCATTACAGAAATAGCGTTGTAGCCATTCGCGCAGTTGAAAACGAGCACGCCATGACCGGGTCTTGACCGCGGCAACAGTAAGCCCGAGAGTTTCGGCGGTGTCTTCCAGGGATAGTCCTTCCACGTCGTGCAACAGGAACACAGCCCGCAAACTCGGGTTTAGCCGGCGCAGGTTCGTTTCGAGAATATTGCGAAGTTCTTTAACGGTATAAAGCATCTCCGGATTTGGAGCCCAATCCGCAATTTCCTTCGGCAGCGAGCCGGCTTCATCTTGGCCTTCGTGTCCGATCGAACTCCGGCGAACTGGGTCTCTTCGCAGCTTTGTGAGCGCCTCATTCACCGTGATGCGGCCCAGCCAGGTTGAGAACTTTGCCTTGGCTTGAAATTGGATCAGCTTTTGAAAAGCCTTGAGAAACGCCCCTTGGACGGCATCTTCTGCGTCCTCGCGGCTATGGAGGAGACTGTACGCGATTCGGAACATCTGACGCTCATGTCGCTTTACGAGTTCTCCGAACGCCCTGAGGCTGCCCTGCTTTGCGTCTTGTATCAGCGCCAAATCGTTGTCGGGCGCCATGAGGGCAGCATCTTTCTGCATCATTGTCGCGGTTGGCATCGTTCTCATCCCGTGGGAATTGCAAGGCGTCACCTCTGTGTTATCCGTAGCGTGACAACTTTTCGCCGCATTTCCTGACGAGGCATAACTGGCACCTCGCTCGTTTTATTCCTCCGAAATCCAGGCTCTCTGCGTTATTCAATCTGACGTGGCAACTCGGCCGAGTTCATAAACCCAGGGCGGAATGGTTACTGAGAGGTAGTTAAGAAAGGAAACACATGAAGTACCTATTTGCACTTTTTCTCACTCTGGCAAGTTTCGGTTCGGCCCAGGCCGATTCGCGGGACATCACAGTATCTACCGTTCCATTTGACTTTGTTATAGGGAACAAAACTTTTACCGCCGGGCAATACACCATCAGCAGGATTTCGGTTGACCCTCAGGCAGGTCTCCGGATTCAGAGCGCAGACGGAAAAACAGACGCCCTGTTCCTTCCCAGAACATCAGGACCCGTCGCGCCAAATGGTAAACCGAACCTGCAGTTCCGCCACGAAGGCGACAAGTATTTCCTGGCAGCGATTTCCGCTGGATTGGATATTTATACCCTCGCCACAAACCGCCATCACCAAAGAACGGCTAACCCCGATGAGGCCGTCCTCACAACCGTTAGTCCATAAGAGTCAAAAGCTTGATCGCACAAAGCGCTTTGCCGCCGGCAACGGCAAAGCGCGAGGTGCAAAACATCTCCACATGGGTTCTGCTCTCAAAACTGGTAACGGGAGGCCGATTCGTTGCAGCAGCTATTTGAAACCGCTTGTCGGAGCGCAGAGGATCGAAGCCCGGCCGCATCAGGACGCCCGGGTTAAATCGCTCTTCGTAGCCTTTTTCGAGCCAATCCATGGCTTGGTCCGTATCGCCGAGAGATACATAGATCACGGCAATCTCCGCAGCATTCGAATAATTATGGTCGCAGCTATTGCAAGCATGACCAAGGCCTCAACCGCATGAGGCAAAGAGAGGATTAAGCACCCTGTATGTGGCTGTGAAAAGCACCGGGACGCGGCGCCCAGGTCCGATCCGTTACAGGTTGGCGACGATTCTGACGGTTTGCGTAAAAGCAGGGCTGGACGTCACTACGCTGACATTGCTCATTCACTTAAATAGTTTCGCAAGATCAAACAGTGGAGTCAACGGTTTCCTGATTTCGTGATGGGCGACGCGAAAGCTGGTGACATCTAGTCAGTCACTTTCAAGCACCACAAACTGCAGGATTCCCGATCTTTCAACCTGTATGACCAGCGCAGAATCACTGCTTAGTGATTCGAGACTGACCTTCAAGGAAGCAACATCTTTGATTTCCTTGCCGTTGACTGCGTGAATGACATCTCCGGCAGCAAACTCATCTCCAAAATAGGCACCGCCGGTTGCCATTTTCGCCGCCACCAGCACTCCGCCATTCGCCCGCAGAGGCGGTAATAGTGCGGAAATCTTTTCGTCAACCGTAAGACCTAGGATTCCCAGCTTGGCGAGGGAATTGTCTTCTTCTGTTACCAGATCCTCAAATCGTTGCGGATCGTCGCCTCGTTCAACCACGGGCACTGCAAACGAGAGCTTCTTCTCTCCCCGCAACACATCAATTTCAGCTTTATCCCCTACCGCATAGGAATACATATTTAAGGCGAGCTGACGAACATTCGGAATCGGTTTTCCATGGACTGCTACCATAATGTCTCCCACCTTCAAGCCGGCCGCGTCCGCCGGGCTTTGCGGGGTGACATCCTCGATCAAGACTCCGTCCTCGGTCGACAAGTTCAGTGCTTGAGCCAGAGCCGGCGTGATCGCGCGGACAAAAACTCCAACCTGATGGTGATGCACGTGATGTTCAGTCCGGATTTGGCGGCAGATGGAACTCACCAGGTTGCTGGGAATGGCGAAGCCCACTCCTTCATTGCCACCGGACTTGGTAAAAATGAAGGCATTTACGCCGACGACTTTTCCCGCAGTGTCTACCAATGGGCCTCCGCTGTTCCCCGGATTGATCGCTGCATCGGTTTGGATATACGCCAAAGGGCTGTCAGCATTGAGTTGTCGATCTACCGCACTGACCACGCCCATGCTCACTGAATTTTCCAGCCCCAGGGGGCTCCCAAAGGCGAGCACGATTTGGCCCTGATTCAGGTTACTGGAGTCTGCAAACGTCAAGAACGGGAGTCCGGTCAAATCGATCTTAAGAACAGCCAGATCCGTTTGCCGGTCCATGCCGATCAGCTTGGCATTTACTAGATGGCTGCCGGCCTTTGACACTCTTTTGTTCAGCCTTACCCGGAGGCGCCGCGCGCCCTGGACCACATGAGCATTTGTAACGATGTAGCCATCGGAAGAGACCAGAACGCCCGACCCCGAGTTTCGTTGCTGGGAAACGACCGCACCGCCACTGTGATCATCGTCATTCTCAATCGCATAAGCAGAACTGAAAATCCGGACCACTGAAGGTTCAACTTGCTTAGCAATGTCTTGCAAGGAAGAGCTGAGTTGTTCCAGCGAGTTCGCCGCAGGAGGTTTGGTAGGCCCGTAGATCGCTGGCCGCGCTTTCTTGGGTGATGCCTCCAGACTGAGTTGCATGCAGCAGATCGTCAAAAGCACTAGGCAGATTCTTTCGATCACCTTCATAATTGGTGATGTGGCGCCGCAAAAAAGAAAAACATGGCCGTCACGAGAGGGATTCGGGCGCCCAGCACCGGCGGGCATCCTACTGCTCCTTGGCCGCTGAGTCGGGCTCATCTGACTTGGGCGGCCCTTCCCGCAAAGCGTCCTTGAAACCGCGAATACCCTCTCCCATCCCTTTGCCAAGGCCCGCTAATTTCGACGGGCCGAAAAATAGGAGCGCGATAAATAGGACCATGAGTAGATGCATGGGTTGTGCAAGACCTTCGAACATAGTGCCTCCTAATCGGATAACTGGGAAAAGGGCTGCGATTTGCATACTGGAATGCTCAGCCCCACCGCGATGAAATCCTTAACTTTGCGACCCTTGCTTGTGGTTGCAGAGACCCTTCGATTACCGTAGATTCCCATCAGCACCCGATCAAACTCGCGCTCCTGATCTGAAGGAGTCAGTTTTGCATGGTGTTTGTTTTTCTTTTTGTCGTTCGCGGAGTCACAGGGGCTGCTGCCATTTTGCTGGGTGCTGTCAGGGGTGGCAGTTTGAGTAGCCTCTGCCTTGGCATCGTCAACAGACGGTGCAGGCTTGGCTTTATCACCGGCGAACGCGAGCGAACTGGCCAGACATGCCATGATTGCGAACGTTGAAAGTTTTCTTGTCATAACGAAACTCCTTAATCTGTCGTGGACTTTCTTGACTTGTGTCACAGACGTAAACCAGGAATTGCCGGATTTATTCCCCGGTGCGGGAGTGCGCTATGAATCAGAGTCAGTCAAACAAAAGCCGGCAGGAGAAGTCGTCAGGTGGGTTGTGGATGCTCGAAGGGGCGTTCCTCTTTGGACGGCTCGGTTTTCACGTCAGCAACTGCCGGCGCTTACCTTAGCCGTCCAAAGACATAAAGATAGTGGTTTGAACCTACAACTCACGAAGAACGCGCTGCATTTCCAGTTTGGCGCTGGAGAAATCGCGGCAATTCGCAAAGTCCTGACATTTCTGGCAGTCCTGCCATGCGTTAAGGTCGATATCCAGCTTCCGCTCTCTATGCCCTGCTCCCCGGCTATCAACACAGATTTGAAATACCTTTCCCGCCAGCGGCTTCCCAAACTGGATCTGCTCTAGATCGGGGTAAATCGTGCCAAAGCAACTCTTCATGTTTCGCCTCTTTTCGGATCTCTAAATTGAATCGTCGATACCTAATCGGCAGCAATCTCCTTGCCTTTTGGCAAGGAAATGTCATTGATGTCCCGGCCAAGCCCTCGCGCCACCCCGGCACCATAAGCCGGATCCGCTTTCCTGAAGTGCCAGAGTTGCCGTTCCTGGATATGAGCAGGCACGGTCTTCATGCTGGCGACGATGTTGCCAATCAGCCGTTCGCGCTCCTCCGGCGTCATGAGGCGAAAGAGATTTCCGGGCTGCGTGTAGTAGTCATCGTCCAGCCGGTGATTGTGACGATCCACGGAGCCGTGAATTGTTCGTGGCCGTTCACGGTACGCCGGGTCCTCGGCTGGACCATGAAAGCTGTTCGGCTCGTAGTTGGGCGCCGACCCGGAATTTCCGTCGAAACGCATCGCGCCGTCGCGATGGTATGTGTGAACGGGATATTGCGGTTTATTGACCGGCAGCGCGTCATAGTTCACTCCGATCCGGTAGCGATGCGCGTCAGGATAAGAAATCAGCCGCGCCTGGAGCATTTTGTCCGGCGAGTATCCCATACCGGGCACGATGTTCTTGGGATCAAAAGCCGCCTGCTCAACCTCAGCAAAATAGTTCTGCGGATTTTGATCCAATACCAACTCGCCGACCTCGATGAGCGGGTAGTCCTTATGCGGCCATACTTTTGTGAGATCGAACGGGTTGATGTGGTAAGACTCCGCTTCTTTTTCCGGCATGATCTGCAGACACACGCGCCAGGCGGGAAAATCAGTGCTCTGGATGGCGTTGAAGAGGTCCCGCTGCGCATAATCCGGGTCCTTGCCCCGCATTTCATCAGCTTGCTCACGGGTGAAGTTCTTGATGCCCTGTCTGGTCTTGAAGTGCCATTTCACATAAAAGAGCTCATTCTCTCTGTTGATCAGGCTGAAGGTATGGCTGCTGAAGCCGTCCATGTGGCGGTAGCCGTCAGGAGTGCCTCGATCGGAGAACAGAATTGTCACCTGATGAAGCGATTCCGGCGAGAGGGACCAGAAGTCCCACATCATGGTGGGTGACTTGAGATTGGTTTCAGGATCGCGCTTCTGGGTATGAATGAAGTCGCCGAACTTGAGCGGGTCGCGAATAAAGAACACAGGAGTATTGTTGCCCACCATGTCCCAATTGCCTTCTTCAGTGTAGAACTTGAGAGCAAAGCCGCGCGGATCGCGCTCGGTGTCCGCAGAACCTTTTTCTCCTCCGACAGTCGAGAAACGAATAAACGTGCGGGTCCGCTTGCCGGCCGCAGAAAAGAGTTCTGCCTTGGTGTATTGCGGCATCCGGGGATTGGTGCACGTAAAATATCCGTAAGCCCCAGAGCCCTTGGCGTGGACCACGCGCTCCGGAATGCGCTCGCGATTGAAATGCGCCATCTTTTCAAAAAGCAGAAAATCTTCAAAAACGATAGGGCCACGGGGGCCGACGGTTAGCGAGTTCTGATTGTCGCCCACGGGGCGTCCGGCTGCTGTTGTCAGTTGTTTCTCTTTCATCATGCCTCCTCGTCCTCGGTATTGAGACTACGAGTTTCGAGACCGGCGATGGAAGGCCTTCAATCCGATGTGTGAAATAGAAAAAAGCAATCAATAGGAATCCGCCGACTGGTACTCATCGAGAACCAGGCTCAATCTGCGTCGGCGGCGAGCCCCATGAAAGCCGTTGATAGCGGCGCCTAGCGGCTAGCGCGCCACTGCCGGTTCGACGGGACGGCTAAACTGACGCTCAAGGGTGAGAGTCGTGTGAGTGCGGTTGAGCGAAGAGTTTCGTTTAAGACTGGAGCGAGCCCCCGTGCAAGCTGTCGCACCTCGTTTTGGCTAAGGTCAGAGACGATGAAAACGAAGTACTGCGCAGATTCAAATCCTGCTATCTCCATGCCGCTAATATGATCCTGGTAAATGCTGAGTCCGGCTGACTCGTCACTTAAGAGTGACTTTACTGTCGGAAGACTAGCTCCGTTTCTTTTCGTGAGAATCACAGAAACAATCGTTCCCTGGCCTCGGGTAATTAAGTGAACGTACTCGCGGTTGCCTTGTGGTGAGCAAATATGTCCTTCCAGAACTTCAAATCCGGGGAGTCGCTCCTGGACAACCTGTACCACAGGAGCATATCGAGCACCGAGTTTCTTCCGAATCTCGTCCGGTGGATTGGCGACCTCGGGATAGTTGTGGCCCTTAATCGTGCAAAGGACGTGATCACTTACTCCAAGCTTCAGGATAGTAGCCACTAGTTCTTTTCCATGATGCAGACCCAACCATAACAATCCGAATAGGCTAAAAAGAGCAAGCGCGATACCGGCCAGGCCCCCGACAGCCCAGATCTTTGTGTTTAGGTGCAAGAAGGACCGAGGCTGAGACTTGCGTAAGCTGCGCAGGACATCCGCACGGACGGAGTCAGGCACGGGCTGGCTGGCCACAGCGCGCTGCAGGGCGTCCCGGACTCGCATACGAGATTCCAGAGCTTGAGAACAGGCTTCACAACTTTCGAGGTGACGCATTACCTCGCTGACAGTTTCCACCAGAAGCTCGTTGCTAAGGTAGGAATCGAGGTTCTGACGAACGGGCTCGCATCGTTTGGAGTCAAAACTCAAAGTTTTCATATCGCCTCAACCGTGCCCCCCTGTCTCGCATCAGCGTTGATGCCATAAGCGCGCGCTACTTCCGCCAACTCCTGCCGTAGCAGCTTCCTTCCCCTGCTCAATCTCGACATCACGGTTCCCAGGGGTATCTTCAGCGTCTCCGCAATCTCCTTGTAGGAGAACTCCTCAACGTCTGCAAGCAGGACGACTTCGCGGAATTCGACGGCGACCTTGCTCAGAGCATTCAATACGTCCTCGTCGCATATTTCTTGAGGTACAGGTGGCTCGGCAGCAACCTCGTCTTGAGGATCAAAGCTGTCCATCAGTATCACTCGGGAGGACTTCGCTAAGCTTCGCCGCAAGTGATGAAGACGATGAAACATTATCTTAAAAAGCCATGCCCGGCAGTTCGTACCCAACTCAAAACGATGAAATGACTTCCAAGCTTCCAGATAAGTGTCTTGTATCAGGTCCTCAGCCTCGTGCCGGTCCCGCAGGAGCAAAAAGGCTGTACGATACAAACCCTTTAGGTGCGGCATAGCCTCCGCTTCAAAGTCTTCGAGTTGAACCTTCAGACGAAAAGACAACCAACACTCCAACAAAGTTCTTGCGAAAAAAAACGTCGAGGGCGACAAGGAAACACAACCCAAGCTGCGTTGGAGGCCAGACCCTCGTTGGCCTCCAACGCAGCACTTCACCGACCAGGCTCAGTTAAGCCGGGCGGCGACACCGCACACGATCACCGGGCCGGCGCTGCCGAACGGCGCACCGTTGGGTCCCGTGATGTATCCGTCTCTAGCCAGTTTCAGGATGCGGAACTCCTCGGTCAGCAAACCGCGATAGCCCTTTTTGATCGCGTCATCAGTCCACTCATAGAGGTTGGCGTCCCAGACCGGGCTGTAATCAGTGGCCGTGGTGGGGATGCCGCCAAAGGTGTTGTTCGGCCGGTGCCCGTCCAGGAGCGCGGCAGACAAGCCCTGACGCTGCGGATTATTGCAGCCGCCCTCCGATGCGCCGTTGGTCGCGATGAAGATCCGCTCCACGGCACTGCGAGCGATGTCGTCTACTCCCACCTCGAGTCTGCGCAAGCGCGGAGCGAACGTATTCCCCTCGATTGCAGACACAGTGGGATCGCTTGACTCGGTTGAGATGTAGAAGACTGGTTTGCCGAAACTAAAACCGTTGATCAGGCTGAGCGTGACTGTCCGATTCGCCGGATCGATGGCGATCACCTGATCATGCACGAGAGCGTAACTTGGGTTTCCGTTTGGGAAGTTTATAAACGCGTCGTCCACCGCAGCGGCGATCACGGGGGCGTCGTAAATGATGCCGTTGACGTTGACCAGTGGGCTATAGTTTTCATCTCCCACCGAGCCCGGCTGGGCCTCGCTGGGAGGAAACGGCCGTTCTTCACTGCCTGGTACCACAACCCGGTTTGGAGTGAAGTCTACGAGGCCGGACTCAAACAGGAACGTCCCGTCAGCACGGAGGGTCGCAGGGCGGGCGGCATCAACCGCGTTATGCAGTTTTTTCGAGAAGTTCACACCCAGACGCTCCGCCTCGGCTTGGTCGCCCGCATCGAGGATGATGTACCACGCCGGCTTCAGACCCGAGGGCGTGTTCACCGCGCCCTTGAAAAGCGGCAGAGTGATCGTGCCTCGGGGAGTACCGCTGGGGACGTCGATCGACGTGAGAGAGTCTATCGGTATGTCGAACTTACCGGATTTCAGCAGCCGGACCGGCCCTGCGAGCTCTGGATCGGTAAGTGAGTCGGCCGGCGGAAATTGTGAAATATCGACTTTCGTTCCGGTCGATGCCAGAGGCGGTATCAGATTGCATCCGGGGCCAGGTCCATTCGCCGCCGGCCCAGGACCGTTCCCGGCTCGTAAGAGTCTGCCTTGTTCTTTTTGATCTTGTCCGTCCCTCGCAGATGCCATGGCCGGAAAAAGTATGATTGCCGTCAACGCCATTGCTGATACGTACGCCAACGTTCTTCTTAATAAACTGCTTCCATTACGACTTGAGTACTTCATCGGATCTCCTGTAGGTCAAGAATTGAGCATTGTTTGTGGGGAGCGGACCTGGCAACGTTGAACTACCGGCCAGGACAGCCCGTGAGGTGCCTTGAGCGAACACTCACAAGCCGCCTTCGTGGCTTACGAACTCGAAGCTCATAACGGGCCAAATCGCTTCCACAAGGTATGAATGCCAATTCGCCGTTCATTTATTCCCGTGATGGGCGGCAGAAGCATTGAATCCTTTGGAGCCTTGATGATGAGGAACGTAAACCGCGCATTTCATCCACGGTTACCTGAGGTTTGACTATTCCAGTCCACGAGCGCCAGGTGGAAGACGCCGAAGCCAATGTGTGAAATAGAACAGAACTATGAATCTTTTTCCGACGTCGGTAATCAGTACGGCATTATGGAGATCAACCAGATCCGGTCCTTCTGTGCTGTTGCGCGGGCGGGCAGTTTTACACGCGCGGCAGAGGAACTGGGCATTGCCCAGCCATCATTGTCACAGCAGATACGGACGCTGGAGAAAAAGATCGGAACTCCCTTGTTCGAACGCATGGGCCGTTCCGTACGGCTCACCGCTTTTGGAGAAGCCCTGCGCGAGCCGGCGCTGAGCATCTTGCAGCAGGTAGCCATGGCGGAGAACTCGCTGGCCAATCTGCGTGAGGGAGTGCGCGGCAGGCTGCGCGTGGGCGTGATTCCAACCATCCTTCCTTATTTGATCGCGCCTCATATTGGTGAATTTGTCAAAGGATTCCCGGACGTTGACTTGCAGCTCATTGAGGACGCAACACCGCGCCTGATTGAACAACTGCAATCGGGCGATCTTGATATTGCCGTGGCGGGGCTGCCCGTGAAAAACCCAGACATCATATGCAGCGAGCTCTTCCGTGAACCGCTTTTTCTGGCAGTCGCTGAGGACCACCCTTTAGCCCGGAAGCCGGCGGTAGATTTAAGAGACTTGGAAAATGAGCCTTTACTCCTGCTTAAGGAGGGGCATTGCTTGCGCGACAGCGTCTTGATGGCCTGTACCCGCGCCAAGGCTGAACTCCGGTCCATTTTTGAAACCAATCAACTGGAAAGTATCTTCCAGCTCATCAAGTCAGGGTTTGGAGTGACTCTGGTCCCCGAGATGGCATCGTCACACGCAGCCGGTTGTGCCCTGGTTCCGCTGCGGGGAAGCAATTCCAGGCGGATCGGTTATCTTCGGGCACGCCGGCATGTAGTTACCAAGCCGATGCGCGAACTCACTTCCTGGCTGCGCGCGATTCCCAGAGTGTCGTCCCCGGGCCACATGCAGAATATCTCCTGTGGTTTGTAATACACCATTCCCTTGGATTGATTTCGCTTACCCCGCTGCAAAAATAAATCTGATTCCAGGGAATAAATCGCCACGTTTTGCGTTGTCATCTCCGATCAGCAAAAAAGTAACTGTGCATTCAACAAAACATGGGAGCAGGAGATTAGCTCATGATGCGTAACTCGCACCGCATTTTTGGAATATTTATCGCCACAGTGGTTCTATCCGTTGCTGTCATTGCATCTGAAAATAAGGCCAATACAGCAAATAACAGCACGGGGGAAGCCGCGCCTGCAAACAGTGCACCGGCTGCAATCCCCGCAACCAACTCTGTTCATGATCCGCTGTTGCGATTAATGGTGGCCCAAGGGGTTCTGAATAACGATGATGTGAAAGCCCTTGCGACAGTTCCCTCAGCTGAGCTGCGGGACCGGCTGTTGCTGCTGCTCTTAGCGAAGAACAAGAGCACATTGTCTGCAGAAGACATCAATGCGTTGAAAAACTCCACTGACTCTGCTGGCACCGACGCGGATTCGGCGTCTGAAGCCAGCACTTCATCGAGTCCTGCTGCGCTACAAAGCTCCGGTCCACCACAGCCTCCCAAGACGCCGCCTCCCTCGGGTCCTATACCCGCCATAGCACCCATTCGGGTATTACAGGTTGATCCACCCAAACGCGAAGGGTTCATTCCGGCTATCAAAATTGGCAAAGGAATTAACATCACTCCCTACGGACAATTCAAAGCCAGCGCGGTGTATGACACTTCGTCGCCCTATGGCAATGATTTCCCCCTTCCGGGATTCAACGCGCTGCCGAACACTGTCGACGCTATCCCTGAGTTTCACGCCAAGGCACGCTACTTCCGGTTCGGCAGCAATTTCGAATGGCTCGACAGCCCGAATGTGATCATCACAGGAAAAGTTGAAGCCGACTTTGAAGGCAATTTTAGCCGTGCTAACAATCGCAACATCAGCGCCATTCGCTCCAATGCCCTCCAACTCCGTCTGGCTTATGGCCGGATTGATTGGAAGCAGTCGGACAACACCTCTTTGTTCTTCCTGGCTGGCCAGGATTGGACGCCCTTCGGTTCATCTACGCTGCCGAACCTGTTCGAAACCACTGGCCTTGGGGTTGGCTTCGGAACGCTGTATGAGCGCAACCCGCAACTCCGAGTCGGTATGGAACATAACTTTGGCGCCTTCAAACTGGGACCGGAGTTTGCCGTCGTGATGCCTGCTTTCGGCAACCTTCCCGCCGATCTGACGACGGCCGGCGTGGTTAATCCAAACGGTGAGGGGATCGGGAACCAACTTGGTTTCGGTGAACGCCAGGGCGCCGATTCAGGGAAACCCGAGATACAAGCCCGCCTTGTCGGTCAATTTCAGCTTGATCATGCCGCAGGTGTGGCTCCGGCCCAGATCATCGTGAGTGGTGTTCATGGTGATCGGACAGTAGATATTGACGCGGCTGCCGTGCCCGCTGCGTTCAAGGTGGCCTTTCCCAGGGGTGCTCAGGTGAGTTCAACACGCATGGCCTGGAGTGGCGAGATCCAGCTACCCACACGCTTCTTTACTCTTGTCGGCAAGTACTATAACGGTAATGACCTCCGCTACTACTTCGCCGGCCAGATCTTTGGGCCATTCAACGACACGACTGGTTTAACCGGTATTGCGACTGCGCAGTCGCTTGACGGGTCCTCAACGCTTGCCTTCGGCCTGCGCAATGGGATACCGGTGGTGGCCAGTTCACTGCCTCCGCGCTCGGAAGGCGGATTTCTAAACATCGGAATTCCGCTGTCTCGCCTCGCTCACGCCGATCCTGCCGGACGCAACGCCGGATGGGTCTTGTACGCTCACTATGGATACGATCAAGTGCTGGCGCGTGACGTTCGCCGTGAGGGTGGCGGCCGACAAAAGGGCGACGTTGCTGCGGGAACGCTGCAGTACAAGCTCAATGGCTTTGTGACCTTTGTTGCGGAAGAGTCGCTCTACCGCACTCGGGCAATACCTTTGAATGCAACTGGTAACTTCCCGCTGTTCGAAGGACGTCCGATGCGCGAATGGAAGGATTTTCGCTCAGAATTTGGTCCCATTTTTAGTTTCTAAGCTGGATTCAGATTTCGTGAGCACAGAATGCTGATGCGTCGTCATTGCGGAGGTGTAGGCGATCATGCGGCCAATAATTCCTGATTGGACCAGGAGCAGTTCCAAGTGCTGGCTTATTCCCAAATCCAACATCATTTCTCCAGAATTTAACTCTCCGTTAACGGGCCGGTAATATTTCCGACCCCGTTCGGCAGTTATGAACTGTGACACCACCATATCTTTCTTAGAGAAGTGTTGTCCCCAGCAAAACAAAATGGAGGAGAATAATGATGAAATTTGTCCGGAAGCTTTGCTTCCTCTCGCTCTGGGCCAGCCTGATGCTGGCCCAGAGCCCTACAGATCCGCGACCCGCTTCAGGCACGGTTGAAGCTCAAATCAAGGTGCTGCGTGAGGCGCTTGCGGAGGAGCAGCAGCAAATGGCTCAGCAACGCCAGGAGATTGGTCGACAGCATCAGGAAATCATTCAGCAGAATCAAGAAATTCAAAGTTTGCAGCAGCAGATTGCCAACAAGCAGGATGCATCCACCAAAGCAGGGGCTGTTTCTCCGCGGATCGTCGACGCCGTATTGACCGCCAATACACCGGCATTGGCCACTTCCGCTCAAGACGAAAAACCCAGGGAATCGCCTCTTTCCTTCCACACCGGAGGCGCTGAGTTCACTCCCGGAGGTTTTGTTGATCTGACCGCATTTTGGCGCAACACCAATCCCGGCACCGGATATGGAACTAATTTCTTTTCCATTCCGTTTCACAATACGATCCTGGGACAGTTGAGCGAAACCCGTTTGACCGCAGAGAATTCGCGCATTACGTTGAAGGTGACTGACAAGTTCAAGGGAAATGACGTTACCGGCTATTACGAAATGGATTTCCACGGTAACGATCCCGCCAATCTCAATGTCACAAGCAACTCCAGCACCATGCGGCTGCGACAATTCTGGGTGGATGTAAGGCACAACAAATGGGAATTCCTCGGTGGACAAGCCTGGAGTTGGCTCACACCGAATCGCGTTGGAACGTCAGCGATGCCCGCCGACGTTTTTTATAGCCAGAATGTGGATGCCAACTATCAGTTGGGATTGACTTGGACCCGGGCTCCCCAGGTGCGCGTCCTCTTTCATGCAAACGATCATTGGGGGATGGGAGTTGCCTTGGAGAATCCCGACCAATTTGCAGGCCAAGCCGGACAAGTCAGCTTCCCAGCAGCGTTCAATAACGCGGCTGACGGTGCAGATTATTTCCCGAGGAATTTCTCCCTGGACAACAGCGCTGGCGCCAAGCCCAATACCTTTGTAGGCTTCGGCGGCCCTGGCTCCAGCAATGCTGCCAACCGCTCCATCCAGGAACCCACCCTGGATTGGGTTACGACTTTTTGGAAGAACCCGCAATACGGAGCGCTGCAGTTGATGACCCAGGTCAGCTACCTCACGCGTTCGCCCTGGGCTGTGGCAGCCGGCACTCCCAAAAACGCTCGTAGCAGCATGGCTTGGGCCAACATACGGTACGTGCTTCCGTAGAGCAACTTGATTTGTTTATCCAGAGCGCGGGTGTTTCGGCGCTCTAGGATTCCAGCGTCGGGAGCCCAGGCTTCTCATCACAACTAGCGTCGCGGTTGGAATAAAGTTACGCGAAATAGATTATTACTGCAGTTCGTCTCCTCATGTAGCGCTTGCGAGCAATCCTCCTCCTCTCAAGGAGGATTGCTCTTTTTTAAACGGCATATTGACCGTCGCTCGCTGTTTTCCGAGGATGCGCGCAGCAATTGAGAGATCGGCGAATGGTGAAAATACGCAAAACCAGCAGGAGCGCGATCGCTGGATTCCGATGCGGATGAGTATCACGTCAAGAAGCAACATCCTGAAAGAATTGCCGCGCGTTAGGAAAGTTAGACAAGTTTTCTCCCGCACGTTAGCGATAAGCGTCGGTTGAGAGGCTTCAAGATAAGCGCCGGAATAAAAGACCCTGCAAGTGAGTTCTTGAATCTGACACCGTTTTAAGGGCCAACGACTTCACTGTATTTGTGCGACTGATCAGGATGAACACCATCTCTACCCACCCCACAATTCTCGCCATAGGCACCGCCACTCCGCATTCTCGGTTTACTCAGGAAAAGACGTTTCATTTATGTGGGTATACAAGTCAAAGAGCCCGCACAATTTTTATGAATAGCGGGATCGATACCCGCTACTTCTATTTCGAAGGTGATCCCAGCTGTGGTGAAAATTCAGACCAATCAAACCAGCGCTTTTTAAGAGGGGCCTTACATACGGGAGCTCGAGCCATCGGCAACTGTCTGGCAAATGCCTCCATGACGCCGAAGGATATTGACCTTCTCGTCGTATGCACTTCCACTGGTTATGTATGTCCTGATATTGGAAGCCGACTCATTGGGCCGTTGGGCTTTCGCCACGATGTTCAGCGCGCCTCGATTGTGGGGCTGGGGTGCGCGGGAGCGATTCCGAGCATGCAACGCGCTTGCGATTTTGTCAGGGCGCGCCCGGAGCGCATCGCGCTAATGCTTACCGTAGAGATCTGCTCAGCCTGCTACTTTGTTGATAACACGTTGGAGACGGTAGTAGGAAATGCAATCTGTTCCGATGGCGCAGCGGCCATGGTCCTGGGAACCGGGCCATCCCACGAGCCTCGTTATCCTGAAGTGTTGGATTTTGAATCGTATCTCGATCCTAGCCAGCTTGATCAAGTGGGCTTTGACCACCAGCAAGGCAAGTTACGCATTGTACTGTCGAATGAAATTCGCAATCTGGCAGCCCCTTTGCTGGAACGTGCGCTCGATCCTTTGCTCCAACGCCATTCAATGAGTCGTTCCGATCTCCGCTTTTGGATCGCCCACCCTGGTGGCCGCAGGATCATTGACAACGTGGAAAAAGAGCTGTGCCTCACTCCGAGCCAGACGCGATTTTCCAGAGAGGTATTGCGGAACTACGGGAACATGTCGTCGCCGACCGTGCTGTTTGTACTCGATGATGTGATTCAAAAAGGAGAGCCGCGCCCCGGCGACTGGGGCGTCATGATGGCGCTCGGGCCCGGCATGGCGGCCGAGGTTTCATTGCTGAAATGGTAATTATCCGCCAGATTCCCTTTTTGCCGCTGCTGCGGGCCCTGGTGCGCAACGGGAGCCGCCCGTGGTGGAGTGAGCTTAAGCGAGTTCTCCGGCGAGGATTAGCCACGCAATTTACTGTTTCAAGGAACGCTTCGCCTTTACTGGCGTGGACCAAACAACCATCTGAACAACCCCCTCCAGTGTTTCAAATGGCAACTGGCTACTGGGTCTCCCAGTCAATCTATGTCGCTGCGAAACTCGCGATACCAGACGCAATCGGAAGCAGCCTAAAGTCATGCCCGGAAATCGCGGCCGCGATCGGCGCGAATGAGCATGCCCTGTTTCGCTTGTTGCGCGCACTTTGCAGCATCGGCATCTGTGCGGAAAGGAACGACAAGTTTGGACTCACGAGCCAGGGTCGCCTCCTGCAAAACGATGTTCCCGGTTCCTGGCGGTCTATGGTTCTTACGTTAGGAGAAATACATTACAGGGCCTGGGGAGAACTCTTGTACAGCGTCAAGACCGCGCAACCGGCGTTCGATTATGTATTTGGAATGGGATTATTTGATTATCTGGCCGAGAACGGTGAGGATGGAACCACATTTAACGCAGCCATGACTGATTTCTCAGGATTGGCTTCTTATGCTGTTCTTCTGGCCTACGACTTTTCAGCGTTCCGCTCGATTGTAGATGTGGGTGGCGGACATGGAAAGTTCATTCAAAACATCCTGGAGCTCTACCCGCAGCCAAAAGGAACAGTTTTCGACCTGCCGGCTGTAATTGAGGGCACAATAAAGCGACTTAAATATCTGGGAACTCGATGTTCATCGATAGGCGGAAATTTTTTTGAATCGGTACCTATTGGGGCAGACGCTTATATTCTTAGCGGTGTAATTCACGACTGGGACGATACCAGCAGCATTGCCATTCTAAGGAATTGTGGCAATTCCATGGACCAAAATGGCAGGGTACTCGTCGTGGAGATGGTCGTGCCAGAAACAAAGGACCCATCTTTCAGCACGTTACTTGATTTGAATATGCTGGTCATGTCACGGGGACGCGAACGGACCGCTTCCGAGTTCCGGAACCTTTTCCAAGCCGCAGGGCTGGAGGTGGTCAGTATTGTTTCATCACTCTCTCCTTTGAAAATCATCGAAGGGCGGAAGGCTTGACCCCAGGATCGGCCGCGCTGCCCGATCCTTTGGCCTTAAACAACCAGATATTCCGGCGATTTCCAGAATGGCACTTGGAGCTTCGGCTTCCTGTCAGCCTGCTCGACCTGCTCCACTGGCGGGTTCGGTGCCCTGATGCCGCGACAAAATTATTGCGGCCCTTTTACTTCGCCGTTCTAAATGGAAGCCGTAACGTCAGCGATAGCTAAGGAGTCGTCTCGTAAACCAAAACGCATCTGCTTCTGGAATAAATTTTGATCGGATGCTGTTAGCACCAATAGAGTACGAATGAACGCGACCGTAGATGGGCCCTGACCAGGTGGCGGGCTAGAGAGAACCTCGCCATCGTGTTGCCGACTCAAAGGGATAGACGCCCCATGTTAAACATTTCCGCTATTGTGGCCGGCATTGTTTTTGTCGCACTGGCCGCCGCCAACGCGGTGACGATGCTGGAGGCGTCGCAGCCCTCGCGCAGCGGAGCCACTAGATCCCGCCTGATCGCTGCTCACAAGGCGGGTGGGTACTTGTTTGTGATCCTGCTCTGCATCATGGCCTACGGGATGAGTCAGAGACTTGCCGGTTTGGGTATAACAGGTCATCTCCCGGTGCACATGGTTTGCATATTGAGCTTGTGCTCTTCCTCGTGCCTTTGCTTCTGCTGAAAATATTGATCGCGCACCGCCACAAGCACGCCCATTCTTCGCTGAAGGCACTGGGAGTAACGATTTCCATGGTTTCGTTCGTACTTGTTGCCATACCCACGTTCTCGGAAGTTCTTCGTTCGGCGAGCCCGGGAGGCTTGGGGCCAACACTGGCGACCGGCTTGAGTGTTGCCGTGTGCCTGATCCAATGCGTCTTGGTGTTTAAGAAAAGAAAACAGTCGCGCCCTTCCACAGAGACATCGCGTATTGCGAGGATTCCTACGCGGGTAACGTCATCAACCAACCTCGAAAACGTGAAGGACCCAATGAATCTTTTGTTGGCTCAGATCGAGCAGCAAACGCATGATACGAAAACGTTACGCTTCCAGATCCCAAAGGAAAGACGGTTTTGTGCCAGGCCAGGGCAATTCCTGACCTTTAAATGGGCGGTTGATGGCCACCGAATGACGCGGTCTTACACCATTTCCTCCTCGCCGATTCACAAGAACTATGTGGAAATCACGCCCAAGCGCATGGAAAATGGATGTGTATCTGTTTTTCTCAATGATCGAGCCAAGCGGGTCTTTTGGTGGAAGCAAGCGGACCGCACGGCCGGTTTTACTTTGACGAGACACTCCACAAGAGCGTAGTCCTTTTTGCGGCCGGAAGCGGGATCACACCAATGATTTCGATGCTGCGCTATATCGAAGATCTCAATTTGGCTACTCCAGTCAGGCTGGTGTATTGTGTGTGCACCGCTGCGGACATCATTTTCCAAAACGAACTGGCGAGACTTGCAACGGCGCTCCCCAACTTCAAATATGAGGTGTGCCTGTCGCAACCGGACCCAACCTGGGAGGGGCACACTGGTCACCTGACTGAGGAATTCGTCTCTCGGCACGTGAGCGATCCGTTTTCACTTAGTTTCTTTCTAAGTAGCTTGTGCGGAGATTTAGAGGTTTTACAGCACCACCTGCCCCCTCTAGCTTGTTGTAAAGCCGTGAAGGGCTAGGCCGGGCGCAATGCGGCGACTCGCGCCAATGAATTTCACAGTTTTTGCAGCCTGTCTCGGGGGTTAGCTAGAATTCACCTTCGAAATTGAGCCACACGATGAGCTTTGAACCGATCGAAAACTACGGAGTGATTGGAAATATGCGGTCGATTGCGCTCGTAGGCGTAAACGGTTCAATCGACTTTCTCTGCTACCCAAATTTCGATTCTCCGACCGTGTTCGCCGCGCTCCTCGATGACGAGAGCGGTGGCTGTTTTCAGATCCAGCCGCAATTCGAGGAAAAGCGGGTAAGGCAGCTGTATTTGCCGGAGACGAACATCCTGCTCACGCGATTTCTCGCGGACGAGGGTGTAGCCGAACTGACTGACTACATGCCCATTGGAAACGACGGGGAACAACCGAATGAGATCATCCGCACCGTTGCCGTTATCAGGGGCGAAGTAGATTTCAAGATGCGGTGCCAGCCACGATTTAATTATGCGATGTGTGGGCATACTGTGAGCATCGAAGACCGGTACGCGATTTTTTCGCCGGCGAGCGATTCTTGTCCGCTCCTGGCGCTGTATTCCACCGTTGCCCTGCGACAACAATCCGCTGACGTAACCTCAAATTTCAGGCTCCGAGCCGGCGAGAAAGCGACCTTTGTTTTTGGTGGAGTCCGCGCACCAGGACAGCAACCCGAGATGGAATTCGTAGAGCAGCGCTTCCACGAGACTGCACGTTTCTGGAGGAAATGGATCGCGAAATCAAAGTACAAGGGCCGGTGGCGCGAAATGGTCAACCGTTCGGCCCTGATGTTGAAGCTGCTGACCAGCCGGGAGCATGGATCGCTGATTGCAGCGCCTACATTTTCACTGCCAGAAGAAATTGGCGGAGTGCGCAATTGGGATTATCGCTTCACGTGGTTACGAGATGCGGCATTCACGCTCTATGCATTGATTCGCCTGGGTTTTGTCGAAGAAGCTGACGCATTCATCGGCTGGCTGAAGGGGCGCTTGGGTGACGATGCCGAGCGCGGGCCGTTACAGGTGATGTATGGGATTGACGGCAGGCAGAAGCTCGATGAGTTGATTCTGGATCATCTGCAGGGCTATGAACATTCGCAGCCCGTGCGTATCGGAAACGCGGCTTATCAGCAGTTGCAGCTGGATATCTATGGCGAAATGATGGATTCCATCTACCTCGCAAACAAGTACGGGGATCCGATTTCGTATGCGGGGTGGCAGGAAGTTCAGCGCATGTTGGAGTGGCTGGCCAAGAACTGGCAGAGACCTGACGAAGGCATATGGGAGGTTCGTGGCGGCGCGCGAGAATTCCTGCACTCGCGTTTGATGTGCTGGGTGGCATTCGATCGAGCACTGCGGCTTGCTCAGAAACGCTCCCTTTCGGGGCCTCTCGATGCCTGGCAGCGCACCCGCGACGCGATACGACAGGACATCTTTACCAACTTCTGGGATGACGAATTGCAGTCGTTTGTGCAGTCGAAGGGGACAAAGAACCTGGATGCGGCGGTTCTGCTAATGCCACTCATGCGGTTCATCAGTCCGGTCGATCCGATGTGGCGCTCGACGATGAAAGCGATTGAATCACGATTAGTCGAGGACACCCTTGTGCGTCGCTACGAGGCGGAACGCACGCACGTGGACGGGCTTCCAGGCGAAGAGGGTAGCTTCACTGCGTGTTCGTTTTGGTACGTCGAATGCCTCGCGCGCGCGGGGGAGTTGGAAAAGGCTCAATTGCTGTTTGAGAAGCTTTTGGGATATGCCAACCACCTTGGGCTCTACTCGGAGGAAATTGGTCCCAGCGGACAGCACCTCGGCAACTTCCCACAGGCATTCACTCATCTTGCGCTGATCAGCACTGCAACCTATCTGGACAGGGTCCTCTCCGGCAAAGACGACTCAACTTGGCGGTAGGATATGGAGAAATAGCGCGATCGGTGCGAGCACGTTGTTTGATGGGCATAGAGGAAATTTTCAGCTGGAGGACGGTAAAATCATTTGCTTGGGATCACCGGTTTTTGTGTTAATTTCTGGGGGAAGATCGCATCACAATGAAAGAAAACACAACAGGTTTTTGTACCGTTTTTGTACCGCCGACTCGGCATTTGAGCCTTTTTTAGTCTTGCTGCTTTTCGGAGGATCAATAACTTACATGCTCTCAACACTCCTGCACAGTTCGATCCCGACTAGCTCCACCATTCTAAGTCTCTGAAAACACGCCAGCCGGTGTTCAGCTCGCAAGTAGGCTTCCTGTGCTGCTATTCCTCGCAAGTCCCGCTTCTTTCCTTTGAGTTGCACTATACTCTCATGGTGCGAATGGTGACCGAGAGAGGCGCTTTTGAATCTGGCGTTCACCAAAACGGGGCAATCGGAAAACCAGCGCACGCTGACGCCTCGGCAAGGCCCTGCGATGATCGACAACATTCCCGCTCTGGCGTGGTCTTGTCCGCCGGACGGTACCACTGAGTTCCTTAACCAGCCATGGCTCGACTATAAGGCCCTATCTTTGGACGAGGCGCTTGGCCGGCGCTGCACGTCCGCAATTCATCCTGAGGATTTTGCAAAAGCGAATGAATACCTGGCAGGCCCTGCTCGTCTCGGGGAGAGCCAGAAGAGCAAGAGGCCAGGTGAATTTTCCTGGCATTCTCAATGTCGTGCAAGATCTTTGAGTCGTTAAAGAAGCCTGCTGCATCCGTTGTAGATGCAGCCGACATGAGAGAGACCCCGCATTTTCGCCGGCCTGCGAGAAATCCCGTCTCCTGAATTGGAGTTGACTGCAAATGTCATTCATAGCATCAGTAAGCCGCAAGGTATTCGGCGTGGTGGCCCTTGGTTTTCTCCCGTTCCTTGGTGGTTGCAGCAGTACCAAAGCGGCTCCAGCCCCTCCGCCATTGTCCGTTCAGGTCGCAACAGTCGTACAGCAGGACACGCCAATCTATAGCGAATGGATAGCGACGCTCGACGGATACGTAAACGCGCAGATTCAGCCGCACGTTTCCGGGTACATCATCAGGCAGAACTACAAAGAAGGATCAGTTGTCAAAAAGGGAGACGTCCTTTTTGAGATAGATCCCCGCCCATTCAAGGCCGCACTTGACCAAGCCAACGCGCAGCTTGCGCAGGCGGAGGCGCAGTTAGGCAAGGCCAAGCTTGACGTGGAGCGAGACACGCCGTTAGCGCAAGCCCGAGCGATCGCCCAAAGCCAACTCGATACAGAGATCCAGGCGAGGCTTGGCGCGCAGGCCCAGGTGCAGGCCGCCAAAGCGAGCGTCGAGCAGGCCCAACTCAACGTGGAATGGACCAAAGTCACATCTCTTGTCACGGGGATCGCCGGTATTGCTCAGGTCCAGATCGGGAACCTGGTCGGAACGAACTCAGTCCTGACTTCAGTATCGCAAGTTGACCCAATCAAAGCATATTTCACCGTCAGCGAGCAGGAGTTCACGGATTTCCACCGCCGTTTTCCTACCGAAGCGACCGTCGAGGAACAACGAAAGCGCATACCGTTGCAACTCCTGCTGGCCGACGGCAGTGTGTATGGACAAACTGGAAGGATCTACTTTGCTGACCGGGAGGTAAACCCCGCTACCGGGGCCATCCGGATCGCCGGGGTGTTCCCAAACCCGAACAATCTCCTGCGTCCCGGCGGCTACGGGCGCGTTCGTGCATCGGTGAGAACGCACGACGGCGCCTTGCTGGTCCCGCAAAGGGCAGTCATTGAGCTTCAGGGAAGTTATCAAGTGGCGGTTGTTGGGAATGACAACAAGGTCAATATTCGCCCGGTCACGGTCGGAGAGCGCGTTGGGAAGCTGTGGATCGTCAACGACGGGG
>Ga0209647_1000819_pt1 | contig 28303 bp, 22 predicted proteins | sample GraSoi_2013_60cm_FD_185827 | JGI IMG/M metagenome (GOLD analysis project Ga0209647, IMG submission 185827) | Grasslands soil microbial communities from the Angelo Coastal Reserve, California, USA - Sample 9_17_2013_60cm (SPAdes) (version 2) | ecosystem: Environmental > Terrestrial > Soil >... | reverse complement strand
TGTGAGACGGACGTAACCTGAGCAATTCCAGTCGGAACATTGGCAGTGGGCTGCAAAAAGATCTTAACCACGCCGATCCCATAAAGCGACTGCGACTCGATATGTTCGATGTTATCGACGGTGGTGGTGAGAACGCGCTCATAAGGCCAGGTGATCTTCTCTTCCAGGTCTTGCGGTGAAAGTCCGGCGTAGTTCCAAATGACCGAGATCACCGGGATGTTGATGGAAGGGAAAATGTCTTTGGGAGTTCCAATAATAGCGAGAACTCCGGCAATCAAAATAAAGATGGCTAAGACAATGAAAGTGTACGGCCTGCGCAGGGCCAGATTGACGATCCACATAGATTATTCTCCTGCCGCGTTCAGTAAGAAGGGCGCCTGGACGCCGCAGCTGGCGCCTATACAACATCGGCAGTTCCCCCCGGAACGACATGTTCTATGACTATCGATCTTTCTCTCGTTCCCTAAAATGCTATACTGGGATTAATTTGATACCTTTTAAGTATGGATCGGCCTAGCATCCGCGAGCTGGAATGTTTTGTTGCCGTGGCTGAAGAACTGCATTTCTCCAAAGCCGCAAAACGGTTACACATGTCGCAGCCGCCATTGAGCAGGCAGATTCAAAGCCTGGAACGGAAACTGGGAGTCCAGTTGCTGAAACGAAAGACGCGGTTGGTGGAGCTAACCTCACCGGGCAGAAGTTTTCTCAACGATGCCAGAGAGACACTGCACAGCCTGGATCGAGCGATGATCACCGTCCAGCGCATGCAACAAGGAGAGAACGAACGGCTGCGCTTAGGGTTTATCGGTTACTTGTTGGCGCCGGACTTGGTAGAGGTGTTGCGTGGCTTTCGCAAAGAGCGTCCCCAATGTCAAGTGGAGCTGGTTGACATGGAACCCGGCGACCAGCTTAACGATATTCGCGAAGGCAAACTCGATGGTGGCTTCTTCGGGATCGGGCCGGCTGAACCTTTGTGGGATCTCAAAATGTTCAATTGGAAGACGGTGCCACTGGTGATCGTCCTGCCGGAGGATCATCGGCTGGCCCAGAAGCCTTGCAAGCTGACGCTCGCCAACCTGAAGGAAGAGAATTGGATTATGATTTCTCGGAGCCGCGCCTCTGCCTTTCGCGGATTGATCGACGAGCTTTGTCTGGCGGCAGGTTTTTTGCCTCGAATCGTTCAGGAGTCTGACAGTGTGCAAGCGGTACTGGCGATGGTGGCGGCCGGGACCGGTATTGCGATCGCTTCTGAGACGCTGACGCAGATGATTGGTCGCGGACTAGCTTATCGCATGTTGGCTTCTCGAAATGCGGTGCTCCGGCGTAATTTTGTTTGGAGGAGCGAGGTGAATTCTGAGGCGTTGCGGGTGTTTAATAGCGTGTTACACCGGTATCGGAGCGAGACGGCCGCGGGGGAAGAGCGGGCCGAGCGCATGCTCGTCGTAGGAGCTAGGAGCTAGGAAGGCAGAGGTGAAAGGTGGGGATGCACCTGGGGCGGAAAATCGGAATAGCCGCAAAAAGGCGCAAAAAGCACAAAAAGAAGACCAAGAAAAAATCTCACGCAAAGGGGCAAAGATGAAGAGGGTGAAAGGTGAAAGGTTTTCTGACTGTACTTCGTGACCTCTGTGACCTTCTGTGAATCAATCTGGTCTCTGTTTTACCTTGGCGTCTTTGCGGCTTTGCGTGAGTTTTTTCCTCTTCTTTTTTTTGTGCTTTTTGCGCCTTTTTGCGGCTATTCCGGTTTAGGGCTGCCAGGGCTACGATCATTCAGTCCCTACGGGACAAAATCTCCGCTTTTTCGTCTTCGGTTAGGTAGAAGGGGCGAAACTCGGAGTCGAGAAGGTGGGCGTAACCGTCTGGGCCTTTGACGGCTAAAGCTTGGTCACGGGTTGGTGTGGTAAATAGTGGATCCCGGGCGGGTTTCCAGGCCACGGTGGCGCGGCGGCGCCGTCCGTTTTCCCATTCATAACGGATGTATTGGCGACGGCGATGAAAGCGGGTACTGAGAATGGTCACTTCGACCGGATCAGGGCGTTCGGCGGCGCGACGTAGACTGCGGCCGATGGCTACGACACGGAAGCAGCCGGCGATAGAGATAATCACAAACGCCGCTTCGATAGCTAAAGACACCGCCAATGTGATTTCACGGTTACGCAATAGATCTAATGCGTATGAAACCGTAGCGGTGGTAGGGTTACTCTCAAGGTAAAGGATCACCGGGTCTTGAGATTCATCGAGATCACCAACAAAGAAGATGTTTTTGTTGCGGGTATACGAGGCAGCAGCTCCGTTCCGGCCGTGAACGGGGATGGTGTAATCCAGTTTCAAATCGCCCCAATTGGTAAACAATCGGCTTCTGATTTCTCCGCTCACGGTCCCGCGCAACGCGCGCACACCTTGTTTGGATAACTGGATATCTTCGAAAATACCGGGACCAAGCGCCAATGCGAAGACGGCAAAGCAGCCCGCGAAAAACAGCCCGCAAAGCAACAGCACAATGACTTTCTGCGTTGTGCCGATTTTCTCGGCTAGCTCCAGAGGGCGCTTAGGAAATGCTGCCAGGTTCATGGTGGTTAGCGGTTAGCGGTTAGCGGTTTGCGGTTTGCGGTTTGCGGTTAGCGGATTGCGGTTTGCGGTTTGCGGTTTGCCGTTAGTGGCTTGCGCTTATATCGAAGCTGAAAAGCGAAATCAAACACAGGGTTGGTTGCGGTGGTTTATGGCTCGGGATGGCCGGTCTGGGGTAAATTGCGGGGCGGCTGGGGTGGAGCAGATGGGATCCGCCTTCGCCAAGCCTACGGCGCGACGGGCCTTTATGGGACTCATGAGACTTATGGGGGCCGATGGCCCGCGTCATCGTTTTCGTCGGCGGGCTTGGCGCCAATGGCGGGGGGCTAGGCCGACCTGATGCTAGAATTGGCGGGACAAGTGGTGGGGAGAATCGAAACCGAGGACCAAGGAGATTTCTTTCACGGACATGGGGGTATTGAGGAGGAGATCCTGGGCCTTTTGGATGCGGGCCTGGAGTTGATATTGCTTGGGGCTAAAGCCGGTTCGACTCTTGAACGCTTGCCGGAACCGGGAATAGCCGACGCGCAAGGTGGTGGCGACCTCCTGCATCCGCATCCGTTCCTGATACTTTTCCATGATCAACCGTTGCGCGCTTTGGACAAAGTCATCCCCAAGCACCGGCGTGCTTCGGCGAAGCCGAGTTGCTTCCAGGACGAGCGATAAAATGTGTATGCCCATGGTCGATAGCAGGGCTTGGCTTCCGGCGGATAAACGTTGAGCTAAGCCATGGCACCGGTCATAGCAGAGCAGCAGATCTGGAACGAAACCGACTCGAAGAACCGCGCGCTCCGGAGCGATGTGGCCCGCTTCTTTAGCTCGATCGAAACAGCCACCATTGCATTCGATCCAGTGCTCAGCCCAACCAGTTTTTTCGTCCGGCGCATAGCGATGCCAAATCCCGGGGAATAGGAGGAGGACACTCCCCGCCCCTACTCGCGAACGTTTAGTCGTGCTTTCGGACTCAAACACGCCCCGCCCTTCTGAGATATAAATAATCTGGTAGGCCTGCAGTACCCGGCCATTCGCCCAGGTAAAGTGATGATCAACGGGGTGACGTAAAGGAGGGTAATCGTGATAAGGCGCGATCTTGGAATATCCCACCGATGTGGCCGCGCATTCCCACGGGTCGTGTGATTTTCTGTTCGGGAGATAGATGAAGTAGTTCTTCATAGCCGGCGGGTGGCTGATAAATGCGCATGCATTTATGGGGGATGCTGGGCGGGTCAGCAATTTTTATATGGTGGTGGTGCGCTCTCCACAATCGTCCTCGTCCTCGTCGTCGTCGTCGTCCTCGATGGTATGGCGTTTGGCTCCGCCCAGTGATGATCCTCGGCCGAGTATCGTTTTGGGGTCAGCTCAACGACGCAGAACCAGCCCAACTTTCGAGGACGACGACGAGGACGAGGACGATCGCGAGTTGCTTACAGCTTTGCTTTTTCGGGATCCCGTAAGACCCCGGCGAAAAGGAGTTGGCCGGAGTCGTCATCGACGATGGCGAATAAGAATGGGCGATCGAGGACCAAATTGAAGGGTTTCGGCCTTTGGCGTCGCATGGCGGTTGCCTCCATTTGGACTTCGGTGGCGGCGGCGGCTTCGCTTCCGTTTTCGTCAACTCGGAGATATGTCTGTTGGATTAATCCTGAGACAAAGAACTTGCGGGGATCGTCAAACATGGGAGCGAAATCTTGGCTCGGCTGGAAGATCGCTTTTACCCCGAGTTCCGTCAGCGGGGCGATCAGTGAGTCGCGATAAGAAACCTTGAACTTGGGCAGGGTGATGGATCCTGCAGCTTCAGAAAACTCGGCGAGCGTGTCTTTCCAGGAGCCGGTGCGAAGCTTTTGCACGAGCGTCGCAAGATCGATTGCTTTGTCGGGTAAAATCAGCACCATTTCCAAGGTACCACCGTCGTAAGGAAGCTTGATGGCTTGGAAATCGTCTGTGGCCAAATACGGCGCTGATAGACTCCTTTTCATCATGGTGACCTCACAGGGCCCAGCCTTATCGCGGTGAAATTGGCTGGCGAAATTTTGAGCAGCGGCAAACGGCTTTTCCCAAGCGCCTTTAAAATACACGGCATCGATCAGCACCAACGGCGGTTTAGGCGGTTGTTGGAGGAGACCCGCGATACGACCATCGGTTGCCTTGGCGACCCAGTCGTTGATGGCTTTCATGGTCTCCGGGGTTCCTAAATCCCCGGATTGAATCTCCGGCTGGAACAGGTCCTTTACCTTCGCCACAAAAGTCGGGCGTAAGCGGGTGGAACTGTCACACCACAAGGCATTTGCGATTTTTAGAGTGATATTGGGGGGCAGATGAGAGGAGAGCTCCATCCCGGGGAAAAGGACATGTTGGGAGTCGTCCTGTGGAACAAAACCAATGACGCGACTCAGTTCGTGGGCGCTGACCCCGCTACAGCCGGCATAAACCATGCCCAAAGCAAGCTCGAGGCTGAACGGCGAAACGACGATGTTTTCCTCGGTATGAGCAGCGATCAACTGGGAGAGCAACGCAAGTCCGAACCGATTCGTTTGATCACCAGCGGGCGCAGCGGGACTGCTATTGGCAGCGAAACCCAGAATAAGGCCCCCGAGAAAGGGGGAAAACCGAAGTAAACGAATGATTCGAACGATCGCGCTAGCTTTCCTGTCGAAGTATTGGATCGTAAATTTCACTATTTGTATGACTCCAGAGGAACAGAATTTGATCGAAAATTTGTTTGAGCGATTGCGGCAGGCTGATACTAGCCCGAAGGATCCTCAGGCCGAGCAACTGATCCGAGCCAAAACCGCGGCGTTTCCGTCGGCGCCCTATCTTTTGGCTCAGGCGGTGATCGTTCAAGAACATGCGCTCGCTAATGCGCAAGCACGGATCGCGGAACTGGAGAATCGACTAGCCGCAGGCAATCAAAACGCTCCTGCCGGCGGTGGCAGTTTTCTTTCCGGCGTAAGCCGCCTTTTCGGAGGAGGTAACAAACCCACGCCACCTCCAGTGCCTCAGCAGGCGCCAATACCGCAGCAAGCGCCGCAGCCTCAGTATCAACAAGCCCCTCAGCCGCAATACCAGCAAGTGCCGGGCACAGGGGCACCGGTTGCGCCTCCGCCCCAGGCAGTGCCCTATCCATCCACCGTAAATCTCCCAGCGAGCTCCGGAGGCGGCTTCTTAAAGAGCGCCCTAGCAACGGCTGCGGGAGTGGCTGGTGGCGCCGCCCTTTTCCAGGGCATCGAGAGCTTAATCGGTCATAACGCGGGCGTTTTTGGCCCTGCTCTCAGTGAACGAGGGTTTTCTCCAGAAGCCGGCGGTAATACCGAGATCGTCAACAACTATTACAATGAGCCCTCGGGTGAAGCCGGCAAAGTCGCTGAAGAGCGTGCTGACAATCAACCGGAGGTGGCACAGAACGATTTTGATCAGAACCAGAACCAAAATATCGATTTCGATCCAAATCTGACCGCGGATAATGATCCAGGCGGAGGCGACGATTTCGGGTCGGGCGATGATTTCGGGTCGGGCTCGGACGATAATGTGGTGTAGGCGGTAGCATTAAGGACGCGCAGCCAAGCGTGGTGGGGCGAGTGCCTGCCGCGCCGTAGGCTCGGCGGAGGCGGGCTCCGGAACGGCCTGAGACAGGTCGCAGGGGAACCCAAGCTTTTGCGACCCCTGACGGGATGCACCGAATCGCTACCGAGCCGGGGTTGCAACGCCACTAGTTAGGATGCCCAAACGCAGTGTCAGCGTCGCCAAGTTGTAGTTATTCATTCGCTCGGCGAGGCCGCACGATAGAAACGGCTCGGCGCGCAAGTAGGCCTTGCACACTCTGGGCCTTCGACGGACGCAAATTCGTTGCGAGAAAGTTTTCGGTCGTTCAGGAGCCCGCCTCCGCCAAGCCTACGGCGCGGCAGGCACTCGCCCCACCAATGTAGGCTCCACCCAATTTGAGGGCTAGCCTCACCGATTTTCGTCCCTATCGCTCGCCGGCGGCGAGTTTCTTGAGTTTGCTGCCGAGGGTGACCTTGGCGGCGGAACTCATCCGGTCGATAAACAGGATGCCATTCAGGTGGTCGGTCTCGTGCTGCACTGCTCGGGACAATAAACCTTCGGCCTCGAAGGAGACCGGTTTGCCGTCAAGGTCTAAGGCGGTCACCTTCACATGTTCGGCCCGGGAAATATCGGCGGTGACCTCTGGAAAGCTTAGGCAACCCTCCGGACCGATCTCGGTTTCCCGGCTCAATTCCAGCTGCGGATTGAGCAGAATCAGCGGCATTTGTTCTTTCGGATCAACTTCCTGTCCATCAATCCACATCCGGCTTGGCCGGTTCTCAGCGTCGGAAACATCGATCACCGTCAATTGAATGGCTTCACCCACTTGTTGCGCGGCGAGCCCGACACCATGTGCCTCGTGCATGGTTTCGATCATGTCTTGCGCCAGGGTACGGATCTCCTCCGTGACCTTATCGATTTGCTTTCCTTTTTTTCGCAAAGCCGGATCCCCGTAGATAACGATCTCGCGAATCATTTGGTTTCTTTAGGTTGGGTGAAAGTCGGCAAATTTTTGATACCGGCTTGTTTCAAGGCATCCAAGACCTGGACCAGGAAGCCGAAGGATACTTCTTTCGAGGCACTCATGTTGATCGGTTGATTTGGCAACTTCTCCTGGTGCGCCTTCAGCTCTGAGGCCAATGCGTCCACGTTGGCGAGTGGTTTGTCACCCAGATAAAGCTTCTCGTCTGAAGTGATCGAAAGCACCAACGGCTCTTGAGTCGCTGCGCCTTGAGTGGCGCTCTTTGCTTCCGGCAGATTGATGGACAACTGAGATTGTGCCGTCTTAAAGGTAGTCGTGACAATAAAAAAGATCAGCAAAATCGCGAAGATATCGATCAGCGAAACGATGATGATTTGCGGCGTTTTTCTACGCTTGACGTAGAACCTCATCGAGTAACCTCCTCGAGTGTATCCGGATGATGATCTGTTTCGGGCTCACCCCGCCGCTGGAACATCTTCTCGATCAGTTCGGTCACTAACGACTCCATCTGGATTGCTAAGGTCTCGACTCGGCGGCTAAAAGTAGACCAGAAGATCAACGCAAGTATGGCGATGGCTAAGCCAACAATGGTTGTGCTCAGAGCTTCGCTAATGCCGGACGCAATCCCTTTTAGATCGGAGGTCGAAGTGACACCGGACCCGATATTGGCGAACACTTTCACCAAACCAGTCACCGCACCCAGCAGACCGAGGAGCGGAGAAATGCCAACTATGATTTCAAGGATAAACAGACCAGCTTCTAAACCCACTACTTCGCGACGAGCGCGGGTCTGGACTATTTCGAGCGTTTCAGCTTTGGTGGCGTTGGCGGATCTGACCACTGCATCCAGGACCTGGCCCATGGCGGAATCATCGTCTTTCACTAGCCTGCGCAACTGCTCGAGACTTTCCCCGGAGCGATAGCCGACGATAGACTTCTCAATTAGACGCGGGATCACAGCTCCCTTCCGCAACGCAATCAAGCGCAAGAAAATCACGCTGATGGCCACGAAAGAACAGGCCAAGAGAATCCACATGAAGACCCCGCCGTTAACAATGAAATCGGTCGGGTTTTGGAGCAAAGCTAAAAACGTCATTTTGGTAGTTACATGTAATTGAAGCTAAAGGTAAATTCGAGTCCACGTTCCGGAACCAGCGGAATCAGTTCCTGGGGCATGGGTGGGATCTTGGCTTGGCGAACTGATTGTAGGGAACAGGTTGCCAGGGTCTCATTCGAGGAGTTGCTAACGACGCGAGCGCTGACGACCTCACCACTAGGGCTGACCACAAATTCGATTCGCACGGTACCAGTGTTGATCAGATCGGAGCGCTGTTGCACAAAGTAATACCATAAGGATCCCACGGCGTCTTCGACCGCTTTCTGGAACCTTCCTTGAGGAGTTCCCAACGCGGATACCGAAGAATGGCCGCGAGTTGAAAGATTCCCCTGCATCCGGTTAATAATGCTTTGGGGTCGATAAGCGGTTCGCGGTGCGCCTGGCTGTTTCTGGTTATTTTTGGCGTTGTTCGGATTCGGCGTGGGCACAGGAGTTGGCGTTGGTCTCAACATCGCGAGCTCGTCGTCTTTAGGTGTCGGAGCCGGTGTGGGCGTGGTATCGGGCGTAGGCGCCGGAGTCGAAGCCGCGTTCTCGCCGCCATCGGCGCTATTTCGGGAATAGTCCTGGCCATTCATCGCCAACGAGAAGTCGTTGTTTTTGAACATTAACGACTCCAGATCTTTGCCGTCCTGAGTCGGTAAGGGTGCCTGCTGGTTGCTCTGCTTCTCGGAAGCGGCCGCGGTGTCTTTGTCCGACTGAAAAGGAGCATTGTCTTGCTTTTGATCGGTCTTCTGATCGTCATCCGTACGCACGTATTGCTGTTGAGCTTTCTCCGGAGGCGTATCAAGAATCGTCATCTCCGGCATCGTATCCTGGGTCTCAGTGGCCTTCGGGTTGGCCGGCGGCGGAAAAATTGTGTAATAGCCTGTGACCGCGAGAAAAAGGAATACGTGAAGGAGCAGCGAGCCAAGAACAGCTAGCGTAATTTTCTTCCTTTTCGACATCAGAAAAACGGCGGTAGCCTAAGTCTTCAGCCTGAAACCCTCAAGCCTTATCGGGACGGCCGATGTCCCCTTGCCGTAGACATGGTTTTTAAGGTTTGGCGTATTGTAATCGAGAGTGGGCGGTGAGCAAGGGGAGTGTGGCGAGCGGCCGTTGAAGCGTATGGGCGTGTCGGCGTGTGGTGGGCCGAGGCTCCGGAACGACATTGCTCCGTTCGCAGCGGCGCTGGTCGGTTGCCATCCATGGTGCCCGTACATCGCAGAACGCGCCGAGCCGTCGGCCCCTGATGTACCATCACCCAGCGCTACGCCGGAATAAGGACCATCTCGAAGACCTCGAAAATAGCTTTGAGAACGAAAAAATCGCTGGGTCAATCGCGGCTCGGCGCGCGCACCGGCGTTGTTCGCCATTCGTCAAGATAAGTCAAATTCGCTGCGAAAACCTGCCGGCCATTCGGGAGCCTCGCCCACCAATCAAGGGCGACGCGCCGTTACGCCCATTTCACCACGGTATCGCCGGCCAGCACACCGATGGTCTGGCTGCTGCTGACCTGGGCGCATTCGTAGACGTCCTCCGCTTTGCCGATATTGGCCAGGGCGCGCCCGTTCCTGGAACTCCGGAGGTAAGACAGGACATCCGAGCTGGCTTGTTGATACAGGCTCTTTACGAGCAACGCGGCATCGGAAAGGGAATTGTGGGGTAATCGATCTACTAATCCGCCGGCGGCGATGGCGTCCTCCAGGGAGAACTCTTCCCCGGTGCCGGCGCACACCAACAAGATGGGGGCGGCGTTTTCGGCGGCTAGTACTTGGACCAGTGCATCCAGATTTATTAATGCGCCGACATAGATCTTTTTGGCGTGCCGGACACGGTGCAAAGCAACGGTTCCATTCGTGGTCGTAATCACAACGTTTTTGCCCTTGATCTCTTTGAATTCCTTGGGGGAGTTACCGAGATCGAATCCTTCTAAGGGGAGACCACCACGCTCGCCCGCCAAAAGCACAGTGGAATCCTGAGCCTTACGCGCCCGCGCCGCCTCCACTGTTTCGACCGGAAAAAACTGCTTCACGCCATGCTCCAAGCCGGTGATCATGGTGGTAGTCGCACGCAAAACATCAAACACCACCGCGGTCGTTTGACTCAAATCGGTGTTTTCGAATCGTTGAATTTCCGAAGGACAAAGGGCGAGGTCTATAGAGGAGTTCAAGGAGTACAAGGAGTTCAAGGAGTGATCGGTCGCGAGAAAGTGATCATCAACCTTAGTCCTTCGCAAATTCGAGCGGTAGGGATGAACTCCTGCTCATCCGGTTATGCAGCCGCCAGAAACCCGGCAACGCGGATGAGCAGGAGCTCATCCCTACCGGCGCTACCCTCGACCACCCAAAGACGCCCCGGACGAGCGGGAGCTCGTCCCTACCGCCAGCCGCCAATGGTGAAACAAGTATTGCTGGGCATACCCAGCGTACGGACCGAAATATTGTTGGCAAAACGCGGCAAGCTCGGCCGGGCGGATTTTAGGTTTCTTCGGGAAATATTTCTCTCGCAAAACGCGCGCAATCCAAACATCGATCGGCATCACTTCTAGCCGACCGAAAGCGAACAACAAGACACAGTTTGCAATCTTATCGCCAACGCCCGGGAAGCGGCAGAGAACTGTACGGATTTCATCTGACGACAGCTTGTTCAATCCCGTGAGCGCGATCTCGCCGGAAGCGACCATACGAGCGGCGGCAAGAAGATTGGCAGCGCGAAACCCCAACCGGCAGGCCAGTAAATCATCAAGCGTCAACTTGGCTAAAATCTCAGGGCCGGGATAAGAGGAGACGGTCGTGCCGGCGACTCGCAGTTTTTTACCGTACCTTTCACGGATCAAAAGGGAGATGCTTCTGATGTGCGCGACTTGCTTTAGAGCTGAGGTCAGAAAAGTGGCGAGGCATTCCCAGACGGGTTGCCTTAGAATTCGGATGCCGGACGCATAACGAACCGCTGCCTCCAGGGTCGGATCCTTCGGGAATGTGCTCTCAATCGCATCGATCCTATGGTCCAAGGCCAAGTAGCGCCGGACCTGCGCCACCAAGCCCTTAGAAACCAGCAACTCGTTTCCGGATTGTTCCAGATAGCAAGGTTCTTGATCGATGGCGCCAACAAACCCTCCACCACTTTGAGTCCAGTGAAATACCTGTCCGGAGTTCAGGCTCTTAGCGAGCTCGATCCCCTCGGCTGAGATCCGGGAAAGCCGTACATCGAGATTCTCCATTCAAGGCAAGCTACGGGAACAGAGCTTAACAGAAGATCACAGAGGTCACGAAGACAGAGTTTTTTACAGAAGGCAACGAAGGTGAATACAGTCGAAACAATGTTTGGGGTACTCAATTCCTTTGGATCTCCGTTGACTCTATTTCCTCTTGTTTTGATTGCGCTTTTCCTAGCGGCCTGGAGGATTCTGGAGTCTCAGACCTTCGTTAACTTCGTTACCTTCTGTAAAAAAACTCTGTCTTTGCATCTTCTGTGAGTAATCTATTCTTCGCCCTTCCTTTGCGTCTTTGCGTCCTCGGCCGACATAGCTAAAGGCGGAGATGGGGCGAAGTCTGCTTTGCGTCTTTGCGTGAGTTTTTCTTTCGCCTTCTTTTTGCGTCTTTTGTGCCTTTTTGCGGCTATTAGATTTCCTCCCCCATTATCTGCGTAAATCTGCGTTCATCTGCGGTTCGTTTGTTGTTCGCGTTCCTTCGCTGCCGGTCGCGCCGTAGGCTTTGCGGAGGCGGATCCATTCGCGGTTCGTTTTGTGCCTTCGTGGCTTTGCCTGAGATTTTCTGCAAAACGCGCAAAAAATAAGGCCAAGAGCAATCGTAGAAGACGCAAAACCGCAGAATCAGGGCAAAATTCGGGATAGCGTTTCCCCCTTTGTGAACTTTGTGATCTTCTGTGCGAATTGTTTATCTCCGAACCTCCTTGCTGGAGCTAATCTTGTAAGTTAATGAATGAGACGTTACGATGAGCGTGGAACAAATCCTTGAAGAGTTGCCGAAATTGGCGCCAGAGGAACGTCGACGAATTTTTGAACACCTCGCGCAGCTTGAATCGCAGGACGCCCACGTCCTGACACCCGAGGAGAGCGCTGCCATCGACGAAGCCATCCGCTCTCTCGAGGCTGGCAAAGGCATACCCGCTTCCGAAGTACGTCAGCGCTTTGCGGCGAGATGGTCCCGGTGATCTACGCCCCGGAGGCAGAACGTGACCTTGAAGCGATTACAACCTTTGTTGCAAAAGATAATCCCCTAGCGGCGGAACAGTTCGGGTTCCGTCTTATCGAGCGCGCTGAACTTCTCGGCATGTTTCCGAAACTAGGACGACCAGTGCTTGAGAAGCAAGGCGTTCGCGTCTTATTGGAAACTCCAGTTAAAATCTACTATCGGTTTAGCCCGAGTAATGGATCTGTGGAAATTCTGCGTTTCTGGCACGCGTCCCGTGACCCGGACTCAATGTCTTTCGAGTAGCTCATCTCGAGAAGACCTTGCTACATCTATCTGCGGTTAGTTTTTGCGCTCCTTGCACTGCGGCTATTCCGTGTCTTTGCGTTCTTCGTGTCTTTGTGGTGAATATGTTTTTTGGGGTGGCTAAGAGCAATCGCAGAAGATGCAAAACCGCATTCTTAAGGGCCGCGAAAAGGGTGGTGGTCAGTGCATTTGACGTTTCAGCTTTTACCGGCTACCACAACGGGCGTCGCGTCTATTCGAATGCGGTAGCTGCAACGATCTTGAGGCGTCGATACCCGCTGGAGCTCCGACGCGGAATGCAACGCCCCCTTTGGCTGGTGGTCCGCTGAACGAAAACGACCAATCACTTCTCACCAATCACATCTCACGCTGCCTTCCTCATCCGCCTCTATCTGCAGCCTGTCTGCCATAGTCCGGCGGCTGCCGGACGACGGCTGGTTCATCTGCGGCCTGTCGCGCCGTAGTCCGGCAGCTGCCGGAGAAGGCGGATTTGTTTGTGTCTTCGTGGCTTTGTGTGAGATACTATTCGTGTTTCTTCGCGTCCATTCGCGGTTCTCTTTGCGTCTTTGCACCTTTGCGTGAGATTTTCTGTATGAAGACCTTGCCTGTGGACGTGGGCCAGTTGGCGGCGGCTTTAGAGGATGGCAGCCGGGAATTGGGTGCCTATTACTTCGATTCTCATTCCGGGGAAATTGTCTTGCTGAGCGAAGAACTGAGAGGGTCGGATAAACGGTGGAATATTGTTTCGAACAGTGTTGGCCGGTTCATTCCTATCGAATCAATGGATTCGCGAAAAGGGTACGCAATCATGGAACAGTTTATTGCAACGTTGCCTCCCTCGCCGCTCCAAGAGAAATTGAACTCGTCATTAGAAGGGCCAAAGCCGTTCCGGAGATTCAGAGACACGCTCAATCACAATCCCGAGCAGCGGGCACAGTGGTTAGAGTTTCACAAAGCAGCGATGCGAAAGATCGCTCTGGAATGGTTGACCGATCATGACATCGATCCAATCGAACAAATATCCCAGGCTTATCCGTCTCTACTGGATCAAGAAGCTGAGGCGCTTGTCGATGAAGAAGAGGAAGTCGCGGATGAAGAGTTCGATGATACCGCCGAAGAGGAGTTGGACGCCGAGGAGACCGATGCTCTCGACGAATTCGACGACGAGGATGAGGAAATAGACCCGTTATCTGAAGATGAGGAAGCGGAGCTAACCGATTTTGTTGAGTCGTTGCCGGCGGTAGATTTCAATCTGGCGAACTTGCACGGATTGCTTTCCGCTTTTGCGGCCGGGCCAGTCCTCATGACGCCAGCCGAAATACTGGCGGTACTCAAGAGATTAGCCCGAGAACAAAGCGTTAACGAGCACACTGACTCCGAGCATATTCTCGACCTTTTAAACCGGTTTTATAACGGCATTGTTGAGACGCTAGAGTTCGAGTCGTTTGAGCCGCAACTTCAGCAACAAGGTGTCATGGTGACTGACCCAAGCGCCGGGATCGTCTCCTGGTGTCGCGGGTTCGCGCTGGGAGTCGAAATTCATAAACCAGCCTGGCAACATTGGTTCGAAGATATTCGTCGCGCCAAAGCGATCTCGCTGATCATGGGAATGGCTGACCCAGAGATCCTTCGCCGGACAGAAAATGCCATCGGAGACGAAGTGGCTTGGGCAACCATAAGTTCGATCGGTGACCTCGTGCCGTTAATCCGCGATTATTGGGCGTTCGAGTTTGCATTGGATGACTTCCTAGGTCCTCAACCGGACAAATGAAATCTCGCGCAAAGACAAACCGCGAATGGACGCGAATAAACACGAAACAAAGACCAACCGCAGCCCCGAAATTCTCCGGGGTGAAATGGACACGGATTTACGCAGATAGTTCCGGGCATTTAAAGAGCGTGGCCCAAAAGAGCCGCGAAGCGGTGAAATATTTATAGTCCGGCAGCTGCCGGATGAGTCTGCGAGCCCTAGGGACCCGACACAAAAAGTGAACTAGCGCTGCAAGCGCGTAAGAACGAGGCGCAGTGAACCCATGAGCCTGCTTCGCTCACTATCACCTTATCTGCGTAAATCTGCGTTCATCTGCGGCCTGTCGCGCCGTAGGCTTTGCGGAGGCGGATTCGTTTGTTGTTCGCGTCCATTCGCGGTCCCTTTTTGCGGCGATTTCTGGCTTGCGTCTTTGCTTTGTGTCTTCGTGCCTTTGTGTGAGATTTTTCCTCTCCTTGCACGTCTTTTAGGTGAGAGTGAAACAAAATGTAATTCCTGGGCCTAGGTTGGGCTGCGCGATGAGCTGGCCTCCGTGGTTCTTGATAATCGAGCGGCTGATCGAGAGACCCAAGCCCATGCCGTTGGTTTTCGTCGTGTAAAACGGCTGAAAGATCGATTCCAGTTTCTCTTTCTCGATGCCAACTCCGTTATCTTTTACCTCGACCCGGACGCCTCCAGATTGGGGGCGGGTCACGATCGTTAACTCTCTTGGTCGATCGACTACGTCGGTTAACGCATCGGCCGCGTTTAAGATCAGGTTGAGGAGAACCTGCTGCAGCTGAACACAATCGCCTTCAACCGTGGGAAGTCGCTCGGATAAGTCCGTCTTCAACAGGACATGATTCCTTTCTAGCTCGTGCCGTACTAACATCACGATGCTTTCAACAACTTCATTGATCTGGAGCGATGTCTTTTCCCCTCCGCTGGCATTGAAGAAATTACGCAGTCGCAAAATCACGTCACCGGCTCGTTTACCGTCCCTGATCATTCGCTCGACGGCCAGACGTGCTTCTTCAAGATTTGGGGAACTAGATTCGACGCCCGCCAGCCAGCGGAGACAGGCACTTCCATTGGTCAAAACACCGGAGAGAGGCTGGTTTACCTCGTGCGCGATCGTCGCCGCCAGCTCACCGATCGTTGTGATTCTACTAATTCGCGCCAGATCGTCTTGCGCTTTCCGCAGCGATGCTTCGGTCTGCTTCCGCTGGCTCATCTCCGAAAGAACGCGATTGTTGGCTTCGATTTGTTGTGCCACTGCCACCTGTAGTGAGGCCGTTCGCTCGTCCACCAAGCGTTCTAGCTCTTCCCGGCGTTTCGCTTCTGTATAGATAATTTCCAGATGAATTTCGACGATGTCCCGGAACTGGGTCACTAGGCGTTTGTACTTCTCAGAATATGAATTCGTTTTGCAGTCGAGGACGCAGATAGTCCCGAAAGGCTTTCCGTCGGGCCAACGAATGGGATATCCCAAATAGGATATCATGTTGAGCCTTACGTCCGGATTGTTTTTCCAGGCCTCATCCAAGAGCGCGTTGGGGACCAACAGCTCATGATTCTTGGTAACCACCGTTTCACAGTAGAGGCCAGAGCCCGAAAAGTGCTCAGATTCTCCGGGATGATAAGGATTTCCCTCCGTAGTGCTCGAAACAAAAACGTGTATGTCCTCACCCAGGATCCGCATGATCAGACCAGCGGGAACACCGAGCAACTCCGCCATGAGATTCACAATCTTTTGCCACTTTTCCAGAATTGGGTCCGGAATCGGTGGTTCCAGATGATCGCCTGGCAAAACCTCGTTCCGGCAGGGAGCTACTTCTTTCACAGAGCCTCCATTTTGTGCGGGTTACGAGAAAGAATCACCTATTATCGATCATTCAACCGTCCTTAACACCAGAAAAAGAATCTAACGCAAAGGTAACCGCGAATGGACACGAATTGATCCACCTACGCAAAGCGACTCGACTGAGCTCGCCGAAGTCCTACGGCGCGATCCGGCGGCCGCCGGATCGCGCCGTAGGCTTTGCGTAGGTGGATCAATTCGCGTGCATTCGCGGTCACCTTTGCGGCTTTGCGTGAGATTTTTTTCTTCTCCGTCCCGATTCCTTCGATTGCCTTTCAAGGCAAAACGCGTTTACCTATTCGCTCTATTTGCAGGATTCCGTCCTCGGCTGATTCTTGGCTGTTAAGTACTTTGTTTATGTTTTCAAACAGAGCCTGAGAAAGCTGATTATAGGATCCGCCGGCGACGGTGGAAGGACGGGCAATGGTGTTAGCTAGAATGTCTGGCGCATTCTTAAACCACGGAATTTTCTGTTGTAGATCAGGATCCTGATACAGATCAGGGAGCGTGGGCAGCAGACCTAACTCGATCGCATGTTTTTTCTGTATCTCGGCTGAAGTCAGGTAGCGAACCAGATCGGCTGAGGCGTTTGGAACCTTCGAATAGGCGGAAATCATCAATTGCCAGCCTCCTAGACAGGCAGCGTTTTTGCCGTCGTCGCCACCTTTCGGTAAGGCGGTCACATCGAATTTTCCTGAAATCGGACTGTCTGGATTCGCGCCCAATGGATAGGCGTACGGCCAATTGCGCATGAAGGCGGCATTACCGGACTGCCAGATGTACCTAGCTTCTTCTTCGCCATAGGTGGTAACAGCTGTCGGAGAAATTGTTCCCACCCAGCTTTTCGCGGTTTGCAGGGCCTTAATGACATTCGGATTATTGACGGTCACGTTCTTGTCCGGACCAACGATCGTTCCACCGCCGTAGCTGTAGATCCATTCCACGGCATTACAGGTTAGGCTTTCGCTGGATTTACCCTCAAAAACAAAGCCTTGAAAACCAAGGTTCCCGGCGGCGCGTTCACCGTCCTGGATCTTTTTTGCCATTTCAGCCAACTCTTCCCACGTCTTCGGCGGGCCGGTGTATCCATACTTCTCTAGTAGATCGGTCCGATAATAGAGGAGACCAGCATCGATAAACCAGGGGATCGAGACCAAACGGCCGTTGACGGTATTGTTCTCAATGCTGTGCGGAAAAAACTGCGAGATGATATCGGTTTTGATAAACTTGTTGAGATCGACCGCATAGGGAGCCGCAATTCCCTGCCAGATAACGTCGACCAGAAACACGTCCACATCCGCACTTTTGGATCCCCAATACTGTAGATACATCTGCAGCGTCGCAGTAGCATCCGCCGGCCTACTAATGTATTCGACCGTGTTATTGGTTTTCTCGGCCCATTCCTCCGCGACTGCTCTCGTCCAACGTCCATTATCACCGACGAGATCGGAATCGCCGGCAAACCGGACGGTTTCACCGGAAACAACATGAAGCAGGCTCAGCTGCGAAAAGACAACGAAACCAGCAAAAAATCGGACGGCAATTCGTCCGAAAGAATTATTCAGACGGTTCATGGGGAGAACTCCTTTCATACCCGTAATAAACCACTCTAAACGACTGCTAGTAAGTGCTTTTTATGAGGGGGATACGGGTCCAAAGACAAACCGCGAATGAACGCGAATGGATCCGCCTACGCAAAGCCTACGGCGCGACAGGCAGCGAAAACGGAAACAGACGAACCGCAGATGAACACAGATTTACGCAGATAAGGTTGCTATGAGCGAAGCAGGCTCATGGGTTTACTGCGCCTCGTTCTTACGCGCTTACAGCGCTAGCTCACTTTTGTGCCGTATACCTAGGCCTCGCGGACTCAGCCTAGGCTATAATCTTTCCTGCGCTTCCGACTTCGCCCCATCTTCCCTTTAGCTACGTCGGACAAGTCGCGCCTCTATTAGGCTGTGCTCTCCTCTGGAACTATCTGCGTAAATCTGCAGCCTGCCCGCCATAGCTTTAGCGACGGCTGGTTCATCTGCGGTTCGTTTGTTGTTCGCTGCCTGTCGCGCCGTAGGCCTTGCGAAGGCGGATGCATTCGCGGTCACCTTTGCGTCTTTGCGTGAGATTTTTCTTCTTCTCCGTTGGGTCAAGCAGGCAGTTTCGCGGCCAAGACGTCGATGTTCTCGATCGCCGGCGATTCAGCTAATAGGTCCGCAGCTTGACTCATCAGGGCGGCAGCGACGCGCCCAGCTAAATGCGCCTGCCGGCCGGCGTCGTCAGGGAAAGCATCGAAGATACCGAAGGTCGATGGACCAAGACGAAGAGCGAACCAGGCGATCGTTGCCGGTTCTTCTTCTACCAAAGCCAGGCCACCGCGAAGAAAGGCTTCAACATCCGCTTCTTTGCCTGGCTTCGCTTCTAATTGAACAAACAAGGCTACCTTAACCATTTTTCTATCTCCGGTGATGGGTGAACAATCAAGGATTGTATGAAGCTTTTAAGATGAATCCAGCCCGCAAAGACAAAACAAACCGCGAATGCATCCGCCTTCGCAAGGCCTACGGCGCGACAGGCTGCGAATGGACGCGAATCAAAGCGGAGAAAAACACGAACCGCAGATGGAGACGGAGGGGTTGACAGTGAAACATGACTAGTGTGGTCGACTCACATCGAAGCAACGTTTTTCTTTGTGGCCTTTGTGACCTTCCTGTGAATAATGTCTCTCTGTCTTACCTTCGCGCCGTTGCGTGAGTTTTTTCTTCGCGTGTATTCGCGTCCATTCGCGGTTCGACTTTCAGTTGCCCCTGATGGAGTCAACGGGGTACAATCGGTGCATGGGTGCGCCGGTTAACAAAAATCCCGATTTCATTTTCCATCAAAGAACCCCGCCGAATGGCGGTCCTCCACTCAACCGCCTCATTGATGAATTCGCGACGCCAGTTCAAGACTTCTTTCTTCGCACCCACGGCGAAATGCCGGAATTTGATAGTTCAACTTATCGGCTAACGGCGGGCGGACTGGTCAAAAGCCCGTGCCAATTTTCGGTCCAGGAATTGGCTGAACGTTTTCGCACGAAAGAAATCACGGCTACGTTACAATGCGCCGGTAACCGGCGTTCTAGCGCCTCAGCGATTAAGCCGGTTCCGAACGAGGTCACTTGGGGGAATGAAGCGATCAGTAACGCCGGTTGGAAAGGTTATTCGTTAACCGATGTACTGAATTTCGCCGGGTTAGATGATCAGGCGCAACATGTTGAATTTATCGGTGCAGACCGCTGTCTGAAAGAAGGAACCGAAGTGCATTTCGGCGGATCGATCCCGCTCACGCGAGCGCTTCAGGGCGATGTGTTGCTGGCGTACGAGATGAACGACCAACCCCTTACTAAAGAACACGGAGCGCCTTTGCGAGCAATTGTCCCCGGCTATATCGGGGCGCGTAGCGTAAAATGGCTTAAAGAAATCAATCTGCTCGCCCGGCCTTCCAAAAACCTGTTCCATGCCCATGCCTATCGATTGTTCTCCTCCGAGGCATCGTCGGCCAGCGCCGACTGGGAACACGCTCTGGAGCTGGGCGAACTATCGGTTAACTCGTGTATCTGCGCGATCGAAGAGGTGTCCAGCGGGCTCTTAGTGAAAGGGTACGCCACCGCCGGCGGTAGTCGTCACGTAGTGCGAGTCGATATTGGGTACGGCGAACCGTTGAAATGGCGGGAAGCTTCTTTTCAAGACCCACCTGAACCCGGCATCTGGAGAAGATGGCAGGCGATTATTCCGAAGCTTCTCGTGGGTGAACTCATCTGCGCCCGGGCTTGGGATTCCGCCGCTAACACCCAGCCTGAGGACCCGGAAAACGTTTGGAATTTTAAAGGTTACATGAACAACGCCTGGCACCGGATCCGGTTCGGAATGCCCTCCGCCGACGTCAAAGTAGCTAAGCCCGAGATCGAGTATTATTTGTAGGACACTGTTCAACCGCGAATGGACGCTAAGAAAAGACCAACCGCAGATGAACGCAGATTTACGCAGATAAGGTTATTATGAGCGAAGCAGGCTCATGGGGTCACTGCGCCTCGTTCTTACGCGCTTACAGCGCTAGTTCACTTTTTGTATCGGGTCCCTCGGGCTCGCAGACTCATCCTAGGCTATAAATATTTCACCGCTCCGCGGCTTTTTTTGGCCACGCCCGTCAACAGCCCGGAACTATCTGCGTAAATCTGCGTTCATCTGCGGTTCGGCTGTCTTCCCTTCGCGTTCATTCGCTGCCTGTCGCGCCGTAGGACTTCGGCGAGCTCAGTCGAGTCGCTTTGCGTAGGCGGATCCATTCGCGGTTGACTTTGTGCCTTCGTGTCTTTGTGTGCGGGCTAGATGAGTTGTTTCAAGCGTCTAGCGTTGTATTTGGTGGCCTGTTTCGCGGTTTCTAGTTCTGTTTCAGCCGCCGATCTTCCTTCTGGACCCGTCCAGATTGAGCCCTCCATACCGTATCCGGAAAAAATGACGTTCATCGGCTTATCCGAATCAATAGCACTCGGGGCTTCGATGGGGCTCGAAGCTTCAGTGGCAACCAGAGGGGCCGTGAAGGAGTATATTCACAAAGCGGCTAGCCAACGGCGAAATTTGACTCCCGTCGCCGTCTTTGTTCGAGAAGAATTCTCTGACGCGATTAGAGACCAAGGATTTGTCCCGCAAGATGATAGCTCAATAGAGAACCGGTTTCGTCTCTCCGTGCGTAAATATGGCTTTGGCATGGCAGAATTGGTTTCACGCCAGGTACGTCCACTGATGACTCTCTACGCGGAACTGGTTAACCCGGACAACAAGGTTCTGTGGTCAAACGAGGCGGCGGTTAAGAGCGATGACAAAACCTTGGCGGCAGTTCTGCCAGAGGACCTTCGCAATAATCCAGATGAACAAGAAAAACTCCTGCGGGCCGCCGCCCATCGGGCCTCAGAAAAACTGATGGAGAATTACCAGCAGAAGGAGAGTAAAGAGAAACCGCGAATGGACGCGAATTGATCCGCCTACGCCAAGCGACTCGACTGAGCTCGTCGAAGTCCTACGGCGCGATCCGGCAGCCGCCGGACGAAGAAAAGACCAACCGCAGATGAACGCAGATTTACGCAGATAGGAAACGGTAGGGATGAGCTCCCGCTCATCCGAAGACAAAATCTCACGCAAAGCCGCGAAGGTTGAACCATGAGGGTCCAAAGAGAGCGGAGCCTAATGGAGGTGCGACTTGTCCGACGTAGCTAAAGGGAAGTCGGAAGCACTGGAAATATTATAGTCCCGCGGCCGCGGGACTGAGTCCTCGAGGCCTAGGTTACCCGGATCGACCGGAACAGATACAGAGTGCGAAATAATCGGTCCGAACAGGTTTTTTGATCGGTAACGGCGGAATCCGAATGAAGCGCCTCATTCGGTTTGGGAATCCAGTACTCCTGATTACGGTCTTCATTAATCCAGCCTTCGTGTGCAATGAGACGCCCTGGCCTAAGTCTCTTGCTAAGGTAGACCAGGAGTTGGGCGAAATATTCCCGGTTACACGAAAACAAAGACCAACCGCGAATGGATCCGCCTCCGCAAAGCCTACGGCGCGACGGGCAGCGAATAAAAACGAATAAAAACTCACGCAAAGCAGACTTCCTCCGTCGTCCGGCGGACGCCGGACTATGGCGGACAAGTCGCCCCGTCTCCCCTTTAGCTACGTCGGACAAGTCGCGCCTCTATTAGGCTGTGCTCTCCTCTGGAACTATCTGCGTAAATCTGCGGTTGGTCTTTGTCTTCGCGTCCATTCGCGGTCACCTTCGCGTCCATTCGCGGTCTAGTTTTGTCTCAGCGCAGCGTAAATAAGCGCATTCTCCTCCGTCGGATCGTGCTCTACCGGTTTCTTTTGATTCTACTCGACAGAAGATTTGGAGAGCCTAGCCTTGCCTACTAGCTCGTAATCCGTTGCCCAAGAACCACTTCTTCGATGAGACTTCCGAACTGGTTCAAAATTCTCTGGTGGGTCTTGCTTTTTGCTCTCCTGACTTTTTTCCTCTGTCAAAGGTACCCAGACTTGGTCGAAGGCCGGGCGACGCCTTCCGATGTCTTTATATTCTCGGTTTGGGCAGTTCTTGTGCTCGTTCCCCTTTTCCAGGAGCTCAACTTATTTGGCATCGAATTGAAGCAGGAGCTTCGGGAGCTAAGATCTGAACTGAAGTCGGAGTTACTGAACCTGCGCTCCGAAATTCGGACCAGAGCTGAGGCGCAAGCGCGGGTTAATTTAGTACCTCTGACTGACGCCGAGCTGCCGGCTCTCGAAAAGCGAGCTCAAATCGCTGTTAAAAAGACGCTGCAGGAACATGGCTCGCCATACGAGCCGAGTCTGACTTCGCGAATTTCAGTGGACGATTACACGCAGTCCCTCTTTGAGGCGCGCTATAGTATAGAACGCGAGCTGAGACGAATCGCGGTGACACGCCTGGATATCGGTGGGGAACGAAATCCGCGCCCGATCGTGGAGGTCATTGGGATGCTGATCGAATCTCAACTGCTTGATTTGGGGCTCGCGAGCGCAATCAGGGAAGTTTATGCCATCGGTTCTTCGGCGATTCACGGACAGAGTCCGTCGGAGGCACAGGTCCGATTCGTGGAGAACGTCCTGCCTGGCTTGTTAAAGGCACTTAACGCGATTTGACGTCCGAAAAAACAACCGCAGATGAACACGGATTTACGCAGATGGAAACCGGGAGTTAAAGAGCGTGGCCAAAAAAAAGCCGCGGAGCGGTGAAATATTTATAGTCCGGCAGCTGCCGGATGAGTCTGCGAGCCCTAGGGACCCGATACAAAAAGTGAACTAGCGCTGTAAGCGCGTAAGAACGAGGCGCAGTGACCCCATGAGCCTGCTTCGCTCATAATAACCTTATCTGCGTAAATCCGTGTCCATCTGCGGTTCGTGTTTTTCTCCGTTTTGATTCGCGTCAATTCGCGGTTGGTCTTTGTTTGGCGCCTGTCGCGCCGTAGGCTTTGCGTAGGCGGATCCATTCGCGGTCACTAAGTCGCTGCACGAACACATAACAAACCGGGACTAGAAAGATTCCGATCACCGTTGCGCAGGTCATGCCGAATACGACCGCCGTACCCATAACACCGCGGGCAGCGGCGCCTGATCCGCTCGACAACATCAAGGGAACACAACCAACAATAAACGCTAGTGACGTCATCAAAATGGGGCGTAGACGGAGCTTGGATGCTTCCAGAGCAGCGTCAATCGTCGGTTTCCCTTGTTCGCGCTGTAGCTTAGCAAACTCGACAATCAGAATGGCATTCTTTGCCGCTAGCCCTATTAACATCACTAACCCGATCTGCACATAAACGTTATTGTCATAGCCGCGGATCAGCACCCCGATGAAGGTTCCGAGTACAACTAACGGAGTACACAACAGCACTGCGAAGGGTAACATCCAACTTTCATACTGGGCCGCTAATAACAGAAAGACGAAAACGACGGCCATACCAAAAATGAGACCGGCTTCACCTTCTGATTTCTTTTCCTGATAAGTTAAACCCGACCATTCATAGCTATATTCACGCGGCAACCGCTTGGCCACCTCGTCAATCGCGCTCAACGCTTGGGCGGAACTATAGCCGGGCGCAGGTACCCCGGTAATTTCTGCGGCCCGATAAAGATTGTAGCGGGAAACATAATTCGGTCCTGATATTGCCTGGATGTTCACCAGGGTGCTGAGCGGGACCATTTTCCCTTCCCGATTGCGCACATGGAACTCACCTATCTTGCTCGGCGTATCCCTGTATTCCGGCTCGGCTTGGAGAAGCACTTTGAAAACGCGGCCGAATCGCACAAAATCGTTCACGTACATTCCACTCAGATACGCCTGCATAGTCTGGTAAACGCTGTCGATATTCACCCCGGTACCTCGGGTTTTCTCCCGATCCACCTCTACTTTGATCTGAGGCGTTACCGCATTCAGCGTAGTCGTCAGCCGGCCGATTTCCGGGCGCTTCCCTGCCTCCGCCATAAATTGCTTCACTTGAGCTGCAAGTTGATCGAACGATCCACCCGAGCGGTCCTGCAATTGCAGGCTGAACCCCGAAGAATTCCCGTAGCCGGGTAACGGTGGCGGCCCAAAAGCAAAGATGCGAGCCTCGGGTAGCTGGGAAAGTTGGGCGTTAAGTTTCCGTACCAACGCGTCTGAATGAAGCTCAGGCGTATCCCGTTTTTTCCAATCATCGAGCCCGATGAAAATTAAACCCGCGTTCGGCGCAATCTGCCCACTGAGGATATTGAGGCCAGAGAGAGCTAAGCTCGACCGCACACCCTTAGTAGCAGAAACGATCTGCTCAACCTTCTTTAGTACGGCATCCGCCCGCTGCAAGGAAGCGCCTTCAGGTAGCTGCAGCGCCACAAAAATATACCCTTTATCCTCGTCCGGAATAAAGCCTCCCGGTAACTGTTTCGATAGTAGCCAAATGCCGCCAACAATCACCACCAGTAACAGCATCGAACGCGCTGCCTTGCGCACAAAAAAGCCGACGATGTTACCGTAGCCTTTGGTCAAGCGATCGAACGACCGATTGAACCAACCGAAAAACCAACCCAGAGGTCCTCGGCCTGGCTCCGGTTTTCGTAATAGTATCGCGCTGAGTGCCGGGCTGAGGGTTAACGCGTTTATCGCCGAAAAAATGACGGAGACGGCAATGGTGATCGCAAATTGCTGGTACAAGCGGCCGGTAACGCCGCTCATAAACGCTACCGGCACAAACACAGCACAGAGGATCAACGCAATGGCGATAACCGGGCCCGATACTTCTTTCATCGCTTGCACGGTCGCATCGCGCGGACTTAGCCCATGTTCGATATGATGTTGGACGGCTTCCACCACCACAATGGCGTCGTCTACGACGATGCCGATCGCTAACACCAGGCCGAATAGAGTCAGGGTATTAACACTGAAACCGAGCAGGGGAAAAGCGATGAAGGTACCTATGAGTGATACTGGTACCGCCAGCATCGGGATGATGGTTGCACGCCAGCTTTGCAGAAAAATGAAAACTACCACCAGAACGAGGAGGATCGCCTCAACCAGTGTCACTTGAATCTTGTGCATAGAAGCTACGATGGGCGCTGTCGAATCCAGCGTGATTTCGTACTTTATGCCGGGGGGAAAGCGCGCTTGGCTTTCTTCCAGGATCCGGGTCACCTGCTCGGCGGTTTTGAGCGCATTGGCTCCGGGAGCGAGATAAATCCCTAGCGCTGCACCGGGCGATTGATTGAGCCGGGCGCGCAAATCATAGCCCTGAGCCCCGAGCTCAACCCGAGCCACGTCCTTGATCTTTACCTGCGAACCGTCCGAGTTAGATCGCACCACGATATCCGCAAACTCGTCCGCTTCCCTTAACAGCCCGACTGTACGCACGTTATATTGAGCTTCCTGCCCGGCCGGGGCCGGCTCCGACCCAACCGTGCCTGCGGGTGCTTGAGCATTTTGTTCGCGCACCGCTGCCGCAATGTCTTCCGGCGTAATACTGAGCGCAGCCATCTTATCCGGCTTTACCCAGATGCGCATGGCGTAATCCTGAGCGGTGAAGTTCTTGACATCGCCGACGCCGGGAACCCGTTTAATAGCATCGACCAGGTTGATATTTGCATAGTTGCCCAAAAAGATGGCGTCATAGGTGCCCTTAGGAGAATAGAGCCCGATCGCTAATAACAGATCCGGACTGGATCGATTAACCAACACCCCTTCCCGTTTCACCGCATCGGGAAGCTGCGCCGCCGCTTGGGATACGCGGTTTTGCGTGTTAACCTGCATGATATCAACGTCAGTACCGACGTCGAAAGTGACGCTCAGGGTCATCGTGCCGTCATTAGCGCTGTACGACTGCATGTAGAGCATCTTGTCCACACCGTTAACTTGTGACTCAATCGGGATAGCGACTGAATCCATCACCGCTTCGGCAGCGGCGCCGCGATAGCTCGAGGCGACGGTAATGAGTGTGGGGCTGATGGATGGATATTCCGCGATCGGCAACCGGGTTAAGGTAAAAACGCCAACAATCACGATGAGGATCGAGATCACCATGGCGACGATGGGGCGGCGAATGAAGAATTGAGCCATCTGCTACTCGTTGGCAGGTACCGGACTCGCGTTCGCTAGTGCGGCAGTTGGCTTTACCGAACCACCCTCGGTCAACATTTGCAGGCCTTCCACGACGATGCGGTCCCCGGGTTTAAGACCTGTATCGATGAGCCAATCACTGCCGATCCTCGGCCCGACGGTGACGCTGCGCATCGAAGCTTTATTCGTATCATCGACCACCCAGACAAAGTTTTTGCCCTGGATTTCTACTACGGCGCGCTGAGCCACCGGCAAGGCGCCCGTTCTCTCTTCGACTTTCAGACGCACGCGGGCATATTGGCCTGGCCGCAAGATATTGCCCGGATTGGGAAAGATAGCCGTAATGCGGATGGTCCCGGTATTTGGGTCCACCGATCGATCTGCAGCTAGAAGACGGCCTTTGTGCGGATGGACCTTACCATCGGCGCGGATCAACTCGAAATCTTCGTCGCGCTGCTCAAGCGGTTCAGCCAACAGAGCAGAGATCTCTTCTGACGAGGCGAGATACTCTTTCTCACTCATGCCAAATCGAAGCTCGATCGGATCTACCGTCGAGATTGTCGTGATCTCGGCTCCCCCACTCCCTGCCGGCACAAAATTACCAACGGTGAAAGTCGTACGCCCAACGATCCCTTTGATCGGGGATTTGATGGTAGCGAATTCAAGATCCAGCTGGGCCTGATCCACCGCCGCATGGTCGGCATCCACGGTGGCTTTCGCTGCCAAATTTGCTTGGATCGCGTTGCGATAATCTCGATCGCTGGCGACTTTCTTATTGAAGAGATCGGTCTGCCGTTGCTCTTCCTGATCTGCTTTTTGCTGGTCCGCTTCCGCCTGGGCGAGCTTAGCCTGAGCTTGCGCCAGCGCGGCTTCGTACGACCGTGGATCAATCCGCAGGAGCAGGTCTCCCTCGTTTACGACGGTCCCTTCGTTAAAAGCAATTTCCTGCACATAGCCTTGCACCCGGGCCCGAATATCGACATTGGCTGAACCATCTAGCCGGCCGATCCATTCATCGAAAATCGGCACACTCCGCGGTTCAACCGCGGCAACGATCACCGCCGGCGGAGGCGGGGTCGCCGTCGCTTCTTTCTTCTCATTGCAGCCGCTGAGCAACACTACCCCAGCGGCCAGCCAAGGCGCACCTTTAGACAGGTTCATAGGGGGCAACTCCGCTTTCTAGAGATTATAACGGACGCGGTCAATCGCTTTCTAGCTGCTGCAGGCGCAAACCGCGAAACTGCGTAATAAAACGACTAAGCCCGAGCGCAAGTATCCGTTTGGTCTGCGGTAGCAGTTGATACGCGATTACGACGTTTTCGAAACTGCCAGACGTCCGGTCGAGGAACGATTCCGGTGTTCACAAAGACATACGCTTAAGTGCGTATGTTTTTCTGGCTCCGGTTTGATTATAACTGCCCCACCAGTATCAAGTGCAAGCTTAAGATTGACAAAGACCCCGGCGATAAGTGGGATGTGACTGTATCCACAGATGACGGAGCCGTAGTAACCCTGCGAGAGGCTTTCGATATAGATAAGTCAGGCGACAACGCCGGCGGCCCGTAAGGAAAACCCGCCTAACCGGCTGACCTTCCAACCACCCAAAAGAGCTAGGTCTCACGCAAAGCCGCAAAGACGCAAAGGTAACCGCGAATGGACACGAATTGACGCGAAACAAAGACCAACCGCAGATGGACGCAGATTTACGCAGATAAATTCACAGAAGAGCACAGCGCGGCAAAGCCGCAACCAAATCATGGTGGAACGCCGTGGGGCTTGATAAAAGCGGTGTGTGAAAACTCAACCAATACCAGCGACCCACGGTGTTCCAGAGAGCTTTATTAGCAAATTTGGACAGAACGTCATAGGGATTCTTTCGGGATTCGATCGGATTCGATTTAGAGGGACACTGCGGCTGCTGTTTCAGCCCGCAGCGATGGAACG
>Ga0209647_1000817_pt1 | contig 28319 bp, 32 predicted proteins | sample GraSoi_2013_60cm_FD_185827 | JGI IMG/M metagenome (GOLD analysis project Ga0209647, IMG submission 185827) | Grasslands soil microbial communities from the Angelo Coastal Reserve, California, USA - Sample 9_17_2013_60cm (SPAdes) (version 2) | ecosystem: Environmental > Terrestrial > Soil >... | reverse complement strand
CCGTTGGTACAACAGCGGTCCTTGGTGGGCCGCTCCTTGAACTTTCGATTACTCATCTTTGCTTCGCAGCTGCGCTATGCGCAAGTAACGGCGCTACCGGGTCCTCGGAAACTTGTTTCCCCCGCGCCTGGATGCCGCGCCAATATTTCAGGGGGAGCATCCCCAGAGCCATGACGACCAGTTGGATGGCGATGAACGTCATCAGAGTACCGAACGCCTGATCCATAAAGCCGTAGGAGTGCAGACCTACGCCCAGCATGTTCACTCCGAACCAGGACAGACTGACCACGATGTTGCCAAAAACACTCATCACAGCAAGTCCACGTTCGCGAATGAAGCCACCCCAGCGGGCGTGAAGAATGATAGCGTTCCACAAGACGATAAGAAGCGCTCCGTTCTCCTTTGGGTCCCATCCCCAGAATCGCCCCCAAGATTGATCGGCCCAAATTCCGCCGAGGATGGTTCCGACGAAGCTGAACAAGGTCGCAAAGCAAGTGACACCGTAGATCATTCGACCGAGTGAACTCGCTGTCGTTTCGTTGAATGAGGTGGTGAAAAGGCCGCGTAAGATATAGATAATGCCCAGAAAACCGGCCAGCGCGACCGATGAGTAACCAAGAGTTACCATAACCACATGAGTCGCTAACCATACGTTGGTGTCTAACACGGCTCGAAGCATTTCAAGCGAATCACCATCCAACTGCAAATTGTGGGCGATCAATAGGGTGACAAAACCGATGGTCGAAGCGCAGACACTCCCAATCCCGTTCTTGTGGAAACGCTCGAGGAAAAGACAGAGAAGTACCGAACCCCAGCCGACAAAGAGCGCCGAACTATATAGATTAGTAACTGGAGGTCGTCCTTGCAAATACATGCGGACCAAGAGCCCGACCGTATGCAATAGGAACGCGCAAACGAGCAGAATAACGGCAGTCTTTCCCAGTGTTTTCGGCCACTTCAACCACGAGAATAGGGCGAATATCAGGACGATGACGTATAGAACCATTGCCTGAAGGAATGGTTGCGCTCGGTTGAACAAGTACTCGAGCCGAGGTCGGGACATTTGCTGTGGAATCGTTCGGTCAAGGTACTGATTGTACTCTTGGATGATCCGGTTGAATCCGGCCACATTATCGCTGCGGTAAGCGGAGATCAGATCTCCATACATGATGGCTGGATACCCGACTTTCCCCGTGGCGACCGCATTAAAGAGTGCGTCGGACACATGCCACCACCGGTCGGAGTCAGTCTTACCATTCGGATTCGGAAAAGCGTACGCGTATCTAGCCTTACTGAGGGTTTGGTAGCGTTTGGTGAACCAGACGATACGCATTAAATCCTGTTGGTTATAGGGCCGGTTTGCCTCTCGATCCCGAATGGCTTGCATACCTGGCTGCAGCACCTGATCGAAAGCCTGCAATTCTCTTGCGAAATCGGGAGAGTCCTCTGCCTGAATACTGTTCTTCAACAGCAGGTAGATCCGCAAAGCGTCCCGAAGCTTGAGGATCCCGCGCTGGAAGGCGTTCCGGGTTTGAGCTTCCGTTTGCGTCGCTAATCCGGCTTGTTTGCCAATCTCACTGAGGAATGGTTGGCAGTCGTTATAAGAATAGGAAACGGGTTTGCCGTTGGCTTCCTGCCGGCCGAAAAGGCCTAGAATATCCGGATTGGTCACTTCAAAGACCTTTGCGGTATCCGCACGCTGGGGCATCATGAATACATCAAGCAGCCATCGACTGGCAGGCTCTACTCTGCCTTCGACGGTGAAGGTTCCGTGGTGATTCATCATCGAAAGCGACATGCGGGCCAAAGTATCCATCGGCATTACCCGGCCGCCGACCAGAACCGGAAGCCGGCTAAACCCGTCGATATCCAACCCGGAAGCCTGCCGCTGGGGAATCATCTTCGAAATCACCCAGATCACCAGCACCAGACTAATGAGCCACGGAATAGACTTTTTCATGAAATCACGCGGCGTCTAACAAAACTGGTTAGATGCATCCCAAATTGAATGACCATACCCAGAGCGATCAGCGCACAAGAGATATACGGTATCAGCCAACTGGGATTCTGCACCACTTGGAGGACGGTCGTTGTATCGTTGTTATCAAAGCCAGATTGGTAGAAGGTCAGGCCTTGATAGCGCAACGGGTGATTCATGTAGATCAGCGTCTCCCGATCTTCATGGCGGCAAGGATCCAGCAGTCGAATTCGGCTCGAGAAGTTCTTGGGAAGATCAGTCCCCGCGTAACGATCGTGACTAAACTGAACGAGCTGAATCGCAAAAGGCTTATAGAAGCGTTTGGGTCGCAGAACGATTTGGAGGAAGACCAGAATCATCGCACATCCTAAGCAGAAGACGGTCAGCTTGAGCGAGGTGAGCGGTTTCACCCACTGAATAATGTTATTGGTCATTTTTGATCCGGGTGTATTTAGAGCCGCGGGTCGTTTGCTAACTAAATAACCGCTACTGAGTGATTTCGTTGTTCGTTAGATCCTAAAAACATATTTCAGGAAGGCGTAGGCACCGGCTCATCAGGATTAACTTGATCGATTCAGAGCTTGGGGAGGTGCTACCGGGCAGGCGAGCTATCTCGATTCGAACGGTTCTGAAGAGATGCAAAGCGAACGCTATGCCTACTCCTGCCAAACCAGTGCTTGTCGGCAATGCGCAGGACAAAGAGCAGCCTCTGCGCCTCCGTTCCGCGTATTCGGAACGGAGGAGGAAGCTCGACGTTGCCATGATTAAGGGTTACCGGAGGCTTTGCGCTGTAACCTGGGAGGAAGTTGATTTTGGGAAACTGGTTTCCGAACGTCGTTGAACTGAATCGCGGGAATAAAAAACCCGTCCGATAAGGTTTGTAGGAAAAGGACGATTTGGTTCTCTTCGGCGTCGGTCAACCCAAGGTGACCAATCGTCTGGTCGACATTTACATTAACTTCTGGAAAAGGCCAGTAGGTGATCCCCTCTCCTGGCATGCCCGCTGGTAAATGCGTACCCCCGTTCAGAGTGTCTCGCGTATTATAGAAGTGGACAACGGCCTTCAGACTTTTCAGGTAGCCGTTATGCATGTACGCCTTTACAAAGCCGGGATACGGCCGCAAGTCTACGTTACGACAGGCTGGGACCTGAACTTTGCCGTTGAATTGAGGCGCGAGGGGCACCCATGCCGGGTTTGGGTTCTGCCCGGTACCTATACCGGGACCCGACGGCTCACCAAGCTGCACCGCGAGGCTGAGGTTGGCGAGGAAAGCGCCAACTCCTAAATCAAGGTACATAATCCCCGCTGGGTTTGCAGTATACCCAAACTGGTCCGGATGATTCTCGAACAAAAACGGCAGAGCATAATTCTGCGGCGTACCAATGTTAGACGAGGTGAAGTCGGAATTCCTGACCTTCGATCGAAAATCGAGCCAAACTCGCAAGCGTCGAAGGTCCGAGAATGTGACCGAGCAGGTAACGAGAGTCTTAAAACAGAAGCTAGCAAAGATTCAAGTCATCGTTGCCTCCTTCAAACAATTTGCAAGGATGAATTGGCCATTGCCTCAAAACCAACAGAAGGTAACAGAGGAAACAGAGAGCCGCTCCGGTGATATTAAAAAGAAACGCTATGACTAAACCGTCGAAGAAAGATATATCCCTTGGTTTTATCGGCTTGGGCAATATGGGTTTGCCCATGGCAGCTAACCTCCTGAAGGCGGGGTATCGGTTGCGAGTATACAATCGGACCGCGCAGAAGGCTGACCCATTAATAGCCAGTGGTGCGAAGTCGGTCAGCTCCCCCAATGACGTGATCGAGCCTGGAGGTATCGTTTTTACCATGTTGGCAGACGACGCCGCGCTCGATTCGATCGCGGGCCACAATTCGGATTTCGTGGATCGTTTTGCCGGAGGCGGAATTCACGTCTCGATGAGCACGATTGCCCCCCAAACAGCACGAGACCTGGCTGAACATCACGCCAAAGGAGGCGTCGCTTACCTGGCCGCACCCGTAATCGGCCGCCCGGACCGCGCCGCCTCCGGAACTTTGTTCATTTTACTGGCGGGCGAAAGCAACGCCAAGCAGACGGTTGAGCCGTTGTTGAAAAATCTTGGCCAGCGGATCTTCGACTTTGGTGAAAAGCCGTGGCAAGCCAATGTCGCCAAGCTGGTGGTAAATTTCAACATCGCTGCCGCGATTGAATGTATGGCCGAAGCATTTACCCTTGCGGAGAAGGAGGAAATACCGCGGCTAAAAATCGCCGAACTACTTTCGGAAACGCTCTTTTCGGGCGTTGTTTACAAGGGATACGGCGACTTTGTGGCTCGGCATCAATATGAACCAGCCGGTTTTCGACTGCGGCTAGGCTGGAAAGACTTGCGCCTGGTTTTGCAAGTCGCGCAAGAGAGTGAGATCCCAATGCCGGTCGGTTCGTTGCTCGGCAATAGGTTCCTTTCGGCCCTGGCCAAAAACCGTGGCGACCTGGATTGGTCGGCGTTGGCCTTGGGCGCTTCGGACGACGCGGGACTGACTCCTTACCCCGCAAAAATCACGGGTTCTTAATGCGCCACGACGCCTGCCTTTGCTCTTGTCTTTTGGCAGAACCAGACCAGTACCGCACCGATAAGCAAAGAGATACCCACAATCAGGAAAGCGTCGTCAAAAGCCATGATGTAGGCCTCGCGCCTGACAATAAGCTTGATCTGGCCGTAGGCTTGGTGAGTCGCAGTGACGACGTCATACCCTTTATTCGCAAACGTAGCGGAAAGCGTCTGGACCCGCTCTTGAACCACGGGACGGTAGGCATTGATATAAGCTCCGATCTCGAAATCGTGGAATTGCTCGCGTCGAGTAACGATTGTGTCAAGCATAGCTGTGCCGACGCTTCCGCCTAGGTTCCGCGCGATGTTGAAAACGGCAGAGCCGTCCCCAGCGTCTTTCGGTTGCAATAAGCCGGTAGCCAGCGCGGAAAGTGGCACAATGGTAAATGGTTGACCTAATGCCCGAACAACATTTGAAATCATGAATTGCTCGCCTGCGTAATCGTGCGACATCGAGGTGTTCATCCAACAACTTGCGGCAAAGATGAGGGTGCCGAAGCAAACCAGCGCTCGCAGATCCAATTGTTTCATCAAACGAGGTACAAACGGAAAGATCAGGAGCTGGGGAAGACCGACCCAGATCATCGCTTGGCCGGTTTGGAAGGCGTCGTAGCCCTGGACGATGGTCAAGTACTGCGGCAGGAGATAAACCGTGCCATACAACGCTGAGCCCAAGAAGAAATTCGTGGCGGAGGCGATTCCCAGGTTGCGTTGGGCGAGCAGGCGGAGATTGACAAAAGGCTTCTTACGCAACAGTTCAATGATGATAAAGGCCGGGATGAAGATCGCTGCCAGAAGGGCACAGCGTTGGATGAATACGCTGCCGAGCCAATCATCGCGTTGACCCTCCTCCAGCATCGCGATCAGCGACCCCAGGCCGATCGCCATGCAGCCGATTCCCAGCCAGTCGCCTTCGCGCAATTGGTAAAGCTGCATGGGTGCGGATCTAATCGCAAAGACGACGGAGCCAATCATCAGCGCGCCCGGAATCAGATTGATGTAGAACACCCATTGCCATCCGTAATTGTCAGTTAACCATCCACCGACTGACGGGCCCAAAGCCGGCCCAAGGGTCGCCGTCATTCCGAAAAGAGCCAGACCAAGCGGCTGCTTGCTTTTGGGCAGGGTAGAAAGCGCAACAGTCAGCGACATTGGAATCATGACGCCGCCGGTAAAGCCCTGGCAGGCGCGAAAAGCAATCATTTCGCCGAGACTGCGAGCTGTACCACAAAGACATGAGAAAATCAGAAACAGCGCGACGTTAACAATCAGGTACCAACGCACGCTGAAAACCCGGGATAACCAAGCCGTGAGCGGAATGGTGATGATTTCACCGATCAAGTAGCTGGTTGAGACCCAGGAACCCTCATCTTGAGTGGCTGCGATGCCACCCGTAATATCTCGCAGGGAAGAGTTGGTAATCTGGATGTCAAGCACCGCCATGAAAGCGCCGAGCATGGTGCCCAGCACTCCCACCCAGGTCCGAAAATCGACCGGTTTTTCTTCGATGTCAGGCATATCGTGTAACTCCTTTGCGCAAGTTTTTTTGCCGTTCATTCGTCTCTACGAGATCATCCTCACAGCTTTACCCGAATCTTGGGATCAACGGAGAGACCTGGCACAATCAGCAGCTCGTACCCTCGAATGCTGGCTCGATCGAAAAGGATTTTGACGGGAACCCGCTGGACGATTTTCGTGAAATTCCCCGTTGCATTATCCGGAGGAAGCAGCGCAAACACAGCGCCGGTCCCAGACTGAAAGCTGTCGACCTTACCGATGAATTTATGATTGGGAAGAGCATCCACGCTGATCTCGACCGGTTGGCCGGGCCGAATTCGACCCAATTGGGTTTCTTTGAAGTTGGCCACGACCCAATCGTCGGCTTCGGATATGGCAAGCCCGGTTTGTCCCGATTGTACACGTTGGCCAGTCTCGAAGGTCTTTTGTGCTACCCGCCCGTCGGTGGGTGCGTAAACGGTCGTGTAGGAGAGCTGTAGCTCGGCATTCTGCACTTGTGCAGAGGCGACTTCCACTTGGGCCGCCGCGGCTTTTTCCTGAGCCTTTGCGGTTTCAATATTAGCTTCCGCGACGTTCACGGCCGCTACCGTAGCGTTGTAAGTGGCTTCGTTGCCCTCAGCCTGGTATTGAGCGTTGTCCAGATCCTGTTTCGAGATGACTCCCTTGCCTTGATAAAACAGTTGATAGTTTCGTTGGAAATTCCGTCGGGAATTGATGTCTTGCGCCTTAGCAGCGTCCGCCTGTGCTCGGGCTTGTTTCAGCTGAGCATCGGTTTGGATCAGTTGTGCCTGGCTTTGCCCGAGTTGAGCTCTCGCCTGTTCCAGGCTCGCTTTGGATTGCGCAAGCGCCACCTGGAAGTCTTTAGGATCTAGCTTGGCTATCGGCTGTCCCTGTTTGACCAACTGGTTGTCGTCGACCAGGACCTCGGAGATGGTTCCCGCGACCCGAAAACTCACCGGGTGCTCGTGACCCGTGACATAGGCGTCATCGGTCTCTTCAAATTGGCTGGAATAAAGCCAGTACCATACCCCGGCAATTACGCCTAGGATCACGACTGAGAGCGCCAGCCAGCGAACCAGCGATTTTTTGCCTTTTGCCGGCGGCTTGGTGATCGGCTCTTTGGTGGTAGTTGGTTCTTCGGCTTTAGCCCGGTTTGGGTATACCAGGGTTGTTCCATTGGTTGAAGCACTCATATAACTCTTCCCGCTTTCTGGTCGCTTCATTTGGTTCATCGCAATTTGAAGCTCGATCGAAGCAAACCTCATGGTGAGCCACGGGAGGATTACTTAGTTCTTGTCGCCGCGATAAGCAGGGGTTATCACCAACAAGGCACTAGCTATGGAGTTGCGTCACATCCGCTACTTTGTGGCCGCGGCCGAGGAACTGAGCCTCCGCCGGGCGGCCCACCGGCTCCATGTGTCTCAGCCTGCGTTGAGCCTGCAGATTAGTGACCTGGAAGATGAACTCGGTCTCAAGCTTTTCGAAAGGAATTCACGGGGGGTCGAGCTCACTGAAGCCGGACGCGCTTTTCTCCTGGGAGGGCGGCGAGTGCTGGCGGCCGCCACACAGGCAATTGCACAAGCGCAAGAGGCTGCGAACGGAGAAAGAGGTAGGCTGATAGTCGGCAGCATTAGTCCCCTGACAAGTTCATTTTTGCCGGGTGCTCTAGCGCGATTCCGTGAGCAGCGCCCGTTGGTTGAGGCCACCGTTCTACACATGAACAACCGTGCTCAGGTCGAAGCGGTGTTGAATGGCGCGATTATGCTGGGTATTGGCTTCTTCGACTCGGCGGTAGACGAAGATGAGCATGAACAGTTATCTACTCGACTGCTGCTTCGTTTGCCGGTCGGAATTTTTTGCTCGAAACATCGCCGGTTTCCAAAACGAGCGGCGCCAAAGCTCCGAGACTTTCGTCACGACAAATTCATATCGTTCGATCCAGAGTATGGATATGGGCACGAGCAATGGGTCCGCGGGTTTTGCCAGCGGGTTGGCAAGTTTGAGCCTGAGATCGGAGCGTTAGCCAACTCGCCCGACAGTCTGGTCAGCATGGTAGCAGCTGGGCGCGGAGTTTTTGTAGGTCCACAAATCGGTGGTGACCGAACTGCAGCGATCGACTTTTATCCGTTAACTGAAGCAGAGATTCAGTTCGAACTGTTCGCGATTTGGAAAAAACAACCTGAAGTACCGCCGACAATCTCCAAGTTCATCGAGGTCCTGCAAGAGTCGATCAAGCTTTCGAAGGTGGCTTGAAACTAGTGCATTGTCTCACAGGTAGCTGGCCTATGGTTGCGTTCAAAATGGGTCGCCGGTAACGTGGTCCGAGCCGGACTGGCGGAAGGAGCGCACATATCTGAATCGATCCGTAAGCGATCCGGCGCGATAGCCCATGGACAGCCGCCGGCCCATTCGCGTTAGAAGGATGAGATCGGCACAGTCACAATTATAGTTGTGCCTCGGCCGGCGGCCGTCTGGATCTCGAATCTTCCGTCGATCTCTGAGGCTCTCTCCCGCATATTACGCAATCCAAAGCCTTCACTCGTTTCTAACCGAGCGGCGGCGATCCCGGATCCATTGTCTTTTACGCAAAGAACGAGGTTTGGTGCGTCCCATCGCAGAGTCACCGCAACCAGAGTGGGAATAGCATGGCGGACGGCGTTGTGGATTGCTTCCTGGGCGATGCGGAACACCTCGTGTTGCACCTTGGGCGGCAAGTTATTCTCCGGTACTTGGTCGGATCGGAACGTACAACGCAACCGGCCGGGCACGCTTGCGCGCGCGACCAAACGTCGCAGGGCCACGGCCAGCCCTGATTCGTCAACGATACTTAAACGTAAATTGTGGGCGCAACGACGTGCTTCCGCCAAGCCAAAGTTAGCCAACTCCACCGCCCGCTGAATGCTGCGGAGGGGATCACCTTCTTTTGCCGATAGTTCATCCTTGGCGACTCCAAGTTGCATGCAGATTCCAGTAAAACTTTGTGCTAGCCCATCGTGAATCTCGCCCGCCAGCCGATTTCGCTCTTCCAGAACTGCAGAGTGCCTGGCGGCTTTTGCTAGTCGTGTGACCTGCATGGCAAGAGCCGCCTGGCTTTCGAGAGTCCGAGCTACTTCGATCTCCTCTGGACGAAATTCGCGGTCCTCGCTGAAACGAAATGTTAAGCTGCCGATTAACTGCGTCGCTAAGTTTAAAGGAATGATTAGCAATGTCTTTATGCCGAGCCCAAGCAAAAGGGACCGATGAGCATCAGGAATCGGTGGAATATTTTCGATAAGGTGCAACACCGCCGCTGGTTGTTTCAGCTGGTTACGCTGTCGCTCATCCAGCGGAATAGATCGCAACCCGGCCGGATATTTTGCTTCCGCCGGAGTCATTACGCGACCCTCTTGAAAAACAAGGTCTACGGTCAAACAATCCTCTTCGAAGTTGCGCAAGCGCAGAACGGATGACGCCGCACCCAGCTGCCGGGTGATCGCCGCCATCACTTGCCCAATGAGCTCATCCAATTCGGGCACCGAAGCGAGCGCATCGAGACATCCGCGCAGCGCTTCGTTTGCTTTCGTCAGTTCCATCGCGCGTTGCTGCGCGAAAATCTCTCGTTCGCGAGCGAGGGCCGCTTGCAACTCCTCCGGCGTTATCTTCGAAACAGACTTCCGTCTCGGCCGGTGCAAGACCAGTATGATCCCAATCTCGCGATTATTATCGACGACAACCTCAGTACTGGCATTCGGTAGCAACTGCCTTAACCGGACTGGCCAAGCCGCGGATGCGATTTTGCTGAGGCAAGAAATGCGGCCATCACAAATCAAACCGTGGTTATGTCTTTCTACCAGCCGCTGTGCACCGTTGGTGGCGTACACAATCACACCGCGCCGGTCGATCGCCACAATATCTTCGGTTAGCCAATGTGACCGTTTGCTGACGAAATAACGCAGCAGCCGCTCGTGGTCATCCTTGATCGACTGAGCCAGCATACTCTCTATCTGCCGTCCAACCGCGCCGGCAAAGGCTAGGCTCTGCGGGTTGAAGGTTTTGGCCGGGCCGGAGATATCGAGAATCCCTAGCAAGTCGCCCTCAGTGGGATGCCAGATTGGAGTGGCCGCACAGGTCCATCGCTGGACGTCGCTGCAGAAGTGCTCGACGCCATGGATCTGGACCGGTTGCAACATCGCGATAGCGGTTCCGATCGCGTTCGTACCGATGTCTCCCTCGGCCCAGTGTCCACCCTGCTCGAGATGCATGATCCGACCGAAATCTACCGTTCGTGGATCCCCCGCCGTCTCTAGAATCACTCCGGACGGATCGGTGAGGATGATCATAGAACTGGCTTCACCGAGCAGAAGTCGCGCCTGCTCCAGGGCCGGTCGAGCTGCCGCGACCAGTTCCGCATGCTCGGAGTGACGCTGAGCCACTTCCGCCTCGTGTGCGAGTGGCGCCTCGCTGCGTTCGACTGGGATCTGGTACCCCTGAGATCGCTTCCACGAGGCGGCAACAATCCCCCGGACCGCATTTGGTGCGGTGCCGCTCTCTATGAACCTTTCCCAAGCCCGCTGAATTTCCTGATTGGCCACAAGAGATCCTCCTAAAGGTCGATCGGAGGGCCACCGCTGAGTCTGCCTCGGTGGGTTCGATCCATCATGGTATGGGAAGTTCGTTTAGAGCAATTTGTCGCACGCACTCGCGAACGACCAAGGGCCGCGCGGCTAGCCTCGCGGATCTAATTATGGTTGATATTCACCTCGGCCGCAAACTGCTTATGCGGGTCGGTCGTCTGAACTGAATGCGCTATCGAGATCTGCCTCAGCTGCCCGAAGCGAGTCAGTTAAGGGAAGATTTAGTATCAAATATTCCTGAGTGAGCAAATACAGTTTCTCGAGATACAAGAAATGCTCGACAACGGCACTTTTTCTCGTGAACTGGTTGGGCTCGCCAATTGGCTTTGAATCGCCAATATTTGCTACGGCATTGGCGCTAAGCAACCGGGCGGAAATCGGTTTGTCCATAGGGACAGGTCCTGCGAAAAACTACCGCTCACCTTGCCTGAGGATCTTAGGCTTCACGCTGGGACCTGATAGCTGGCCGCCATTCTTAGCATAGTAGTCTGCGACCATGGCCGTGATTTCCCGGGCCGTTCGCGCGGTATCATCGGTGACGCCTCTTGCTCCTGCATTTCGTAACGCATTTGGCAAAGCCCCAAACATTCCACCAAGAACTGCACCGGGTTCAGCGTTACTGCCGCCCGATGTCTCGAATTGAAGAACAGGCTCTTTGGACCGGTGGGAAAGATCATACACCCGGACGATCGTTTCCATTTTTGTTCCGCCGGCGCCTGCCCCGATCAGACCACGCAAAGCCCGACTACCTTCATTTACTCGTACAAATTCTCCTGTGATTAGCCAAGCATCCGCCCGAGTATTCCTCGAACCGTTCTGCCGAGTGGCTGGTACGACCGACTTGCTGAGGTCCGCAACCAAGTAGTTGGCTAATACATTGGCCGTCTTCTGTTGAAGCGTTACCAGTTCGTCACCGGACCGGCTAACATGAAATGTGCCCCTGTTGGTATCAAAGTCGGCAACAAAAATCTGTTTTGGCAGTTTTGGATTGGCGGCTTGCGCCGGATTACGGACTCCCACCGACGCGCATCCAACCAGGCCCCAAAGAAGACCTATGGCAAGAAAGACTTTTCTGCGGCTTTGATTTTCCATACGGCGCTAACAAATGATGTCGGCCCCCTGCAACCTAATGATTTCGGATGAACGCGGAAAGCAGCCCACGAGTGGCCAGAACCGGAGGTTGAACGCGTCGGTAGCCCTTGGTCAATGACGATGCCCTCAACTCGACACGCCGATCGTCGGTTTGTTCGAGGAGTTGCGACCGCCGCCGAGCATTAGAATTAATAACTGGCAGTTATTAATTTCGTCAGACACTTCTATTGGAAATGATCAAGGATACAGCGAACTATGAACAATGGAGGCAACGAACATGGTCGAAATCGCTATGACCTCGCTTTGGACTAAATAGCGTTATTTGGTCCGGTTCTCCGTTAGATCATGAGACGATATACATTGGCCAGACGCCTGGTCGGAATCTGGAGAGACTTTGACGAAAAGCTATCTTGGAAGTATCGAGAGATAGCTCCTGATCTATTGCTCGGATCCTTGAAACTTCATGAAGCGGATGTGGACCGGTCCGAGCTCAACCGCGCAGAGTGGTTCTGGCGACGACGACCCAGATTGATTTTGGGTGAAGGCTTTTTCGGGTGGGGGGTATTCTTCCTCCCTGCCATAGTTTTGTTTTCGGTTCCGCTTTCATTCGTTCGGCTTGGAGCTCTGGCCCCATTGGTTGGACTTGGGCTCTCATTGGAATGGATCTTCGCAATGTGCGTCACGATCATGACAGATAACGCGCGACTCGTACGCTGGCGGCGCGAATACGAGTCGAGTGCTGACCGCCTTATTCGCAAGCGGCACAGTGCATCCTGACCACAGCACGAACCTCCGTGCATGCGAGACCTATGCAGGGAATCAGCAACGAACTTCGCACCAACCAATACCAAGTTGACATTGGATCGATGCAGGCTTGACGTAATCCATGGAATTCGCCTGGCTGGAAGATTTTCTAGCATTGGTGGATTTTGGAAATTTCTCGCGCGCCACCGAATTGCGTCACGTGACGCAGCCGGCCTTTAGCCGCCGAATCCGTGCGCTCGAAGACTGGGTCGGAGTAGACCTATTCGAACGCGACAGCCATCCGGTACTGCTGACGGAAGCGGGACGCCGTTTCCGGCCGGTGGCCGAGGAACTTCTACGCCATCTCTTCCAGGGCCGGGAGGAAGCTCGTCAAGCAGACCACGCAGCTGCCGCGAAACTGAGGTTCGCCGTAACCCACGCGCTCTTGCTCAAATTTTTCCCGGCTTGGCTGCACACCTGGGAAGCGAAGGCGCAGCTCGGCGCTATTCATCTACTCGCCGACAACTTGCAGGCCTGCGAAGCGTTCATGCTCCGCGGCGAGGCCGAGTTTCTACTCTACCATCATCATCCAGCCGCACCAAGCCGGCTGGGACTCGACCAATTCCACTCTGTCCAGGTCGGTGATGACCGGTTGGTGCCAGTGGTCGCTCCGAATCAGGTTGGCCAACCCCGCTATGCTCTGCCTGGAGCGCCTGGCTCCGCGCTCCCCCACCTGGTTTACGGTTCGGAATCCGGGCTCGGACGAATCCTGAGAAAAATTTGCGGAGACCAAGGCCGCGATGCTTGGCTTGAGCCTGTATTTACCTCTCATCTTAGCGCAGCCTTGAAAGCAATGGCGCAAGACGGTCGTGGTGTCGCGTGGCTGCCACTGAGCTTGGTCGGCGATGATCTGGCACGCGGCTCGCTCGTGCGCGCAGGCGACGAAAGTTGGGATACCGTGGTGGAGATTCGTCTGCTCCGCCCGCATTCGCGCCAACGGCCGGTTGCAGAGAAGTTCTGGTCTTTGGTCTCTAGCTAGTTCCGCTGAATGTGTTCTTCGGTAGCGGCGACTGTCCCGCGAAGCCGACCTGCGTGACCAGGCCAAAGCGATGGAACGAAGCGATCCGTTTGGCTGACCTACGGGCGCAGTCGCCATCGCTCACCACCACCCTGTGGCGTACCATTCGGGCGAACGACGCCAACTGGAATAAGCGTTATGATAAGGGTATCCCGCGTTCTTCGGTAGCGGCGACTGTCCCGCGAAGCCGACCTGCGTGACCAGGCCAAAGCGATGGAACGAAGCGATCCGTTTGGCTGACCTACGGGCGCAGTCGCCTTCGCTCACGATCACCCTGTAGCGTACCATTCGGGCGAACGACGCGAAGGCGACTGCATTTCAGGGCCGGTGTGAACGCGTCGCTTCGTTCGAACATTTAACTTTAACCACGCCAGATGCTTCGCGGGACAGTCGCCGCTACCGAAAAATGAAGCATACCGCTACCGAAGAACGATGCTTGCCTTATCGTTTGGCTGACCTACGGGCGCAGTCGCCTTCGCTCACGATCAACCCTGTAGCGTACCATTCGGGCGAACGCCGCGAAGGCGACTGCATTTCAGGCCGGTGTGAACGCGTCGCTTCGTTCGAACATCTAACTTTAATCACACCAGATGCTTCGCGGGACAATCACCGCTGCCGAAAAGGGACACTCGCCGCCGAAGAACGAAGCCTTATTTTGATGCTTATGGGGGTCCACGGAATCGCTGAGCACCGAACCTTTGGTCCAGTCCTGATGAGAGTCACTATGTCAAAACGGCATATAGCTTATGTCAAAACGGCATATAGCCCATGTCAATTCGGCATTGGCCGAATGTCACGGTTCAATTTTATTTCTGATCGGGCGAACAAGGAAGGTCGCCTATCAGTAGTAACACCATTAGTTCCATCTTTATTTAAATCGCTTGCATCGAGAGCCGAAGTGACAAGTTTTTAGACTGCGAAGCTCTCGATGTGCTCGGTGGCCAGTAAGCAGCCGGCCTCAGACACTTTTCAATGTAAGGAAGACACGATATGGATATCTCTCGCCGAAGATTCATTAAGACCACATCCGGTACGCTGGCCATCGGAGTCGCTGCAGGTAGCGCGGCTCTACAAGTCGGTGCTGCCGCCCAGCAAACATCCAACTTAAACTCCGACCAACCGGAAGAGCAGCGTCGAGGCGACATGGTATTTCGGCGCCTGGGTAGAACTGGGGAATGGGTTTCGCTGGTTGGATTGGGAGGCTTTCACATGGGGAAACAAGCCGATGAAAACGATAGTATTCATTTGGTCCGGAGCGCGATCGACCGGGGAATCACATTCTTGGACAATTGCTGGGACTACAATAACGGACAGAGTGAAATCCGAATGGGAAAGGCTTTGCGGGATGGTTATCGGGAAAAAGCCTTTCTGATGACAAAAATCGATGGTCGCAGCAAAGAGGAGGCTAGCCGACAGATAGACGAATGCCTGAAAAGGTTACAAACCGATCATATCGATCTGCTGCAGCACCACGAAATCATTCGTTTAGACGACCCAGACCGGATCTTCGCCGAAGGAGGCGCTCACGAAGCGGTCTTGGAGGCCAAAAAGGCCGGCAAAATACGCCATATTGGATTTACCGGGCACAAAGATCCTTTCATGCATCTCAGGATGTTACAGACGGCTTCCGATAATGGCTTTCGTTTTGAAACGGTCCAGCTCCCTCTCAATGTCATGGACGGCCACGAGTTCCGCAGTTTTCAGCATCAGGTCGTGCCTGTTCTCCTAAAAGAGAACATCGGCATATTGGGAATGAAGACATTTGGAGACAACTTCATTCTCCGCAGCAATACCGTAACGCCCATTGAAGCTCTGCATTATGTCATGAGTTTGCCGACATCAGTAGTCATCACCGGTATCGACAAGCCGGAAATCCTGGATCAGGCGCTTGAGGCTGTCCGAACCTATAAGAAGCTGGACGAATCTCAAATGACTGCGATGCTCGACCGCACCCAGACAGCGGCAACCAAAGGAGCTTTCGAGCTATACAAAACTAGCACTCACTTTGATGGTACCATTCGGAACCCGGTGTGGCTAGGTTAGCTGGCGAGCCCGATAGACGAAGCCAGGATCGAGTCGCACCTGATTCACAACGAAAATGATAGATCTTTCATTAGATGTCGCGGCTATACGACAGAAACAAAATAGACTGCAATTGATACTTGGGATATACCCGCGCTGGCTCATCGCTTATTCCGGCGGTGTCGATAGCACCTACTTGTTAGCAGAGGCAACATCTTTATTAGGCAGAGCAACGCTGGGCGTGATCGCCGATAGCCCGAGTCTTCCCCGGAAGACCTTATCATCCGCGATTGCAGTCGCTCAGAATTTGGGTGCTCAACTTCGGGTGATTCGAACCGGAGAACTTGCGAAACCAGAATACGCAGCCAATCCACTTAACCGTTGTTACTTCTGCAAACACGAGCTCTTCGACCAAATGCAGCGGTTGGCTCTCGACGAAAGATTTCCTGTGCTAGCTTATGGCGAAAATGCCGATGACGCCCTGGAATTACGACCGGGCGCAGAGGCGGCTACAGAATTCAAGGTCAGATCTCCACTCCGTGAAGCTGGTTTGACGAAAGCGGAAATCCGCTGGTTATCACGGGAACGGAACTTGCCAACTGCAGATCAACCGGCTCAACCGTGTCTCAGTTCGCGAATCCCTCACGGTACACCGGTAACTCGCGAGGCCTTGCTGATGGTCGAAAATGCCGAAGACCGGCTGCGGGCCGAGGGATTCCGGGTGTTTCGGGTCAGATATAACATCGCAAAGGACGGCGCCATCACGGCAAAACTTCAAGTAGATCCCTCTGAACTAGCTCGGCTATATCCGTTAACGACTCAGTTGGAACGTGATCTTCGCCTCATGGGCTTTTCTCGAATGATGATTGACCCGATCGGCTACCAACCCCCTAAAAGGGCGGGGAAAGTGATCGGTGATCAGGAATCGGTAATCGGTAATCGGTGATCGGTAATCGGTGATCGGTGATCGGTAATACGGGAAAGAGGGCAACAGTTTTTTAAGCTGATCTGGTAGAAAGTCCCGATAGCGAGTAATCGCAAGTCTTCTGTCAATCCTCGGCCCGCTGCCACTAGTGATTACTGATTAGTTCTGATTTCTATCCATCCACTTATGGCGCGATCTGATTCTGTTAACTCAACCACGGTGGTCGAGGAAAAGGTTTACACCAAAGTGGCTTGGCGTTTGGTACCGGTGCTCTTTATTTGTTATATCGCCGCCTATCTTGACCGCGTGAATATTGGGTTCGCAGAACTTCAGATGAAGACCGGTCTCAAATTCAGCGACACGGTTTACGGGTTAGGAGCTGGCATCTTTTTCATCGGATACTTCTTCTTCGAGGTGCCGAGCAATATTCTTCTCGAGAAAGTTGGGGCGAGGATATGGATTGCCAGAATCATGGTTAGCTGGGGCATCGTCTCTGGTTTGATGATTTTCGTACGGTCAGCACAAATCTTCTACCTCCTCCGATTTATGCTGGGCGTGGCAGAGGCGGGCTTTTTTCCCGGGATTATTCTCTATCTGACTTTTTGGTTCCCCTCGAAACGCCGTGGTCAAATGATTGCGCTATTCATGTTGGCAATTGCCGTTACCGGAGAGTCGGCGGCCCGATATCTGGCTTGACTATGGCGGCGTTTCGCGATTCCCAGGGATTAAAGGCCTGGCAGATGCTTTTTCTCCTTGAAGCTATCCCTTCGATTGTAATTGGGTTCCTGGTTCCTCTGCTGCTACCAGACGGCGTACAATCCGCCAGTTGGTTGAGTGAAAAGGAGAAAGTTCTCCTAGATCAAAACATCCGAGCCGAAAATCGGGCCAAACATCACCTGACACTCCACCAAGTCTTAACGGAGCCGCGAATCCTACTGTTCTGAATAGTTTATTTCTGCTCTTCGGCGGGGCTCTATGGGATCGCGTTTTGGTTGCCGCAAATCATTAAGAACACCGGAATTATAGATCCATTGACTATCGGACTCCTTTCCACGATTCCTTACGCTCTCGCCGGCTTGAGCATGGTTGCGTTCGGAAAAAGCTCCGATGTCAGGCGGGAACGCCGTTGGCACTTCGCGATCGCAGCGTTTCTCGGTGCGATTGGTTTGACTATCAGTGCGATCAATGTTCATAACACGGTTCTGTCGATGCTCGGCCTTTCGGTCAGTACGGCCGGGATTCTAACCACGCTCGTATTGTTTTGGCCGATACCGACGGCCATTTTTGCGGGAACGTCGGCCGCCGTCAGTATCGCACTGGTCAATTCGATCGGGAGTTTGGCGGGGTTTGCTGGGCCTTATCTAATCGGCAAAGTCAATGATCAGGTTAACCGCCCGGACTTCAGTCTTTACTTAATCGCCTTAACGGTTACGATTGGCGGAATCCTTGTCCTGATCTTTGTTCCGCGCCGGCTGCCGGCGGATGTTGGTTAACGTATAGTTTGGGCGCGCGCCTGAAAAAACTTTGCTTATCAGAACGGTTTTCAAACATCCGACACAAATATGGATGAAAGCGCCATAGTCGACCTGGAGTTTGTGCAGACCGAATTTGGTCGACTCGACCGGCGCGCATTCCTCGGCAGGAAAAGGCTATGAATAGACTATTTTCGGGCCGGTTTCGAAATCGCGTGGTTGGCTTTTATGGGGTTCTAGGCTCTCTCAACATTGCGGTCTGGGTATGGGCGTTCATCGCTTTCCGTGATAACGCAGTGCTCCTGGGGACTGCATTCGTGGCCTATACTCTCGGTCTACGGCATGCTGTCGACGCCGACCATATCGCGGCGATCGATAACGTGACTCGCAAGCTCATTCAGGAGGGCCGAAGGCCCGTCACCGTCGGCTTCTTCTTTGCCCTGGGACACTCGACTATCGTCTTGATAGGTTCGTTGGTAGTCTACTTCACAGCAGCTACTCTCCAGAACCGATTAGCCTTTTTCAAGCCGATCGGTACAATTTTGGGGACTTCCGTGTCTGCTTTCTTCCTGATAACAATTGCGCTGATCAATCTCTTCATTCTTCGAAGTGCTTGGCGCACCTTTCGACAGATTCGTAACAACGGTAGTTACATCGAACAAGAAAGCGAGCTTCTGCTGGCTCCGGGAGGCCCCATGACTCGCATTTTCCGTCCCCTCTTTCATTCGCTCTCCCGCAGCTGGCATATGTACCCAATTGGGTTCCTGTTCGGTCTAGGGTTTGACACGGCGACGGAGGTGGCTGTTCTCGGTATTTCGGCGGCCGCGGCAACCAAGGGTATTCCGGCAACTTCGATGATGGTGTTTCCTGCGCTGTTCACGGCCGGAATGACGTTGGCCGACACCACCGATGGTCTTCTAATGGTCGGTGCTTATGGATGGGCTTTGGTAAAGCCTGTTCGTAAACTGTACTACAACATCACCATAACATTCGTTTCAGTGGTGGTAGCACTGATAGTCGGGGCTATCGAAGCATTGGGCTTGCTCAAAGATGAGCTGAACCTCAGCGGGGGCATTTGGAACTTCATCGGAAGTCTGAATGAACATTTTGGCGCGGTTGGCCTCGTCATTATAGGTGTTTTCGCATTGAGCTGGATCGCGTCAATGATTCTCTATCGAGTCAAAGGCTTCGACCGTCTTGAGTCGACCACGGATTAGGCCGCACTAGTTCTCGAATCGAGACCGGCTACAGCGGCGTCTTTTGGGAGTAATTTCATGCCGACCGGGTAAAACCATCCGCACTCCAGTCTTCGCTACCTACACCATGGTGGACGAAGAAGAGACCGGTTGGATCATATTTTGCCTTTACCTCCCGTAATCTCGCGTAATTTCGACCCCAAAACGATCGTTGCCAGGATCGCTCGAAGAAGTTGCTCTCTGAAACATAGGACCCTGCGTCTGCTACGATCTTCCTCAGTTCGGCCATTGCCTTGTCGATTTCATCGGCATTCTTGCGAGCAGCCGTCAGATCCGGCTCATGGCCAGGAATACCAGGATATGCCGGGGGACCGCTACCGGCAATAATCGCGAGGGCGAAAGCGTCTACTACCGCGGGATTCATCGCTGTGTCTTTGGCTGCCGCCACGACGTCAGTAGGAGCTCCAGCAAGTCCCTTATTGAAATGCAAGGACACCCTCCAATGTCTGCTCGCCGCAAAAAGAGCATCCGTCAGACGCTCTTGCCCATCCTTTTCTAAGAGCGAGGCGGGCATCCAAGCGGACTCATATCCGTGCAAGTAGAATCCCACCTCCCCTTGATTACTCGCCCACCACATATGAGTATCGGCGGCACCCGGACGATCGTCGGTAAATATCATGCCTGGGGCCTTCTTCCTGAGGTCCTCGGTATTCCAAAAGCTTCGTGCGGGCAGGCTTGCGATCGTCGGTGCGGATTCGATGGTTAGCGCTGCCGGTGATCCCTTTACCCAGTCGAAGAATGGTTGCCAGATTCTTTCTGCCTGTTGTTTATCGAAACCCTGGAAGACCATACTGATGGCGAGGGTGTTGTCCGGCCGAAAAGCGACGGTTTCGCCCCAGTCAGGATTGAAGAGGCTGTCCTTATAGAAACTGATGAATCGGTCGATCAGCCGCCGAAAGGCTGCATCCGATGTAGCCTTGACGTTGGCGAGAACTACACCGAAGAAATCCGGAAGTTCGTGGGTTCGGAGTATGACCTTGGTGACAACGCCCAGGCTGCCGCCCCCGCCACCTTTGATCGCCCAGAACAGATCGGGATTTGTTCCGGCATTGACGGTGCGCAGCGCTCCATCCGCGGTGACAACTTCCGCTTCCAACAGCCCCGTCGCCGCCATCCCATACTTTTTCGAGAAGCTTCCGAAGCCCCCGCTTTGAATCAGTCCCGCGACACCGACGGTCGCACAGCCGCCGCCCTGAACGTAGCGACCGGCCTTCGTCGTTACCGCATTGTAGGCGTCGATCCACATTGCGCCGGCTTCGACCGTGACAGCCGGCTGCGGGGCCTGACTTCCTGCGCATCCCTGAGCCACGAATGTATCGTGGACGGTGATGTTATTCATCGCTCGTGTCCAGATCAGCAAAGAGTCCGGCGCGTTGGATGTACCCTGATAGCTGTGACCGCCTCCTTTCACCACCAGCCGTAAATTATTTTCGCGAGCAAAGTTAACGGCAGCGACAACGTCAGCGGCTTTTCGGACCGCGACTGCGTACACGCTGGGCGCTGGGGTCCACGCGTCCACCCATCCGGAGGTTTGAGTCCCACCGGCCTGGTCGCCGATAAAGTAGGGGTTTCGCAAATTCTTTATGACCTCCTGACAGGATGCACTGTCCGGCGCGGACTCACAGGCAGCGAGCGGCGGTTCGACTTTGACAAGATTTCCTCCGACATCTTGCCTGAGCTTTTCCCAGCTTTCGGCGTTTGGCCAAGATGAATCGGACGGGTGTACGCGACGAGCGGATGAACTTGCCAATGTTGCGCTGGCCTGTGCTGGTTTCGCTAGCTGTTTCCAGAGGATAGGCAGGACGGGGGTTGCAGCTAGGCGCTTGAAGAAGTCTCTTCTCTTCATCCCAGATGGCAAAGGCTAAGCGTTGGCTCATGAGCCTGCAATGCTCGAACCGGACTTTCGCGTAAAAGTTGCCGTTAGAAGAGCTCTTAAACCGCGAATAGACACAAATTAACACGAACGAGATTCTGCTATTCGTGTTCATTAGCGCTCATTCGTGGTTACTTTCTCGACGGTCAATTGGACACCCCAACGACTTTTCCGATCGAGACACCGTTCTCCCCGGCCTTGATCATAAAATCGGCGACAGCGGCGCGCGAAATAGCGAAACCGAAACGGGGCAGGTGGCCTTCCAATACCCGATATTTGCCGGTCCGCGGCTTGTCTGTCAGTCTGGGTGGGCGGACCATTGTCCAGTCAAGTCCGCTTTTTCGAAAAACATTTTCCATCTCACCCGCATCACGGACGACGTCCGGGAAGAACAGGCGACCGAAAAGGTTCGTTGGCGGGATGATCGAGTCCTTGAACAGGAAGGCGGTTGACTCGACTACGACACGCCGAACACCCGCTTGATGCATTCCGCCGGTTAACGCGACAGCGAAGCGCTCTAAGAGAGTGGCGTCCGCCTTGGATATAGGCAGGCGCGGACCAAAACTGGATAGCACCGCGTCATGACCTTTCAGCACCCGCTGAAGCTCGGAGCTGTTCAGTAGATTTCCTCGAACGACAGCGATCCGGTCACCAAACCTTTTGAGTGGATCCGGGGCCCGAACAAACGCCGTAAGCGAATGCCCTCGTTCAATCGCCTGGCTGATAATCTCCAGACCAGTGCCGCCGGTTGCCCCTAGTACAAGCAGTTTCATAGTATGTCTTTAGCGTTTCGTACTTTCTTGAACCAACCCGCAGCAGAACGCTCTGCCTGGCGCGCATAGTTCAAATGCATGAGCCATCTTCGGTCTCCTTAGGCCAGAGACCGGCCAAGAGGGCGTTTTGTGACAATGGGTCTAGGTGAGAGTCGCCCGCAACCCCGGTAGATGGGACAGTTTCTCTGGGTTGGTCACGACGTAAATGGCCTGGATTCGGCCGTCACGGATGTGAAAACTTAGGACGGAAAATGGTTTGCCATCGAGATAGCCGATCAAGCCACGTTGACCATTGATTTGGGTAATGCGCCCTACGATACTCTTCGGTACGTTCTTTTTGAAGCTCGTCAACAAGCCGCGGGCGACTGTTTCTGCTCCGTGGATCTGATCCGGCAGCGCAATGGCTTTTCCGCCACCATCCGAGTGAAGCGCAACATCGCGAGAGAGAAAGGCGACTAGTCCCTCCATATCGCCCTTGCGGGTTGCCTGGAGAAATCGCTCGAGCAGGTCATTGCTCTCCTGCGCAGATGCTTTGAACCGTCGGCCGACCACGCCGACTGGGCTGAAGTGTCCCGAATATGGCCGCTCGTTCGTCGCATAATTAGATCGAAACAACGCGATTGAAAAAGAGCACCCCTAGCCAAAGGAGAATTGATTATGACAACGAACATAGAATACCCGAGCGTCGTGTCGCGAGATGAATGGCTTACGGCCCGCAAGGAATTACTAGCCAAAGAGAAACAATTGACTCGCCAGCGCGATGCGCTCAACGCCGAGCGCCGCCAGCTGCCCTGGGTGAAAGTGGATAAAATCTATGTGTTTGAAGGGCCCAACGGGAAAGAGACGCTCGCCGATCTCTTCGAGAGTAGAGGTCAGCTCATTGTGTATCACTTCATGTTCGGTCCGGAGTGGAACGAGGGTTGCCCAAGCTGCTCGTTTAACATGGATCACACAGACGGCGCGCTCGTGCATCTAGCGCAACGCGATGTAACGTTTGTAGCTGTTTCGCGCGCACCCGTATCCAAGATTGAGGCATTCAAGAGGCGCATGGGCTGGCGCTTCAAGTGGGTCTCTTCGTATGGAAACGACTTCAACTACGACTACCACGTGTCGTTTACAACCGATGAAATGACCAAGGGCAAGGTCTATTATAACTTCGAGATGAACGAATTCCCAAGCGAGGAAGCCCCTGGAATCACCGTTTTCTATAAGAACAGGACCGGCGACATCTTTCATACTTACTCTAGTTATGCGCGCGGGACCGAGACCGTAGTCGGCACCTACAATTACCTCGACCTCGTCCCCAAGGGTCGTGACGAAGACGGTTTGGCCTTCACGATGTCCTGGGTCCGCCACCATGACCGGTACGGTGATGGCTACTTGGCCGATCCTTCGAAGCCATATTGGCCCGCGAATACCGTATAATTTTGGTAGCGGTCTGCAGAGACGCGCCCTGCCGCGCGGTCGCCAGACCGCCACTTTATGTTGACACGTATGGGCGGCTGCCGGGCCCAACCTTTCGGGGCTAGCTGCCGGTTCTTTTCACGCTCTCGAAGATTTTTTCGATGGTGGGGATATGCTTCTCCTGATCCTTCTTGGTAATCCAATAGGTTACAGTCAGCACCTTGCCGTTGCCGGCATCGGTGAACGCAAAGCCGACGGTAGCCGGGCCCCACTCCTTGCTGGTGCCGCTCCAGGAGATACGCTTCCATCCGAGGTTACCAGCCTCGAATTCCTGCTTCTGCTCGGAAGCTTTGTCAAGTTGAACCCCTTGTTCTTTGGTGAGCCAGTCGACGTTCTCGTCGATGAGCGCATCCAGCCCACTGCCCGAGGTCACCTCAAAAAAGATGGTGGCGACTTTGTCGGGCGACTCGCAGGCGATACCCTTGTCAGTTTCCTCCGGTTTCCAAGAGTCGGGGATATCGACCGAGACTGCCGGGTCGTCCTGGGGGATGTTCACTGTGCCCGCGGGAGCAAAGCTGGTGAGTGAGAGAGAGAGAAGGCGAGGGCAGCGAAGAAGCCGCGTCGGGAAATAAACAGAGGCATCCTGTTCTTTTTAAGAGCCTATAATCTTTTTAAAAGCCTATAATTTGCGCGGCAGCCAGATCCCATGGAGGCGACCTTTAATCTAGTCCAATCTGGTGCAATCCGACCATCTATGGTTCTACTGTAATTATAGTAAAAACGATCATAGTTAACTGGAAATAAGTGGCTTATACCAGGCTATATCTACGAAAAAAGCCCTGAGCTGCCGGCCAAGAGTTGGTCGACGCGCGAAGTCTCCACCGCGGGACGCGAGAAAGTCAAAAGTACAGTGTCCTGACTGCTCTGGCTCGCTCGTTGTATCATTGAACTAAACAAACGGTTCATCGCGCGCGATAAACCTTTTACGAAAAAGCAAAAAAAATGAAAACTAAGGATAGCAAAGTGGTTCCGAGAATCGTGTCGCCGACCGAATGGCACGCCGCTCGCCAAGAGTTGCTCGTAAAGGAAAAAGCAGCTACCCGGGCGCGAGACGCGCTAGCCGCGGAGCGCCGCCGGCTGCCGATGGTCAGGATCGACAAGGACTATGTGTTCCAGGGGCCGGACGGCCAGGCGAATCTGCTCGATCTGTTAGCAGGGCACCGTCAGCTCATCGTATACCACTTCATGTTCGCCCCATCGGTCGACGGCTGGCCGGCAGCGGGCTGCCCCGGCTGCTCGTTCTTCGTCGACCAAATCGGCCACCTAGCCCATCTACACGCTCGCAATACCTCATTTGCCTTGGTGTCTCTCGCGCCGCTGGCGAACATCCAGCGTTACAAGAAGCGCATGGGCTGGAGCGTGCCGTGGTTCTCCTCCTCCGATAGCGACTTCAATGTCGACTTCGGTCTCACGACCGACGCAGGCGAGACGTTCGGACTCAGCGTCTTCCTGCGCGATGGCGAGAGGGTCTTTCGCACCTATTTCACTGCCGGACGCGGCGTGGAGGCGTTAGGCAGCACCTGGACCTTCCTGGATCTGACGCCGTTCGGCCGGCAGGAAGACTGGGAGGATTCGCCCAAGGGCTCGCCCCAATCCCCACCGTATGTGTGGTGGCGCCGCCACGACGAGTACAGGGAGTCTGCGTCATGAAATGCGGAATGCGGATTGCGGATTGCGGAATGGAATAGATCGAGGTTCGCGCTTTCAATCCCCGGAACATTCCGCATTCCGCATTTCGCATTCCGCGTTTAAGGGTTAAGTATGACTACCGAAGGACAGAAGACCGAAATAGCCCAGAAATTCCTAACCGGACTGCGCAACCGCGACTGGGAGTCGCTGAAGTCGCTCATGACAGAAGACATTGTCTGGAGTTTGCCTGGGAGCAGTCTGATCTCCGGGGAAGCCCACGGTATAGACGCGGTCATTCGGCGGTCCCAACTCATCGTGAGTTATGGACTGACCTTGACACTCAAACGCATTCTTATTGGCCAACATGGTGTCGCGCTTTCTCTCAATAACACTGCTCGACGTGGGGACCTGCAGCTCGATGAACATTTGGCTACTGTCTTCAGTCTTCGTGAAGGGAAGATATGCTCGATCTCAACGTACTTGTCCGATGTCGAGATGCTCAACGCATTCTTTGTTGCCATTTGAATAGTGATTCTCGACGAGACAAGGGGAGCCGAACAAGAAATCAAAGGCCCCTCAAACCGTGCATCGCCCAGGTGGCCGTTTCCTCGGCGCGGCGCTGTTTATCCGCGTCGGTAAGTGGCTGGGGGCCTTGGCGGAAGATGATGACGAACGTTTTCATGGTTGGTTGGTTGGCAACGGAGAGGGTGCCGGCTGGTTGGGCCGGCAGCCCGATCTTTGGGAAAAGGGTGGCGAGTAGCAGCACCAGGCGAGGCCAGGTTTTTGCCGGGACGCGGGAGCGAACGAGAGCATCAGTTCACAGAGGAGGGAGTAAGGTTTTTCGTCGGGCTGGTCGTACATATTAGTCTTTGCCTTTTGCGTCTGTCGCTGCGAGTCAAACTAGGCGCACTTTTATGCGACTCTCTGGGCGTAGGGTTGCGATGTTTTGATGCGCCCTTGCCTAATGGGATATTCTAGTTTTCCCTGCCTAGTCATCACCCCAACCGGTTCTGTAACTGAGGGATGCACCTTACAAGGAGAAGACGTTTGCCAAGCACTTTTATCGATCGCGAGTCAATCTCCGGACCAGTCAGGCCGAATTTGCCATTGCGCATCTGATCAATCCGGTTCAGCTCCTTGTCGGGTGATGCAACAGATTGGAGACCTCTCGTGAGGGGTTTCATGGGGTGTCCGTTTTCTTCGCGAACTCCCACAATAATTACCCCTCCTTCGGCGTTTGCCATTGCACAGAAATCGTAGAGCAGATCCTCTGCGCCTTTACCTTTCAGGCATCTTTGATCTTTGTAATCTAGATGATCATCCTCTTCCTTTTCGGATTTAAACAGCCGCAGGATGTGCTGCTCGGTTATTTGATCACTAGCGACCTCCCAGATGGGCGAAGCCGCGTTAATGTCAGACCTCTCAGGAACAGAAGGCAAATACTTCTGGCGAGCCTTGTTTGAATTTAGCAGCGCCAACTCGCGCAGCAGATGGAGTCGTCCCCGGTCTTTCAAAAATCTGCACGTTGGGTAAAGGTCAGAGGAGATGAGTGGTCGATTGTGAAATCCAAGAACGACTCTTTTTGGCCCATTGGGGAGCTTCTCCAAATAATGAATTGCTCTGCTGGCCAAGCCGAGCAGATCCTCGCCGACAATTACCAGGACCTGGAATTGTTCGTTTATTAGGTATCTTTGAAGATCCGAGTTGCGTGTTGCAATCTCGCAGGACCAACGATTTCCTCTTTCGATCAGCTCGGTAAAAAATTTCTCCTCTTTGGTGGAATACCCAAATTCCTCTTCAGCAAAGACCTCGCCTCGCGAGTTCACCAATATCGCCGTCCGGATAGGATTGAAAAAGTGGATTAGCTCCAAAGTAGCTATTGTCGAGGGTCGCTTCCTTCATCAGGAGGTAATGATCGAAGGTTTGCCAGTTGAGAGTGATCTCGTGGCTTATCGGGTCGTAGTTCTCGCGTGCTACGCAGAACTGGTATTCGATGTTCTGGTTGTCCGGATTGTAGGGCATCCCGGTCTGCGCATTCGCCAAGGCCGGAAGCGCGGCAGTTAAGATAAGCAAGGCATATCGGACCGCCCGGACGACCATCGTTGTAAGCCTTGCATTCACGTCGTTAATTACCCTAATAGGGTATTGTACGATTACCCGAATAGGGTAAAGTGCAAGGACTTATTTTGATGTTCTTACCCTAATGGGGTAGAGGTTCCAAAATGCCCTCGAGAACCGAGAAGCTGCTCGCCGAGATCAAAGAGTGGTGTGATGCCGAGTACGGACGCCGCTCAGAGCTCGCTCGAGCCGTCGGGACCTCGCCTCAGATCGTCACAGATTGGTTTGCCGGCCGAAAGACGCCTACGCTTGACCAAGGATTGGCTATTCAGGAATTCCTGAAGAAGCAGCGCAGGGCGAAGCCGCGGCGTTAGCCAAGGAACCCACGTCCAGGCATGTCGGGCGCCTAAAATGGATTAGCGGTTGCTCCGGTTCAGCGAAGATCTCTCAGGATCTGATCCAGGGAAGACCGCTGCGAGCTCTTATACCCGAGTGTGAGGCCGCGGATAACCCATCACTCGACCTCGAGCTGAGAGGCCGCATTAATTCGAATTTCTGGTCCGTCGACATCCTCGATGCCGCGGCCGTTTAGAGAACGGGCCAGATCCAGAACGCGAGACCGACTAGTGCGATGAACGCACCGCTCAGTACTTCACCATACCGTTCGAACGCGCCAAGTCGCACACGCTGCAGTCCCGCGGTTGAGTAGACGCACAACAGCACGTAGGTCGCGATCGTACTGATGGCGAACACGACGGCCATCACCACGATTAGACCAATTCCGTACTTCCCTGCGGCGAAGAAGGCGGGAATGCCTTCGACCATGGGGGAAGAGCCGAGAATCAGCAGCAGCGCGGTGCGCGCCGTGGTCTTGTGTTGGTGGTTGTGCGCCAGCGGCGCAGTTTCGATCTCGGCGGTTATTGAGTGAGACGAAGCTGGCGTGTGATCATGCCAGTGCGTATGGACAGACCCCCGCCCGTGGCGGTGGGCGTCGACATGCCGCGTGAGGAGAGCCGTTTCACCGCGCAGGGGTGCGTAAAGTGGGTCATCCTCCGGCGCCGTTTCATGGCCGTGCCCATGTCCGTAAACGTGGCCGTGCTCATGGTGACCATGGTCGTGCTCGGTGAATTGGGTCTCGTAACGGTGCGCATGACCGCCGTGATTGATGATGACCGATACGGCAAACTGGTGGGGCTCCGGAATCTGCTCAACAGATTCCCAAT
>Ga0209647_1000815_pt1 | contig 28388 bp, 35 predicted proteins | sample GraSoi_2013_60cm_FD_185827 | JGI IMG/M metagenome (GOLD analysis project Ga0209647, IMG submission 185827) | Grasslands soil microbial communities from the Angelo Coastal Reserve, California, USA - Sample 9_17_2013_60cm (SPAdes) (version 2) | ecosystem: Environmental > Terrestrial > Soil >... | reverse complement strand
GCTGAGGCGTATAGGAGGACTTTCGTCATATTTAGATGCTGGTGCTGTTCTCATGATTCGAGCTTACCTAGGAAAAAAAATTCATCTTGCGGGCTCTTGCTCATCCTGGCGGACTTTTGCGCAAGCTACGCTGTTAAGCCCGCAGCCTGGATTGTTCACAAATCTGGTCCGCGGCGGTGCCGCCTAATTTAATTTTGCTCCTGATTGGTAGTTAGTAATCGTTACATCTAGCCAGTCTTATCACGCCCAAGTCGAGCCAGTGACCGACCGTTAGCTTGGTATAGTTATACTGCTCCTACGAATTCTACCCAGTGGCGGGCTTGCGCCGGTTGACTCGAGACTCCTTCTACCAATGTGACACGATATGTCGCCCCTTTTAAACGCTGCTCACGCACTTCCCGGTAGGTCGAACCGTTATACCGAGCCTTCGCTGCCTCAATACTTGGAAACTCAAGGATTACAGTACCTTCCGTGGAAGGTCCTTCTAGGTCTTCATGCCAACCGTTAGGAGCAAGAACCCTAACCTCATGCCCGCCCAGAGTCGCTGGGACGTCCTTTAAGTAGGCAACCAGCTCAAGCTTATCGAGCGTCTTCTCACGCGTAAAAACTACGTAAGCACTCATCGTTGGTGCTACCGCCTTTCTATCCGTTGTTTCAACGCAAATACGATCGTTAGTTAGGCGTTCATTCCGCCATCGACTGTCAAGTTCGCGCCAGTGACGTAAGACGCTTCCGGACCGGCGACGAACGCCACCATTGCGGCGACTTCGTCAACATGTCCATAGCGGTTGAGTGCGGTGACGCCCTTCTGTGGCACCGCCCAATCACCCGCGGCGGGGTTCAAATCCGTATCGATGGGTCCGGGCTGGACATTATTGACTGTAATACCGCGGCTCCCCACCTCTCTGGCTAATCCTTGTGTGAAAATCTTCACGGCCCCCTTTGTTGCCGCGTAGGGCACCAAGCCGGGCGTCAACACACGCTCGCCCACAGCCGAGCCGATCGTGATGATGCGGCCACCGTCACGTATGTGTTTCAGCGCCGCCTGCGTCGCGACGAACACGCCGCGGATGTTAATGTCAATCACGCGGTCCATCTCCTCGAGCGTGGCCTCTTCGAACGTTTTCGGAATGGCCGTGCCTGCATTGTTCACCAGAACATCCAGCCGGCCGAAGGTCGCGACGGTTTTTTCGATCGCTGCCGTAACGGCGTCGGCGTCGGCAGCATCTGCTTGAATTGCGATGGCCTTTCCGCCCGCACGTTCTATCTCTTTAATAACTGAAGCGGCTGCGTCCGCTCCCTTTGTATAAGTAATCGCCACACTTGCTCCATCGGTTGCCAGCCGCCTAGCGATCGCTGCGCCAATCCCTCGCGAACCGCCAGTGACCACCGCGACCTTGCCTGCCAATTTTTGTCCATTGTTATTGCTCATATGTTTTCTTCTTTCTTTGTTTTCTTTTGGATAGTTCGGGCATGGTCAGCCTGTATACTCGACCTGGCCGTTCTCATCCTTGACGGTTATAGAAGACCCAGGCTCGGCAAGTCGTAGGGTTGCTATACACCCGTCCTCGCCAACAAGATTTAGCCCAGCTTCGCCCTCCCCCACGGATTCGATTCTGCCCTCGCCCAACATGTTCATGGTTGGACCTCCGGCCACTTTCACCCGCATCGTTGAATAATCGTGAAAGACGATTGTAACCAATCCTTCTTCCTGGGCTACGAGTTGGATGGTGCGTCCTCGAACGATTCTCGTCAGTTTGTCATTAAACTCTATGATCGGCATAAATGGGTTCCTTTCTTGCGCGTCTTCGCGTGGGTTTACGGTTCTCGTGATGTGCCGCAGAAAGCTTTCGTGATACCTGATTTCGCGGAGGTAAGAGGCGCTCGACATTCCGGTAAGGATCCGGAAACACGGCCCGCGCGCCTTCACGTGCGAAGGCTAGGGCCCTGGCGCGACCGATGCCCGTGAGTGCGCCAGTGATAAGTACTGTGCAATTGTTCATGCATCGAGCTTACCGACTAAAGGAAAAACATCTTGCGGGCTCTTGCTCAACCTGGCGGACTTTTGCGCAAGCTACGCATGCTAGCCAGGAGACAAATCGTCCTCGAACTCGTCGCTACGGATCAACGCATCCGGCGATATTCGCTCGGAGATATACCTACCTCTCGGCGGAAGATTCGAGTGAAATGACTTGGGCTAGTGTAACCAACATCGAGTCCTATCTCGATTACGCTTCTGTTGGTCTCCCTCAGTAAACGGCGAGCCCTCTCCATTCTTAGATTAATAAAGTATTGGGAGGGTGTGAATCCAGTTGTCCTCTTGAAAGCGCGGCTAAAATGGAATTCGCTCATACCTGCCTCTCGAGCCAGGCGGATTAAGCTAAACTCATCTTCCAAGTGAGTTACCATCAGGTTCCTCACTTTGCGCAACCTAAACCCCGGTAGTCCCCCCTCGTAGTCTTGGGTGGTTTTATCGGCATAGGTACGCGCCAAGTGCCCAGCTAGAGTTTGGGCGATTCCGTCAACAAACAGAGAACTACCTCGATGGCGTGACGATAACTCTTTATGGAGCCCCTCCAGCAACGCCGACAAAAAATTATCCTTGAACCCAGAGAGATCCCGAACGCGCGTTGCTCCCGGATCGATTGGGAATGCCTCTTCGGCGGCGCGGTTGAAGACTGGCAACCCCAGATAAAGATGCATGGTCTTGAAAGGCCCCGGTCCAATTGCTTTCCAACGCACTTCATACGGCGATTGGGATGCAGTCAGGAAAAAATCTCCCGCTTGGACGTGGGTCTTGAGCCAGGAGCCATCGAGCTCGCGTTCTTCGACCACAGCGGCTCCAGAGAGAATCCGTACTATGCGCGGCTCGGCGACCGCAGGGTAAATGACGCTCTCCTCAACGCGCGGCTCAGAGTAGATCCGAACCAGCAGATTCTTCCACCCATTACTTGCGCCCATCAGTCTGCCAGGGAGATACTGATTGAACGCCTCAGCAGACGTGCTTTCCGGAATCGTCATGGTGATGTCCATCAGGGCCCCCGGTCTTTTTCCGGATGGCGGTTGATAGTTGTCGATCTAATGTTGTTCCTAGTTCAGTTTCTGCACCTCCAAGAGGATTTTCCCGCCTCGCACCAGATGGTCGACCGCCTCACGGATCCGGGAGAGCGGGTAGATAGCAGCCACGGGAACGTGTAGCGCACCGGACGCCACCAAAGGAGCGGCAGCGCGAATTGCCGGCAACACCTTCTTCTCGTGATCAAAAAAGCCCAGGAAGAAGCCTTGTACTCGGAGCTGTTTGAAGATCAGTTGCAGAGCGTTGGGTATACTCAGATAAAATGAGAGCAGCCGTCGGTGGGTTACTGCTGAGCATGGAAAATTGGTAAGGATCGCCATCGGGCAGCGGAAACAGGCTGGAGGCGGGTACGATCATTTTCTCACGCCAGGTTTGGGAAAGCGGTGGTGCCAGCACGCGGTCGCCAACCTTGACATTCTCGACGTCGCGACCGACGGCCAGGACGCGCCCGAACCCTTCGCTGCCCACGATGGTCGGGAGGGCCGGACCTCCGCCCGAAGCGTTGCTAATGAATAGGAGGTCGTACTTGGTGAGCGCGGCGAGCTCAATGCCGATGAGTGCCTCGTTGGCGCCCGGCGCCTTCGGTTCCGGGACATCTACCACTTCGAGAACTTCGAGCGGGTCGCCATAGGATTTGATTTGGACAGCTTTCATAACGGTATCTTTTCAGTGAAGGGTTTGACTCTAATAGTGACGGAGGTCTGTTAGGCGCGCTCCGCGGGCATCTGCTCGGACTTCTGAACTCCTCGAACTCGTTGAACTCCTCGGCCTCGCAAGCGAGGCGCGCTCCACGGGGATCTGTCATCCGCAAAGCCTCCTTTCACCTTTCACCTCTCACCCTCTTCCCTTTGCGACTTTGCGTGAGATTTCGGTCTCTTCTCGGGTCTCATCGCTCGGGAAACGAGTCTCCAAACATCGGGTTTCCGCTTTTGGACTGTTCCTTAGTAGCCTCGTCCTGAATGACGTCCCAGTGCTCAACCAGGATTCCGTCTTTCATGCGGACAATATCGGCCGCAATCCAGTTGACCGGCAGGCCGAAGTCTGAGAACCGGCCGTGGATAATGACGAAGTCTCCCTCCGCTACTACTACCCCCGGCTCATATTTGAGCGTAGGAGGCGCGTTCTTGATCAAGTTGAACAGACCGTCGCGGCCCGGCTCAATATGCGCACTGTGCTGAATGTAGTTGGGCGACCAGAAGCGCTCAGCTGCGGTGTAGTCTCTCCTATTGAAGAGAGTGTCGAAGGCCTCCAATACAATCGCCTTATTGTTTTCTGCTTTTGAATTGTCCATTTTGATCTTTCTATCCCGGATCTATTTAGGTTGCTGTTGCTAACTAGTGGTTATCAATGTTGGATAATCGGAGTACCCTTTCGGTCCGGACGCATAAACTGTCGGCCAACTAACTTCGTTGAGCGGAGCACCGGTCAGAAAATGCATTGGTAGATCAGGATTAGCGATGTAGGGGCGACCAAAGGCGATGGAGTCAGCTAGTCCCGCCTCGATCAAGCGGTTTCCCCTCTCTTGGGTCATCTCGACATTTGCAATCAGGTGTCCTTGATAGAGCGGCCGAAAGTGTTGAAACATGCCGTCGCCCGCCAGTTCTTCCAACGGACTTCCCGTGAAGTCAGTCGTCGCTCCCATTAGTAGTAGATGAGCGAGATCATAGTCGTTTAGCTTCTTTATCACATACTCTATATCGGGCAGAGTGTGGGCGTTAGCGGCAAAGGGACCTGATAAATGCATTGGACCGATTTTGATTCCCACTCGACCCGGCTCTACCTGTTCGAGCACCGTCTCAGTGATTTCGAAAAGGAAACGAGCTCGATTAACGGTAGACCCACCGTATTCATCTTGACGAAGGTTCGTGGCGCTATTCACGAATTGAGCGATTAGATAGAGATAGTTGGCTTGGATTTGTACACCGTCGAATCCGGCTTCCATCGCATTCTTTGCCGCGGTCCCAAATTCAGCGACCGCGCGGCGAATTTCATTTTTGCTCATTGGGCGAGGAGCTACGGTTGGCTTCTTTCCCAAGGGAGTAACGCTCTCTTGCTCCGGATTCACATCGGATGCGGACATCGGTAAAGCCCCATCGAAGAAATCCGGGTGCGACATCGCGCCGGTATGCCAGAGCTGCGCGTACATCAACCCGCCCTTCTGATGGACCGCCTCTGTTACGGCTCGCCATCCTCGAACTTGCTCGGCGCTCCATAGCCCTGGGGTGTCCGCCCAACCGTAAGCGTCCGGGCTGATCTCGGTGCATTCGCCGATGATAAGACCGGCAGAGGCGCGTTGGGCGTAGTACTCGACGTGGAGTTCGCTGGGTACATGCCCCGGGTTAGCGGCCCGCATGCGGGTAAGCGGCGCCATGATGATCCGGTTAGGCAACTGTAGTTTACCCATCTGCACCGGAGTGAAGAGTGGCTGCGGTCGGGCCGTGGAAATCTCGTTCAGCATTGTGATAAAAAACCATTCGGTTCAGTAAGCGGACATGCGGTCGCCTTTGGCGTCAAGAATTTTTTGTACCGCTCGGTTCAGTATTCGATATTTTCCAGCACTACTTGGAAAATCTCGAAGTAGGGCCTACGCAGGCGCCTGTGCCATCAAGTCATTGTACTCCGTCACAAACGCGCCTTCGTTTGGTCCGGGATTGTTACGGAACGGCTTGGCGCGTTCCACCAGAACCTCGGGCGCGTCGGTACCTAGCACCCTGATAGTTTCTTCTATGAACTCTGCGAGAGGCATCGCCCGAGCTTCGTTGTTACTCCCGAGCAGATCCGTTTGCACCCACGGTGGCGCGATCTCCAGCACGCTCACAGACGTGTCTTTGAACTTATACCGCTGCGAGAGCGCTAATGAGTGCAGCGCTGCTTTCGTTGTAGAGTACACGGCCGTGAGCGCTAGAGGAACGTATGCCAAAACCGAGGTGTTGTAGATGATGACCGCCGATTCCTGCTTCTTCAACTGGTCGATCAGCGCTGAAGTCAATCGAATCGGGCCTAGAAGGTTGGTTGTAACGGTTGAGACTAGTAGACCATCATCGATTCCACCCGCGGCATCGTCGATTTGCATTATTCCGGCGTTGTTGATCAGCACGTTCAAAGTCGGAAATTGTGTAATCAGGTTCTTGCTGACAGCCGCAATGCTGGCCGGATCTTCTATATTTAGCTCCAGAGAGGCCATTCCTGGATTTGCTTTTGTGGTGGTATCGAGATGGCTCTTGCGCCGTCCGGAAATGATGACCTGATTGCCTAGCTTGTGTAATGCTTCTGCCAAGCCGCGGCCAATCCCAGAGCCGCCACCGGTGATGAATATCGTGTTCCCGGTTAGTTGCATTTCTGCTCCTGATGAGTATTAGTTTTTGTTAAGTTATGGAGAGAGGCTACGCACTACTCGCAGCTTCCGCATCAGCTCGAGGGAGAGTTTTTCTAGTGCCACCTTCTAATGCGACCAAGGGACAAATTCCGTTGTCACTGAGGGCCGAACTTCTCCTCCCTCTTTTAGGGGACTGGAAAATCTTGCCACGGTTTGCTTTTGTTTTGATCACTGCACAATCCTCTCGATCATCCAGTAGCTTCCAGCTAACGCAACCAAGGCTGAGCAGGCTGGGACCCATCGGCGAACGAAAATCGGATGTCGCCGAAGCTGCCACAAGATTGGAAGGACGATCGCCGCGACCGATAGTTGGCCGATCTCAACCCCTAGGTTGAAGCCTACGAGCGGTAATACAATCCCGAACTGTCCGGAGCCGATGCCAAACTCCTTCAGCGCATCGGCAAAACCAAGTCCATGTACGAGTCCGAACGAAAACGTTATCAACCAGCGCCACTTGGGCGCGTCGCCTCGGATCAGGTTTTCGATACCGACGCACGCGATGGACGCAGCGATCATCGGCTCAACGATTCTCGGAGACAACTTAACGATATCGAGCGCGGCGAGCGCGAGAGTGATCGAATGGGCGAGCGTGAAGCACGTGATTACTGTCGCAATAGAACGCAAATCTCGGCAAACCACCAACAACGCGAACAGAAAAAGAAGATGATCGTAGCCGGTCAGGATGTGCTCGATGCCAAGCACGAGAAAAGTTAGGAACGAGTGACTCTGATTAGCGGAAGTGGTTGGCAAGGGGTCTATTGGCAAGTCAACTTCGAGGGAATTGTCCTTTGCCGATAGCATCGCTTCCGTGAGAGTGGTTCGGTTCGCCAACTGGACCGATACAAACTCGCGGTGGCCGAATGGCAATTTCTCGAATAATGACGAAACCAAACGCAAACGCTCTGCGTCTGTGCGCTGGAACGTGAGGAGAACGTCAATGTTTTGACCGTCTTTTAGGCTCGCATTCACTTGCTCCGGCACGGCTGTCACATCGTCGAATCGGAGCTGAAATTCACTAGCGGTAAGCGCCTCTAGTTGAGCTTTGATGAGAGCAAATTCGACCGAGGTTCTAAGGGTAACCGGATTTCCATTGTTGGAGCTCAGCGATTCTGCGTCCTTAATGGCCAGCCCAACAAGCACTTCAATGCGACTGTCTCCCAAAACGATTGTGGCCGAGCTGAGCCCCGGATCGTGCGCCTGAGCGGTACACGGACGAAAAATCAAAAGAAGAAAAACCAACCAAAAGGGGCGGTCGAGTGAGGTTAATTTCATGGTTCAGCCGATTTCTGCCACTTCCTTGGACCGGAGAGACCTGGGTTAGCGTGCCGGTTGACCCGAACGAGCCGGCTAGCGTTCCGCTGCATCGTCGGCTAATCACGGAGACAATCCAGTCTGGGCTGGCGGTTCCAGCCCAGGCTGAGCACGTTAATATACCGACGGCTATGGCGAGACTGAAAGAGCTGGCTGAGTATGGTGCGAGTTATTTCGCCCGTTGTGCGGGGTCGCCGCATACGGAAATACTGCGTTGTAAGTAATATCGTTCGAGATGACGCCGCCGAGGTTGAATGTCGCGGGATTGATCGGGTAGATCATCGGCGGATTGGTTCTGAGGTCACTCAAGAGCGCGACGACCGCGATGGCCACGACGTCATCGCCAAAACGGCGGCCGTTTGGCCAACCGCCAGGTATAACGCCATTACCGAATCCGGTCTGAACCGTGCTCGTGAGGGTATCACCACCGAAAATACTAAGTCGATTGAAGCTGGCATCGTTGTTATCCGCGAGATGAGCGGGGCCGGTCGATAAATCCACCTTGATTAAATCGGGAATAAAGATCCCGGCGATATCGGTCCGGTTAGTTTGCCGGTTCGACGGATCACCTAACAAAGCAGCGAGTTCAGGAGTAAGCGCATACTTGGCGAAAAGTTTAGCGTCGTCCGTTGCCGGTGTTTCGTTGTAGAGGTTTTTGTCATCGACTCCCACTAAAACTTCGCAAAATAGCGGGTTACCTTGGCGCCCAACCTGAACGTATTGAGCGGAGTCAGATCCGGGAGCTCTTGGGTCCCGAACCACAGTGACACCTTTTCGGCTCGTCGTAGCCCACACCCCAACGATCTGTTGTGTGCCGCCAATATCGCCAATCGGGATATTTAATACGATCGTGTGTACGCTAAACCCGGCCTGCGAATCTAAAGGGGTTTCGGGGCCTGAATAACTAAGATCTAGATCGAAAATACTCTGGATGTTGGCGTAAAATCCGTCATCGCGTTGACCGGCGTAGACCATATAACCTTTCTTCAGGTTAAAGATGGTCTCAGTGGTGTACGTGTCCAGCCGGGATGCGTCGGTCACACCCGGTTTGGCGACCATGTCGCCGTTGTTCATGATATTGTAGTCAGGCGTGGTGATTCCCTGATTATTGGGCGGAACGAGCAGGTCTTTTCCGAGCACTTCTTGGGTACCGTTTTTCTTGTTAATTTTGGTAACGGTGTAAGTTTGGACCAGGTTTTGGTTACTATCACCCACATGCTGGATAGGACCCAGGAACGAAATGGCGATCGTGTCTTTGTTCTTGTAAGTCGTTTTGAATTCAAAACGGTAATCGTACGTGATCCGGCCGCTTTTGAGATCTGATCCGGTCGCGACCAGAATGTCGTAACGGACATTCGGATCGAAGTTGTAGAGGTTAGGGCCGATGCTGGGCTCCTCAAAGGGGTAAACAGCGAGGGCCGTCGTTAGGTACTGAGTAGTCCCGATGGCGGACACGAAGGCATACACATCCGTCGTGTTCGCTGCCGGGTCGAGCGTAATCAGCGGGGCATCCATGTGACTGGAGGCGACTGCATCTCTGGGAGACAAGGCTAGCGCCGTCAATCCAGCGCTTACCGATAGTACTGCGAAAGCTCTCAATTGAGCTTTCATATTCAGCTTGCTTTTACTTGGTTTTTACGGCGCAATCGGACGGGATGTCTCGATTTCTTTTAGCGCAGCAAATTGCTTGTTGAGATCCGATCGTTCCGATGGGAACAGCATTTGTTTGATGCCATTTGCTTTCCCAAAGAACTCTGCGGCATCGGCGTGCTTGCCGCATTCCATCGCGATGCAGCCGGCATGGTAGAAAAGGCGCGCATCTTGCGTGCCTTCGGCCAGCGATTTTCGTGAATAATCGAGCCCCTCAGCAAATCGGCCGTTCGCTCTCAGCGCCCAGGCTAGGGCGTCCATGGTAAATACATCTTGGCGAGTCTTTAACTCATTGAATGCCAACTGGAGACAGTCTTGCAGCCGTTCACGCCGGGAAGCTAGGAACAAGGCAAACGTTCGCGGATCATTCGCGGCGCCGGTGGCCATCAGCTTTTGCTCCATTGCCTGTTTTGCGCCTGTTTCTCCAGTTAGGGACAAGGCGTCCGCGAGTATCCATTGATATTCGGGTAGGGGATTGAGTGCCGCCGCCTGTTTCAAAAACGGAAGCGCAACGGTTGGTTTACCCTGAGCCAGAAGGACGCGACCACGAAGGAGTAGTGCCGGAGGATAGTCAGGCGCATATTCCAAAGCGAATGAGGCCGATGTTTCCGCGACGTCCAATTGTCCCGCTTGCAAGGAATAGATGCCCAACCGCGTGTAAGCCCAGGCACCCGGTTCAGGCTCACGCGGGCTAGCCGCTGTGGCTGCCATTTGGATAACGTCGATTGCGCCATCAAGATCGCCTTTCAACCAGCGAAGATGGGCAACGCGGGTGTAGGACTGTAAGTCCGGCCGCAAGTTTACCATGTGTTGGTATGCGCCCACTGCCTCGGTCAAATTCCCCTGCTCCATCAGTACATCGCCTAATAAGCCTTGGTCAGCCGGGTCCCGGCGGACATTGACCAGTTTCCTGGCGATCGACTCCCCTTCTTTAAACTTGTGTAGACTTTGTAAGATATGTCCTTGCAGCAGAAGGGCATCCGGGTCGTCAGCGCGCTGAGACTCGACAACGAGTGCACATTGCTCCGCCAGCTTGTAGTAACCCGGATCGTAGCTGAGGCGCGCTTTTCTCACGAATGCCCAGCCCAACCGTTTCATTAATTCGGGAGGCTGCTGTTTTGACCGTGCCTCGTTTTGCAGCGATCGGATCTCATCGTCGATCGGCGCGTCGCCCTTTTGCGGGATAAGAACAACGCCGGTCCGGCTAGCCGTAAAAGCTGTGCTTTGATCTCCCTTTCGGATAGCTGCCGACTGCTGAAAGAACCCGGCTCGCCAGAACCCCGCTCCGATAGCGGTGAGAAGCACGGTGCCGAGAACCAGGGGCAGAATCTTTGATCTCATTCTCAAAAACGAAACAAGGTGCAAAATTGGGTTTGGGTACAAATCTTTGCGTTGCCACAGGAGGTAACGCATTGACGACTAACCATCTCTAAATGCGCACCCAACGGATGCCCGGATGCAAAAAAAAGTGTTCGGGAGGCTCGGAAGCGCTCGATACCGTTGAGCACCTGGGGTTGATCCTCAAGAGTCAGAACCAGGCGAATGCTTTACTGACCCACGAGAATTATCTGGCCTTGAGGCACTGTCGAGCCGCCGGTTTTTTCTATACTGACCGCAAACTTGGCGGCAGATGTCACGGGGCGTTCAGGCCGGAACTCGAAGCGGGCAGAATTCCCGCTTTCGATTGGAACAATGCCAGCACTGACTGGAGTCTTCTCAGCCGGATCGATTATCCAAAGCTGATAATCGTGTCCCGATTGAAGTCCCGGCATCGCTTCTAGCCGGAGCAGTCCTCTCTGGTGCTGTTGATTCCAGACGACGACTGCGGATACGTTGGAGTATGCCTGAACCTGAGCCTGCAGCGCGCTGATCTGCAATTGCGCAAGGGCATCGCGCTGGAGGAGTGCGGCGACTTCGTTTTTTTTCCGAAGATCGTCGAACCCGAGAATCAGAAGCGCTGCTGCAAGGCACGCGGCTAAGGCCCAAGGTACGAACGACGCCCAGATCAGCTTGGATTTTTTGGGAGAATTCACCTCGGTCAAAATGCGCTGGAAAAGCTCGCTGCGGGGCCTGAGCGGCTCCGTGGTCAATGCCATGGAAGCAAACCCTTCCCTTAATTCCTTGATGAAGCTGCGCAGCTCTTCATTGCCGGCTAATTCTTGCTCGAAGGACTCGGCCGCCATTGGGGAAAGCTCCCCAAGCACATAATCGATGGCCATCTCCTGTTTTGTTTCGTCGATCATGTACTTTGTTGAAAAATCTGCCGCAGCCGGAGTAAGCCCCGCCGGATTCGCGCTTTTATAGTGCCAAGGGGAGCGCCAAGTTGCGCCGCAATCTGCTCGTGGGTCAGGTCGGAAAAGAACGATAATTCAAGCGCTTGGCGTTGTTCGGGCGGAACCTCGATTAAAGCGGCACGGACTTGTGCTCGTCGCTCACGCAGAAAGGGCTCGAGGGCAGATTCGTCGTCACGCTCAGGCGTTACTCCTTCAAAACTTGTCATACGCTGTTGAAGGCGTTCAACGCGTTGACGCATTCGTAACCGGTCGATCGCCTTATTGCGGACGATCATGATAGCCCAACCAAACGTGCTGCTTAGGTTCTGATCGTAAGTACTCGCCTGACGCCAAATATAGCTGAAACCATCCTGCAATACGTCTTCCGCTTCGGCTGCATCATTCATCATTCTGAAAGCAACGCCATACAGGATCGGCACCAAACGGTCGTAAAACGCTGCAAAAGCGGCTTGATCCCCTTTCCCAATTCTCTGCAACAGCTCGATGTTGTAGCGCTCTGCGGCCTCGTCCATTGCCGGGGTCATCTTCCGACCGATCATCGCAAATGCTTGTCACGATAGGTTGCAGGCGTTTCTGAGGCGAAGGCAAATAGAAGAGTCGAATGTTTCCAAACGATCGATCTTGCGAACCTAAAAGCTTCATAGCGGACGAGCGGGAACAAAGAGAACGGCCCCAGCAAGAACCCGCTCTTTGGTCCAAAGCATTCAGGATCTAGTGCGCGGCAACGCAATTGTTGGATGCTATTTCCAGGCTCAGAACTGAAACTAAAAACAGTGAGGTCGATCACTCTAAGCATGGCAGGTGAGCTTCTAGTCGCTAGCAATTGATATTGCCCAGAAATAGGAGTGTCACAAGCAGGAAGCCAAAAATAGCTTTTCCCTTCGAGAATCAATTCATCAAAAAATTGCGGATCTGATGAATCCAAAATTCGAATGATCCCGCACTAGTTTGAGAAACCATGAAAAACGCATTTAACATCGCTTTAACTACCATTGCGCTGTGCACTTCGTTGTTTGCAGCGAAGTATCCGGTAGTCGGTGGCAAGGAGATGTATCCAACCAAGGATATCGTTGAGAATGCGGTTAACTCGGCCGACCACACTACGTTAGTCGCAGCCGTCAAGGCAGCAGGCTTGGTGAAAACGCTCGAGGGTAAGGGTCCATTCACGGTCTTCGCTCCGACAAACGAAGCGTTTAATAAGCTTCCCGCGGGCACCGTGGATACGCTGCTGAAGCCCGAAAATAAAGCGAAACTGGTTGGCGTTCTCACTTATCACGTGGTTGCCGGGAAATTGAGCGCTGCCAAGCTCATGGCCGACATCAAAAAAGGGAATGGCAAAGCGACGTTGAAAACCGTCCAAGGAGAACCTTTGACCGCGACCATGAGCGGTGACTTGATTGCGCTGCAAGATCAATCGGGCAACACCGCGAATGTCACAATTGCAGATGTGAATCAGTCAAATGGAGTAATTCACGTCGTTGATACCGTTCTCCTTCCCAAATAGAAATTAGATCTCTATCTTCGGCTCGCCGGCATCTGCTGGCTGCAATCCAATGACCCCGTCCGTCATCCAACAATTCGTGTTCTCACCCTGGGATTGCTTCGAGAGGAGAAAAAGATAGAACATCTCAGAACCGCCCGTGCTCACGACCCGCGCAAGGACTTTAGCTTGGTCGTCTTCCATCTGAACGCGAGTCACCGCGGCTTCCTTCGCATTGAGTAACGGTGCGTAACCTGCGCTGTGGACCATGGTAATAAAATGGGAAATTGGCCCAGTGCTCTTTTGGTTGGCTGGCGAAGCAAACCGGAAGGCTTTTTCAATGCCTGCATCCGGTGTGGGTTGATCATTGTGTTGCAGAACCGAAAGCTGGTACTCAACGACTTGTTGCGGAGTTAGCTCGGGTTTCGGCGAAAGATCATTGCCGGTTTGGGCATCAGTTGCGCTGGAGGCCAGGAAGTAAAAAACTGCAAACCGGAGAATCCGGCTCACCCCATGATCGCTCCGTGTCGACGCCCGTATATCACCCGGGTGATGGCATGCTTTCGTCACACGATACAAAATACTTTACGTGCTGCGGGGTATGTCAAGCCGCTTAAGCATTTCGGTTCGGTTGCCAATCCGGCCCGTGCGCCGGTTCAGAACCTCTCCGGCGATCCCTCCGCTTCTGAAGCCGACCTCCGGCTCACCCGGAGAATTGTGGAGGCGAGCAGAATCCTCCAATTGCAGCTGCATTTTGGAATTAGCCAGCTAGCGTTCGGGCGTCTGAAGAAAAAGCTCCCGAAAATTAGATTTGCGCTCTGCCACCATCAACGAATAATTCGATGCCCGTGACAAAACTGGAATCATCCGAGGCCAGAAATAGCGCCGCCTTGGCGATTTCATCGGGTTCTCCCATGCGCCCCATCGGAATGGTAGACACAATCCGCGCAATTGCGTCCGCCGGTTGCCGAGTCACCTGGGGAGTATCAGTCGGACCTGGGCTAAGAACGTTTGAGCGGATACGGCGGTCTTTCAGTTCCACGGTCCATGCTCGCACGAAATTGCGGATGGCTGCCTTAGTCGCTCCATAGACCCCGAAAGCGGGAGTGCCTTTGACACTTGCGACGGAGCCCATGAGAATGATAGAGCCGGCATCATTTAGTAGCGGTAAGGCTTTTTGCACCGTGAATAATGCTCCTTTTACATTGAGGTTAAATAGTTTGTCGAAATGCTCCTCGGTGATGTTTACCAAGGGAGAAAATTCAGCGAGACCGGCGTTAGCAAAAACGATATCGATTCGTCCTTTCGCTTTGATAGTCTCGTAGAGACGATCAAGGTCGGTCAGTTTGGCAACGTCTCCCTGAACGCCGGCAACATTGCTGCCGATTGCCTTCACCGCCTCATCGAGCTCCTTCTGACGACGGCCCGTGATGAAGACGTAAGCGCCTTCTCTGACGAACAGCTTGGCAGCGGCTAACCCTATCCCGGCTGTGCCGCCGGTGATGACTGCCACCTTTCCCTGCAATTTACCCAGTGGTTGCGGAATCTCGTTCAAGGTAGACATAAAAAACCGATCGGTTCACTACGAATGCGCGACGCTCCTTGATGTGTCAAGAGAGATTTTGTACCAATCGGTTCAGTAACCGATCACGACCTGTTCATCCGTGGCAACGACGCGACGGCCAAGCCCGAAGTACGGCTGGTTCATTCCTGACTAAAACCTGAAGGGTTCAGGATTCATGAGGGACGTTGGGCGCGGATAAAGCCCACTTGGCAATTTCGTCCTTGCGCATGAAGACGACACCTTTTTGCTTCTGGGCGTAGCGAACAAATTCCTCGACCAATTTGACGCGGCCCGGGATGCCCGAAATGCGGTCATGCGTGCTGATCGACATCATGCGGCGACGAGTTCCCGCTTCTGTATACAGGACATCGAAATCATCCTTTAGATCTTGCAGATAGCCGGCGTTCGTGGTGGCTGGAGAATCAAACCCCACGATGTCATTATTACGGATGGTATAAGGGACGACGGCAAAGGGCTTGCCATTTACCATCACGGTGAACGGCTCGTCTCGGCTGATGTCATCGATGTGATAGATGAATCCCAAGTCCTGAAGAATGCCTAGGGTGTTCGGCGTGCCCCGCAGCCAGAAGGCGTTGAAGCCGACCGGACGGGTGCCGGTGACCCGCTGGATGGTGTCGATGCTGGCCTGATACCCGGCCCGTTCCTGCTCGGGAGTCATGGAGTATTGCGGCTCCCAAGTCTGACCGTGACCGGCCGCTTCATGGCCGCGATCGACAATTTCTTTCGCCAGTTCGGGGTGCTTCTCGACCGCCTGACCCACCATATGAGAGGTTACTTTAATGCCGACCCGGTCCCACATATCAAGCATGCGGGGAACGCCTTCTTTAAAACCATACTCGTACCACTTCTGCACGGGAAGATCGGGGTACTTCATATCAATGGGCGGAAAAGGACTGCCTGCGCCACGATCCGGCTGAGCGCCGGTTTCAAATTGCATCGAGACGGAAATAACCAGTCTTGCCTTGTCAGGCCAGAAGGGTTGAGTTGGCGTCTTCACGGATTCCCTTCCTTGAGCTTGAGTGACTTTTGGGAGGACTGGACTGCTACCGAGGCCGATGGCGGCCGCAGTCGTTGAGGTGATAAAGACTCTCCGATTCATTTGGGGTACCTGATTAGCGGTTAGAAACAGGAGGGAACGGCTCCACCATCCACCCGGAGGGCCGCGCCGGTGATGCCGGAGGCGGCAGGACTGCACACGAAGGTCACCAACCGGGCGATTTCCTCCGGCGCCTCAAAGCGTTTGATCAGGGAACTGGGGCGCACCGTCTTGAAAAACTCCTTTTCGAAATCGGCGAATGGCTGGCCGCCGCTGACCTGCGATACAAACTCCTCCACCCCGGCGGAGCGAGTCGGTCCCGGAAGGATGGCATTCACGGTGACACCGGTTCCGGCACAAAACTCGGCCAGGCCGCGTGAAACCGCCAGTTGAGCCGTCTTGGACATGCCGTAATGGATCATTTCCTTGGGAGTATTCAGCGCGCTCTCGCTGCTGATGAAAATGATCCGGCCCCAATTGCGTTGTTTCATGCCGGAGACGTAGGCCCGACTGAGGCGCACGCCGCTGAGCACGTTGACCTCGAAATACTGCCGCCAATCCGCGTCGGTAATTTCCTCGAAAGGTTTGGCCTCAAAGATGCCAAGGTTGTTGACGAGGATGTCGACTGCAGGGAAACGCTTGAGCAGATCTTCCACCGCCTTTTCGGTAGAAAGGTCTCCGGCAAATCCTTCGAGTTTCGCGTCGGGCACCTGTTGGCGAATTTGGTGCAGCGCGGAATCGACGGCGTTCTCTGAACGTCCGTTCACGATCACACGGGCGCCTTCGGCGGCGAGTTGGCTGGCAATGGCGAATCCAATGCCTTTGGTGGAACCGGAAACGAGTGCTGTTTTATTAGTGAGTTCTAGATTCATACGAGTTGAGTGGGTTGATTTACTGGGTTTGGTGGTTAGAAAGTTAGTTTTTGCGCAACAGTTGATCCGCCGAATATCGATCGAAGCCGGCAGTTGCCAGCAGGGCTGTGTAGACCGCGACATATACCAGCTGAATTCCGGCAACATCCCACTGCTGGGTCAGCGCACTGCCGAAGATCAACTGACAAAGCAATAGGGTTCCGATAACGAGTGCCGGACGCAGGAAGAGGCCGAACACCAACAGGGTTCCCACTGCGAGTTCGACAGGTGGAATGGCATAAGCCGTTGCAGTTACGACAGCGGACGGAAGCCACGTAGCGGCAAACATCTTTTCGATGCTGGCTGCGAACTCGGGAATGTTCCCAATGCGCGAGAGGCCGTGCGCAAGAATGTTCAGGCCAAGGGCAAGCCGGGCCAGTGCGTGAGCTATCTCGATATCAGTAGACTTTGATTGTGATGGAGTCCTCATGGAATATTTATGTGTGGGTCAGGTCAACGACCCGCCGCCGTCGACGACGATGGTCTGGCCGGTGACATAGGGATTACAAATGGCGTAGAGGTAACTCTTCGCGGCATCGTCCGGGATGCCGGCCCGCGCGGTAAGGAGATCGGAGGTCGCTTTTGCTTGCAGCTTGGCTTCTCGTTCCTCGCCAGGTAGATCCTTCCACAGCTTTCCCGTATCGATAAAACCGGGACAAACCGTATTGACTCGGCGCGGAGCTAGTTCCAGCGCCAGCGTCCTTCCCAACGCTTCAACGCCCGCATTGATCGAGGCGAGGACGCCCATGCCAGCAACGGGCCGGGCGCTTAGGATTCCGGAGGTGAGAGTAAGCGAGCCATTTTCCTGAAGTTTGGGCGCGCCATGCTTGGCAATCAAAAATTGCCCCCAATATTTGATTTTATAAAGGGCCTGGGCTTCCTCCAACGGCGTCTCTGTAAAAGCCGTGGGACGATAGGTCTGACCCACCGTGGAGACAATATGGTCGATTTCCGAGAGATTAGAAAAGAAGCGGGACACCGATTCCTCGTTGCCCACATCCACAACTGCGCCTCGGACGCCTTGAAGTGACGACAGCACAGACGTCAGTTTCTCGGGGTTGCTCGATCCAATATAGACTTCCGCACCGCAATCCGCCGCGTTTCGCGCAACCGCCAGGCCAATGCCGGAGGTGCCGCCCACTACTACAATCTTTTGTCCAATCAGCATGATGGAATCTTCCATCACGGAGCCACGTTGGAACAAAGCGGTCCTCCGGTACTTCTCCGGTCAGGTCTGGTGCTTTTCCGAGAATTCCTCGCGGAAGTTTCCTGGAGCCTTGTCCGTGAGACGCCGAAAGAAGCGGCTGAAGTAGGCCGGGTCTTCAAAATTCAGAGCGTAGGCAATCTCCGAGACATTCATGGAGGTGTGGACCAAAAGACGCTTGGCCTCCAGCAGGAGACGTTCACGGATAATATCACCGGGTGCGCAGCCCGTCTCTCCGCGGACCACCGCCCCGAGGTGATCGGCGGTCACGTGCAGAGTTTTCGCGTAATCCGAAACCGAAGTGATCGTCCGAAAATGCCTCTCCACCGCCAGACGAAAATCCCGTCCGATACGGCTCTGTCCCCCTTCAGCCGATCGCGTGCTGCCTTTCTCGTAGATGCTCCGATAAATCCGGGCGGCCTTGTAAAAGAGCACCCGGAGCAGGGCACGAGCGATGTCGTCACGTTCTTTCGATGGAGTCGCCTCGGCTTCCATTTCGGCCCAGAGAGAATCAAATTTCCTGGCCTGACTTGCGTCCAAAGTCAGTAGGGGCGGAGTTTCGAAAGGAAACCAGAAGGGAAGATCGACCAGAGAACTCGGCGGTGGCTCCTTTCCGTCATAAAACTCCTGGGTAAAGCAGGTCATCGGCCCGGTCATGCGCGGCTTCTGGTTCCAGCGATGCACCTGACCAGGGCTGACAAAGATCAGCGTGGGACCGGCGATGCAATACTCCCGGAAATCGGCAAAATAGCTTCCCTTACCACTAATTAAGAAAGCTTCGTAGTAGGTATGCCGGTGAAAGCGAAGCCGATTAGGCCGGCTGGTGACCGATTGCTCGAACCGTCCGATGAAGAACTGCTGGCCCGCCGACATCCCCGCGCCGTAATCCGAGAGCGGATGAACGGGCACATTTCTCGGAGAGACCATGGCATTCTTAGAAAGTCGCCGCTTGCGAATCGATCATCTGGTAACAGTCTCCTTCGGGCTGAGACTTGCGGACGAAGACCTCGAAATCATCGCTTCCTGGGCCCCCGACCCTACCCAGCAAGGGCAAGCCGACCGCAGCAAAATCGGGGAAGCACTGCTCCGGAGCTAAAGTGTCATCCGGGTTCAGGGCTTGGTTCATGTAAGTGGATTACCTAAATCCAAAATGTCTTGGCTCTGGAATCATACTTAGAATCGACATAAAACAACAATCGGTTCGTTACCGAATGCGCGACGCTCGCTAATGCGTCAAGAAAGGTTGTATACCAATCGGTTCAGTAACCAATATTATTGGCGCCCGTCACCCAGCGTCTAGCTTCGAAATGTGAGTTCCCTTTAGAAATCGTCGAGTTCGCGAAGTAGGTAGCCCTAGCCGCTGGTTTGGCGACCGGTACCAACGGAACCTCATCTTACAAACTCTTGGCAGAAGCTGTTCGCTCTCGAACTTTCTTCTTTTCGTACGCCGCACGGGCCGCAACGACCTTCCCCAGATTCCCATATGACCAGTCGACGATGGCGTCTAGGACAGGAGCCAGGCTCCAGCCCAGCTCGGAGATGCTGTATTCCACCTTTGGTGGAACCGTGGGATAGACCTTGCGTGCGACAATTCCGTCGCGCTCTAGGTTGCGCAAAGTCTGTATCAGCATCTTCTCAGTGACCCCACTGATCTCCCGGCGCAGCTCCGCAAACCGCCGCGTGCCACTGCGCAGGGCGAAAAGAACCAGAATGGTCCACTTATCCGCGATGAGATCGAGCGTTTTCCGGGACGCGTTGGTCTGGTCCAAAATGCAGGGGCCATAGGGGGCATCTTTCTTCATAACTTACTTTATGGTAAGTACCCTACTTAAAGGTCGGTACTTGTCGAGATAGCATGTTCAGTTACGGTGACGCCCAGAATCAGCATTCGAACCAGCGCTGAGCAAAAGGAGAATCATTCATGCCGTACAAACCTAAGATCCTCGTCCTCGGAGCGACCGGCCAAGTCGGAAAGGCAGTTCTGCCCTACTTGGAAGCGGACGATAAAGTCGAAGTGATCGCAGCCGCTCGCAATCCTAAGAAAGCAGCTTCTCTTGGGATCCCGGTGGTGGGCCTCGATCTTGACCAACCTGAAACGATTGCGCCGGCCTTGCAGGGCGTCGACCGAGCATTTCTTCTCACGGGCTATACCATCGACATGATGCGACAGAGCAAAGACTTTCTGAATATCGCGAAGAAAGTCGGCGTGAAACACATCGTGCACCTCGGCGCGTGTGGCGACAACGACACCAGGGTCGCTCATTATGGCTGGCATCAGTTTGTTGAGCGGTATGTCGAATGGTGTGGCTTCTCCTTCACTCATCTGCGGCCGGAAATCTTCATGCAGAACATGCTGGGCTACGGTGGAGAAAGCTATATCCAAAAGGGCGTTATTCGGCATTACATCGGTGACGCTCGCCTAAGCTGGGTGGACGTGGAGGATGTCGCCGCTGCGGCGGCAGCCTGCTTGGCTGAGCCGGAGGCGCATAATGGCCAAACCTACCGATTGGGGTACGAGGCGGCAACCTATCACGACATCGCCAGAATATTCACGGAGGTCATTGGACAACCTTTTTCGTATGAGGCGCGCCCACCGAAAGAGTTCTATCGGAACGTACTCGCAGCCGGCGCTGAGCCCTCCTACATGAAATGTGTATTTGATAGCTACACGGATTTCACCGCCGGGAGAATTCCCCATTCCGATGACGTGTTTGACAATCTGCCCGCCATTGCGGGCAAAAAGCCGATCACGTTAGCAGAATTCGCCAGAAAGCACGCAGGTAAATTTCGTTACTAATCTACTAAACATGAATACGCAGAGCAGTAAAAAGTTTGGGGTTGGAATCGTTGGGGTCGGAAACTGGGGCCGTTATGGTCACATTCCTGTACTCCGGCTCCTCCCGAACTATGAGATTGTGGCCGTTGCCAGCCGCCGCGAGGAATATGGGAAACAGTTGGCAAATGAGTTTGGCATTCCCCATGTGTTCAGAGAACCGGCCGAACTGATCGGCCATCCCAACGTAAACCTGGTAGTCGTCCTGCCTCCGGCGCCGCAGCACGCAGCGCTTGTCCGTGCCGCCATCGCCGCGGGCAAAGACGTCTATTGCGAGTGGCCGCTGACCACGACTGTCGCGGATACCGAAGACCTTCTCAACCGCGCCGAGAAAGCCGGCGTTCGACACGCCGTGGGACTGCAACGCCGGATGGGCCCGAGCGCGCGCTACCTCCGCGATCTATTGGCAGAAGGTTATGTTGGGCAGATTCGCTCCGTTCGAATGCACGTCAGTATGAACTATTTCCAGGCGCACCGTCCGCGAGACCTCGCCTGGACCGTGCCAGCGGAGAATTTCTCGCATATTCTTTCTATCTATGGCGGGCATTTCATGGACATGCTATTCCATGTCGTAGGAGCGCCCCAGACTGTCTCAGCTGTCGTTGTGAACCAATTTCCGGCGATTACGATCACCGATACCGGCGAGACATTCCCCAACACAACTCCGGACCAGGTCCTGGTGATTGGAACCTTGGCAAATGGCGGCGTGTTCACCTTTCAGGCCGAAGGCGGGAAACGAAATAACTCTGGGCTCCAAATCGACATCACGGGTATGAAAGGCGATTTGAAAATCTCTAATCCGCTATCCTTCCAAAATCCGGACGATCACAAGATCGAAGGTTCTCAAGGTGACAACGAATCGCTGAACATCCTGCCGGTACCGGACAGCTATCAAGGTCTGCCCGGGTCAAAGCTCGACGCCAGCGTGCTTGATCTCGCGCATCTTTATGCAGCCTTCGCCAAAGGCGGCGATGAAGGAGCGTACGACGCGCCGACCTTTGCTGACGCCGTCAGGATGCATCGGTTGATCGATCTAATTTCGAACGCGGCATCTGCGGGTGACAGGCAAACGGTTACGCACTGGTAAGAAGGGAATATCTCTGCCCATCGAAACTGACCATGAATACTCACGATCATCGAAAGCTGTTCTCCCCCGTTCAGATTGGACCTATCACGCTTGGCCATCGTGTTGTGATGGCGCCACTTACGCGGTCGCGATCTCAACAGCCAGGAGATATTCCCAACGATCTGATGCGTGAGTACTACACGCAACGAGCTTCCGAAGGCGGTTTCATCGTCACTGAAGCAACGAACATTTCGATCACCGGGCGCGGTTGGCTGGGAGCGCCCGGTATGTATTCGGACCAACAGGTCGAAGGCTGGAAGAAGATCACTGCCGCTGTCCGTGCGAAGGGCTGCCATATGTTCTCGCAGCTTTGGCATGCTGGCCGCTCGTCCCATTTTGAGATGACCGGTGGTAAAGAACCCGTTTCGGCTTCGGTCAATCCAGCCTACTGGCAGGACGATTCGCATGTTGTTTCCACGCCCAGCGGTTGGGTTAAGCCATCACCGCACCGAGCTCTCGATATTAACGAAATTCCGGCCATCATAGAGGATTATCGCCAGGCGGCAGCGCGAGCCAAGGCAGCAGATTTCGAAGGCGTCGAGCTACACGCAGCCAATGGCTATCTCATCGATCAGTTTCTTCAAGATGGCAGTAATCATCGGACAGACGCCTACGGTGGTTCTGTCGAGAACCGCTCAACGTCTCCTACTCGAAGTTGTAGAGGCACTGGTATCGGTTTGGGGTGGCGATCGCGTTGCTGTACGGATCGGCCCAAGCGGAACCTGGAATGGCATGTCAGACAGCAACCCGCTGGCACTCTTCGATTATGTCGCCGAGCAGTTGAACCGGTTTGGACTCGCTTACCTCCACATTATCGAGCCTCGCGTGAAAGGTAATGTGCTGATTGCAGAGGGACAAGCCCCGGTGGCTTCGGAGCAACTGCGAAAGATCTTTAAAGGAAAGATCATCGCGGCTGGCGGTTTCGAACCGGATACCGCCGAAGCCATCGTCGAGAAAGGCGATGCTGATCTGGTCACGTTCGGGCGTTACTTCATTTCGAATCCTGATCTGCCTAAGCGCATCAAGCTGCGATTACCGCTCAACGATTACGACCGCACCACCTTCTATACCTTTGATGCCCGTGGTTACACGGACTACCCGTTCTACAGCGAGCAAGCCGCCTCCTGATCAGTTCCAAATTACTACCCGCCAAAAGGAAAATCTCACCACGGAGGCACAGAGCGCACAGAGGTTGGAGACCAAGATTCGATTTTCAGATTTGGGTTCAACCGGACCGCGCTTAGACGTCGCTTATTGGCATCGGTCCGCCACTTTCCGCGTTTGTCCGAAATTGATAGTTTTCGCGATGACTCAGATCTCTTGTTAGCGCCTTATGGAAAATCAAAGCCGCAGAAAAGTCTTTTTTGCCCTGGGTCTTCTTTGGAGCTTCGCTGGATGCGCGTCGGTAGGAGTGCGTAACCCGCAGGAAGCGACTGGTAATCCGAAATTGCCAAAACAGATTCTGATCGCCGATTTTGATACGAGCAAGAACGACTTCCGGGTTCACCAGACGGGTGCCGACCTCGGAGTCCTGCAGCAGAAGACGACTAATGTGTTAGTTAATTATTTGGTTTCCGACCTCAGCAAATCGGTAATGCCAGCCGCTCGGCAGGACGGCTCCAGGCCCGGCCGTGCTGATGCCTGGTTAATTACAGGAGAATTTGTTCGAGTAAATGGAGGTAGTCGAGAGTTGCGTGGTTTGGTTGGATTAGGTCTAGGTGGAACGAAAATGGAAACGGTCGTCCGGGTGTACGATCTTTCTCATTTGTCCAAACAACCCGTTCTTCAATTCGAGACAACGGGCGGCAGCAACGCTGAACCGGGCGCACTTGTTGGTGGAATGTTTGGGGCCTTGCCGAATGCGCTGCGAAATGCTGGAGCCAGGGGTATCACTGATGATACCGCGCGAACCGCGCGAGAAATCACGGCCATGGTCGCAAATTATTATGCTAAGAATGGCGGTCAATTGCCAGGTAACTCCAAGAAACCCAAGATCCTTGCGCAAAGGGCAGGAGGGTAGTCCGGCCAAATCGTTTTGCAGGTCCTGGCCCCTAGTTAGCTGGCATATGATGCTTAAGCGACGGGACGCGATAGCCTGGCGACTTGAGCGTGGCCGCCATCGGTACAAGTATGATCATTTTAGATCTGGCCCATACTTAATCCTTATGAACGCCGAAGAAGCACAGACTCTCCAACTCCATGAGATTGTCGTCTGGACCCCGGATGGGACGAAGGGCGAAGTGATTCTAGTAGACGGTTCCGGGGTCAAAGTCCGCTGGGAAGACGATCAATGTGGCTACTATCAATTTACCGACCTGCTGTCTCAAATCGAAAGGTTACGCCGCGTTTGAGGCGAGTCCCTCAAAGAGTCACGACGATCTTCCCGAACTGACCGTTGAGCGCCAGCCGATCCATGCACCGACACTCTTACGCCGCCGGTTGCAAATATTGTTCGGGCGCTCATTTCAGTTGGAGGTGCGCAGCGAGATTGGCGAGGGCACCACGTCACTATGCGCATTCCGCTACAAACCCCATGGTGGCCACCGGCTTATGCATGAGCACAGTGATTGCAACGGGGTGGTCAGCAAATCTTGGTCACACCCAGACTCGCAGCTTAGCGCCCATGCCCCTGCGTGGGCTGTTTGCTGGCCAAAGACGCGGCCACGAGTTTTCTGATATTCTCGCCGAGGCCGCTCTGTCGATAGAGCAAACCCACTTCCTGAAAGTGTGCCCCGGAAACAAACGGCACGAAACGAACACGATCTCCCGCGACCGCGGTGATAAACTCGCCGACGACCGCCACGCCACGTCCGCTTTCAACAGTCGCGACGACGCTCAGTGCGTCAGTGCATTCCTGGACGATCATTAGCCGGCCCTTACTGACTCTAAGGATTTTTGACACCCACTGATGATACTCTGGGAATTCTGTGCCTCGATAGACTACCAACTCGCTCCTTGCGACCACCGACGGACGCACCGCAGGTTGCTGGGCCAGCGGACTTGAATTGGAACAGATGATTCCCACTGGATGGCGACGGACGGCCTCAAAATTCAGCCCTCGCATCTGCCCGGCAGCTGGCCGAATCGTCAGTGCGGCATGGAGCTTGCCCGCTTTCAACCTCGACAGCATTTCGGTGTGGGTCAGATCGTGGAGGGTAAGGCGTGCGCCTGGTGACAGCTCACGATATCGGCAGAGAACTGAGGATAAGATTACAGCTGTCGGCGAGGGAGCATAGCCAATCCGAAGCTCCTCCTGACTCTCCTTTTCAATCATCTGCGCCTCTGCCAACAGAGATTCGGCATCGCGGACCAGTTTTCGTGAGCGAGCCAGCACCGCATGTCCGACCCGGGTGAGTCGCACTCCCTGAGTATTTCGATCAAGCAACTTGATCTTTAGCTCCGCTTCAAGGCTTCGAATCTGTCGGCTGAGCGGGGGTTGCGACACGTGCAATCGCTCGGCGGCACGTGAGAAATTTAACTCCTCGGCAACTGCAATGAAGTAACGCAAATGACGTAATTCCATCTCTTCGATTCCTTATACCTTCTGGGCATCAAGCCAGGTCCAAAATGGTAATTTCAGGATCTGGATTGGTGGGACAATTTTTGCGAGTCATTATGCAACCGAAATCAATCTTCCGCATCCCGCCGCACCAAACCCCAACTTCCGAATGATCGCCGTTCGAAACCTGGTGGGGTTGGCCTTATGCGTCGCCGTCGCGGACCGAGCTGCGGGCAGTCCGCAAGACCCTTCGGAACCAATCTCCTCTGAAACGGAACCAACGAAAAGTGTGAATCAAGAAATCACGAACCTGCTCAAGGCCTACGAGAATGCGCTCAATTCGCACGATCCAAAGGCTGTCATGGCGCTGTATGGAAGCGATCCAATCTTTATTCCCCAAAATGCGGAAGCCTCCATTGGCCGCGAAGCGGTGCAAGCGAGGTACCAACACGGTTCCCAGACCATCAAAGTGAACGTCGTTTTCACGATTCACGAAATCGTGGAGATGGGCGACTTGGCTTACGGGCGTACTACTTCGGCCGGACAACAGGAAGTCCTCGCAACTCATAAGATATCGCGAGAGGCAAACAACGAGTTGTTCATCTTCCACCGTGAACAGGGTCAATGGAAAATTCACCGCTACATGTTTGCCGCCTCCAACCCGCCCGCGGCGAACTGATGCCGACACTCCTCGATCAACACGAATACGCATGCTGCCACGCACAGAGCGCATTGACGAATTTCGCCTCGCATTCCGGACTGAGACTGCATTTACGGCGGTTGAGACAGAAACGGGCTGCTCTGTGAAAACCCAGATTCTATTGCGACGGCCAATGAGGTAAAACTTATGTCAGCAACTTCTTCCGTTAACTTCCTTCTTGAGCTGCATTAGCGTTCCGGCATTGAGTACGCGATTTAAAGATGACGTTAGACTACGGTTCTGAAACTCCTTCACGAGAGTTCGTCTCCCCACCTTCCTTGTTGAGCTCCGTCCGGCTCCGTAGCGGCCAGGTTAAACTATTCAATTTTCGGGCGAAACTCTCCGATCTGTGGCAAATCGCGGACGCGATACCGCAGCACCGTCCAAAGCAGCACGTGGTTTGCCTCCATCATTTCGACCGACCGATGAAATTCGATCGAAATTTGGACGGGCGCACCAAACGAGAGACCACGGCAAAAGGTGATATTGCTTTCCTACCCGCCGATGCGCCGACCAGGCTGCGTCTCGCAAAGGACGACCCGCACCGGTTGTTGTCGTACAGTTACCTCGTTTTGGAGCCTGACTATTTGGCAGAGCTTGCATTGTCGAATGGAATCGGTCGTCCGCTCGACTTTATACCGAGATTCGCAACCCCAGACCCTTTGCTGCACGAAATCGCCGCCGCTCTTACCTCCGCGCCGCAAATCAAGGATCCTGCAGCGAACCTCTTTACCGAGACCTTGGTCAACGCGGCGTGTGCGCGAATTCTGCGCAACTACGCCGAAGTTAGATACCCGCTTTCCGGTTCACCGCGACTCACCGACGATCGACTGCGTGCGGTGATCGATTACATCCATGACCATATTGGAGAATCTCTCGAGCTGGGTTCGATTTCTCGAGCTGCCGGCTTAAGCGAATTTCACTTTGCCCGCTTATTCAAGGCTGCAACCGGGACTACCCCTTTCCAGTTTGTGACTCGTACGCGGATGGAATTGGCAAAGCAGCTTCTCCGCAAAACCCGACTACCGATCTTCGAGATAGCCAAGCGCGTCGGTTACCAGAAGCCCAGCCACTTTAGTGCCCGATTTCGTGCCGTTTTGGGATGTGGCCCGGATGCTTACCGCAAGTCCGCTAGACGTTGATCGATGGTCGTGATGCGTCTTCGGTGACATTCCGATTCCTCGCGTTGGCCTCCTGAAGCAGACGAGCCTGGATTATCCGGATAGATCTGTCCGCCTGGATCGTTGCGAAAACGACCATTACAGCAAGAATCAGAAACTATTTAGCAAGATCTCGGCCCAGACGGTCAGGCACCAGTGGCCTATAGAGATCGTATGAAAGCAAGCCAAATTCATTCACATGGCGCCACAGAACCCCTCAAGGTGATTGCTGCCAGCAATGGTGTAAAGAAGCTTGGGCCCAAGGAAGGCCGGACAAAGCAGGTTGGCGATGTTCGACTGACTTGGAAGGCAACGGGCGAGGATACCGGATATGCTACCAGTTTCTACGAAATGGATCTGCCGCCCGGCAGAGGCATTGCATTACATAGTCACCCGTACGCGGAAGTCTTTTATGTAGTTATGGGGCACACGGACTTCCTGCGGGTCGATGAGCAGGGACAAGAAGAGTGGGTGCGCTGCGGTCCAGGCGACACCCTGGTCGCTCCGATGAACGCGCTACACGCGTTCCACAATCGCACAGACAAGCCAAGCCGCTTTATCAGTTCGTCCGTTTACTACCACGAGGTCTTCTTTGAGTTATACGCCTCGACCGTTGACGTCAACGATCCGCTTCCACCCAAGAAACAGCCCACCGAAGCGGACGGAGAGTTGTACCTCCAATTGCTAAAGAACGCGATGAGGGTTCATATGTACGCCCCTCAAGTGAACGCCAGCAGCGGGCTTGAAGTGTTGCGTGAATTAGAGAATCGGAACAGCAACACCGGCACCCAGGCCTAACTCAGGTAGGTCAGTCTCACTTGCAGACTGCTCAGCGCCCGAGCGCCTATTCCAAGTCAGGGAGCAATCCAGTGTTCCGGCAGGATCCGTCGCTCACACTGTCAACGCTATCCAAGGCCCGCACGACGAACCCTCGACTGATAGATTAGTTGCCGGCATGATGGAAGCTCTTTGCGAAATACGTTTGCGTTGATTTCTGCTTTGGGAGTGAGAGTTCGCGCACGGACTAACGCTCACCTGCAGCCTTCGTGAAGAAGGCAATGGGTGAGCCCTTCTGCTGCCGGAAGCTGGCCGGCTGCTTGCCATTCAGGTCTCTATACCCGTATTCGGTCGCAGCCTCTGCTGAGAT
>Ga0209647_1000814_pt1 | contig 28405 bp, 26 predicted proteins | sample GraSoi_2013_60cm_FD_185827 | JGI IMG/M metagenome (GOLD analysis project Ga0209647, IMG submission 185827) | Grasslands soil microbial communities from the Angelo Coastal Reserve, California, USA - Sample 9_17_2013_60cm (SPAdes) (version 2) | ecosystem: Environmental > Terrestrial > Soil >... | reverse complement strand
AATTAGTGGATTGCTACAGGTCTTACAGAGAAGTCGTCTTCTTGCCATTGAATAGTATTCAAATTCATCATAGCAAGAACTGACAATCAAATCGAGGTATTATACCAACAGGAAAACTAATTAAGCCGGAATTATTGAGTAAAAATTTATACTGTAGCGACTGTCGCTGTAGGAATTTCCACTGGAGCTTGAGGCTTGCTTGCTGCTTTGACAATACGAAGACACTTTGTACATAATTTTACTTTTGTCATATGCGCTCCTATTTTTATATGTGCAGCGTGTAAATTTGGTTTGAATGTTTTGGCTGTTCTATTTTTTGCATGAGAAACGTTGTGTCCAAACATCACGCCTTTTCCGCAATTCATACATCGCATTGCCATAACGCTTTTATGATACCATAAAAGAAGTAAAAACTCAAAAGGCAAAATGCAAAATATAATTCAAAATAAAAAATATAACGTACCTATGTCATTCTAAACTAGTATCCATGTCATTCTGAACTAGTTTCAGAATCTTCATACATGAATTATTTTGTTTACATAACAACAAATATAAATAATTCGGTATTTTATATTGGAGTTACAAATAATCTAGAGAGAAGGATGTATGAGCACAAGCATAAATTAATTTCTGGTTTTACGAAAAGGTACAATGCTACAAAGTTGGTTTATTTTGAGGAATGTAGTAATATTAATGATGCAATTAGTCGAGAAAAACAATTGAAAAACTGGCACCGTGAATGGAAAATAAATTTGATTAGACAAAGTAACGATTTATTTAATGAGCTGTTAGAACAATGAATTGTTATACAAGACTTTAATCTGTCGTTCTAAAATTTAATCTGTCATTCTAAACTTTAATCTGTCATTCTGAACCAGTACCTATGTCATTCTGAACTAGTTTCAGAATCTATATACATAAAGACCCTGAAATAAATTCAGGGTGACAAAATGAATAGAAATTCGAATTTAGAGTTTCTTTCCTGAAAGAAAAATATTATGAATATACTATCTCTTCTCATCGGTTTGCCTGTATTAGTTTTTTCAGCAATTTTACATGAAGTGGCACATGGATATGTTGCAGACAAGCTTGGCGACCCGACAGCAAGACTTATGGGACGTCTTACGTTGGACCCTCGCCCACATATCGATCTTTTTATGAGCATCCTGCTTCCGCTTTTGCTTATTTTTTCCGGCTCTCCTGTTATTTTCGGTGGAGCCAAGCCAGTGCCTATTGACCCATACAATCTGCGAGACGGTAAAAAAGACGTTGCGCTTGTAGCGCTTGCTGGACCACTTACCAATATTATCTTGGCAATTACCGCAGCATTACTCCTTAAAGGTATTTCATTTATTCCCATCACATCGACTGCTTTCGCCATCATCGCTTATATTCTTACTATCATTGCTTCATATAATATTCTTCTTGCTATCTTTAATTTACTTCCGATTCCCCCCCTTGATGGGTCAAAAATATTTTCCCTTGTACTACCGGATGAATTGGCAACCATGTATCTTTCTCTTTCTCAAATTGGAATATTTATTCTCTTTTTTCTCCTTCTTTTTCCTATTGGTGGATTTTCTCTCTCCTTGGCTATCTCTACCCTTTTTGACTTTGCCAAAACCCTCCTGGGAATATAATTCGGATGAATAAAACACTGCACGAAACGCAATATAAAAAATATGCACTCGTTGGGACAAGTTGTGTTGGAAAAACAACGCTACTTTCTAAAATCGAACAATTACTAAAAGAAAAATATCCAGAAAAAGGTATAACAAAAGAAGATTTGCAAGAATTACACAAAGCACAAGTTTCTTCACTTGAAACTGTTGATAAGAAAATAAACACCCTTATTGATAAGCTGCCAAAGCCGATCCAATTAGTTATTACTGGAGATCATGGAGAATGTTTCGGAGAAAATATGAATTGGGGTCACGGATATCCAAATAAAAAAGTTATGGAAGTGCCTCTTCTTATCGCATCAATCAATTAACGTTGACTACTCTACATATCTTTTAAAAAAGAAGTGCTAGCCTTTTTAAATGATTGAATAATTTTATCAGCCTGTGATAAATCTTGTTGATTATGATCTGCTCCTTTATAACCAATTACCTTCATACCTGCTGCTTTCGCAGCGAGAATTCCGTTGGTCGCATCTTCAAAAACAATGCAGTCTTTTGGATCTCTTTTTAAAAGTTGTGCAGTTTTTGTATATATTTCAGGATCAGGTTTGCCATGTTGCACATGATCTCCAGATACAATAACATCAAAATAATCTTTTAATTTGCAGACTTCAAGAAGCGTATGTATTCTTTTATCATAAGCTGAAGAAGCAACTGCAAGAGTAACTTTTGCTTTTTTTAATTCTTGCAAAAATGAGACCACTCCTGGCATTGGCGTAAGATCTAAAGAAGATAAATATTGTAAATAGCTTACTCTCACCTTTGCTATTAATGCTTCCATTGGTATCATTAGGTTGAAATCTTTGATAATATGGCTCCATGCATATGTAGCATGAGTCCCGCGAAGTTTTTGCAAATATTTTTGTATATAAGGAGAAGATTTTCTAATCCCGAGTTTCCTAAGAAACTCCACCATATGCAAATCATTTAATGGCTCTGTGTCTATTAACACACCGTCCATATCAAAAATAGCTGCTTTCATATGTACTTACTAAGTAGTATATCAGACGAAAGTGTATACCATGTCCTGACCCCTGTACTGAATTTGAAATTTTCGATTTGACAGACAATTATTTTTTTGCTACTTTTAATATATGCAGTCTCAAGTACCACAAGTTCCACCTTCTCAGACATCCCAAATACCTCCAATCGATGAAAAACATGCTCCATCTTTTTTTATGCAACACAAATTTACAATTCTTAGCGGCCTTATTCTCCTTTTTGCTTTGATTCCTCTTGTTATCCTCACTCAAATGCACAAAAATGCTCCACCCTCACTTCCCCAACAAGCAATGACAAATCTTACTCCTACACCCGTCCCGCTAACTCCACAAAATGTGCTACCTACGATTGACTCAACAGACCAAAGTATTCAAAATGCTTTGGACGCATCCCAGACACAGGTAAATTCTGCAGCGCAAATTGATGCCAGCGACGATAGCACAGTCGGATTATAAATATGAAATATATAAAAATTGCCTTACTTATTTTACTGCTTCTCAATCTTTTCCAGATGCCTGCGTGGGCCATAAATTATGCATATCCAACCCATATCGAAGCACGACTCACCAATACTCAAGTGCATACAGATGCTCTGGCAAGTAATGCAGCAACACTTTTGACCAAACACCTTGCCAATGTTCAGGCTCGCGCAGATCGAATGATTACAGAAAGAATTGCTAGTCTGCAAAAATTACTCTCCCGTCTTTCTCTGGACGCAAAATTATCAAGCGATGAAATTACTTCGCTAACTACAGATGTCAACACCACAATAGCGAGTCTCCAAGCGCTCAAATCGAAAATCGACGCAGATACCACCCTGGATACTGCCATTACAGACACGAAAAGCATTGTTACTGGCTTTCGGGTTTATTTGATTTTTGAGCCAAAGCTTCGTATGCTTCTGGCCATAGATAATTTGACAACCACCAATACCAATTTAGCAAGTCTTTCAGCCAAACTTGCAACCCTGGTCGCGTCTTTACAGTCTCAGGGAAAAGATGTGACAGCGCTACAGACTCAACTCACCGATATGAATGCCAAATTGTCTGATGCAAGTACCCAGCTTTTAGCAGCCAGAGCGCTTGTGGAGTCACTTTCAGCAACAAGCACCAATGCACCAAGCGTATTTGCAACAGTACGACAAGACCTGGCCAAAGTACGACAAGACTATGCCGGAGTGCGACACGACTTTGCTCTTATGCGAGAAGACTTCCAAATTATCCTTCCAAAAGGGACAGCAACCATCAAGCCAACTTCTGCTTCTGAATCTGCAAAATAGCTCTGAGTACTTAAATTCCGCTACCTGAAAGGCTTCGGCTTGAGCTCAGCCGAACGGTGGTTTATGGCCGTACCCCTATGTGAGTCCTATGTTTTATCTGGAAGAGCTATTATTTAATGCTTAATAAGCTATATATTATGAGGAATGTGAATAAAGCAATTATTGAAAAAATAATGAAATAAAAATATCTCCTGACCCGTTGAGAATGAGTGTTTATTTCAGGATTATTTGTTTTTTTAAAAATTATTGATAGCATGGAGAATGTTTTTCGCATGGCATAGTAAGGTGCTGCAATTGGGTTTTTTAACATCTTTTCTCGTAACTCATCATGGGATGTTGTTCCAAACTTTTTCGCATATAAATTTATCAGTATTTTTTGTTCTTTTGCTAATCTGTAGAATAGGTAATAACAAATGATTGAAACTAAAATAAATACTGCGAGTATATAATAATCATTTATCATATTTACTAGTAGACCCAATTATGAAGCGAGTGCTTTTTGCGCTACTTTTCTAATATGCTTATCTTCAACGAACTGAAATTTTTCCTTATCAATAGATGCTTTGCCTCTTTTATAATTTTTAGGGAAATTTACAAAACTTGCAATTACACTTTTTGCCTCAAGAGCTTTAAATTTTTGTAAAACATATATTAAGTTCGCTATGACTTCATTGCTATGATTTGGTTGTTTTAATTCATTTATGGCAAATACAATAGCATTTTTCTTATTTTCAGTTTTTTTAAATTTGCTTAACGCATAAATTAAGAAACTATTATCTTTATATTTCTCATCCTCCAATAGTTTAAATAATACATTGGCATGCTCATCATCCATCCATCGAGTAAAGATATTACCAATTACTATTACAAACCATTTATAGAAACCTTCTCTTTGCTTTAAATCATCTTTATTTAGTTTTGTGAACTCGTCAATAATTGCTTCAAAAGCGTATTTTTTTGATATAGGCCTGCTACCAAGGACCTTAACTATTTCAGCTTTTGTGGCATGAGGTAAATCGTTTTTCTTTAACCATTTCAGAAGGACTGGAATTGCCTTAACATATAGTTATCCATCAAAGCTTTTATCCAGCATGTAATACAACGTGCTTACTTTTATTCCCTGCTTACTTAAGTCATCAAGGACTGGCATTTCTTCATAGTATCCTTGTATCATTTTGTCCAATTGTTCTGGTGTGGAATAGAGACGATCATCGTATTGAAATTTATTATTATTACTAAGAATCATAAGTATCTTTTTTTCCTCTGGCGTAAGATTTTTAAGCTTAGAAGGTCCAATCCTTTTTGTTATTATCGGCATATAAGTTTAATACTATAAATTTAGGTTTTTTGGTTAGAAGCAGGCAAAGAACCTGGCGGAATAATAAAAATAAATGGTGAATCAAATAAACGAAACAAACTTGAGATTCCATCAAAAAGTAAATTTACTTTATTGCATACAAGCTTCTATTTTAGATTTTTTCTAATATTCCACCATGCGGAAATATATTTAATGCCTAAACATGCCAATCCAACAGTTATAAATGACAAAAATGGAATACCAATAAAAATATCAAAACTAAAATAGTAGCTTGATCTATGTCCTAAAAATTCTAAAAGCAATTCGGCACTCGTCAACAATACTGCAATAAGATTAATTAGACTGAAATTTCGATATTTGACAATCAAATCGTAAAGTGTCATTTCGTCTTTTGTAAATTCCTTCAGCGTATGTGTGGTTAAATAAAAATTTACAGTCCCTCCCTTCATCTTAATGCAAAATAAATAATAACCAGCACCTGCTCCTATTAAATGAAGAGGTAGATAAATTACTGGTATGTCTACTTTTCCAACAATTAATATCCAAATTCCGCCAATGAATCCTATAGAAAAAGATATTATGCCGAGAGCAATTAGTTGCCATAGATAACTTTTAATTTTGTTATTTACCTCAATCATAAATTAGTATAACAGTGGGATTATTTTGTACCTGCATTACAGACAGCTGGAGATGATAAAAGCATTGAGAATAAACTTGAGATTCCATCATTTGCAGCATGGTTTCGAAGTTCTTTTAGAGATTTAACTCCTAATTGGCTTACATTTATGGAAAATGTCAGCTTTGGTGTACGTCCTACTCCAACAGGGGCAAGAGCATCCGCTACTTGCCCAGCGCCTCCCCCTATCAGTCCTCCAGTAAATAATGATGTACCAAGATTAGTAAGAAATGGTCTATTATCTATTACGTTTTGAAGGCTATTCGCAGAACCTCCTGACACAGCCCCGCCAAAGACGTCAGCAGCAATCCCTGTAATACCAACTACTCCCACAACGGAACCACCTATAAATCCTGCTGCCCCAGCTACTACTCCTACCCCAAATCCTGTCACTCCAGCTTTTGCAACATCTTGCCAACTAGCACAAGGGTTAGTGAGTTTTAGCTCAGCTACACTAGCTACAGCGCCAATTGCTCCGCTTATTCCAAGCGCAATTAATATTGGGTTTTTCCCACTTGGGTCAGCTTTATTAGTTGGGCTATCAAATCCATATTGATAAGAATTAAGACTTAATGGCTGCGTATTGATTGGTTTAGCCGAGTCTCTTGTCAGAAATCTTCCTGTCGCTGGATCGTAATTCCTTGCTCTTAGGTAGTAAAATCCTGAATCTAAATCCAAATGCTGTTCGTCAAATTGATATCCAGGAGAACCACTATTTTGAGTTATACTTGCAGTCTGTACTGTTTTAGAATTCTTTTTCACTGGAGCTTGTCCGAATCCATTTCCTGATTGACCAGTATTTACGCCATAAGGATCATAGCTTAATGCCGAACCTTCCCCACCAGCATAGGTTGTAGTATAGCGTGTATTTCCCATTCCATCTTCAAGAAAATAACTGCTAATAGAGTTGATTGAAGAAGGTCCCCAAGTTGCAATAAGTCCTAGTCCATACTCATACCAACCGATTACACTTCCGCTACCCGCAAGGCTATAATCTTCTAATACGTGAGAGAGAGAACCTGTAATGTCTGTAATTGAACGGGTCCTGCTGCTGGAATGTGCTGATTCCAGTCTATTTCCCAAACCGTCATATTTATAAGTATCTGTAATTGCTGAAGTCATGTATTTTGTTAAATTATTTTCAAAATTGTATGTGAGAGAAGTACTATTGTACGGTTCTGTTAGTTGATTTCCATTATTGTCGTAGGAAAATGAAATATTATCTCCTTTTAGGATTCTATTATCTGAATCATAGGTGTAAGTATCATTTATCGTACCAACCGAATCAACTTTTGTGAGAATGTTTCCTACAGCATCATAAGTATAAGTTATATTTGCTTGTTGGAATTGACCACCAGCTTGGGTATATAGCCCATTTATTATTTTGCCTGCATTATCATATGTAAATGTATTTACAACAGGGGTGGCATAAAGGACGAATTGCCCAGTTTCTGTATCGCTAGTTATATTCCCCACACTGTCCCTCTGGTAGACAAATTTGGCGAGCGAGTTGGAACCATTCTTATGTTCTAGAGTAATAAGTCTATTTGCACCATCATATGTATAGTAAGTCTTTACGCTATTGGGATAAGTGCGGGTTGCTAATGTGCCGTTATTGTTATATGTGTAAGTTGTTATTTTGTTATTCCAGTCAGTAACAGTATTCATTCTATTATTCTTGTCATATCCATAAGTCACAACTAGATTATCTGGATAGGTAATTGTTGAAAGATTATTCCCGTTATCGTAAGTGTATTGCAATGATTGACTAAATGGATTTGTATTTTTTGTCATTCGGTCAAAGTTATCGTATGTGTAGGTTGAAGTTCCGTTTGGATCGGTCATACTCGTCATATTTCCCCGACTATCATATTGATAAGTAATAATGGAGTTATCAGGATAGGTTATTTTTGTAAGGCGATTTAATGAATCGTATTGATAATTAGTAGTTTTGTTATTTGCATCTGTGCGTTGCGTAAGGTTACCATTTGAATCGTATGTCCAATTAGTCGCATTTCCAAGTGGAGTTGTTGATTTTGTAGGTCTATTTAATAAATCATAAGTGTTTGTTGTGGTATGATTCAATGCATCTTGTTGAGATGTAAGATTCTGATAGTTATCATATCCATAGGTAGTTGTACTATTCAAACTATCTACTACAGTGCTTAACGAACCAAGTGGGTTATATGTATAGGTTGTAACTTTATTATTTGGTAGCGTTATTGTTAACAATCTATTCTCTTTATCATATGAGTTAGTCGTTGTTCCAATAGTATCAACTTTTGTAAGAAGATTTCCGTCTGAATCATATGTGTATGATGTTGCATTATTACTTGCGTCTGTTTGCTTAGTCAGCCTTCCAAGTGAATCATAAGTAAAGTTTGTAGTATTATTGTATGGGTCTGTTTGAGTAAGTTTATCTCCTAAATTGTCTCTTGTCCAAGTGGTTTGATTATTTAATGGATCTGTTGTTGTCAACATTTCCCCAGTCGTATCATAGGTATATTTTGTAACAACACTTGCCTCTGTTTTTTGTGTAAGATTACCATTGCTATCATATGCGTAATCTGTTTCTTTTGTTGGACTAAATCTGCTATCAAGTGTTTTAGTTAATCTATTATTACTATCGTACGTATAGGAAATGGAAGAATTATCTGGGTAGGTCACTGAAGTTGTATTGCCGTGTGAATCATAAACATAAGTAGTCTTATTGCTATTCCTATCCGTAATTGTTAACGGTGCATTTTCATTTCCATATGTATATACTACATTTTTATTTAATGGATCTGTTTGTTGTAAGATTCTAGCTTTAGAGTCATATGATGTCTTTACTGTCCTTCCTAAATTATCTGTTTGCGTGATTATTCTGTTAACATTATCGTACGAACTAGTTGATGTCAGATTTGAAGCATCTTTTTGAGTTATTAAGCGATTGTCTCCTCCGTAGGTATTACTAAGCACTAATTGTCCCGTTCTGTCAGTAACCGTGGTTAGTCTGTTACCGCTATCGTATCCGTAAGTCGTAGTATTGTTATCGGGATCTGTAACTCCTGTTAATCTTCCATTTGTATAATAAGCATATTGTACTTTTCTGTTTGACCAATCTGTGACTGAGGAGATAAGGTTTTGAGCATTATACGCAATTGTTAATTGATGGCTATGTGTGTCTGCAATCCCTGTTAATTTTCCTGAACCGTCATAAGAATAATTAATTACATTCCCGTTCTTATCTTGGTTAGAAGTAAGTTGAGTATTGGCATTGAAAAAATATTTAGTTTGATTTGATAAGGTTACCGTAGCCGTACCATCAGTATTTGCAACCAAATTTGAATGAAATGCTGGATCATCTGATGAATATCCACCTGGGCAATTATAAGTGAGGCTCTCATGGCCATTAGGAGTATCTAATGCCATTTTTGTAAGATACACTATGCTGTTGCAAATAGTATAACTTACTGGATAAGCATTATTATATATTCTTGCGGGAAGAAAACCCCATCCAAGACCTAGTCCAGATTGACCCTCAGTAAATGATGAATATGACCTCTGGAAAGTAAGAGTTAAATCTCCCGAAGTTGGTATAGACATATCAGTTATTGTTGTGTTATACGCACCAAGACTCTTGAAGGTAGTTGCAGTAATTGCGACTGCCTGATACTGCTGTCCACCATTGGTAAAAGTCCAAGTCACATCTTCTTTTGACGAAGACGCAGCTTGAGAGGATGCTTTTAGTCCCGTTGCTGTTCCATCGTCTGGAATATATGTGTTTGGCGTATTGTAGTTTATCTCACCCTGCGCACTATATCCGCCAGTTGGCGTAGCAACCTTTTGCACTGTAGTGGGCGTTAAAACAAAGGTAGGCGTATATCCTTGAATAGAGTGAAAGTCTGTTGGAATTGCATAGTCTGATACCCACTTAAGTACCGAAACAATTTTTTCAAGTTGTTGTGTCTGCGCAAAGCTCGAAGATTCATTAGCATATTGACTATAGTTTGTAGTTATGTCACTCGCAAAGTTATTCGCTGCTTGATTCCACAAAGAATCATTATTTTGATTGACAGGTTGTGCTGTTGCTTGCATAGACAGATTGGTAAAGACAAATGCACTAGAGGTGGTTGAATTTTTCAAGGTTACTGTTTGTGGTGAAAGGATATATTTACTTTCATTACCTGTAACTGGATTTGATTGTAATGCAAGATATCTATCAACAACTGATTTATACGTGGAAACAGTAGAGGTAACTTTTACGCCATTTGGATCATACCCAATTGCATACTGCTTATATTTATAATCAGTATTAAATAACACATTACCAAAATTGGTATTTTGTAATCCATTTGTATAGGTAACTATTGCCGTAGCACTACTTGGATTATTTGGATCATCAGCAATGCTGACATCTGGCATGACATTGTTGTAAAAGATTGATTTGATGGCAACTGCCATGTCGTCTTGGTTGTATTTGGGTATGCTAGTTGTTGTGCCGATAAAAACAATTCTATTAAGCGCCGAGTCATAATACGCACCTGTGATATCACTGAAATTTGCTATATCAACTGAAGCTGTGTCTAACTCCTCACCTCCTATTTGGGATGTTAAACCTGTACCTAAGGTATCTGTTGTTGGGACAAATGGATTCCCTTCAGCTAATGCCTGCTGTGGCGTTAGCGCAGAAAAGACAAGGTAAAAAAGTGTAAAAAGGATAAAACCAATTTTATATATATGTTTCATTACTTCGTTATATGAACAAATGTATTAAAATCGTTAATGCTCATTTTATTTACTGTTACTTCTTGTTTTTGCCCTTTTACGAGTACTGTATTGTTTTGATCGACAAGCTCTGGCTCTGTGCTCACAGTCTGATTGCTGTCTTTGTTGAAATTCGCGTGAGCGTCAAAACTGATGGTTAATTGTTGATTTGAATGTATATGGAGATTGGGAATAGTAAGAGTATGGTTAGCATCATTGATGCTTACTGCTCCTTGCATACTACTTATAGAGTTTAATGAGTTGGTATTAATTTTTGTCTTTAGCGTTGCAAAGGAATAGGTATTACTAGTAGTATTTGTAATGACATAAACAAACCTGATGGTATCTCCTGCATCAACTGTGCCATTTTTATTTATGTCTCCATTTGGTGCAAGTTCTATTTTTGAAGTTATACTTAATTGTTGCGCAGCTGCTGGAGAGAAGAAATTTTTAACACTATTTACTATGTCATCTAATATCGATGCCTGGGCTGGATGGGACAAAGATAAAAAAAGAAAAGAAGATAAAATGAGTATACCAATGAGAATAAGTAAGGACTTCTTATTCACTATATATTTATAGTATTACAACCGTGTAATACTTGTAATTTGACACTAACACCAACGAATATAGCTTGTCAATGGGTATTTCGAATATTTTAATTTAAGCTACAATAACAGACTAATCACTCGATTTTGCTCAAAACTCTTATAGATTGGTTTTGTTGCGATTATTCCGCCACCTGAAAGGTTCTGAGAGAAATCATGCCTGGTAGAAAGATGGAAGATTTTAATGTAATGGATTTAGCACACGGATGTCAGTCATTGGAAAGTGTTTTGTATTAAGAGAAACTAACGTAAGATTATTCACATTTGCAGTTGCTGCAATCAAACAATCAGTTAAACTAAGATTTTTCAGCTGTTTTGCGTGTTGTTGCCAGTACAAACCTGCTATTTTGGCTACTTTTGCATCAACATCAAAGAGTATATGTTGTTGAAGATATTCTTCAGTTGTTGTTAATTCTGCCGGAAAAATATTTTTATAGATTTCTGCTATGGAGATAACTGATATACACAGTGAAGCCATTTCTTTTAAAGATAGCACCTTTTTTATTATTTGCTCATTTCCTCTTAGTACCCAAATGAGCACGTCGGTATCTAAAAGGTACATACTTTTACACTACCCTCTCATCTGATAAACGGCTTTTGGTAACCCACTGAGTCACATGAGACTTAGTGCTCCACTCAGGATGATTTTTTGCAGTAAGTATACCTGCAGCTTTTTTTAATGCTCCTTCATACAACGTCTTATCAAAAACAAAAGTCCTGGTAATTTGAGCAATAGATATATTTTTTTTCTCGTCCCGGATAAGCACTCGAGTCCCTTTCATTACTCGGGCTAAATACTCTGATATATTACTTCTTAAATCGCTTACTGATACTGTTACTGTCATACCATGATATTAGTACGTTATGTACATATTTGTCAAGTGAAACCACTACCGCTTTTTTCGCTACATTCTTTCTTGAGATACGTACTCTACCGGATAATAATATAATGGTATACTAATACGTATGCCGGAAGTTTTAGGGATGGATACGCCAAAGACAATATCCGACACCCCTCCTGCGCCTTCGCACAAGACACACAGAGGATTTACAATTGCATTCGTTACCCTTGCAATACTGATAGTGCTTGTGGCGGAAATTGTGGCCGTATTTGTAAGCAGAAAAAGCGCACATCATGTATCAAAAAAGCCGCTTCCAAACCCATTGCCAACTGTCACATCAACTCAAAACACTATCCAAAAAACCTTAGACAACATACAAGCATTTCAAGACACGAAGAGCAGCTTGTATCAAACAATCATTATGCACCAAGCAACAACCATCCCTCCTGCCACAGGCAATCCCCAAGTAGACAACCAAGCGGTTTCCTTATCTCTTCTGTACTATAAAGTTGCCAGTCAAGAAGGTCCTACAAGTTACCACCTTTTGAATCCACGTATTCCAGTAGAAAAGCAAGGCGACTCTGTAGAAGGTTATGCAGCAATACTTGGGACACTTTCTATAATCGATAGCTCAACCCATATACTCCATCATTTAGTTGCCCTGGGTGTGCTCTCAAATGGAAAACCTGAAACCATAACGCTAGATGTAGGTGGTGATGATATAAAAGTAGTACCTGAATTACACCGTTCGGATTTTGGCGGAGGGACAAAGCCAGTAACCCCAGCTCAATTAGCAAAAGACCTAGACGACTCTATGGGGAAAATTATTGGGGTAGGTTTTAGCTATGACTTTCTTCCCGGTTCTTGGCCAGCCCTTCATCTTTCTGCAACAAATGTTGCTTTGAATGCATGGCTCAAAGGAGATACGCTGTCTCCAGCATTTAATATTGCCCTGATACCTGGAAGTACATATGATACAACGAAACTTCCCTTTCTTTTAGCCCCTCTTTTCTATCGCTAAATTCTTTCTTGAAATACGCAAGACAATCAATCATAATAATAGCTCATATGCCTGTAGAATCACCGACTCTCTTACCCGAATCTCCCAAAACAGAACCAGAATATACTCCAGTTTTTACTTCAGAGCAAAAAAGGTTTTTGCGAAAGGTAGAAGTAGCAAAGCAAAAATTTTCTGGAATTACCAACCTCTCAGATATACAAAAATATATCCCAACTCATCTTACCTCGCTCACGAAAAGGCAAGAACGCGAATTGATGCCGGAAATTTTTGCTTTGGCTGGAAAGGCAATAGAATTATCAACAGGCCTTACTCCTAGGAATACACAGTATGCTACAGCGCTCGACCTACGACAAGGCAAAATTGCAGAAACACGCTCGGGCGAGGGAAAAACCTTGGCTGTTGGTATCGCCACTATTTATGCTGCGCTCACTAGGGAAAGCACACACGTCATAACAGCAAATGATTATCTAGCAGCCCGAGACCTTTCTTATCTGGGCGAAGCATACAATGCCTTTGACCTCAAAGCAGGAATGATTCTCAGTGATGCCAAAAAACAACTTATATATGACTCGAGTCACCCTGGTGACGATCCTGAAAATTTCCCCCATTTACGTACAATTCCTTTTGACTTGACAGACCCTTCCAAAGCACGGCAAGAAATTTACGGTACATGTAATATTATCCATGGCAGCATACAAACTTTTATTGTAGATGAGGAATTAGACAACCTTTTTACCAATCCATCTCTTCAGCGTCGCACAAGACAAAATGGCGACCAACGAATTTCTATTAAAAAAGCAACTATTATTGTTGATGAGGTAGACCAAATTGCGATAGACCACGCTCGTAATCCTATTATTCTTTCGGATTCTCACGAGCTGACAAACCAACAAATAGAAGAAATGCGTTTTGCCGACCACATAGCTAGAAAATTAATACCACCAACCTTTAATGAAAAAAATGTCTTCCTTTCCGGAGATTACGAAGTAAAGGGAATAAACCAAGGGAATCCTTGGATTGAATTTACCCAAGAAGGCTTTGAAAAAATACTTGTGGGATACAAGCTCTCTACTGCAGAATTTCTTAAGGAAGACTCACAGCTTTATAGACTCATCTATAATGCAACTCTAGCTCTGGCCACAACCAAAGGCATAAACTCAAAAGACAAAACCCAAAAAGACTATGAAGTGTATCAACGAGGAAGAGACTACATTGTTACTCCGGACAAAATGTCTGATGTCGCCAGATTTAGGGTGGTACTTATGGATAAATATACCGATAGGCCTCTTCCTGATACCGTCATACAAAATGGCCTTCATCAAGCTCTGGAAGTCAAAGAAGGACTTATTCATATTCGTGGCGAAACGACCATACTGGACAGTATATCCATACAAAGCTATTTGCGTAGTTATGAAGAATTTTCAGGCACAACAGGTACAGCAATACAAGCAAGGGATATTTTTCACCATATTTACGGAAAAGACGTCGATGTAATCCCACCATTTAACAAACCCCAGCTTCGCGTCTTACCTGCTGAAGTGTTGGATACGAGCGTTAACTCTCATGAAAAAATCCTTACTTTACTTAGTAATATCGTCGAAAAAGCAACAGCAAACGATGAAAATAATCAGCCATTTCTTATCTGCGCAGCAAATGCAACAAGAGCACGTGAGCTCTCTCGTCTTTTTGAGAAATATGGAATTGTCCACAACCTTCTCACTGGAGAAAATTTGGCCGAAGAAGCTCATGTTATTGCACAAGCAGGGAAACCCAATCATATAACTATTGCTACCTTTGTTGCCGGACGCGGTACTCATATAGAACTTGGGGGAGAAAAACCCCCGAAAGATTCTCCACTCTACCCAGAATGGAAAAACTACCATGACGAGGTAATCAGACTTGGTGGTTTGTATGTTATTGCTGCCGATGTACCACCAAGCGAAAGAGAATTATTACAAGTGCAAAGACGCGCAGGAAGAAATGGCAACCCAGGAGTATTCCAAATTACTGCTTCTTATTCTAGTCCGGCATTTACTTCCTATGGCATCTTCGAATCGCGTGATATTGCACAAGGGAAAATCGGATTGGCGAGAAGAAAAAGAAACACCGAGGAAATGATACACCTTGTCCAAGAAGAAATAGACAAAAGAAATGCAGATGATTTGGAAATTGTTGTCCACACAGACGCTGTGCTTAATCGTGACAGAATGTATTTGGCAGCCTATCAAAAAAGAATTATTGAGCATCCCCAAGATTGGCTTAAAGAAGACTTTTCTACAGTGCTGGAAAAGTCTCTCCACCAACACCTCAAACCTCTCTATCATATACCGGTACATGTGTATAGCGACCCCAACGCACTTACCGAGTATATAAATAACGCACTCACTATACCCCCTCAGGAAGTTGGCTCAGAACTCCAGCCTGCTATGCATTTTATTACTGTTGAAGAAGTGAATACGTTTCTCCAAGAAAAGGCAAAAGCTGCAACACACCAAGAATTTTATACGCTTCTTGATATGTCTCCGCACGAACAGGAAAAAGTAATTCTTGAGGCTGTTAGGCAAAAATTTCAAGAGGTAGAAAAAACAAATGGCGCAGAAGGAGTTGCAGCATTTCTCCTGGCACTTGGGAAATATGCGTTTTTTGGGATGTGGCACAGACATCTTACACAGTTGCAGGATATTTTAGCCAATACTTTCTCCCACAATCGACCTCTGGATGCATATGCCAGCAGGTCTGCAACCTTTTTGGACGAGGAAATAGCCAAAGTACAAGAATATATACTTCTTAGCCTTCTTAATAGGTAGCGAAAACTACTTGACATTTTATCATACATCTTGCATTATGGAGTGGAAATCTATGAATATTTTATTTCTTTTCCAATCTGAAGATTACACACAATATTTTCGTGTAATCTAACATACATCAGGAGTATTTGCCCGTCGGGTTATAGGGTTTTTATTCTTCTCTTCATTTTTTCCTCAAAAACTCATTTTCTTACAATATTCTCGCATTCTCCCCTTGACAATAATAGATTTTGGGTGTATAAACCAATTGTCAACATAATGTTGACCCAACTATAAGTTATGTCAAGATTAAATGCAGAAGGCACAAACAATCAATATCGTCCAAAATCCAAAGAACCTACAATTTATCAAACAGGTGCTCTTACACCTATCGGAGAGGGGAAAAGTAATCGTCACGGAAAAGCAATAGCGCTCGGCACTGCAGCAGTATCAGTCGTTGCACTTGGAGCATGTGGTCTTAGTCAGACAACTATTGGAGAGCATCAGACAAACCCAAATACTTTACCAAAACCTAGTCCTGTGCCAGGAGCAGAAAAAACCCCAGTCCCAGAGGCGCCTAAAACCCCAACACCAGAATATAGTCCAGAAGTACAAAAAACTTTAGACAACATGAATGCTTGGAAAAATAAAAAAAATACTGACCCTGATATCCTTGCAATCGAACAGAGCACAGCAACGCCCCAAACTAATAACTCTGACGTAGCAAATACACCAGTTACTTTATCACTCATGTATACGTCAGACGCTAATGGCGGACTGCATCTTTTAAATCCAAATATTTCGGTAGGAAATCAAGGAGGAGCAAGCGGATGGGCAGTAGATCTCGGTACATTCCCTATAACGGATAGCTCGACGCACATTCTCCATCATGCAGTTGCCTTGGGAATTTTTGTGAATGGACAACCTGAAGTTCTCACTGCAGACCTTGGCGCTGATGGAACATTGTCAGTCCCAGAATCACATCCAACAAGTCCACATACAACTTTTGTATCAACCGCTCAGTTAGCACAGGATCTTGATTCCCATTCAAAACAGATTATTTCAGTAGGTTTTGGTTTAAGTTTTAATCCTGGTACTTGGCAGGCAAGTCACGATGCAGCATCTAATGCAGCAGCAGATGCGTGGGTTCAAGGCAATACAAATTCTCCTGCATTCAAAACTCTAACACCAGGCGCTGTTGTGGATACTACTTCACTTCCTTTACTTTTTGGACCACAATTTCTTCGCTAAAATACTAACGATGTAAATTTGTCCAGAACTTTTTAGAATTTTCTTAGTAACCATCCATGACTTAGCAAAAGTCTTATTGTCATTCCCATGAAAATGGGAATCTATACAAATAGTAACTTGGAATGACATTGGAAACTTCTGGAAGGTTACTTTTCTTACCCTTGACTGCTTTCATTTTCCTATCTATGATAGAATTGTCTACAATTCTCTCATGAAAAATAAGAATATACTATTTGTATTTCTTGGGGTACTTCTCCTAATTGTTATACTGGCTGAGGTATTTTTTACCTTTTTTATCTTCTCCCATAAAAATGGTGCTCGCACAACACAATTACAACAACCAAGTGGTATTGTAGTGCCAAAAATTGCCACAAAAAATGTAGAGCCTTCTGTAAATGGCTCACTTGTTATTTTGCGCGGCACACTGGAAAGCATTACTACGGATTCTAACAATGCATATATTACTGTTGGTCTTACAACTGCAAATAATACCCTGCTTACACAAAAAATTCTCCTGGCAAGCAAGGACTCATCTATAATCCTGGTAAAAATGCTTACCCCGGACCTAAATCTTGCCAAACCAATTGGCCCAACCAAAGTACAATTTAGTGATATTCACAAAATACTCCAAGCATACCTTCACCAAGACATAAAAATTCTTCTCCATTTTACTCTTCCTGCAAATATTCCTCCAGCTTCAGCTTCTCCAAGCCAATTAAGTATCCTTGCTCATCTGAAAGATAGCCTTTCGTGCAATAAATTACTTTTTCTTGCTTTGACCAGCAATAGTAAAAATAATCCATCGTGTACTGCTTTTACCAGCCAGCTGTATGCCTATGATGCACATAAATAAACTATTCTTTATTGGTATTTTTTTTATTCTGGTATCTTTTCTATTTGGTATTCCACCAGCATATGCGCAGCTATGTAGCGGCAATACTACTTGCTCTACCACAACCTATTACCCTCCTCAAGACACTCAATACCTTCTATCGCATTGTTATTGTTATACCTGTGGTGCGCCCGTTACTTCATACCAAAATTCACAATGCTTTGTCCACAATAACACCTGTGGTAGCTGTGTTGCTAACAGTCAAATATGTTCTGAAGATTATAGTTGGGGCCTTGACTATGGAGATGCGTGCGCTAGACTTGGCCAACCTATTCCTGCAGGTCATAGTTATGGCGAATTTTGCGCAAACGATTATTGGCAAACCTGGGCTCCTAACAACCCTGCTAATGGGTGCTCAAATACCGATGTTACCTGGTGTGGCTCATGCAGCAGCGTAGGCGGGGGTAATAACGGCTCATGCTCGTGCGGAGGGACATATCCCAACTGTAACGCGTGTGGTGGAGGAGGTGGCGGTGGCGGACCTGCCTGTCCTTTACCCGGGGATGCCAAGACCTATACCCAAGGCAATAATTGCTATAGCTCCACAGGTCTTGGATATAATACCAATGGAGGTAATTATACGTGCGGTCCTGTTGCCTGTCCCGGAGACAATTCCGGAGCATACAACCATGGACACACCTGTATGTATTCGCAAGGTGGTGGCGGGTGCGTAACCGGCTGGGGTGGCGGCGGGTACAACCCGGGTGCACAAGAAGGCGGATGTAATTACGACGGGGCGACTTCCGGAGTCGGAGTCTCCTGTCCCCCACAAAACCAAACAGTCACCATCCAGGTACATGACGCAGGAAATAATGGCATTCCCAATGTAGGACTTACTGTCTATGATAATGCCCATGGAAATTATTCCATAACAACCAATGGGTCTGGCGTTGCCACTTTTGCCAGTTGGTCAGGGGACCATTTCCAGGCGTGGCCAAATGCAAATGCAAGTTATTCCTTTGATAAAAACCAGGGAAATCCGGTGGACGGAATCGTGAATACTTCTTGGTCTTGTGGTACCACAACCAACTGGCCCAATCCTACCGGAGCAAATGCACCCTGTGTTATTACTGCCACACCGGTGTCCTTTACTGTCTCGGGTACGGTTATTAATAATTTTGCCCTTCCTATCCCCAATGCAAAAATTTATGTTTTTGATTTTACCAATGGTCAACAGACCTTATCTACCACGACAGACGGGAATGGGAATTGGAATCTTGCCAACCTTGTCCAATTTGGAGACGCTTTTGCAGTACGCCCAGGTGGAGGCCAGAGCTACCCGGCAGACTGTCCGGCAGGCTATCTGTGCGACCAAAATCAATCTTCTCCAAATCCCTGGTCATATGAAAATCAGCGCGGAGGAGGCTCTCCGAATTGCGGGACAAATTGTAATTTTACCTACACAGAAAAGAAAATTTCAGGACATGTGTACCACGACTATAACCATGACGGCATTGCAGAATCCCCGTATCCTGGTATTACCGTAGACGATAATGCAGGCCAGACCACGACAACAGATGGCAATGGGTATTATGAATTCCGATGTGGCAGTGGGAATTGTCTAGCTAATGCATCCTATACGATTACTGCTGTCCTTCCCGGTGGGACTGCAGCAGTAGGAAGTGACCCTGCTGTAAATATAACCCCAAATCCCCTGGCAACAGCTGATTTCTTTATTACCCCACTCTATACTATTTCCGGTAGAGTCTATACAGATGCAGACGCCGGACGCTGCTACAATCCGCCAGGTGTAGGATGTACAGACAACTCAGTAAATCCTGCGGTCGCTCATGGAGCCGGGACTGACAGCCTGTATACCTCCTCTACCACGACAGCTACTATTACCGGGCCTGGAGTAAACCAAAGTTTGACCGGCAGTAGCGGCGCATTTACCTCTGGGCAATCCTTAGAAAGTGGCACCTACACTGTCTCATTTACAACGCTTCCTGCAGATTACCATATGACCTATCCTTTGGGCAGTACTCCCCCACAATTTAGTGTGACTGTTGGAATACCAGGCCAACCCAATCCATGTAGCACCAATAATTATAACGATGCAAATTGTGATGGTGCGGGGAATATAAATAGCCTTGGATTTGGTATTAATAACCAAGCGCCTTTTACTTATGGATGGTGTAGTGACGTCCGGAACGAATTGTCTCTGACAGACTTTATTCCCGCAACACCTACGTGTGGGACAGTTTTGGGAAATTATGCAATCCTTAATAATACTAGCTGCAATACCGGTACCGGCATCTATGTATCCGGTGCAGTAACTCCTGATTTTGGCCATGGTGGACCAAATAGTAATAGTTGGCTTGTCGGTGGTGCAACTGCTGAGAATTTTACCCCGGTACAATCCGGCGTTATCCGCACTTCAAGCTCCTATATTAATACAACGATTAAGGAAAACAATCTTCCTACAACCAACCTTGCAAATGTTTGTAATACCAATTCTTGCTATCTTCCGGACAATCTTCCATCCGGTATTTATATCTGGCCAAGCAATGTCATCTTTAGCGGGTCTCACAATAGCAGTAATGGGATAGATACTGCAGGGACGTATACTTTCCCAACAGGGAAAAATTATGTCTTTGTGATTGGCAAGGACGCAAGCCCTGCAACTATTACCTTTCTTACTAAAATATTTGTCCCAAATGGCTCGACTGCAACTTTTGTTTCGTCTAAAGATATTGTTGTGGACCCAAGTATTGGGGAAAATAGTATTACCTCCACAGCCCCGGATATGGAAGGCTTTTACAGTGCGGATAGTAATTTTATCATCCAGTCTGCCTATAACAGCGGCAATCGCTGCAATGATAATGGGACAGGTAAAGACTTACGCTTTAATCTTATTGGCTCGGTGGTAGTAAATGCAGCCAAGACAGGCGGTACATTTATTAACCAGCGCGATTTGTGTGTGGGAGACCTTACCTGCCCAACCTTTACCATAGGCAATGGGACAGACACCGGAGCAGACACAAATTTAGGAATTACCTATCTTCTCAATGCACCGGCTCTTGTAAGGCATAAAAATTTCTTCTGGCAAGAGCTAGCACCGTAAATCTAGCGTCTAGTAACTAGCGGCTAACCTTTAGTTAGAAACAAAACAAAGATAAACATTGTTACCTCACCAGTATGTAGTAAATTTTATTTTTGTTAAACTTTACCAAGCTTGTTCCATGTAAGAATGTTTCTATCCTTTAATAGTACTTTTGTCTCCTGCATGTTTTACCCCCACCATAGTACTATTGACTTTCTTTGTATCAGGTGTACTATTACTTTAGAAAAGCTATTTTAAAATTATTATGAAAGGGGGTGAAACAAATGCCAGTTGAAGCTCCAGTACAAGCAGCCGAACAGCTTGGATTGCAAAATCAAGCACATCCAACTTTAGGAGACATACCTGTAAGAAGGTTAGAGGTGAAAAACATTAGTGCAATGGCAGATGCAAAAGACTTTTCATTAGACGATGCCAATGAAATTAATGATAGTGGCCCTGCGAAATGCAGTGGGGGAAAATGTGTAAATCCTTGTGTACAAAAATGCCTACCACTTCCACCCAAACCTTGTAGATAAGATCAACTTATCTTAAAATTAAACTCTGAGAATAGTCAACTCAGGGTTTAATTGTTCTATTTATTATAATTTATTACGTAGTTATATGTATTCTCTTGATTATTCTCTCAATAAAGCTACAAAATTAGCAATTGAAACTAAATCTATAATAGAAGGTATTTATAGACCTTCTCTCTATAATGATGAACCAAAAATATATGGCTATGTAGTTAATTACAAAAAAGGAGTCTCTACATCTGAAGAAATTGCAGCAGGTTTTTCTTTCGACAAAAAAACAGCATTAATGAGAGCACTTGGTGAGGGAATTGAACGATATTGCTTAGAAAATTATAAACCTAACATTACCTTTGTTGAAGCAATAAAAAGTAGTAGAAAACAATATAAACTTGATCCGAGAGTTTTAAGTCCTTTCTCAAAAGAACAACTTAAAAAGAAATCATTTAAACAATTTACCATACAAGATTCATCGCAATTTAGCTGGTCGAACGCTTTCTCATTAACTAATAATAAGCAAATAGTTATTCCCACACAACTTATCTCTTTTACCTATAAATCCATAAAAAATGAACCATTAATTATGTTACCAATCTCCACTGGGTCAGCAGCTGGTTTATCTTTAGATAATGCATTATATCGTGGAATATGTGAAATAATTGAAAGAGATGCTTTTATGATAAGTTACTTAAATATGCTTTCATCGCCAAAAATTGACCCACATGATTTTGAGTTACAAGATATATTACAAATCTATGAAAAATATCATTTAGAATTAGTACTTTTAGATATGACAACAGATTTAGAAGTGCCCGTTATCGCAGCAATAACTATTGATAAAACAGGTTTAGGTCCATCTGTAAATGTCGGGCTCAAAGCAGGATTTGACATTTTAGAAGTTGTTAGAGGTGCTATAGAAGAATCTATTATGTCACGCTCATGGCTTCGAGATAAATTTGTGTATGAAACTCCTGATTATACAAGAAAGGGTGATATAGTTACTACTCAGGAACGAGCCCATTTTTGGTTTTCAGTAAATATGTTGAAGAACTTAGATTTTTGGTTTAAAAATAATAAGTATAGAAAAATTGATAAAAAAAAATTCGCTGTGGGAAAAACAATAAAATTACAGAAAATTCTCTCAATATTAAAAAATAAACAAATGGAGGTAATTTATGCTGATATAACAGGTGAAAAAATTAAATCATATGGGTTTTGTGTAGTTAAAGTGATAATCCCGCAATTACAACCTCTCTATCTTGACGAGCGTTACCAATATCTAGGCGGAAAACGTTTATATAATGCTCCTATTGATATGGGTATGTTGAAAAGGGGAAAAAAAACTGTTAAATTAAATTCAATTCCACACCCATTTTTATGAATAAAAATATTGATAAATTAATAGAAAAAATCGAAGGAAAACCTTCAATATCTGATAGTTTTATCCAGCAGACAGAAAATAAAGAACTAAAACCCTTAGATCCTAAAGATTATCCTCAGTCGTGGATTAAAATTCATTTTAAAACATACCCACGTCTTCCTAAAATATATTTAGATAATAGTTCTATAAAAGAAGGTAATGCTTTTGCACTTTTAAAAAAGCGCAGATCAGAAAGAAAATTCACTGGTGAAAAAATATCTCTTCAAGACCTTACCTATTTGCTGTATGGTTCAGCAGGGATAACTTTACTTGGCGAATCATTAGATACAAGCAAAAGACCTTATCCATCTGCAGGAGCAAGATATCCTCTGGAAATTTATCCAATAATACTTAATTGTGATAACATACCAAAAGGGTTGTATCATTATAATGTTAAGGAAAACGTATTAGAATTACTCTGGAAGAAAAACATAGATAAGCAGTTACTTCACATATTTGGTGGTGAAAAATGGCTTACAAAAGCTGCTATAATATTTATTATTACAGGAGTAGTAAATAGAACCCGTGTTAAATATGGTGATCGAGGAATAAAATATGTATTGATAGAAGCGGGTCATTTGGCACAAAACATATGTTTACTCGCTACGGAATGCAATCTTGGAACTTGTCCATTAGGTGGTTATATCGATGAGTCGATAAAGAAATTACTAGACATTGAATTACAAAAAGAATATCCTTTCTATATTTTAGCACTAGGAAAATATGAATAAACATTCTTACAAAATCCTTAAGATGCAAAATGGCTTACAAGTAATTTTGCATACAATGCCTCAAATGCATGCTGTTTCTGTATATGTCGGGGTTGGAGCTGGATCACGATATGAATCACGCGAAACCACAGGGCTTGCACATTTTCTTGAACACATGCTTTTTGAGGGAACAGAAAAGCTTCCTACCTCCAAGGAAATTGCTGAATATATTGAAAATATTGGCGGGACGAGTATGGCATGGACAGATAAAGAGTATGTTGTGTATTATGCAAAGGTTACTCCAAGATATTTAGAAAGAGCGATACAATATTTATCTGAAATCCTTTTTCATTCTTTACTTAATGAAGAAACTATAGAAAAAGAAAAAAAGATTATTTTAGAAGAGCTTCACAGAAGAGAAGATAATACAGAGATTATTATTTGGGATTATTGGTTTGAATGGATATGGGGGAAAAATCAACCATTAGGACAATCTATTATTGGTGACGATAAGTCAATTAAAAAAATAACACGAGATAAATTATTGACCTATCTACACACATTTTATAACCCCAGAAATATGGTTATTACTATTGTAGGAAATTTTTCTGAGATTGAAGCAATAAGATATGTTAATGAAAATTTCATTTCGACAACTACTAGTATCATTAGCCCTTTCTTTAAAAAATCTCGATATACTCCTAAAACACAACACATTAAGCTAATTCAAGCAAATACGATACAAAATCAAATAATTATGGGTTGTATTACTGGCGTTTCTTATACACACAAAGATCGTTTTTCTCTAATGGTACTTGCAAATATTTTAGGTTCGGGCGCAAGCTCACGTATTTACCATAAGCTTGTATATGAATTGGGAATCGCTTATACAATAGGGACATATAATTGGTTTTTAACCGATACAGGTTTTTTATATACTTATGGAGGCGTTGCTCCAGAAAATACAGAAAAAGCTGTTGAAATAATACTTGATGAGTTTCAGGGGTTAAAACAGAAAAAAATCTCCGAAACAGAACTCTCACAAGTGAAAGAAAAGAGTAAATCCGAACTTTATTTTTCGCTTGAAACTACGGACATGATTGCCAATTTTTATGCACAACAAATGGTTACAGAAAAACGCATTCTTACAGCTGAGGATATTGCTCAAGAAATAGATAAAATAACAAGTAAAGACATACAAGCAGTCGCACAAAAATATTTTACTAAATCAAATTTATACTTGATGGTAAGAGGCACCTCACATCTTAAAAAGTTCAGCTTTTGAGCTTATTGTTCCTTCTTCCAACTTTTTGTTGCGTAAAACATGTCGCCCATAAAGGGTATGCGACGAAGGATTTTAATATAAAAGAGACTAGCTATAATCCGTAAGGATATTTTGCACAAAGGTAAAGCCTCACTTTATTACCTCTCTTAATTTTTATGTCAAATATCTGTTCATATTTGCTCCTGTGAATCCACCACAACAACGGTGGTTTGTGGCCGCTACCTCCTTCTCACAGACGAGGACTTTCGACAAACACTAAAATTTCTTCTGGCAAGAATTGGCACCGTAAAGACTAGAAACCATAGGGGTAATTAATAATAATTTCAGGCCAAGATTTAGGAGACATTTGCATAAAAATGCTGCTGATAGCTGCTGCTGTTGTATGATACTCTTTTTCTACAATTGAAGAATAATTTTTATTTTCTTCTGAGTCTTTCATGAGCTGTTGTATTCTTTTTAAGAAAAATAAAGAGAGCATTTCTTTGTGTTTTGGAAATAAAAGCGTACTTGCATAAAGCTCACTACTAATTGCATAGACTTCCCCAAAAAGATCGAAAAGATGGGCAGAAGATATATATGGCATGTAAGGAATTTTGATATCACGTGAGTTTTTCCCAATTAGTACTTTTTCTGCATCAGTAAACAATCGTACTTCTCTCTCTTTTATAGAAGGACTTGCTTGAGCATAATATGCATGCCCAAACTCATGAATAATAGTTGCGATAAAACTCTCTTTCGAAATATACGGATTGTCATCTCTTCTTAATTCTCTTTGCGCAACTACAAAATCCCCTGGCAGACTTCCTGATATTTTCGGTATAAATACGTTATTCATAATATTTTTGGGTAGTATTTTATATAATTGACCAAGAAGAATACTATTGTGCCACCCAATACGATCTTGGGCGGTTATGTATAATTTATAAGGAATAGTATAAAGAAAAATATCTTTCTTATTTTTAATTTCAAGACGTTTCCCTATACTTTCTGTCATTTTTTCTGTTGTAAAACAATAGATAGCACTACTGTCATAGGATATAAGAAGAAATTTTTCAATGGCTTTTCTTTGTTTAAATATGAATGTAAGCCTTGAGTCAAAAACAATATTGATTGATGCTTCAATGAGAACAAGATCTTTCTTTGTTGCAGAATATGTATAGCTCATAGAGACAGTATACCACTAAAAAAATTACTCATTTCAATGAACAGTTTTCTTATTTATACATTTTCTCGTCCTCTATCCTACTGGTTTTGGTGGATAAGGAGGAATTGGCGTACCAGGTATGGGCCTTGGGTCAAGAGAATTCGGTATGCAAGGACTACTTGGGAAACACCCTTCGGTTTGTGGTCTACATAATACTCTTGGTTGACACCATCCAGTGTTTGGTTGACATGGCCCAGGAGTGAGTGGTATGCATCCTGGATTGCATGACCCTAAAATGTTATCTTCTGTTACAGGCGTCACTAACGTAATTGTTGGTCCATCAACTTTACCTGCTACTGTGCTGCTGTTTAGAATTGACTCTCTTTCCATTATTTCTCACCTCCTTTTTTTTTAAGAATGGCCTTGTCGCTGAAAATTTGATGCTCCTTCCCGTCTCGCCTTTTCAATAATAGTTTTTAAACTCTCATCATATATTGGTTGTCTTTTATCATCTAATTTCCAAGTCCCCCCACCCCATTCTCCCCGATATGGATCGTATGTACATCTCGGGTAGGGGGCAGTTTTATAATCTCCTATTCCTTGCGATGCTCCTTGTGACATTGGCCTACAATCAAAACACACATACCTATATTCACAATCTTGACAGACTAAGACATCATCTTTTGTTGTCTTCCATATGCTTTTAATTTTGCCATCTAAAACTTCTTCGAGATTCTTTTTCCGTACACTTCCCATTGGTTTGTCTCTTGAAAAAATACATGGTAAAACAAGACCATTTTCTGTTATGGTAATTTTCCCTGCAAGACAGTTATTACCAAGAACACTTCTATGAAAGAAGCCTGAGGGGGCAGAAAAATTCGGTCCCAACATCAGTCCATGTTTGACACTATTCTCTGCAGATGGCTCGATAGTGACGTCTCCCCCTCGACCTTTTGGACGTAAAACATCCGGTGGCCTATGTGAAAAACCCATATTTGCTATAAACTCATTTGTGGTATCAATTGTACCCTCATTTTGTTTCATTAATACTGTTTCAACTCTTGTTGGGATACCAACATCTCTTAACCGCTCAAGCGTCTTGATTGTTTTACGAAAGCTTCCTGGAGTCCTCGTTATACTGTCGTGAACTGCTTCATCGCTTGAATACAAAGAAACAGCAATATTAAGACCAAGCTGCTTAATGCGTTCTATATCCCTAGGCGTAACCATAGTTGCATTAGTAAAAATTTCAATCTGTTCATAACCGAGTTGTTTTGCGTATTCTGCCAAATCGATAACTGTTTCTCTACTTTCTCCTCTCCAAAGAAATGGCTCTCCTCCGATAAATTGACAACTACGATTCCCTAAATCATATGTCTCTTTAATTAATTCTTTCCAACGATCTGCCGTGAGTTTAAAGTTTTGTTTTTGTTCTTCTGATTCTGCATCTTTTGGAGAAAACATAGGTAGTTGTTTTGAGACTGTCTTTCCTTCTTGTAATTTTCTGTATGTCGGCGGCATACTATCCGCATAACAATGGAGACATCTTTCATTACAATCATCGCTTATAATCTCAAACCATACGAATTCTAATTGAAACTTTGGTTGCTCTTTTTCTACTAATTGCGCATTTTCTCCATTTGATAAATTTGCTTGCTTCATGTTATTAACAAATCCTTCATTTTCTTCTTGCCCAAGCAAGATATTTTTTGCAACCGCATTAATTGAATACACATTTCCAGTGTTAGTATCACAGACAGCAGCTCTTTGCGCCCCTGGAACTAGATATACACCCTCTTGTAAGCTATATAACTTTCTTCTATGGGAAATTTTCCCTTCACTGGAAACGTCGAGGACACTTGTAGGCTTTTCTACACCCATATCTGTATTTATTTATGGATCTAAATAGAATATAAATAATTCAAATAAAGGTTGTCAAGATATTTCTTGGTAAGAATTCTGTAAGGATACTATAAAGTCTATAGTCTGAAAAATTTCGTCTTGTAAGAATTTGCACCGTAAAGACTAATGGTCTTTGAGGAGTCTGGTGCAAAACTCCCTTTAGCTTGTCTTCATAATGTCAAAGAGCTGTAAGGTATAACAAATTAAGGTCAGGAATACATTCTTGGTAAAGTTACGTATTCCTCTCGTTTCTTCCTTCCCAAGA
>Ga0209647_1000812_pt1 | contig 28424 bp, 23 predicted proteins | sample GraSoi_2013_60cm_FD_185827 | JGI IMG/M metagenome (GOLD analysis project Ga0209647, IMG submission 185827) | Grasslands soil microbial communities from the Angelo Coastal Reserve, California, USA - Sample 9_17_2013_60cm (SPAdes) (version 2) | ecosystem: Environmental > Terrestrial > Soil >... | reverse complement strand
ACGAGGATATCGATGCCGCCGAACGCGCCCGCCGTTTCGGCCACGGCGCGCGTGATCGCTTCCTCGTCGCGCACGTCTAGCTGGATCGCGAGCGCCTTGCCGCCGGCCGCGACAATCTCGGCGGCGACGGTATGGATCGTGCCGGCGAGCTTCGGGTGCGGCTCGGCCGTCTTGGACGCGACCGCGATGTTGGCGCCGTCGCGGGCGGCCCGCAGCGCGATCTCGCGGCCGATGCCGCGCGAGCCGCCGGTGATGAAAAGCGTCTTGCCCTGGAGGGTCTTCATGGGTTCGCCATCTGCGTGTCGTCGGAGGCCGGGATGATACCCCGGCGCACGTAGGCGGCCCTGAGGTGCGAGCGAAAGGTGGCCATTCGCAGGGCGAAGATCACGCCGGCGGTCGCGGCGATCGTGCCGCCGACGACGAAGGTGAGCGGCGCGCCGATATGCTCGGCGAGCCAGCCGGCGCTGTAATGCCCGAGCGGCGCGACGCCGATGAAGAACATGGTGTAGTAGCTCATCACGCGGCTGCGCTTCTCCTCGTCGACCAGCGTCTGCAGGATCGTGTTGCAGGTGGCGCCGACCATGAACATGCCGAAGCCGGCCATCATCATCAGCAGCGCCGAGAGTCCCACGGAGCGCGAGAAGCCGAACCCGATGGCGCCCAGGCCGGCGACGATCGCCGAGGACGGGATCCACTTGCCCAAGCCCCGCACCGACGGCCGGCGCGCGAGCCCGACCGCGGCGACGAAGGCGCCGAGCCCGACGGCGCCGATGAAGAGGCCCACGAGCTCGGGGCCGCCGTCGAAGGTCTTGACCGCGATCGCCGGCATCAATGTCGCGTAGGGACTGATGGAGAAGCTCACCGCGGAGAGCGAAAAGAGCATCCAGCGAACCGGCAGGATGCCCATCGCATAGCGCCAGCCCTCGGCGAGATCGTGCAACGGATGCGTGGGCGAGCGCTTCGGGCGCGGAATCACGCGCAGCCCGAGGAGCGCGATCAGCACCGCGCCATAGCTGAGCGAGTTGAGCGCGAAGCACACGGTCTCGCTGAATGCCGCGATCAGCACCCCGCCGATCGAGGGGCCGATGAGGCGTGTGCCGTTCATGAGCATCGAGTTGAGCGCGATCGCGTTGGGCAGGTCCTCGCGCCGCTCGAGGAGCTGCACGAAGATCGACTGGCGCGTGGGGGTCTCGAACGCGTTGCAGATGCCGGCGAAGAGCGCCAGCGCGGCAAGCTGCGGCATCGTGATGATCCCCAGGCCCGAGAGCGTGGCGAGCACGGCCGATTGCGCGGCGAGGAGGGTGAGGACGGTGATCAGCATGCGACGCCGGCTCACGCGATCGCCCAGGACGCCGGCGAAGGGCGCGAGGAAGAGGTGCGGCGCGCTGTTGAGGAAGCCGATGAGGCCGGTGAACCACGTCGACCCCGAGAGGCGGTAGGCGAGCCACATCACCGCCACCGATTGCACCCAGGTGCCGATCATCGACACCGACTGGCCGATGTAATAGCGGCGGAAGTTCGGTGATTCGAGGGCTCGAAGGCTGTGTGGGAACGGCACCGCGCTAGCCGAGCTTGCCGAACTGGCCGCGCAGGTCGCTCAACTTCGAATCGAAGTCGGCGAGGCGCTTGCGCTCCTGGTCGACCACGGCAGCCGGGGCGCGCTCGACGAAAGAGGCGTTGCCGAGCTTGGCGCGCGCCTTGGCTGCTTCGCCTTCGAGGCGCTCGATTTCCTTCGTCAGGCGAATGCGCTCGGCCTCGCGGTCGACCTTGATCTCGAGCATCAGCTTGCCTACCGAAGTGATCGCCACGGGAGCGTCCTGCGCCGGTAGCTGCGCCACGAAGTTGAGCGCCTCGAGGCGGGCGAGGGCGGTGAGAGTGCCCTGGTGCGCGGGCAGGAATGCGGCGTACTCCGCGCAATGCGCCGGAACCTTCGCGCCGGGAGAAAGCCCCATGGTCGAGCGCAGGTTGCGGGCCGCGTTCACCCACTCCTTCACTCCGGCCATTTCGGCTTCGGCTTTCTCATCGATCTTTCCGCGCTCTGGCGTCGGGAACGCGGCCAGCATGATGCTGTCTCCCGTCTTGCCGGCGAGCGGCGCGACCGTCTGCCACAGCTCCTCGGTGATGAACGGGATCATCGGGTGCGCGAGCCGCAATGTCGCTTCGAGGACGCGGATGAGCGTGCGGCGCGTGGCGCGCTGCTGCGCCTCGTTGCCGCCGGCGATCTGGACTTTGGCGATCTCGACGTACCAGTCGCAATACTCGTCCCAGACGAACTCGTACACCGTGCGGGCGCAGACGTCGAAGCGATATTCCTCGAGGCTGCGGACGAACGCTTCCTCCGCGCGCTGCAATCGGCTCACGATCCAGCGATCCGCCACCGAATGCTCGAGCGGCGCAGCCTCATCCAACCCGACATCCTTACCCTCCGTGTTCATGAGCACGAAGCGCGTGGCGTTCCAGAGCTTGTTGCAGAAGCTGCGATAACCCTCGCAGCGCTTCAGGTCGAAGTTGAGCGTGCGCCCGTGCGTGGAGAGCGAGGCGAAAGTGAAGCGAAGGGCGTCGGCGCCGTAGGCGGTGATCCCTTCGGGGTAGTCGCGCTTGATGCGCTTCGCGGCGGCATCCCGGTGGGCGGGGAGCATCAGGCCCTGCGTCGACTTCTCGAGCAGGTCGGCGAACGAAATGCCGTCGATCACGTCGAGGGGGTCGATGGTGTTGCCCTTCGACTTCGACATCTTCTGCCCTTCGGCGTCACGCACGATGGCGTTGATGTACACGTCGCGGAAGGCGGTCTGGCCGGTGAACTGCAGGCTCGACATGATCATCCGCGCCACCCAGAAGAAGATGATGTCGAAGCCGGTGACCAGGACCGAGGAGGGCAGGTAGAAACGCCGCTCCTTCTCGAAGCGCGCCTCGTCGGGCCAGCCGAGCGTGGTGAAGGGCAGCAGCGCCGAGGAGAACCACGTGTCGAGCACGTCGGGATCGCGCGACTCGGGCGACACTTTCTTTCCGGCAGCCGCGGCGCGCGCGCTGGCCTCTTCGAAGGTGCGGCCGACGAAGGGCGTGCCGTCCGCGGCATACCAGGCCGGGATCTGGTGGCCCCACCAGAGCTGGCGTGAGATGCACCAGTCCTGGATGTTGTCGAGCCACTGGCCGTACACCTTGGTCCACTCCTCCGGGATGAAGCGCGTGTCGCCGTCGGCCACGGCCTTGAGGCCGGCCTTCGCCATGCCATCCATGGCGACGAACCATTGGTCCGAGAGCATCGGCTCGACGATCGCCTCGGAGCGCTGTGAGCGCGGCACCATGAGCTTGTGCGGCTTGGCGCTTTCGACCAGGCCTTCGCGCTCGAGGTCGGCGAGGACGCGCTTGCGAGCCTCGAAGCGATCGAGCCCGCGGTAGGCGCTCGGGGCGTTTTCGTTCACGCGCGCATCCAGCGTGAAGATCGCGAGCGGCGCCAGGTTATGGCGCACGCCGACCTGGTAGTCGTTGAAGTCGTGCGCGGGCGTGATCTTCACCACTCCGGTGCCGAACTCGCGATCGACGTAGTCGTCGGCGATCACCGGAATCGAGCGTCCGGTGAGCGGCAGCTTCACCTTGCGGCCGACGAGCTTCGCGTAACGCTCGTCCTCCGGATGCACGGCGACCGCGACGTCGCCCAGCATGGTCTCCGGACGCGTGGTCGCGACGACGACGTGCCCCGGACCGTCCTCGAGGGGATAGCGGATGTGCCACAGCGTTCCGTTCTCTTCGCTCGACTCGACCTCGAGGTCGGAGACCGCGGTCTGCAGGACCGGGTCCCAGCTCACCAGGCGCTTGCCGCGGTAGATCGAGCCCTGCTCGAAGAGGCGCACGAAGACTTCGGTCACCGCGCGCGAACGCGCCTCGTCCATCGTGAAGTACTCGCGCGACCAGTCGCACGAGGCGCCCAGGCGCCGCATCTGGCGCGTGATCGTCGAACCCGACTGCTCCTTCCATTCCCAGACGCGCTTCACGAAGGCGTCGCGCCCGATCGCGCGGCGCGAAGTGCCTTCCGCTTCGAGCTGGCGCTCGACCACCATCTGCGTGGCGATGCCCGCGTGGTCGGTGCCCGGCTGCCACAGCACGTTCTCGCCCTTCATGCGGTGGTAGCGGGTGAGGATGTCCATGAGCGTCTGCTGGTAGGCGTGGCCCATGTGCAGCGTGCCGGTGACGTTGGGCGGCGGCAGCTGGATCGAGAACGACGCGCGCGCGGGGTCGAACCCGGCCTTGAAGTAGCCGCGCGATTCCCACCCGGGGTACCAGCGCGCCTCGATGGCGTGCGGGTCGAAGGCCTTCGCGAGTTCCATGCGGCTATTTTACGGGGCGATTCCTCAGCGCCTCTTTGACGGCGTCGCCGATGGCGTTGGCGAGCTCCTGGCGCAGGTCGCCGAGCGCGCTCGCCACCGCGGCGTGGACCTGGCTCACGATGTGCTGCGCGACGCGGTGCTCGAGGTCGGCGGCGAGGCGGCCTTCGACCTCGGCCATCACGCGCCTGAATACATCGTGGGCGAGCTCGTCGGCAGGGCTGCGCTGCGGCGCCGGATCCTGGACCAGGTCGGTGAGGACCGGCACGGCTCCCGTGTCGGCGCCCGGAGTCGTCGAATGCCTTCGCAGCAGCGCGTCGGCCTTGCCCAGCACGTCCTTGTCGGCCACGCGATTCTCCTCAGCCCTCGACGTCGTTCAATTGGATGGCGTAGCCGCGATCCTTGTAGAACTTGTAGCGCGCGCGGGCGCGCTCCTTGTCCGGCTCGTCGGCGCCCACGATCTCGAGCAGGCGTTCGAAGGTGGCGAAGAAGGGCGGCTGTTCGTTGGAGAGGTTCAGCAGCACGTCGTGGTGCGGCAGCGATTCCCCGCTCGACGACAGGACCACCGGCGTCTCGGCGGCGAGGTGCGACAGCGCCGAGCAGTGCGGCACGAACCGGGTCGACTGGAACGTCCAAAGGGCGCGGTCGAACTCGGAGAGCACCTGCGGATCGGGCGAATACACCACCACGCGGCTCGAATGGTCGAATGCCTTCGCCGTGAGGCGGCAGGCGAAGCGAACCTTGTCCTGCGCGTAGCGGTAAAAGTCGATGCGCGTCACGCCGCCCGCTTCAGCAGGAAGTGCGTGAGCAGCCCCACCGGGCGCCCCGTCGCTCCCTTTTCCGCTCCCGATTTCCAGCCGGTCCCGGCGATGTCGAGGTGCGCCCACGGATACGCCTTGGTGAAGCGCGACAGGAAACAGGCGGCGGTGATGGAGCCCCCGGCGCGCGAGCCGATGTTGGGGAAATCGGCGAAGTTCGACTTGAGCGCGTCCTGGTAGTCGTCCCAGAGCGGCATATGCCAGGCGCGGTCCCACGCTTCCTCGCCGGCGTTGAGCAGCTCGGCGGCGAGCGGGTCGCTGTTGGCGAAGCACCCGGTCGCGACGTGCCCCAGCGCGATCACCATGGCGCCGGTGAGCGTGGCGATGTCGACCACGGCGGCGGGCTTGTACTTCTCCACGTAGGTGAGGGCGTCGCAGAGGATCAGGCGCCCCTCGGCGTCGGTATTGAGGATCTCGACCGTCTGCCCCGACATGGTGGTGACGATGTCGCCGGGTTTGATCGCGTTGCCGCCGGGCATGTTCTCGGTCGCCGGCACCACGCCGACGACGTTCAGCGGCAGCTTCATCAGCGCGATCGCCTTCATCGTGCCGAGCACGCTGGCGCCGCCGCACATGTCGAACTTCATCTCGTCCATCTCGGGGGCGGGCTTGATCGAGATGCCGCCGGTGTCGAACGTGATTCCCTTGCCGACGAGCGCGATCGGCGGTGCGTTGCGCGCGCCGCCCTGGTATTCGAGGACGATCAGCTTGGGCGGCTGCCGGCTGCCCTGCGCCACGGCGAGGAAGCAGCCCATGCCTAGCTTCTCCAAGTCCTTCTGCTCGAGGATCTGCGCCTTGAGGCCGTGGCGCTTCGCGAGCTCCTGGGCCTGCTCGGCGAGATAGGTCGGGGTGCAGACGTTGCCGGGGAGGTTGCCGAGGTCCTTGGCGAGCGCGATGCCCTCGGCGATCGCCTCGGCGCGCCGAATCGCCGACTCGCCTGCAGCCACGTCGCCGCGCTTGGCGACGTGCAGCACGACCTTGCGCAGCGCGCGCTTGCCGTCGGAGGCCTTGCTCTTCATCTTGTCGAAGCGATAGGCGCCTTCCCGGATCGCGAGCACCGCGTGCTCGACCTTCCACGAGATGTCGCGGCGCTTGAGCGGCAGGTCGGTGAGGCACAGGGTCGCCTCCGCGGCGCCGGTCGCCTTGAGCGCTCGCATCGCGGCGGCAAGGGCGGTGCGGTACGCCGCCTCGCCGAACTCGCGCTCGCGCCCCAGGCCCACGAGCAGCACGCGGTCAGCGGGAATTCCCGGGACGTTGTGCAGCAGGAGGGTCGTGCCGAGTTTGCCTTCGTGGTCGCCGCGGCGCAGGACGTCGCCCAGGTAATGGCGCGACGAGCCGTCGATCGCCAGGGCCGCGGCCGTGAGCTTGCGGCCCTCGTGGATTCCGACTACTACGCAGCCGCTGCGTCGTTTCTCGGGGGCACCGCTGTTTATGCTAAATTCCATTAGATTTCCTAGGCTTGGCGGGTCTACGGATCGTGCGAATTATCGCACAACGCAGCGATCACCCCGGTGAAGGCCGGGGCCCAATTATCCAAACATGATCTTCCAGCGCAGCCTCATCCGCGAGTTCAGCCTGATCGCGATCGCGGTCATCGGCGTGCTGCTCGCGATCATCCTCACGCGCTCGCTCATCCTGCTGCTGGGAAAGGCGGCGGCGGGCGATGTGCTGCCCGAGGCCGTGATCGGCCTCATCGCGTTCGGCATCCTCACCTACCTGCCGGTGCTGCTGGGGATCGCGGTGTTCGTCGCCGTGCTGCTGGCGCTGAGCCGCAGCTACCGCGATAGCGAGATGACGGTGTGGTTCACCTCGGGCCTGTCGATCGCGGCCTGGGTGAAGCCCGTGCTGCAGTTCGCGCTGCCGGTGTCGGTCATCTGCGCGGTGCTCTCGCTCGCGGTCACGCCGTGGTCGCTGGCGCAGAGCGCCGAGTACACCCGCCTGCTCGAAAGCCGCGACGAGATCTCGAGCGTAAGGCCCGGCATCTTTACGGAGGTGAGGGGCGCCGAGCAGGTGTTCTTCGTCGACAAGATGTCGGAGGGCGCCGATGCGCTGAATAACGTCTTCGTGCAGTCGACGCAGGGCGGCCGCCTGGGCGTGATGGTGGCGCAAAGCGGCTTTGTCGAGACCGCGGAGAATGGCGACCGCTTCGTGGTGTTGATGCACGGCCGGCGCTACCAGGGAACTCCCGGAACGCTCGACTATCGGGCGGTGGACTTCGAGCGTTACGCGATCCGCATCGAGCCCAAGGAGGCCAAGCGCGGAGCGCCGTCGACCAAGGGGATGACCACCTTCGACCTGCTGTTCGACCGCACGCCGCAGCAGGTGGCGGAGCTCCACTGGCGCGTGGCACTCCCGCTCGCGGTGATCATCATGGCCCTCTTCGCGATCCCGCTGTCATTCGTGAACCCGCGCTCGGGGCGCTCGTGGAACCTGATCCTCGCGGTGCTCGTGTACGCGCTCTACAACAATTTACTGTCGATCTTCCAGGCGTGGACCGCGCAGGGGCGCATTCCGGGGTGGCTGGGCTTGTGGCCCGTGCACGTCGCGATGATGCTGATCCTCGCCCTGCTTTTCTGGAAGCAGCTCTTCGGTTTCCGCTGGGTGGCCACCGGGAAGTAGAAGGTCGGCAAGTTATAATTCGATGCTGGTCAACCTCGGCGCTTCCGAAAGGAAGCAATGGTCGGGGATCCAATGTCTAGCGGTGCCACGGAGAGGTGGATGAGCGGTTTAAGTCGCACGCCTGGAAAGCGTGTTTAGGTTAATAGCCTAACGCGGGTTCGAATCCCGCCCTCTCCGCCAGTTACCTTCTCCGCCCTCTCCGCAGCATCTCAAGCACTGACCTTGTGATTGCCTGCTAAAGCAGGCCGCTCGACATGTGGGACGGGATGAATCGGCAATCTTGCGTATCTACGCGGCCGCGAGTTGGGCGCGCCGTCCGATTGACTTTCGCTAGGGTCAGCGCAGAGTGCATGTTCGCAGCCCGGGAGGTCCCATGAAAACAACGATTCGCTGGCCGAAGCTCTTCTCCGCATTCCTTTCCGCATTCGCACTCGCCTTCGCCGCTCCGTCCCTCGCGGACGACAAGGCCGTCATCACCAGCATCAGCGAGGCTTCGAATGCGGTCACCATTCAGGGGATCAACTTCGCCCAAAGAAGTGGCCCTCTGCAAGTGGTCCTCAACGGCTTCCCGACGCCGCTCTTCGTGCAGAGCTACGGCGACACGGCGATCGTTGCGACGCTTCCGGCGAGCCTGCCAGCGGGGAGCTATTCGATTTCGCTCCTCGTGCGCGCGAACGGCACGGTTCAGGATGAATTCTTCTTCACGCTCGGCGCGCAGGGGCCGAAGGGCGACACGGGCGACACTGGTCCGGCGGGTGCCACTGGGCAGACCGGTTTGAAGGGAGACAAAGGCGACAAGGGTGACACCGGAGCGACGGGAGCGATTGGAGCAACTGGTGCGCCTGGGGCAAAAGGCGACAAGGGTGACACCGGAGCAACGGGAGCGATTGGAGCAACCGGTACGCCCGGGGCGAAAGGCGACAAGGGTGACACCGGAGCAACGGGAGCGATTGGAGCAACCGGTACGCCCGGGGCGAAAGGCGACAAGGGGGACACCGGAGCGACGGGAGCGATTGGAGCAACCGGTGCGCCTGGGGCCAAAGGCGACAAGGGTGACACCGGAATGACGGGAGCGACTGGAGCAACCGGCGTACCCGGAGCGAAGGGCGACACCGGCTTGGCAGGGGCAGCTGGCGCGCCCGGAACACCAGGCGCGAAGGGAGACAAGGGCGACACCGGCGACACCGGTCCGCAGGGACCTCAAGGGCCCGCCGGCACGATAGACATGACGAAGGTGATCGCGAACCAGACGACGCCTCAATCCCCCGGCAACTTCAACATCGTCGGCACCGGCGTCGTCACGGGCACTCTGGAGGTGGCCGGCCTCCTCAACGTGGACGGCCTCCTCAACGTGGACGGCGACATCATCGGCAAGGACATCACCGGCACTCTCAAACCTCAATACGCCTCGATCTGGTTCCTCGTGAAGAGCGACGGCACGGCCCCTCCACGCAACGCCGACGGCGAGATCGTCATACACACCACCGACCATGTGATCCCATCGCGATTGATGGTGCTGCAGTGCGGCAAGCTCGACGTGGTTCCGGTTCCAGGCCCAACCGTGCCGGACTCGCACTGCATGACACGCATCGTCCTGGCCGGCACGACGGGTTATCACGACGGCTTCGCGAACATCAATCCGGTGTCGATCACGTTCGACGTGGCGAACAGCGACATCCTGATCAGCACGTCGCCCTCATGGTGGACATGGGGGTTTTACACTCACGGCACCTGGGGATGCCCGGGGGCCACGGATCCGTCGTGCTTTTCCGGCTATTACCGCGTGCTCGCGTGGCGTTGAGAGCAGCGGCTTGGTTAACGCGTCGCGGACCGGAGAATGTGCGGCAGGATTCCGCCCTCGCGCAGCAGCTCGGCCTCGAAGCGCGTCTCGACGGCGGCGGCGCCCATGACGATTTCGCGCCTTCCATCTCGCCGCAGCACCGTGATCTCGACAGGGCATCGCGGACGGATGCTCCCGGGGGCCGCGTCGACCTCGAGGCGATCGCCGGGCTGCAATGCGAGCTCGCGCGGCCCGACTTGGGCTGGCAATTTGACCGGCAAGATCCCCATCGAAACCAGGTTCGCGCGATGAATGCGCTCGAAGCTCGACGCGAGCACCGCCCGGATTCCCAGCAGGCACTGCGCTTTCGCGGCCCAGTCGCGCGACGAGCCGGTGCCGAACCGGTGGCCCGCCACGAGCACGACCGATTCGCCCGCGGCGCGATAGCGCTCGGCGGCGATCCATAGCGGCACAATCTCGCCACTCGGCGCGTGAATCGTGTGCGCGACCGGCGCGCCCGGCGCAAGCAGGTTCACGAGCGACGGGTTGTGGAATGCGGCCCGCAGCATCACTTCCCAGTTGCCGCGGCGCGACGCGAACACGTTGAGGTCCGCGCGATCCTCGCCGCGCTCCACGAGGTAATCGGCGACCAGGCTTTCGCTCGGGATCGCGCTCGCGGGCGAGATATGGTCCGTGGTCACGTCGTCGCCGACCACCAGCAGCGGATGCGCGACGTAGCGCCCGAGCGTCGACGCCATGTCCTGCGACGCGAATGGCGGCCGGCGCAGGATGGTGGAAGCCGGGTTCCACGGGAAGCGCGCGCCGGAAGGATGGGAGAGACCGTGCCAGGCCGGTGCGGCGCCCGCTTCGCGAAAAGCGGCTCCGAAGTCGTCGCGATCGATCGCGCCAAGCAGCGCGGCGTCGATTTCTTCGGCCGAGGGCCAGATGTCCTTGAGGGAAACCGACTTTCCCTCCGGCGACGTAAAGCCCTCATCGCGCAAGTTGCGGTTCGCCTCACCCGCCAATGCGAATGCGATCACCAGCGGCGGCGACATGATGAAGGCGAGATCGAGCTCCGGATGGATGCGCCCCGGGAAGTTGCGGTTGCCGGAGAGCACCGCCACGCGCTTGCCGCCTTTCGCGGCGGGCAGCGGCCCCGAGTTGCCAATACACGTGGTGCAGCCGAAGCCCACGATATCGAAGCCGAGCGCCGCGAGGTCCTCGTCGAGGCCCGAACGCGCCAGGTAGCGCGCCGCGGCGGGCGAGCCGGGTGCGAGCGACGTCTTGATGCCCGGATCGACGCGAAGACCTGCCGCGCGGGCCTTGCGCGCCACGAGTCCGGCGGCGATCAGCAGCCGGGGATCCGTCGTGTTGGTGCAGCTCGTGATCGCGGCGATGGCAATGGGAAAGGTGTCGTGGCCATTTCCCGAGACTTTCCTGAGCGCCGCGCCCGTGCCCCAATACGGATGCAGGTCCTGCGGACGGCGCGGGCCGGCGACGTGCATGCCGACTTGGTCGAGATCGATTGCCAGCGTCCGCGTGAAGCGCGGCTCGGCGTCGGGATCGAACCACAGGCCGTGTCCGCGCGCGTATTCCTCCACCTGCGCGACCAACTCCGCTTCGCGCCCCGTGTCGCGAAGGTACTGCAGGGTCCGCTCGTCGATCGGAAAGTACCCCGTCGTCGCCCCATACTCCGGCGCCATGTTCGCCACCACGCAGCGGTCCGCCGCGGAGAGCGTCGAGACGCCGGGGCCGTGGAACTCGACCACTTCTCCAGCCACGCCGATTTCGCGAAGACGCTGCGTCACCACGAGCGCGAGGTCGGTGGAGAGCGCGCCCGTGCGCAGCCGTCCCGTGAGGCGCACGCCGACCACGTCGGGGATGCGCATCACGACGGGCATGCCGAACATGACGGCCTCCGCCTCGAGCCCGCCCACGCCCCACGCGAGGACGCCCAGGCCGCTCACCATCGGCGTGTGGCTGTCGGTGCCGATCATCAGCTCGGGGAAGGTCCAGGTCTCGCCGTCGCGAATCTCCGTGCGCACCAGCGTCGCCAGTTGCTCCACATTGATCGTGTGCATGATCCCGGTCCCGGGCGGATGGATTCGCACGCCGGGCAGCGCACCGGCGGCCCACCGCAGGAACCGATAGCGCTCGGCGTTGCGACGCATCTCGTGCGCCTGGTTCACGCCGACCGCGTCGCGGCGCGCATGGACCTCCACGGCGAGCGAATGGTCGACCGAGACGTCGACGGGCAGCCGGGGTACCAGCACACCGGGATCGCCGCCGGCTTCGGCGACCGCGTCGCGCAATGCCGCGATGTCCACCAGGGCAGGGGTGCTCGTCGTGTCATGCATGAGCACGCGGCAGGGCTGGACGGGAATCTCCGCCTCGCTGGTGCCGGTTTCAAGCCAGGCGCGCAGCGCGTCGATGGACGCGTCGCGATCGGCGCCGGACTGCGTGCGAGCGACGTTCTCGAGCAGGATTCGCAGCGTTACCGGGTAATGATCGAGCTCGCCCCGGGCGACCGAGGCGAGGTCGACAGTGCGCGTACTATTTTTTCGGCGCAAACGCGAGCTTCATCGTGTCCGCGTCGAAGCCCTGCGATCCCTTGCCCGTGGTGGCGTAGCGATAGAGCGCCGCCGAGTAAATGCCGGCCAGCGTGCTTTGCACGAGCACGGCGATCGCCAGGATCAGCACCATCAAGACCACCACCAAGCCGATCAGGAGCCCGCTTCCCGAGACCGCGGCCGCGATGAGCAGGACCACGCCGACGGCGACGATACCCATGAAGATCAACCCGAACGCGAGCCCCATTCCCGCCTGGCCGATGACGTTCTCGCCCCAGGTCTTCTTGAGCAGCGAGCCGCTCTCCTTGATGGCGTCGATCGGGCCCACGTCGCGGGCGGCGAGCACCGGGACGACGAGGTAGGTCGCGAGCGCCCAGCCGATTCCGAGCAGACCGACGATGATCTTGCCGATGAAGCCCACGCGCTCCTCGATGGCGCGCAGGATCATGCCGACCGTCGCCGCGATGAAGGCATAGCCGAGGATGACGCCGATCTTCGAGGTCGCGATGCGCATCCCGTCGCGCAGCGTCGGGTTGCCGCCGTCGAGCCGCATCATGGCGGCGCCGACCAGCGCCGTGTTGAAGAAGAAGATCACGGAATACTGGCAAAAGTAGAACAGGAAGGCGACCGCGTAGGCGGCCACCGAGACCCCGTCATTGGAGCCCCGCGACAATCCATCGAGGGCGTTGAGCCCGATGATCGGCAGCGCAAAGGACGCCAGCACCACCAGGAGCGCCGCCGAGGAAATGAGCGGAAACACCATCAGCTCCTTGTCCTGCTGTAGCACCGATGCGCTGGCCTTCACCAGTTTCCAGCTGCGAGAAAAGCGTTCGAACATGGTTTTCTCCCCCTAAGTCGGCGACCGCGTTGGATACGGCCCCGCCGCATGCTTTCGAGCATGGTAGCCCTTTGAGCCGACGGCGTGCGCGAGTGCGCTGCGAGGATCGGCTCCGGCCTTGAGGCAGTCGATTACGTGCTTGAAGTCGTAGCGAGGCTGCCAGCCCAGGGCCTTCCGCGCGCGATCATTGACATAGACCCTGTCGATCGCCGGAAACATCTTCCAGCCGCGACGGGCGTACTCCTCCTCATAGCCGAGCACTCGCCGGCTCACCACTCCCGGCGCGTTCACGCGCAGCTCCGCAAGGTCGTCCCGCGTGAATGGCGTGGTCGCGCTGACGATGTAGCGGCCGAAGCCGATCGAGGAGGCTTTCGCCATCGCGAGCATGTGCGCGGCGGCGACATCCTCGATGTCCACGCGCCGATGGAGGAATTCGTTCGCCTTGACGTTGTCCTGGTCGTACGCCTCGCGTGTCGCCGCATGATCGTCTTCTTCCGGGAAGAAGCGCGACGTCCTGAGGATGAGGCAGGCGAGCCCATGGTCACGGTGGAAGAGCTCGCACAGGTCCTCGGCCGCGACCTTCGTCGTGCCGTAGATGTTCCTGGGAATGGGGGCGAGGTCCTCGGTCACCCACGCCGCGGGCGCTCCGCCGGGCGGCGTGAGCGCGGAGCCGAAGGCGCTGGTCGTGCTCGTGAAGACAAAGGCGCCGACGCCCGCGGCCGTCGCCTCTTCGAGCAGGTTGAGCGTACCCGTCACGTTGGTATCGACGAAGGCCTGGCGGCCGTGAGTGGCGACGTGCGGCTTGTGCAGCGTCGCCGCGTGGAGGACGGCATCCACGCCCCGCATGCATCGCTTCACGTCGGCGCGATCGGCGATCGAGCCGACGATGCTCGTATGGGGCGATGGGATCACGTCGAGGCCGATGGCCTCATGCCCTGCGCCGCGCAGCGTGCGAACCAACGCCTCGCCCAGGTGCCCGGAGCTCCCTGTGACCAGCACCTTCATGCGCTAGAGCCGGGCGCTCATCTTCCTCAGGCGGTCGGCCATCACCTTCATGATCTGCAGCGCGAAATAGGGCGTCTGCTGCACCATGAAGAGGAAGCGCTTCTCGGGGATGACGGCGAGCTTGCAGGCCGTCTTCGCGGTGGCGGTGGCGACGCGCGGCGCCTGGTCGATCAGGGCCATCTCGCCGAAGGGCTCGCCGGGCCCCAGGATCTCCAGGACTTTCGAGTCGATCGTGAGCTCGACCTGGCCCTCCAGCACGACGTACATCTCGGAGCCCATGTCGAAGGTACGGAAGATCGCCTCGCCCGCTTCGCAAACGCGCGGGTTCTCCTCGGCGGCGAACATGTTCAGCGTGACGCCCATGGCATCCTCCTCCCGTGGAACTCTTCACAGGGATTCTAGTCCCTCCGAGTCGACCCCCCAAAGGCGCAGAATCCCAGCCATGAAATCACTCGGCAGGAAACCGGAGGGTGCGCGCCTCGAGCGCATCAAGGCGTCCCCGCTCTGGGCGGGCGACCGATTCCGCAACGCCCACCCAATCATCCCGGGACTGCGCGACCCGAACGCGAAGATGCCGACCGTGAGCGAATTCATCTGCGGCGGCGAGCGGCGCGTGCCCCGGGGCCCGCTACCGTCGATGAACCCCATCGAAGCATGGTCGCGCGGAGCCCAGAGCGGGTTGCGGGTCACATGGCTGGGTCATTCCACGGTGTTGATCGAGATCGGCGGCCTTCGCGTGCTGACCGATCCCGTATGGGGACCGCGCGCATCGCCGTCGACGCTCGCCGGCCCCAAGCGCTTCCAGCCCGTGCCCATTGCCCTTCGCGACCTGCCTCTGGACCTCGTCGTCGTCTCGCACGACCACTACGATCATCTCGACTATCCGACCATTCGCGAGCTCGCCAAACGCGATGTTCCCTTCGTGACGTCGCTCGGGGTCGGCGCGCATCTCGAAGCCTGGGGCGTTCGCCCCGAGCGCATCGTCGAGCTCGAATGGTGGGAGTCGCACAACGTGCCGGGTTCCGAACTCACGGTGACCGCCGCGCCGTCGCAGCACTTTTCCGGCCGAGCGATGCACGACCGGAACGCGACCCTGTGGTCGTCGCTCGTGATCCGCTCGCAGCGCCAGGCTGTGTTCTTCAGCGGCGACACGGGCCTTACGACCGAATACCAGGCGATCCGCGAGCGCCTGGGACCGTTCGACCTGGTGATGCTCGAGGTGGGCGCGTTCCATCCAGCGTGGGGCGACATGCATCTCGGACCGGAGAACGCGCTCAAGGCGGCCGCGCTGCTCGGCAATGGCCCGTTCCTTCCCGTGCACTGGGGCACATTCAGCCTGGCGATGCACGCCTGGGACCAGCCCGCGGAGGCGCTGCTCGAGATGGGCCCGAAGACCGGCGCGCGGCTCGTCATGCCTCGCCTTGGAGAGCCGGTCGAGCCAGCGCACGCGGGAGGCGTCGAGCCGTGGTGGCGCGCCGTCGACGCAACCGCGCGCAAGCCCGAACCCGACCCGCCCGAGGCGATCACACTGCCCAAGGCCATGTCCTGGCCGATCGACTAGGATCGACCTGCGTGAACACGACAACCCGTTGGAGGAAGTCCATGATCCGATCCCTGCTTGCAGTCCTCGCCGTCGCCCTTGTTCCCGCCTCGAGCTTCGCCGACGACCAGAAAGTCCTCGACGCCTGCATCGCTTCGTGGGGCAAATCCACGCCCTTCAGAAAGGGCAAGGCTGCGGACAGCGTGATCGCAACCGGCGTCAAGGTCTTCGGACTCGGCTCCTCGCAGGGTGGCAACGACCCGCCCACCGAGAGGCCGGCGCTCGTCCTGGTGCGCCCCGCCGTCAACGTGATGGGCAAGAGCACGATCCGCCTCGCGAATCCCAACGGCTGGTATTGCTTCCGCTCCAACGTCACGGTCGCGGGTGCGATCCACATCGAGGCCCACTGCAATGCCCACCTCGCCAGCGCGAAGGAAGACGGCACCAGCGTCGGCGCGGTCGACGAGAGCAACAAGGGGGTGGCGGTGTTCGGTGCGCTTCGCGTGTCGCGCTTCGGCTGTTCGGACGGCAAGTCGAAGTAACGGCATCGACCACGATGAAGCCGGGCGCGTTTGCCGCGATCCTGGGGTTGAGCGCCGCCCTCGGCGCGATGCCTTCGATGGCCAGGGAGCCGTTGGAAGGGACGTGGCGCGGCAAGTGGGTCCGCGATGGTTCCGCCGCGGACGTGACCATGCGCTTCTCGAAGTCGGCGCGCGGGTACGAGGGTAATTTCGATTCCGAGACCCTGCGCATCGTCGGCATTCCGATCGAGCGCATTACGTGGAGTCCACCGGATGTCAGCTGGCAGGTGGGCGGGGACGAGACGACCCTGAGTTTCAGCGGCCGGTTGCGCGGTAACGCGATCGCCGGGCGCTTCAAGGAGGCAGATGCCTCGGGGGTGTTTTCGCTCGCCCGCTCCATCGCACTGCCGCTCGCGAAACGCGACGAGATCGCTTTCGCGAATGGCGAGGTTACCCTGAGCGGCACGGTTTTCGTTCCGGCCGGCGACGGACCGCATCCGGGAATCGTCTTCCTGCATGGCTCCGGCGCGGAGGGACGCTGGGCGTCGAACTACCTCGCCGAGAAATTCTCGCAACGCGGATTTGCCGCGCTGGTCTTCGACAAGCGCGGGGTCGGGAAGTCGGGTGGAGACTGGCGCAGCGCCGGATTCGAGGAGCTCGCGGGTGACGCGGCTGCCGCCGTGTCGGCGCTGGCCTCCCGGCCATACGTCGCGCGGGGGCGAGTGGGCATCCACGGTCACAGCCAGGGCGCGACGCTCGCGCCATTGGCCGCCGCCCGCATCGGCAATCCGGCATTCGTGATCGCCTCGGCGGCCGGGGGCATGCCGATGCGAGACATGGAGATTTTCAGCGTGGAGAATTCGATCGGGGTTCGCGACATGACCCCTGCCGACGCCGCGGCCGCGAGGGAATATGTCGCCGCGATTGTCGCCACCGCCTATGAAGGCCGGCCGCGAGAGCAACTGATGGAGGCGTGGCAGAAGGTCCGGGGCAAGCCTTGGGCATTCGAGCCGCCGGCGGAAACCGACCCGTACTGGGCGTTCTCGAGGAAGATCGCCGCCTACGATGCGCCTTCGCTATGGCGCCAGGTCAGCGCGCCGACGCTCCTCGTCTACGGTGAATTGGACGAGCGAGAGCCGGTGCGCGAGAGCGCGTCGCGCATCGCCGAGGCCTACCTGGGAGGCAGGGGGACATCGCTCGAGGTGATCTACTTCCCGGGCGCCGGTCACACCTTTCGCCTGGCCGCGCCTGCCGGCGCCTTTTCGTGGCCAAGGACGGTGCCGAACTACCCGGACGCGCTGATCGATTGGGCGGTCCGCGCAGCGCGCAAGTAACCGCGCAGCCGATAGGATTGAGGTGGCACAATCAACCTAGGCAGCCGGGCGTGCCGCATCGCCCGTGTTCTGTATCCACCCTCCGCCCAGCGCCCGGTACAAGTCGACGAGGTTCGTGAGGCGCTGCAGGCGCGTGGCGACGACGGAAAGCTGCGCATTGTAGTAGTCGGTTTGTGCCGTGAGCACAGTGAGGTAGTTGTCCACGCCGTTGCGATAGCGGAAGTCGGAGAGCTCGAGGCGCCGCTGCTGCGCCGACGAATAACGCTCGAGCGCGGCGAGCTGGTCGTCGTAGGTGCCGCGCGCCGCGAGCCCGTCAGAGACTTCGCGGAAGGCACCCTGGATCGCCTTCTCGTACTGAGCGATGCCGATGTCCTTGCGCACCTTCGCCACGTCGAGGCTCGCCTTGAGCGCCCCGGCGTTGAAGATGGGGAGCGTGAGCGAGGGAATCACCGACCAGGCTGCTGTTCCCGCGCCGAACAAGCCGGCGAGAGATGCGCTCGCCGTGCCGAGGCTTCCCGTCAGGCTGATGCTGGGAAAGAACGCGGCGCGCGCGGCGCCGATGTCGGCGTTCTCCGATCGCAGCATGGATTCCGCCTGCAGGATGTCGGGGCGGCGCGCGAGCAGGTCGGACGGCAGGCCCTCGGGAATGTCGGCGAGGATCGGCTGTGATCCGAGACGGACCGGTGGCGGAAGATCCGCGGGTATCGGCTGGCCCAGCAAAAGCACCAGCGCATTCTCGGCCTGCGCGCGTCCGCGGACCTGCGCGGCGTGGTTCGCCTGGGCCAGCTCGACCACGGTCTGGGCCTGGCGCAACGCGAGCTCGGTTCCCGTGCCGGTGTCGAATTGCAGCTTCGCGATATCGAAGGAAGCCTGCGCGGCCTTCGTCGTTTGCTGCGTCACCTGCAGCTGCTCGTCGAATGCGAGCAGCGTGAGGTACTGGTCGGCCACCTGCGAGACGAGCAGTATTTCCGCGGCTTGCCTCCCATAGGCCGAGGCGAAATACTGCTGCAGGGCCGCGTCACCCAGGCTTTTCAGCCGGCCGAAGAAATCGATCTCCCACGACATCGACGCGCCGACCTCGTAGGTCTGGGATGTGTTGGCAGTTCCGCCGGCCGAGATGCCGGCCGGCGTGTGGGTGCGCGAGGCATCGGCGAACGCTCCGACCTGCGGAAAGAGCGCCGCGCGCTGGATCCGGTATTGCGCGCGCACCTGCTCGACGTTCAGCATCGCGACCCGCAGGTCGCGGTTGTTGGCGAGCGCGATTTCCACGAGGCGCTGCAGGCGCGCGTCGCGCAGGAAGTCGCGCCAGCCGATTTCCGCAGCCGGGAGCGCCGTGCCTTGCGGCCCGGATTGCATCACCTTGTACGCCGCACCTGAAGGGAACGCGCCTGCCACCGGCGCAGCCGGCCTTTCGTAGACGGGCTGCAATGAGCAGCCGGTGGCGAACACGAGCATCAGTAGCGCGATTCGATGTCTCATCATGTCAGTCTCCCGGCGCGAGGACAGCCGCCGGCTCCCGCCTCGAGCGGCCGAATCGGCGGCTGATTGCCTCGAAGAACATCGGCACGAGGAGCGGACCGAGGAAGGTCGCGGCCAACATGCCGCCGATCACGGCGATGCCGATCTCGTTCTGGCTCGCCGAGCCCGCGCCGTGCGCGAGGGCGAGCGGCAGCACGCCGAGGAGGAATGCCAACGAAGTCATCAGGATCGGGCGCATTCGCAGCTTCGCGGCCTCGACCGCGGCCTCGAGCGCGGTGCGCCCCTCCTCGTGCAGCTCGCGCGCGAATTCGACGATGAGGATGGCGTTCTTCGCGCCCAGCCCGATCGTGGTGAGCAGCGCCACCTGGAAGAAGACGCCATTCGGCACTCCGAGCAGCGTGGCGGCGAGGAGTGCGCCGAGCACGCCGATCGGGACCACGAGGATCACGGAGATCGGGATCGACCAGCTCTCGTAGAGCGCGGCGAGGCTCAGGAAGACGACGATGATCGAGAGCGCATAGAAGAAGGGCGCCTGCGATCCCGCCTGCTGCTGTTGCAGCGAGAGGCCGGTCCACTCGAAACCGATTCCCTGTGGCAGCTTCTTCGCCAGCGCCTCCATCGCGAGCATCGCCTGCCCGGTGCTCTTGCCGGGCGCCGCCTGGCCCTGGATCTCGACCGCCTCCACGCCGTTGTAGCGCTGCAGCTGCGGGGGGCCATACTTCCAGGCGCCCTTGGCGAACGAGGAGAAGGGCACCATCGAGCCGCTCGAATTGCGCACGTACAGCAGGTTCAGGTCCTCCGGGTTCATGCGGAATTGCGCATCGGCCTGGACGTAGACCCGCTTGATGCGGTTGTCGGTGTCGAGGAAGTTGTTCACGTAGCGCGAGCCCCACGCGTAGGAGAACGCCTGGTCGACGTCGCTCAGGGCGACGCCGAGGACCGCGGCCTTCTCGCGGTCGACATCGATGCTGAAGGTCGCGTTGTCATCCAGGCCGTTGGCGCGCACCTGCGCGAGGTTCGGGTCCTGGCGCGCCATGTCGAGAAGCTGGTTGCGTGCTTTCACGAGACCGTCGTGGCCCAGGCCGCCGCGGTCCTCGAGCTCGAAGTCGAAGCCGGCGGAGGTGCCCAGCCCGCGAATCGGCGGCGGATTCACCGGCGTGATCGTCGCGTCCTTGTAAGTCGCGAAATGCGCCGCGGTGCGCGCGATCACCGCCTGCACCGATTGGTCCTTCGCGCCGCGCTGGCCCCAGTCCTTGAGATGCACGTAGACCATGCCCTGAGTCTGTCCGCGCCCGGCGAAGTTGTTGCCGTTGATGATGAAGGCGGAGTCGACGCTCGCCGCCTCCTGCTTCAGCACGTACTCGGAGACGTCGTCGAGCACGACCCCGGTGCGCTGCTGGGTCGCGCCGGGTGGCGCCTGGACCTGGACGAAGAAGTAGCCCTGGTCCTCGTTCGGCACGAACGCCGTGGGCAGCTTCAGGAAGAGCAGGCCTACCGCCGCGACGAGTACCGCATAGATCACGAACCACCGCCCCGCCCGCGCGACGATCCCGCGCACGGCGCCGAGGTAATGGCCGCGCCCCCACTCGAAACGGCGGTTGAACCAGCCGAAGAAACCGTGGCGAACCGCGTGCTCGCGATCCGGCGCCTTGAGAAGCGTCGCGCAGAGCGCGGGCGTGAGCGTGAGCGCCACGAACACCGAGAGCAGCATGGCGGCGACGATCGTGAGCGAGAACTCGCGGTAGATCGCGCCCACGGTGCCGCCGGACATCGCCACCGGCACGAAGACCGCGGAGAGCACCATCGCCACTCCCAGGAGCGCCCCGGTGATCTGGCCCATCGCCTTGGCGGTCGCGTCCTTCGGCGACAGTTTTTCCTCGGTCATGACGCGCTCGACGTTCTCGACCACGACGATGGCATCGTCGACGAGGAGCCCGATCGCGAGCACCAGGCCGAACATCGAGAGCGTGTTGATCGTGAAGCCGGCCACCGCCATGAGCCCGAAGGTGCCGAGGAGCACCACCGGTACCGCCATCGCGGGAATGAGCGTGGCCCTCCAGTTCTGCAGGAAGAGGTACATCACCAGGATCACCAGCGCGATCCCCTCGAGGAGCGTCTTCACCACTTCCTGGATCGAGATCCTGATGAACGGCGTCGTGTCGTTCGGATAGACGATTTCCAGGCCGGGCGGGAAGTAAGGTTTGAGCTCCGCGAGCTTGGCGCGCACGGCCGTCGCGGTGTCGAGCGCGTTGGCGCCGGTCGCGAGCTGGATGCCGATGGCGGAGGCGGGCACGCCGTTGTACTTATTGTCGATGACGAAGTTCTCCGGGCCCAGGGCGATGCGAGCCACATCGCGCAGGCGCACCTGGGAGCCGTCGGGCCGGGCCTTGAGCACGATGGCTCCGAACTGCTCGGGCGTGCTGAGCAGCGTCGCTTCCGTGATCGTCGCGTTGAGCTGCTGGTTGGACGCCGCCGGCAGGCCGCCCAATTGCCCGCCCGAAACCTGCACGTTCTGGGCGAGGAGTGCCGCGCTTACGTCGAGCGGCGTGAGCGCATAGGCGTCGAGCTTGTTGAGGTCGAGCCAGACGCGCATCGCGTACTGGGTCCCCAGCACGTTGAGATTGCCGACGCCGTTCACGCGGCTGATCGGATCCTGGATATGCGAGACCACGTAGTTGGCGATGTCGAACTTCGACATGCTGTGGTCGGTGGAGACGAAGCCGGCAAACATCAGGAACGCGTTGGTGGATTTCGTCACGCGCACGCCCGCCTGCTGCACCTGCTGCGGGAGCAGGGGCACGGCCAGCTGCAGCTTGTTCTGCACCTGTACCTGCGCGATGTCTGGATTGGTTCCGGGCGTGAAGGTGAGGGTCGTCGTCGATTGCCCCGTGTCGTCGCTCGTGGAGGACATGTAGATGAGGTTGTCGATGCCGCTCATCTGCTGCTCGATCACCTGCACGACCACGTTGTTGACGGTGGTAGCCGAGGCGCCCGGATAGCTCGTGCTGATCTGCACGCTGGGCGGTGCGATGGGCGGGTATTGGTCGATGGGAAGGGTGAAGACCGCGAGCGCCCCCGCCAGCATGACCAGGATCGCGATGACGATCGCGAAGATCGGCCGGTTGATGAAGAATTTGGCCATGGCGCGCTAGTTCGACGCGACCGGCGACGGCGCGCCGGTCGAGGCTTCGACGGTTCGCACCAGGCTGCCGGGGTGCACCTTCTGCACGCCGGCGACGATAACCTTCTCCGCGTCGGCGAGCCCGCTCTCGACGACCCAGTCGCTGCCGGAAGTGCGCGTCGCCTGGATCGTACGGAGCGAAACCTTGTTGTCGGGGCCGACGACGAGCGCCGTGGCGCTTCCGTTGGCCGCGTGGGTCACGCCCACCTGTGGGACGAGCACGACGTTGTCGTTGGTCCCCTCATCGATGCGCGCGCGCACGAACATTCCCGGCAGCAGGACGGCTCGCGGGTTGGGGAACAACGCCCGCACCGTTACCGATCCTGTCGCCGGGTCCACTGTGATGTCGGTGAATTGCAACGAGCCTGGCTGCGGGTATTGCGAGCCGTCCTCGAGGAAGAGGGTGACTGTCGCCTGGCCAGCTCCGTTCAGCTTGAGCTTGCCGCTCGCGACGTCGCGGCGCAGCTGCAGGCCCTGCAAGCTCGATTGGTTCAGGTCGACGTAGATCGGATCGATCTGCTGGACGGTCGCCATGAGCGTCGCGGCGCTCGCCTGCACGTAGGCGCCCTGGGTCACGGTCGAGGGGCCGATGCGTCCGTTGATCGGCGAAACGACGTTGGTGTAGCCGAGGTTGATGCGCGCGACCTTGACCGCGGCCTCGCCTGCGGCGACATCGGCGGCGGCCTGACCCTGGGCTGCTACCGCGTTGTCGTAGTCCTGGCGGCTCACGCCATTACCGCCGAGGAGGACCTTGTAGCGCTCGGCGAGGACGGTCGCGGCGGCGAGGTTGGCTTTCGCGCGCGCGAGCGTCGCGCCGGCGCTATCGAGCGCCGCGCGATACGGCGCCGGGTCGATGCGGAAGAGCTGCTGGCCCGAGCTCACGTCCGCGCCTTCCTTGAAGGGCCGGGTGAGCACGATGCCGTCGACGCGGCCGCGAACTTGCGCGACCAGCACCGGCGATGTCCGGCCGGGCAGCTCCGTGACCATCGGCACGCTGCCCTTGTGGACGGTCACGACCGAGACCTCGGGGACCTGCGCCGGCACCGTGGGCGCGGCCGAGCTGTTGCACCCCGCGATCGCGAGGGCGAGGAGGACAAGACTCGCCCCCGCCAATCCTTCCCTTGTATTCATGGCTCGACCCGTCCGCCTCAGTAGTCGTCGCGATTGGCGAAGGTGTTCGTGACGAGGCCGTTCGCGCCGAACGTCACGTCGAACTCGGATTGATAGCCCCAGAGGTCGGTGAACGAATAGACCCAGAGCGTCTCGTGCCTGCGCGAATTCGCCGTCACGTTCCCTGGGGAGCCGGCGAGATCGCGAACCTCGTTCTGCGTGAGGCCCGGATGGATCAGGGAGAGCTGTTCGGATTTGGGATGGGACGTCTCCAACGATGCGCAGGCGCTCAACGTGATGGCGGCCGCGAGGACCGGGAGCAGTTTCGAGAGGTGCGAGGTCATGGTTCGACTCCTTGGTTTGGAGCCTTCAGTAGACCTCCGGGGCGTGCCGTTGCCGTTTCCTCCGGCGCGCGATGCGTTTCGAACGAAACGAGGTGAGCCGTGCGAAGCACGTTCTCGAGGAGGGCGGCGATGATTCCACCCACCAGGAACGCCATTGCCTCCGGCCCGTCGAACCAGGAATGGCCGAGCAGGATCGCGGTCGTGGCCAGGATCGCCAGCACGGTGATCGCGAGGCTGCGGTCGTCGAAGAAAAGGCCGGCGATCGCGCGCAACGGATCGAGGAGGCGGTTCATGCGGATGCCGCCCGCCGCGCTGCCCCGATCCCAAGGGAGGCGGCCGCAAAAAGCACCGCCATGAGCGCGAGAATCGCCGCGTCGCCAGAAGGCCAGTGGAGGCCGATGCCCTCGCCGAACCAGAATAGGCCGAAGGCGGAGACCATCACGCCGACCGCGAACTTGAGCGAGTTCTCGGGAACGCGTGAAAGCGGGCGATTGAGGAGCGCCGCCGCGACGGCGACCGCGACACAGGCCCCGAGCGCGCCGATCGTCGCCGGGACGAGCATGTTTCCCGCCGCGCCGATCCCGATGACGATCACGATCACCTCGACGCCCTCGAGCAGCACCGCCTTGAATGCGGTGAGGGCCGCGATCGCGTCCCAGCGATTCCGGCCGGCGTCGCCCGATGCGCTCATCGCCTGGCGTTGCCTGGCGTAGAGCGCGTCTTCGTCACGCAGGTCGATCACGCCGGCGCTGCGCAACATCGCCTTGCGCAGCCAGCGAATCCCGAACAGCAGCAGCAGCGCTCCAACGACCACCTGCAGTGTGGCGATGGGAATCGCGGCGATCGCGCGTCCGAAGACGGCCACGATGACGACCAGCGCCGCCAGGGCCGCGACCGTCCCGGCAAGCGACGAGCGCCAGCCCCGCACGGCGCCGACCGCGAGCACGACCGTCGCGGCTTCGACGGCCTCCACGGCCGAGGCGAAGAAGGCGGTTGCCATCGGCGTGCCCGCGTGCAGCGCATGGATCGGGTCGATCATCATTTCGGATCCTCGCCCGTTCGACGCACGGGGTGCTGCGAGATCCAGTAGGCGGGGTAGGCCACGCTGTCCACGCCTCCCATTCCACCGCGCGAAGCGCGATCGAAACACTCGAGCGTGCGGCTCGCCAGCGGTAGCGCGTCTCCATGGACGGCGGCTTCCTGCGCCATGTAGCGCAGGTCCTTGCGCATCGTGTCGACGTCGAATGCGGCCTCGCCCGGGGGGTTCCCGGCCAGTGCTGAGACGATTTGCGTGGCCCTCGTGCGCAGGATCCCGGCACCGATGTTCGAGTCCGCGAGAAGGTCGATGGCGCGGGCAGGATCCAAGGCCGAGGGAGCGAGCAGGAGCAGGGACTCGGCAAGGGCCTGCCAGAAGGTGGCCAGCAGGAGATTGGCGGCGAGCTTCATCCGAATCCCGGCACCGAGCGGCCCGACGTGCTCGACCCGGCGGCAGAGTTGTGCGAGCAGCAGCTGGGCGCGCGCGAACACAGCGGCCTCGCCCCCGGCAAAGCCGACCAGCGCGCCGGCCCGCGCGGCGGCGGTCGAGCCGCTCACGGGGCACTCGATGAATCCGGCCTCGCGCAGCGCCATCACCGGCGCGATCCGCGCGTGAATTGCCGGACTCACCGTGCTCATGTCGATGAAGAGACGTCCTTCGACGCTCCCGTTCAGGAGCCCCTCGGCGCCGAGGTAGACGTGCTCGACCGCCGCGTTGTCGAGGAGAAAGGAAATCACAACCTCGGACCCGTTCACGAGTTCGCCCGGCGTCGGCGCGGTCGTCGCTCCCGCCTCGCGAGCCTCGCGGGTGTTCTCGAGAGTGCGATTCCAGACGCGGACTTCATGGCCGAGCTCGAGCAGCCTGCGCGCTATGGCGGTGCCCATTCTTCCGGTCCCTGCGATTCCGATCTTCATGCCAGTTCCTCATCACGCCTTTGTAGGGTTGCGTTGGAGTGAATATCGGCCGGCCGGATATCCGAACCGTTCCGCATCCCCCGGTTCGTGTTCCGGGTGAAACGTTGCGTGCGAAACGCGTACGCAGTCGATGGATACCAGCCTGAAATCCGCGCGCGACGAAATGGGATCACGCCAATGTCGGCGTGATCCCGGAGGTTCCCCACCATGAACGGCAGACAGCAGAAGCTACTGGCTATCCTTGCGCTCGCGGCCGCGTGCGCGAGCACCGCGCAGGCCGATGAGAGGCCCGGCCAGCGCTATGACCTGGACATCGCGGCTCCGAGTGACGAGGCGATGGTCTTCAGCAACTCGGGCGACTTGTCGGTTCAGGTCGCGGTCGCCCCGCAGCTTGCGCAAGGAGACGGCGTCGAGGTGCTTCTCGACGGCGTTCCCGCCGCTTCACCCTCGGCATCGCTGGAGGTCCCGCTGACCGGCGTCGCCCGCGGCCGCCACGTGTTGCAGGCGCGAATCATCGATTCCACCGGCAACGTGGGGTCCGTTTCTGCGTCGAGCATGTTCTATGTCTGGCAGGCCTCGACCCTCGTTCCCACGAGGCATGCCAAATGATGCGGTGCGCCGGCCGATCAGGCGGCGAGCGCGCGGGCGAGCGCTGTGGCGAGCTCGCGCGCCTGGACCGGCTTCTTGAGCACCTCGTGCACGCCCGCGGCCCGCGCTCTTTGTGCCAACTCCGCGTCCGTGTAGCCGCTGATGAGAACGATGGGAAGGTCCGGACGCGCCTCGCGCGCCGCTTGGGCAAGCGCAGTGCCCATGAGCCCCGGCATCATCTCGTCGGTGAGCACCAGGTCGTAGGCCTCGGGCATCGCGCGTAGCGAAGCGAGCGCCGAATGCGGATCGGAGAAAGGCGCGGGCTCGTACCCGAGCCGCGTCAACAGCTCAGCCGTCATGATGAGCAGGGGCTTCTCGTCGTCGATGAGCAGGACGCGTTCGCCGTGCCCGCGCTCGATCGGACCTGGCGCCGGTTCGACATCGACGCTCTCTACATTCATCCGGGGGAAGTACAGCTCGAACGTACTCCCGCGCCCAAGCGCGCTGGTCACGCGCGTCGCGCCGCCGGACCCCGCGACGATGCCGTACACCAGCGACAGGCCGAGCCCCGTGCCCTGGCCCACTTCCTTGGTCGTGAAAAAGGGTTCGAAGATGCGCGCCATCGTGGGCCCGTCCATCCCCGTGCCGGTGTCACCGACCGCGAGCTTCACGTAGGGACCGGGCGCGAGCGTGTCATGGGACAGGGGGAGCGCCTGCGCAAGCTCCACCGCTTCGAGCGTCACCCGGAGGGCTCCGTTGTCTCCCATGGCGTGGATCGCGTTGGTGCACAGGTTCATCACGACTTGGTGGAGCTGGGTCGGATCGCCGCTGACCACGAGCGGCGTCTGTGGCACGACGAGCCGCAAGTCGATGCCGGCGGGAATCGAGCCGCGCAAGACGTCGAGCGTCTCGCGCACGATGCGGCCGATCTCGACGGGACCGCGGATGACTTTCTGTGTCCGGCTGTACGCGAGGATCTGCTCGACGAGGTCGCGGGCGCGATGGGAGGCGATCAGGATGTTGCGCGCATAGCGTTGCTCCGGCGAGCCTTCGGCCGCGCTTTCCTGGAGCATCTCGGCGTAGCCGAGGATGCCGCCAAGGATGTTGTTGAAGTCGTGGGCGATGCCCCCGGCGAGGCGTCCGACGGCTTCCATCTTTTCGGCCTGTCGCAGCTTGTCCTGGAGCCGCTGCTGCTCGGCCTGCGCGCGCCCGCGGTCTTCCTGCATCCGGATGTCGGCGTGCGCTCGCCGCGCGAGCTCGCGGGCGGCGAGAACGACGAGCGCGAGCATCACGGCCGACGTGAGCAGGGTGCGCACGATGACCCGCTCGGCTTCCGAGCGCCAGGGCGCCAGCACCGTTCGCTCGGGCGCTCCGACGGTGACGACGAGAGGCGATCCCGCGATCGGCGCGGCCGAGATGAGCACCTGGCTCGGCTGGGTGCCGACGATGCTCGGCGACCAACCCGAATAGCGTCCCTCGCCCGCGACGGCGCCGAGAATGGGATCGATGCCGGGAAGCCGCTTGCCGAAGAACTCCTCGCGGGGCGGGACGCGCGTCACCAGCATTCCCTCCCGATTCAGCAGCGCCACGAAGCCGAGCTCTCCGATGTCGAGTGAGCGGTAAAGGCGGTCGAAGTACTCGACGTCGATGATCGCGGCGAGGACTCCGGCGAAGCGGCCGGTGCGATCCGTGAGCGGCTCGGATACCGCGAAGGACCAGCGATGGGTGATCCGGCCGAGAAACGGATCGCTCACGAAACGACCCTTGGCGGCGCCGTCGCGCTGCTGCGTGAAATAGGAGCGCTCCGAATAGTCCGCGCCGATTTCGGTGCGCTCGTCCGTGCTGACGGCGATGCGCCCGTCACGGTCGAGCAACAGCACCGCGCGGATCTGGGGAATGCCGGAGATGCGATCCTTCAGGCGCTGGGCGCGTGCAGAGGGTGCCCCCACTCCGCTGGCCGAAACGTCGCTGGTCGCCGCGCGCAGCAGGAGGTCGACCGATTCGAGCGCGCGCGCGGTCTGGTCGGCCAGCAGGCCCGCGAGATTGTTGAAGTCGCGCAGCGCATTGCGCTCGACGAGGCGGCGCTCGTTGCGAATGTCCCATATCGCCGAGAGCACGTTGATGCCGACCAGCAACGCGGCAAGGGCAAACAGCAGCCTCAGGGTTCGCTTCGGCTCGTCCATGGCCGTATCATGTGGATAGCGCCCGCCTCATCGTTTCAGACGAAACAGTGCGGCTTCGGCGCGATTATTCTGGGCGCCATGGAAGTGGACATCGACATGAACGCGCAGGCTGCCGCGCAGGGTCTCGAAGCGCATGTGCTCGCCGTGGACGACGACCCGCTGATCCGCGAGATGATCGTCGATTACCTGGTGAAGCACGACCTTCGCGCCACCGCCGTCGCCGACGGCCAGGCGATGAGCGC
>Ga0209647_1000809_pt1 | contig 28538 bp, 25 predicted proteins | sample GraSoi_2013_60cm_FD_185827 | JGI IMG/M metagenome (GOLD analysis project Ga0209647, IMG submission 185827) | Grasslands soil microbial communities from the Angelo Coastal Reserve, California, USA - Sample 9_17_2013_60cm (SPAdes) (version 2) | ecosystem: Environmental > Terrestrial > Soil >... | reverse complement strand
CTAACTTGCGATGCCATCTGGGGATACGTCTTTGGCGGTGTCTATCTGGGGTCACTACAGAGATCACTAGCGTCATGAAATAAGAAAGCGTTCCAGTTCCGCGAAAAACGCATTTGGCTCTTCCAGCCACGGCAAGTGACCGCTTTCCTCAAAGATCACTAACTGAGATTGAGGGATGCCCTCGTGCAGCCGCTCAGATAAGGCCACAGGACAAATATAATCATGTCTGCCTACCATGATGAGTACCTTCGCCCTTATTGCGCCTAACGATTTGGTCTGATCAATTGGAAAAGCTGCGTCTGCCGCATATTGAGAGGTGAAGGCATATGATGAGATGGGTCCGAACAGCTGCTCCTGGGCCAGAGGCAGCGACTTCTCCGGGCTGTGAAGGAAGAGTGGCAGAACCTGTGCGATAAATGCTTCGAGGCTTTCATCACTCGTAGCAGGGTTCATTTGTCCGGTGAAAAATGTGGACACAATTCTCGTCGCCTCCTTAAAACGGGGATCAGTGGCTCTGTTCTGGAGGATTCTTTGCGTATCGGCATCCGCGCTCAAGCCAAGCACCTGGCTGTCTATGAGCACCAGCCTGCTCACTCGGTCGGGATAGCGAGCCGCACAGGCCAGAGCAATGGCGCCAGAGTTCGAGTGGCCTAGAATGCTGATTTCGGAGAGGCCGAGATGCACTCGCAGTGCTTCGAGATCATTCGCCATATCGACGCTTCCCATGTGCATCGGATCGGCCGGACGACCTGAGAGACCACTACCTCGGGTATCGATAAAGACGAGTCTAAGATGCTTCGCCACCGAGTTGAAAGCGCGCTGCAAATAGGCGGAAGCTACTCCCCAGCCCGGAGACACAAGAAAAAGCACAGGGCCGTCGCCGATAGTCCGGTAATGAATATCGACTCCATTCAATCTGACTGTCTGATCGTCCATGAGGCGCTCTTCAGTTTCGTTCCTGTTCCTTTTGTACCAGCATTCGGTCTCCTGGGCTGCTCAAGAGCTGAGCTCTAACCTTTCGTAGCGCGCTCTGCAAATGGTTGGTGTCGATTCGGTAGGATACGATGTCTATGCCGTGAAAGTTCTGCCCAGTCCCAAAGCGGCGAGTTTCTGCCGATACGTAATGGAACTGCGGTCAGCCCGGATATGCACTTCCTCCTGAAGGTCAATTGGCAAATCTTCAGGATATTGTTGTTCTACGATTATTTTATCCTCCGCGAAGACTTGGTGATTAAAATCGAGCGTGTCCTGCAACGGCGCATCCTTATCGAAATTGCGGCAGATCGGCACAAACACACGTGTCTTCCGAGCCGAGACTGGACAGGCTGCGTTGAGAATATGCAGCCGACCATCCTTCGGAAAAAAGACTGATAATTTCGCTGCGAAGGGCAAAAAAACGTCGAACAACCGACGCCACTTGAACCCAGGTGGATTAAGATGCTCGAGGTGCTTTGGATAGTTGCTGACCGTACTTAAGTAATCTGCCTGAAAACCATTTGATGTCGGTGTCACCTCGTAAGTGGGTACTTCCGGATTGGTGCGGTCTCCAAAAGTTTCGACATGCACAAAAGCGAAGTGACCAACATCCAGGAATCCTTCGATCTGGCGTCCGGCTGAAGCCTCCAATTCGATGCTGTTTGGAAGCACCTGTAGATAATCGGGGTCGAGCCATTCATCGAATTCGGGCAAGTTCTTCGGTCCATCATTGACCAATCGGGTCCACACTAATCCGTATCGCTCCTGCGTCGGATAGGTCTGCAGCTTTAGCTTGGGAGGAATTGCCGTACCCGGATGTGCCGGTATGCATACGCAACGACCCTCGTCATCGTAGCGGAATCCATGATAGGCACAGACGAGCGTGTCTCCTTCCAAGAACCCCATGCTCAAAGGGATACCGCGGTGCAGGCAAAGATCGCGTGCCGCAGTCACCTTCCCGTTTGCCAGCCGGTATAGCACAAGACGTTCATCAAGAAGTTGTGCAGCAATCGGTTTTTCTGCCACCTCATGAGAGAAGGCTACGGGATACCAATATGGAGCGAGTGCGGTCCAGTCCGATTCGGAAAAAGTGCATCGCCTCAAAGACATAGAATATAGGTTTTTTCTAAAATCTATTGTACCGGCCTGCGCTTTGCCTCGCACAGTAGTTCAAAGGAATAAAGATTACGGCCTCCGCAGCCACCTATTATTTTGTCCCACCTGCCGTAATCATTGTCTTAACTGTCGCCGAGATTCCGCGGCATTGACAGCTCTTCGCATGCCCTGAAAACGAGTCTGAGAAGCGTCCAGTGATCTAATTTCGCAGCGGCCTCTTGACCGCTCTGCCATCTTTGTGCATTCGATCAGCGTCATCGCCCTCTTGTGCGGTCCGTACAGCCGCAGAGTACTGACGTGTCCAGTTGTATAAAGCCACCGCCGAGCGATCTGGTCCAGAAGCACGCGGTCCAACCGAACACTCTTCTCAATTGCTTTACCCATGGCTAGTTACCTTGATTCCACCTAGTGTATCTAAGGTGCCTAATTGACACTAGGTATTCTTTCGATACCATCAGGAAGTTAGTCAGCGTATGACACGCACAAAACTTGAGGAATGAGAATGGGCATTTTAGACGATAAGGTCGCACTGGTAACGGGAGCTTCCAAGGGTATAGGCGCAGGCATTGCCAAGGGATTAGCGGCAGCCGGCGCCTCCGTCGTAGTGAACTATGCCTCCAGCAAGGAGGGCGCACACCGTGTTGTGTCGGAGATCGTAGCACAGGGCGGCAAGGCGTTCGCGGCGCAGGGCGACGTCTCGAAAAAGGACGATGTGCAGCAACTCTTCGCAGAGGTAGTACGGGAGTTCGGCGGGCTGGATGTATTGGTCAATAACGCCGGCGTGTATTCGTTCGGTCCGTTGGAGTCGATCACGGAGACAGAGTTTCACCGGCAGTACAACACGAATGTATTAGGAACACTTCTGGCGACGCAAGAGGCGGTGAAGTTGTTTGGAGCGAAGGGCGGTAGTATTGTCAACATTGGAACCGCTGGCACGAAGAATCCTGGTCCGGCGATGGCTCTGTATCTTTCAACCAAGGGCTCAATCGACATAGTCACTCAGGTTTTGGCGAAGGAGCTTGGGCCTAAGAAGATCCGGGTGAACTCAATCAATCCAGGTGGCACCGAGACCGAGGGCGCTCATGCGCTGGGCGTCATGGGCAGCGAGTTTGAGAAACACCTCATCTCTCAAACACCCCTAGGTCGATTCGGGCAGCCTGAGGATATTGCGCCGGTTGCAGTATTCCTATCATCTGAAGCATCGCGCTGGGTCACAGGCGAGATACTCCTCGTCTCAGGCGGCATGCGCTAGAAATCTAACTGGCCTGTCTTCCTTTTTGGAACAGGGCAGCGATCTAGCGCTAAGGCTGACGTGCCGATCACACCAACTGAGCGACGATCTTGCCTCGGACATGTCCTTCCGCCAAAGTGGTCAAGCTTCGCGGAATATCTTCCAATGATATGACCCGTGAGACCGTCGAGTGGATCTCGCCTTGCTGGACCAGCGCAATCATTTCGGATGCCATTTTGGCCAGATCCTCCTGTTGGCGGCGGAACTGCGCGGCAACGAGTACACCGCCTAGACCGATATCATGAATGGCGATGGAGTAAGGTAGATCATCTAGCCGAGATAGATCGGGTAGGCCGGCGATAAAGGCCACGCCTCCCTCCGGTGCGAGCAAGCGCAAATTATCGACGCCATTCCTCGGGCCGATAGTATCGATAATCGCATCAAAAAGCCGCGGACCCGCGATCTCTCGAGCTCGCTCGAATACGTTTTCGCTCCGGTAATCGACTACTTCGTCTGCACCCAGCTTACGCACGTAATCGGTGTTGGCGGCTGAACAAGTTGTTACCACGGTCGCTCCAGCCCGTTTGGCCAACTGAATGGCAAAGCCGCCGACTCCGCCACTTCCGCTATGAACCAGGACCAGATCTCCGGACTTAGCGTGCAGTCGCCGATAGAGTGAACTGTAGGCGGTCAGCCCGGCACATGGAATGGCAGCGGCGTCCACGTAGTTAACCGACTCTGGAATTCTTGCGATCGTGTGGCTCGGGACCGTATTCAATTCCGCGTAGGTGCCTGGTCGGCGCCATGTGGTGTGATAAAACACCCGATCACCAGGTAGCCAGTCGCTCGCCTTCGCGCCGGCCTGTTCGATGATTCCGGCCGCGTCGACTCCGAGCACATGCGGATAAGTCCATAGATCGCTCCCGATGGCCGCCACTTTGAAATCGACTGGATTAAGCGATGTTGCGTGCACACGAACTAGTACTTCGTTCGGGGAAGGTACTGGATCTTCCAACTCACCAATTCTTAAAGAGGATGGGGGACCAGGCGCATCGAGAAGAATCGCTTTCATTTCCGTGCCGCTATAAAATCGTCGAGCCCTTGTCGCAAGGCAGCGGTGGGCACCATCTTTCCGAACGCCTCAGCCTCAATGGCTAGTCCTTCGTCGATTGTTGTGTTGAGCCCGTGCTGCACGGCGTAAATGCAGACTTCGACCGCCTCCGGAGCAAAACGGGCAACTCGCTGGCCGAGTCCGACGGCTTCATCAATCAGGGTTTCTTTTGGTGCAATCGCATTAATCAGCCCGTTTTCCATTGCTTGTACTGCGCTGATCGAGTCCCCGGTAAGTATCATCTGTAGCGCTCGCTTGCGCCTAACCGCGGTAACCGCTGTGTTCCGCCAAAGCAAGGAGGCATCCCTAGCGCTATCTCCGCTTTGGCAAAGAGCGCCTCCGGGGCCGCGATCGAGAGATGTGTTGCCTCCACGATTTCGCATCCGCCGCCATAGGCGAGGCCGTTCACTGCCGCAATGATCGGCTTCGAGAAATTCTCTATGCGCCTGGTCATATTCTGACCGCGCCGGACAAAACGGCGATAAGCCGCCTGGTGTCCCAGCCCGACGTCCTTCGAGAATTCGTGTATATCAGCCCCGGCACTGAAAGCACGACCGGAACCGGTAAGAACAACCGCTCGAATATGTTTCTCCTCTTCAATTCGCTCCAATGCGTGAACAATCGAATCAACGAGTTCGTAGTTCAGAGCATTCAGTTTGGTCGGACGTTCAAATGTGAGAATCGCAACTGATTCACGATCTAATCGGGAGAGCACTTTTGTTTTCATGGTTTTATCGATGTCCATTTGCGGTTCCCATCGAATGTTCGGCGAGCATTATCTTACCGAGCACCAATTACTTTTCACTAATCACCCTTTCGGCTGCCATTCGTGGTTACTAGCGGACAGATTCGGTGACCAGTTCCCGCTTTCGCGGTTCACGATGTGCACGTCGATCGCCAGGGCCCTTTTTTCGCCCAAGTTTACTCACCAGCACATAGAAGACTGGAGTCAGCAACAACCCAAAGAGCGTGACGCCGATCATACCAGAAAACGTTGCGATACCCATCGCGTGCCGCATTTCAGCTCCAGCGCCGTGCGATGCAACCAGTGGCCAGACCCCGGCAATAAAAGCGGTCGAAGTCATCAGGATCGGTCGAAGCCGCAACTGGCAGGCCGCTAGCGCCGCCTTTTCCGGGGGAAAGTGCTCCACCTGATTCTTTGTTTTAGCAAACTCGACGATCAGGATCGCATTCTTACAGGCCAAACCTATCAGCACGATTAGGCCGATCTGGGTAAAGATATTGTTGTCTCCGCCATCAATCCGTACGCCCAACAAAGCGAACAGGAGACAGAGCGGAACGATCAGCACGATAGCCAACGGCAGACGCAAGCTCTCGTACTGAGCTGCCAAGACGAGAAAGACCAATAAAACGCATAGAGGAAATATGTAGATAGCAGTATTCCCAGCGATCACGTTTTGGAAAGTCAGATCGGTCCACTCGAATGACATGCCTTTCGGTAAGGTCTCTGAAACCACCCGAGCCATCGCCGCTTCAGCTTGTCCACTGCTGAATCCTTTGCCCGGGGCGCCGTTGATGGGAGCGGTAAGGTAACTATTGTAGTGCTCGGCACGATCCGGCCCATAGCTTTCTTTGACTTTCACGATCGATCCGATCGGAACAATCAGTCCGTTCTTATTTCGCACCTTGAGTGCCAAGATATCGGATGGGTTCTTTCTGAACTTTTCATCGGCTTGGGCAATAACTTGATAGGTTCGCCCGAATCGATTGAAATCATTGACGTACAGCGATCCCAGATTGACTTGCAGGGCGTTGGCCACATCGGTCTTGGTCAGCCCAAGCGTTGCCGCCTTTTCCACATCGATGTCTGCCTTGAGCTGTGGCACGTTGACGGTGAAAGCGGTAAAGAGATTGCCCAACTCCGGCGTCGCCGAAGCGCGTTTGAGCACTTCCTGCGTTGCATTGTAGAGCGCTTCGTAACCAAGACCGGCGCGGTCCTCCAGTTGGAGCCGGAACCCGCCGATCGTCCCGAGACCCTGGACCGGCGGCGGAGGGAAGATGGCGATAAAAGCACCTTGAATGGAAGCGAACTTCTGCTGCAAATCGTTGGCTACCGCCAACCCGCTAAGCTCAGGTGTCGTTCGTTCTTCAAAAGGCTTCAGCGTCGCGAAAACGATGCCAGAGTTGGTACTATTCGTGAACCCATTGATCGACAGCCCGGGAAAAGAGACAGCGCTGTCTACCGCTGGATGTTGGAGAGCAATCTCGCTCATTTGCCGTATGATGCTGTCAGTGCGATCCAGTGAGGCCGCTTCCGGAAGTTGAGCGAACGCGACCAGATATTGTTTGTCTTGAAGCGGGATGAAGCCGGTCGGCGTGATCCGAAACATCTGGAACGTCAATACCACCAGGGCAGCGTAAACGATGAGAGCAAAGATTGCGCGCCGCAGCAGGCCCTGCACGATGTTGGAATATAAATTTGCTGACCAACGAAAGAGTTGATTGAATGGCCGGAAGAACCATCCAAACGCAAAATTGAGGACGCGGGTGACCCAATCATCCGGGGCATGAGCCGGGCGAAGCAAGATTGCGCACAAGGCCGGGCTAAGCGTGAGCGAGTTGAAAGCGCTGATTACGGTCGAGATCGCGATAGTGAGTGCGAATTGTCGATAAAATTGACCGGTCAGACCGCTAATGAACGCGGTCGGAATGAACACCGCACAAAGAACCAGAGCAGTAGCAATGATTGGCCCGGTGACCTCCTTCATCGCCTGGTTCGTTGCATCGCGCGGCGATAGTCCAAGATGAATGTTCCTTTCGACGTTTTCAACCACGACGATCGCGTCGTCGACCACAATCCCAATGGCTAAGACCAGCCCGAACAGGGAGAGAGCGTTGATGGAGAATCCCAGCGCCAACATGGCGGCAAAGGTTCCAATCAGTGAGACTGGAACCGCGGCCAGCGGAATGATCGAAGCCCGCCATGTCTGGAGAAAGACGATCACTACGATGACCACCAGAATCAGCGCCTCAAAAAGCGTGTGAACGACCGCTTCGATGGAGTGCCGGACAAAAATAGTAGGATCGTAAACAACACTGTAATCAAGACCTTCCGGGAAATTGCGCTTCAACTCCGCCATCGCTTTCCGCACGTTGTCAGAAAGTTCGATCGCATTGGAACCCGGTAGCTGAGAGATCGGAAGAGCGACCGCTGCTTTGTTATTAAGCAGACTTCGCAGTGAGTAATCCGATGCTCCTAATTCAATCCGGGCCACATCACGCAAGAGAACGTTTTCTCCGTGTACTCCTGTCTTGACTATGATCCGAGCAAACTCTTCTTCGTCGATTAGCCGTCCATTGGTATTGATGGTAAAGGCGAAGTCCGACCCTGATTTTTGCGGCTCCTGGCCGATGGTACCGGCAGCGACTTGGGCGTTTTGTTCGGTGATAGCGGTGATAACATCGGCCGCGGTCAGCCCTCTAGCCTCCAGCTTTCCCGGATCAAGCCACACTCGCATGGCATAGTCGCCGGAACCGAATATCTGCACCTGTCCCACGCCAGGCAGTCGCGCCAGCACGTCCTTGACTTGTAGCGTCGCGTAATTCCTAACATAAATGTCGTCGTATATTCCGGTCGGACTGAAAAGGTGAACAACCAGCGCCAGGTCAGGCGAACTCTTGAGAGTCGTTACTCCCAGACGTTGAACCTCGGTCGGCAGCTTCGGTAAAGCCTGGGCGACACGATTCTGCACCTGCACCTGTGCTTTATCCAGATCAGTGCCCAGCTTGAACGTAATCGTGAGGGTCATGACACCGTCAGTCGTCGCCTGAGAAGACATATAAAGGCTGTTCTCGACGCCGGTGATGACCTGTTCGAGTGGCGAAGAGACTGTTTCGGCAATCGTTTTGGGATTGGCTCCGGGGTAGGTTGCCCGCACAACTACCGTCGGCGGCACCACTTCCGGGTATTCACTAACCGGCAGAAACTTCAGCGCGATCAGTCCAATCAATAAGATGACAAGCGAAACGACGCAGGCAAAGACTGGACGCCCGATGAAAAATCGAGAGATGTTCATGAGGTAGATTGCGGATTGCGGATTGCGGAATGTGAGATCCGAAATTGGCGCTCTATGATTCTTTCTGCTTCGGAGGTATGGATGCGCTCTTGCTGGTAGCCTGGGGAAGAACTTTCATTCCTGGCCGGACGCGGGCTTGTCCATCCACAATGATCTGATCGGCCGGGCTGATGCCTGCGGTCACGATTCTCTTTCCCTCAACCAGACCGCCCAGCGTAACCTTGCGATACTGAGTAATGTAATCTTTGCCGACGACGAGCACATATCTCTGCCCCTGATCGGTGCCAATGGCGGTCTCGGATATCAGTAGAGCAGAATGTTGTGCGGTAGCGGGTATTCGCACGCGAGCGAATAGGCCCGGAGTCAGTCTCCCATCGGTGTTTGGAAAGACCGCACGAACCGTGATGCTGGCTGTATCCGCGGTGACCCGATTATCAAATGACTCAATATAGCCGGTTCGAGGAAATCCCTCTTCATCAGTTAATTCCATTTGAATCGGAAGATTTCCATTCTGATCCAGCGGCAGCTGTCCCGTGGTTTTCAGGCGCAACAGACGGAGATATGCCGCCTCGTCGAGCGTGGCATAAGTATATACCGGATCAACGCTGACTATCGTGGTGAGCAGCGTATTGGATCCGGGAACGCCGCTGGCGTAGTTGCCTTCGGTAAGAAAAGCTCGACTGATTCTGCCGGAAATCGGGGCTCGAACTTCACTTTGCTCGTAGTCCAATTGGGCCGAATCGCGCGCCGCCTCCGCCGACTTGAGTGCCGCAACGGCTTCCGCCAGCTCGGAACGCCGGCCGTCTGCTTCCTCCTGGGAGATAGTATGACTCTTCAACAACTCATCCGCGCGCTTGCTAATCCTTTGAGCATTTTCCAACGCGGCAGCCGCGCGCGCGACCTCGGCCGTTGTCCGATCAAGCTCCGCCTTGTACCAGCGGCGATCGATCACGAAGAGCACGTCACCTTTGTGAACAATTTGTCCCGCTGCGAAATGGATTTCGGTGATATGCCCGGAGACCCGGGGACGAATCTCAACTGCGTCCACGGCGTCGATTCTGGCCGTTGCGATTTCCCAGTCGATGACCTGGCTTTGTTCACCGGAAGACACAGTTACCGACGGAGGCGGAGGAGCGTTGTTGGTTTCGGTGTGGGTGAATTTACAAGCGGTGAGAGAGGTTACCCAAAAGAGGGCGAGTGCCCAATGGTAAGATCGAATTCCATCCATAGCTGGCGATGCAATTGTGTTCGGAACTTCCTTTTCGGTTGGTTTCGGCTCAATTACGCGACGAACGAGAGGAGGCAGCCGAGACACGAAAGTTGGTTGCATTGTTCGCATATACACGAACAAGACGGCCCAGGCAAGCGTTAGCGCAACTTTCTCCCTGGCCTGACCCCCATTGGCCTCGCTCCAAGCCGCACAACGATTTTCCAACTCCAGGTCTTCCCACGCGCGTCGCCTGGTGCGGAAAGAGAAGCGAGGCAGAATATTTGGGTTACCGGGGGGCAGCTTGCGATTTGGGGTCACGATCCTTCTTTCTCCAGGGTGAAGATTTCGATTGGCCGGCGAGGATAGACACGCCGGCTGACAACCCTATGTCAGCAGATTTGCGACTGAGCGCCGCGAAAATCGATCAAGCTGCTTTAGCTGTGCTGCGGACCCGCGGACGAGCCGGCTCCATTGCTAGCAGTACCGAATCTAAGAGACCAGGAAAAAGTTCGTCCAGTTCCTGGCGACGCAAGGAATTCATACAGACGATGCCGCGCGGTTCCATGCGAATAATGCCGGCCTCGCGTAGAACACGAAAATGGCGGGAGGCGGTCGATTTGCTAAGATCGATCTCGATTTCGCAACAGTTCATCTTGTCGTGCTTGGCGATCGCCTTGACGATCTGGAGCCGAGTTGGATCACTTAAAGCAAAGAGGACATTGGGCAAAGTGATCTGGCTCTTGGCCGGGTGTAACGGCATTCGCATGAAGCAATAATAGCCCAAAAGTTGGCTTATTTCCACTGTTCGCTTATATACGAACAATTACGATTCTCTTGAAATCATTCGATTTCGCTGCCATAAACCACGGCTAGAGATGACCAAGACTGAACTTCAAATCGCGCTCGCTACAGCCACCCAGACTGATAAAAGAACCGCAGGAGTATTCCTAGATACGCTCAGCAACCTTGCTTACAAAGCGATCAAAAAGAACGGGGAATTTGTGTTGCCCGGTTTTGGCAAGCTTGTGAAGCAGAAACGGAAAGCGCGCACCGGCTTTAATCCCAAGACACAACAAAAGATCAAGATTCCAGCCAAGACTGTCGTCAAATTCCGAGTCGCGAAGGTGGCGAAGGACGCGATTCTGGGAGTAAAGAAGTAGTTGGAGACGGATGTACAATTGGAAATATCACACAACTACACTATCTGTCTGAGCGTCGGAAGCGAGTCAGCCTATTTTAGGCGCGTAGAGCTCTCGATCTTAACCAGTTCACACCTGCGCATGGTCGCATCATGTCGATCATGACGCCGCTTCCCGCAAAAGTCATAGTCATCGAGAAACGCGGTGCTCAGTATCAAGTGATCGTTGAAATCAGTCCTAAATATCGAGGTTCATTTAATACCCTAGTCTTTGGTGAGATCAAACCGCACAGCGGTTCTTTGCAGGATGGCAGGCTTAACTTGGTCTACTACCAAAACCCGGGCCTTAGCATCCGGGATCCGTTTCCACTTTGGACTCTCCACTGATGGAAAAGAAGATAAGGGCGCAACTGAAGGGCTAGGGTCTTAGAGCACAATCTCTGGCCTTCTGCGATTCAGCAGCTTCTTAGGAGGTAAGCCGAAAACTCTTTTGAAATGACGTGTAAGATGACTCTGATCGACGAAACCGACCTGGCGTGCAGCTTCGCTGATGGTGAACTTGCCTGTGGTCAGAAGTTCCTTCGCTTTTCTCACCCTGGCATCGACGACATACTGGTAAGGCGATTGGCCGGTAGATTCTTTGAACAGCCTGGTAAAGTGATAGGGACTCATGTAAACCGCCTTAGCAATCCCGGAAACAGTTAACTCTGTATCCAGTTGATCTTGAATATATTCGACAGCACGCGCCAGCTTTTCGCGCGGCAGCCCACCATACTGCCTCTTCGACCCTAGCACTGGCGCGCCATATTCGCGTAAGAGGTGGACGGCGAGCGCGGTTGATAATGCCTCCCCATACATGCGATCAAGGGCATCGCCGCTCTGGATTCCGGCCCGCAATGCCATAGCAATGTGGCGAAGTGTAGGATCGGTACTTCGTCGCTGCTCAACCAGTTCGATACGGTCTGAATCCAACTCCAGCCCCACAGCAACGCGCCTCACGAAAACTGGGTCCAGAGCCAGAAAGAGAACGCTCGCAAATACGCCCCTCTCTACTTTCAGCCGCTGAGAAAAAGGCTGATGGCTCGGGAATAAGGAAATCGAGCCTTTTGGCTTGAAGAAGCGCTGAAACCGCCCCTCTTTCTTGTATTCTCCGGTAACGGCGTGACTAATATTGATAGCAATCACATGCCGCTTGAACATGACATCGGGCAGTTCACTGCTGGGAAAGTGATGCTGTTCCAGTACGATATCGTTCCATTTTGTGCCAACGCTCGAGAGAACAACCCGAGAAGGGGTACCGCCGGGAAAGAGTTCTCCGTTTGTGTGCCAGAGAGGAATACTGTGCGGGTACGTCATCGTAATTCTCACCTTCTCGGCGAAGTCAAACCCTTAACATCAAAGTTTAGGGACTAGGCGTTTTTTGTCCGAGTTGTCGTAATCGTTGCTTTAACTGCGCAGCTCTTAGTCTCCGCAAGCAGGCCTTCGAGCATCGAAATCATGTTCACGGTCTGCCACGGCTCGGGTCAGCGTAGCGCCGAGCCGTTCAAAGCCCCCGGTTGTTTGTTCTAAGAGCACTTATCTACCAAAGAACCGCACGAGGCTCCAAGACAATCCAACGTCTTCAATGAATGTCTGCGGGGGAACGCAAATTATGAAGACCGATGCGAATAGTCCAGCGAACCTTGAACCGAGTGCCCACGCGGCAGATTTCGCCGAGCGGGTACGCGTGAATCAAGCAAAACTTACCTCTGAATTAAGGCCACATTACGACTTCGTCGTCTGCGGATCTGGCTCCTCCGGTTCGGTGGTAGCGCGCCGGCTGGCCGAAAATCCGGAGGTCACCGTACTGCTGCTGGAAGCCGGCGGCAGTGACGATGTGCCCAGCGTCATGGAGGCCGGCCAATGGCGCACCAATCTTGGAAGCGATCGGGATTGGGCCTTCCAGGCTCAACCGAGTCCGCATCTGAACGGACGCTCCATTCCGATGAATATGGGCAAGGTCCTGGGTGGTGGATCCAGCATCAATGTGATGTTTTGGGCGCGCGGACACAAGAACGATTGGGACTACTTTGCGTCCGAGGCGGGCGATCCCGCGTGGAGCTATGAGTCAGTGCTGAATATCTATCGGCGAATCGAAGATTGGCATGGAGCGCCAGACCCAAAGTACCGTGGAACGGGGGGGCCGGTTTTTGTCCAACCCGAGGCTGACCCCAGCCCAGTTGCTTTGGCCATGCTGGAAGGAACACGCTCGGTCGGGATCCCAACTTTTGAAAATCAAAACGGTCGCATGATGGAAGGTGCGGGCGGTTGCTCGATCGTCGACTTACGGGTTCGCGATGGAAAGCGCGAGTCCGCGTTTCGTTCTTATACCTTCCCCTACATGGATCGGCCGAATCTGACGGTGCTCACTCACGCATTAGTCACCCGGATAACTTTCGAAGGCCAGCGTGCGACCGGAGTGGAGTGTATTTACAACGGTAAAACCCATCGTATCAGCGCAGGGCATGAAGTGGTGCTGTCGCTGGGCGCGATTCATACGCCCAAGGTGCTGATGCAATCCGGCATCGGCGACCAGGCCGAGTTAGAGCGTCACGGAATCCCTCTTGTGCAGCATCTTCCAGGCGTGGGGCAGAACTTTCAGGACCACCCGGGTATTGGCTGCCTCTGGGAGTACCAGAAACCGCTTCCGCCACGCACCGGCTCGGTCACTTTTTCTGGAAAAGCGATCCGAATCTCGACACGCCAGACATACAGACATGCCAGGCTGAAGTACCGCTCGCTGCCGCCGAAATGCTAGCCAGGTACAACGCGCCGGTTGGCTCCTGGTCAATGTTTGCCGGCATCGTACGGCCAAAGAGCCGAGGCAGGATCCGGCTGACGGGGCCCAACCCCCTTGACCCTGTCCAGATCGAGACCGACATGATGTCCCATCCGGACGATGTAAAGGCAGCGATAGGCGCCGTGCAACTCTGCCGTGAAATAGGTAACTCGGCCGTGTTTCGCCCTTTCGTAAAGCGCGAGGTGATGCCGGGTAACTTGAAAGGGGCTGAACTGGAAAACTTCATCCGGGATTCAGTCGTTACCTACTGGCATCAGACGTGTACCGCCAAGATGGGCCGTGATTCCATGTCGGTCGTAGACGCCAAGCTTAAAGTCTACGGAATCGAAAACCTGCGTATTGCCGATGGATCCATCATGCCGCGCGTAACCACCGGCAACACCATGGCCGGCTGCGTCATTATCGGCGAGCGCGCCGGAGAAATATTGAAACCCGATCATAAGTTATAAACAAAACCGTCACAGTTAGACCAAACTGCCGGCGGCAGAAGAAAGAGTAAATTGCAATGAACACACACAGTACCGTTCTCGACCATGCTTGGGCGGGAGCCATTAGCTCTGACCGAATTGTGCAAATCGCTTTAGCAGCCTGGAGAGAGGGGAATCTTGTGGCGGCCGTAGATCAATTTAACGACCAATTCACATTCACTGACCATGCGCTCGGACTTGAATTCAAGGACAAGGGACGCTTGACGGAATTCTGCGTAAAGGTACGTGAACGGTTCCCGGATTCTAAAAGAAGCGACAACACCATCTTCAGCAGCGAAGACCGCGTCATTAGTGAATGGACGCTTACGGCTACGCAGACCGAACAATTTCTGGGCGGACGTTTGCGAAAAGTGCCAATTTGCGTGCGGGGCATATCTGTCGTCCAGATAAAAAATGGGAAAATCAGCCAGTGGTCAGACTACTACGACCAACTGAAATCCCAGCGCTACGGCGTAGCTGCTTTATTCACCGAGTGGATTGAGATGTGACCCCAGTTGGCGGTAAAGTTCACTTCATCCACAAAGCTTTGGCCGAGAGAGGCACTGATGCACCAGGCCGATCCGTCGACCTTATCCGTGCAGCCTCAGATCTAGCACGTTCCGGAGGGACTGTGACATTGACGATTAGCCAGAAAACGAGGCTCTCATTGGACCGGTGCGAAGCCTCCAATCTCCTTTCTGACGCGGTCGAAAAGAATGTTGTGTGGAAGCAAAGAAGGAGACCGTTTTCCTCAGCCAGCCGTTCAAAGCCGGTTTTTGTTGTGAGAGCAGTTATCTACCAAAGAACCGCACGAGGCTCCAATACAATCACAACGTCTTCAACGAATGTCTGCGGGAAAATGCGGATCCGGCAGCACTCAAAGCAACTACCTGAAGAGGCACAGATTGTTCATTCAAATATTAGCTAGCACTAGTCGTACGGAGAAACCCATCACGCCGGCCAGGCGACTTCACAACTGCAGTGGGCGGTTGGCTATTGTCGCGCTCAGTCTTTGGCTGGCTGGCTGCAACAACCAGCGGCCGGCAACGTATGGGTTACCAGCTCCCGAGGTGACGGTCAGCAAACCGGAGCAGAAGGAGGTGGTGAATTGGAACGAGTTCACCGGCCGAACCGCAGCGGTCAAGCTGGTGAGTGTAACACCTCGGGTCAGCGGTTACATTGTCGACATACCCTTTAAGGAAGGCGACCTTGTCCACAAGGGAGATTTGCTCTTTCAAATCGATCCACGGCCCTATCAGGATGCTTACGACCAGGCGGTTGGCCAGTTGCAGCAAGCGCAAGCCAATCAACAACTGCAGGATGCGACATTCGAGCGCCAACAGCGTTTGCGAGAGACGGGGGTCATCGCGAAGGAAGATTACGATACGGCATTGTCAAACAAGAACCAGGCCGCGGCGCAGGTGGTCTCGGCGCAAGCGACCCGCAATTCGGCTCAACTCAATCTAGAATTTACTCACGTTACATCGCCGATCGATGGACGGGTCAGCCACCAGTTGGTGAATATTGGCAACCTGGTACAAGCTGATTCCACTCGACTCACCACCATCGTCAGCATCGATCCGATCTATGCTTACTTCAGCGTGGATGAGCTGGCTGCGCTGAGCTATCAGCGACTCATCCGGGAAGGGAAAGTTGCCAGTTCTCAGGATGGCAAGGTCCCGGTCTATCTGCAGTTACAGGATGAAACCGGCTTTCCTCATGAGGGAACCATCGATTTTTCGGATAACGCTTTCGATTCATCGACCGGTACGCTCCTCATCCGGGGCTCATTTCCAAACCCCGATGGTTTTTTAACGCCAGGAAACTTTGTCCGGGTGCGAGTGGCCTCGAGCCCCAAATATGACGCGCTCCTAGTGGCTGATCGCGCGATCGGCTCGGATCAGGACCAGAGCTTCGTGTACGTTGTGGATTCCAAGAATATCGCCCGGCTGCGTCACATCAAGACTGGACAGCTAGCCGAGGGATTGCGGGTAGTAAAATCGGGACTGCAACAGGATGATGTCGTGATTATCAATGGAATTATTAAGGTGCGGCCCGATAGCCCGGTAAAGCCGCAGCCGGGGGCGATGGAGCAATTCAGCTCGAACGACATTTCCATGCCGCTGATCAGCTCCCAATCGAGCGCATCCCATGCCGGCACGGAGCGTTAACAAGGCAACGCCTTAAGGCGAAACAATTAATGAAGTTATCTCATTTCTTTATCGATCGCCCGATTTTCGGAATCGTAATTTCGATTGTCACCGTACTGCTGGGGGCGATTGCTTATACCATCTTGCCAGTGGCGCAGTTTCCTGAGATCGCGCCACCGACGGTAGTAGTGCAGGCGCAGTATCCGGGTGCAGATCCGAAGACCTTGGCGGATACAGTGGCCGAGCCGATCGAGCAGCAGGTCAACGGGGTAGAAAACATGTTATACATGTCCTCCGTCTCAGCCATGGATGGCACCATGCAGCTGACGGTAACATTCAAGTTAGGGACCGATCCGAACATAGCGCAGGTACTGGTTCAGAATCGAGTTGCGATTGCCCAGCCGCAATTGCCGCTGCAGACCAGAAATATCGGTGTAACCACGCAAAAGCAGTCGCCGGATATTCTGATGGCGATCGGACTGACTTCTAAAAATAACACCTATACCCCGCTCTATCTCAGTAACTATGCTTACACCCAGATAGAGGATTCCCTTAAGCGAATCGACGGTGTGGGAAATGTCCTGGTTTGGGGCGCGCAGCCCTACAGCATGCGGGTATGGTTAAATCCGGACCTAATGTTTTCCCGTGGGCTAACTGTGGATGACGTGGTGAGCGCGGTTCAGGCACAAAACGTTCAAGTTGCCCCCGGAAGCATCGGAGCCGAGCCGGCACGGTCCAAGACGGAGTTTCAGTTTATTCTTAACACCAAGGGCCGTCTGATTACTCCGGAACAGTTTTCGAAGATCATTTTGAAACGAGGCGATAATGGGCAGTTGGTTTACTTGGGCGATGTCGCGAGGCTGGAACTGGGCGGACAGAACTACACCAGTACTACCTATCAGGATGGACTGCCAGCTGTCGCTATCGGGATCTTTCAGTTACCCGGGTCCAACGAGCTAAAAACCGCAGCACTGGTAAAAAAGCAGATCGCAGAAATGGCGAAGTCTTTTCCTCCGGGAATGGAATACAGCATCAACTATGACCCCACTCTCTTTACTCAACAGTCGATTGACGCAGTCTATGAGACGCTGCGGACCGCCATTGTCCTGGTCGTGATTGTGGTCATGCTATTTCTCCAGTCCTGGAGAATCGCTTTGATCCCGCTCATTGCGGTGCCCGTTTCGTTGATTGGAACCTTTGCGGTGATGGCTCTGATGGGGTTTTCCCTTAATTCACTTTCATTGTTCGGACTAATATTAGCGATCGGCATCGTGGTGGATGACGCGATCGTGGTGGTCGAGAACGTGCAACGATGGATTGAGCATGGCCTGGACCCGAAAGAGGCCACCAGGAAGGCAATGGATGAAGTGGGCGGAGCGGTGATCTCGATTGCGGTGGTGCTGACAGCCGTGTTCGTTCCGACCGCACTTGTCAGCGGCATCAGCGGCCAATTTTATCGGCAGTTCGCATTGACCATCGCGATCGCGACCTTAATTTCGGCATTTAACTCGCTCACCCTGAGCCCCGCCTTAGCCGCCCTCTTGATCAAACCAGGCCACGCGAAAAAGGATCTGCTTAGCCGGCTGATTGACACTTTGTTGGGTTGGTTTTTCCGCTTATTTAATCGAACGTTCGATCTGGGAATCGCCGGTTACGGAGCGGTGGTTCGCCGGCTGCTTCGGGTCAGCGGATTGGTGTTAGTGGTCTATATAGGACTTCTCGCTCTGACCGGGCTGATGTTCCAAAAGGTGCCGGGCGGTTTTATTCCAACCATGGATCAGGGGTACCTCGTCGTGTTCGCGCAGCTACCGGACGGAGCCTCGCTGCAACGGACCGACGACGTCCAACGACAGATTGCGGAGATCGGCAAGAATACCCCCGGGGTGGAGCGCACCTTCGCGATCGAAGGCTTATCGGTTCTGGATTCGACCACCAAGTCCAATGCATTGACTTCCTTTTTCCTTCTTAAACCATTTAGTGAACGAATCGGTCATCCGGAGCAATCGGCTACGGCGATCGGGGCGAAACTGCAGAACGCATTTTCCTCGATTCAAGATGCGTTTGTGATTGCGATCCAGCCTCCTTCGGTTCGAGGAATGGGGAATGCAGGTGGGTTCCAGCTCGAGATTGAGGATCACCGAAACGCCGGGTTGAGCGCGTTGCAGCAGGCGACCGACGCAGTCACCGCGGCGGCCAACGCGGAGCCTGGCTTAAGCAGTGTCTTTACTACCTATCGTTCCCGGGGACCTCAGCTCTTCCTCAATATCGACCGGGAAAAAGTCCAGACCTTGAATGTGCCGATCAGTTCCGTGTTTAATACCCTCCAGAGTTATCTTGGAAGCAACTACGTGGGCGACTTCAACTTCCTGGGGCGAACGTATCAGGTAAACTTGCAAGGTGACGCTGCCTTTCGGTCGGATCCTAATCAGATCCTAAGGATGTACACCCGCAATAACACCGGCGGAATGGTGCCATTGGGTAGTTTAATGGATGTTCAGCGGATCAATGGTCCGGATACGGTGGGCCATTATAACGTCTATCCCGCAGCCCTCATTCAAGGGGCGACATTGCCAGGAGTCAGTTCCGGCCAGGCAATTGAGAAAATGGAACGAATCTGTCGAGAGAATCTGCCCAGCCAGTTCTCGTTCGAGTGGACCCAATTGACCTATCAAGAAGTGACCGCTGGCAACACCGCGATTTTCATCTTTCCGCTTTGTGTCTTGTTTGTATTTCTGGCGTTGGCCGCTCAATACGAGAACTGGTCCTTGCCGCTGGCGGTTATCCTGATCGTTCCCATGTGCTTATTGTCGGCCATGGCTGGGGTTTATTTTCGCGGACAGGACAACAATATTTTCACCCAAATCGGATTCATTGTTCTCGTCGGGCTGGCCTGTAAAAATGCCATCTTGATCGTGGAGTTTGCCCGGCAGGAGATGCTGTCCGGCAAAGGGCGGATCGAGGCTGCAGCAGAAGCTTCTCGGTTGCGTTTGCGGCCAATCCTCATGACCTCGTTTGCTTTCATTCTTGGCGTGTTGCCGTTAGTGATCGCTAAAGGGGCCGGGGCCGAAATGGATCAGGCGTTGGGTACCGCGGTATTCGCTGGAATGATCGGGGTAACCTTTTTTGGAATCTTTTTTACCCCAGTATTTTTCTCTGTAATCGTGAAGATCTTTACCCGGGCGTCCAAGAAGAAGCAGCAAAGCTCAATCGAGCCTCCAGGACTGAAGGAAAACACAGTTCGTTGATCCGCGGGAAGCCGGTCGAATACTGTTCAGAGTTAGATTCGCTCAGGATTCGCCTGACGGGCAGACGCGTGGGAACCGCTCGGTCTATACTGAATGATAAAGGGCGCATGGTTGGAACAGCGATTACGGCCGCTCGGGCAAAAAACGGCGAATCGCTCCGATTTTGTCGTCTATTCCCTCGAACGTTGAAAGTGAGGCAAACTTGTTTCGCCGGCATTGGAAACATTGAATGCCAAGAAGGAGAGGGGTTACTATGATTTCCACACCTTCAAAATTGGTTGGTTGCTACCCTGAGATAGTGGCGACTGCGGATATAAACCTGGTCGCGGCTGCCACTGCGCTGATTCCTGCGTTGCGTTCGCGCAGTTCGGAAACGGATGCGCTAGCTCGCCTCCCAGACGCCACAATTGCTGACCTCGAGAAGGCGCACCTGTTCGACATGCTCGTTCCAAAGATATATGGCGGACTGCAATGCTCTCCGAGAACCTTCATGGACGTGGTGGTGGAACTGGGTCGAGGGGACGGTTCTGCGGCGTGGGCGCTCGCTATCGTCTCGGCCGGCACCTGGATGGCGGCAACGCTCTATCCAAAGCACGTCGTCGACGAAATATTTTCCGGTGAAAATTTCCGTACAGCGAGTGTGCTAGCCCCGCACAAGGTGAAGGCAAAACGTGTCGATGGTGGGGTTCTGATCGAGGAAGGATCGTGGAGTTTTAATAGCGGTGTTTACCACGCGCAGTGGGACATCTTGAACATTCCCATCTTTGACGAGTCCGGCCAATTCATCGATCGGGGTACCGCGTTGATTCCTATATCGCAGGTAAGGTTGTTGCACGACTGGGATACCATCGGCCTGCGAGGTAGCGGGAGCACCAGTGTTGCGGTAAAAGACGCGTTTGTCCCGAACGAACGCATTGCGCTGCTCAGCAAAACCCGGCAGGAAGATTACGCCTCCACTCATCTACGTGATGTGCCGCTCTACCGGCTTGCGTTGGTCCCTTTTTTTGCGACTAATCTCGTGTTTCCGGCCTTGGGGATCGCGAAGGCTGCCCTCGAACTGTTTTTAGAGAAAGCACCACATCGCGGCATCCCGTACACTTGGTATGAGAAGCAGGACGAAGCTGCGATCACGCACCTGCAAGCGGGAGAGGCATCAGCCAAAATCGACGCAGCAGAACTTATGCTCAGGCGCTCCGTCGACGTGCTCGAAGCGAGTGCGGCCAGCGGCACACGGATGGCGTTAGAGCAGCGTGCACGTATCCGCCGGGACGCTGGAGCTGCCAGTCAATTGATTTGGGAAGCGATGGATCTGCTGGCCGGGGCGTCGGGAGGTTCGTTCGCCTACACCAAGAATCCGATGAATCGTCTCTGGCGCGATGGGCGTGTCGCCGGCATGCATGGAGGTATAAATGCCAGCACCAACATGGAGCTTTTCGGCCGCATTCTATGTCAAAAGGAGCCCAACAGCCCAATGCTTTAATTGGCTTGGTAACGATGCGGCGTCGTCTCGAGCGCGCGTCTTTCCAAGAGTCGCGCCAGATAGGCTGTCTCTAGAAGCTTGAATTGCTCGGCCGCCGCCTGTCCCGATAAAGTGAGATCGGGCTCCAAATCGTCCTTGACGGTTTGTTTACAACTTATGATCGGCTTTCAGTATTTCGTCGGCGCGCTCGCCGATAATGACACAGGGAGCCATGGTATTGCCGCTGACTCATAGCTCCACGCGGGATCGCCCGCCTCTGACGCAAAGTAGTCCCAATCGTTCTTGTGCCCGCGCGACCAAGCCATCACATTGATGCTGGATCCACCACCCAGCACCTTGCCCTTATTCATTGGAATAGAGCGTCCGTTCAGATCCGGATTCGATTGAGCCTGGAAAGCCCAATCCCGATCGCTTCCAAGATTGGTGGGCCATCGGTCGGCCTCCATGACGCTGGGCACATCGTCGCTGCCGCCGGCTTCCAGCAGCAGTACGCTCACATCCGGATTTTCGGCCAGCCGGCGCGCTACCACCGAACCGGAGGAGCCCGAACCACAGATGATAAAATCGTAATGTGGCCTTAGTTCAGAGGTAAGTCTCGCTTGATTAACGTGTACACGCTGGGCGAAATCTGCCGCGTGGGTATTTGGTTCAAGGCCCGCTGTACTATTCGTATTGGTCTTAATAAATCTGCGTTGACTGATCCGATGGGTCTTTTTCAGTTTCGCAGAGCTCGATATGCAACCGGGCAACATGCCCTTGCTAAATCGTTAACCCCATCAGTCACAATTTCTGTGGGCTTGCTAACCGATTAATGGTCGCGTCTAAGGATTGAATTGTGCAACCTTTCAAGAATTTGTACGTTTAGGCCGCGAGCCCGAAGTAAATCTGCGTCTCTCCAAGAGTCGCGCCATATAGCCTGTCTCCAGAAGCTCGAATTGCTCGGCTGCCGCCTGTCCCGATAGAGTGAGATCGGGCTCCAAATCGTCGCCCATGCGCTCGATCTGCATAACGAACCATGACAGGATATGGAAAACTTCGAGGGTCGCTTCGGGTGTGGGCGCCTTTTCGATCTCGCCGGCAATCAGCCGCCGCGCTATGGAAGGATCGGCTATGAGTGGACGGCCAATGCCGACGAGGTCGAGTTCCTCTTCCGCCAGGGCTTCGACCATGCCACTCGCTGTTCTGAAGCCGCCAGTGACCATGACCGGCATGCGGGCGACAGCGCGGACGGCGCTCGCGAACTCGACGAAGTAAGCTTCCCGCTTGATGGTGCTTTCCGGTAGTCTGTCTTCGCCTTCGTCCTTGACAGCTATGCCGACGAGCTTGGGCTGTTCGAGCGAGCCTCCAGACAATTCCAGCAAATCAAGCGTAGAGTCATTCAACCTGTGAACCAGCTCGATGCATTCGGCGTTGGTGAAGCCGCCCTTTTGGAAATCGGAGGAGTTCAATTTGATGCCGATCGGAAAATCAGAACCTACAGCGTCGCGTACCGCGTCTATGATCGTGAGCAGAAACCGCGATCGGCTCTCCAATGGCCCTCCCCAGCGGTCAGTCCGACGATTGGAGAGCGGGCTGAGGAATTGCGAGATCAGATATCCGTGGGCGGCATGCAACTGGACTCCGGTGAAACCTGCGCGCTGAGCAAATTGCGCGGCGAAAGCGAACTGACGGATCGTGTGGTCGATGTCCGCTTCCGTCATCTCGCGGGGTTTGGCGAAGGAATAACCAAGACCGCGCGGTACGTCGATAGCCACTGAAGATGGTGAGAGCGGCGCGGGATTGATTGTGTCACTGACTTGGCGCCCGGTATGACTGAGCTGAGCCCAGAAGTGGCTTCCTCCGGCCTTCCCAGCAGCAGCCACAGCCGCTAAAGCGGGCAAATCGGCCTCATCGTCGAGCACGACATTGCTCGGCCGCTCCAAATGCCACCGGTCGACTTGAAAGTTGCCGCTGAATAGCAACCCTGCGCCAGAATTCGCCCAGCGCCGGTAGAGCGCTTCGAGCCGTGGCGTCGCATGATTGTCCGCGTCGGCGAGTCCCTCGCTCATGGCCGCTTTCGCCAGGCGGTTCGGTAAGGTTGTGCCGCCAGGAAGGTTCAGTGGGTTACCGAGAATAGTAGTTGTCATGTTAATCCTCCGTGATAGGTCGGTCGGGCAACATAAATACCGAACGATTTTCACATATCAAATGGTATTGTGATTCTTATCTGGATCGAAGCGCAGATTCTTGCCCGGCCCTCCCGGCGGCTCGGCCGGGCGCAAGGACGTGCTCCTTCCGACGGTGTGGAGTGCCATTCAATTTATTGATGCGGGTGATGGCGTGTTTCCGACACCGGGCCTCGCGGCTGAAGGCCATTCGAGCGCCCATTCGGTACTTGAGTGATATCGGTATCCAAATTACAAAAGTATCATGAACAAGCGGATCAGGCTCACCCGCGCAGAAAGCCACGCTCAGACTCGCGAGCGGTTGCTTGTCGCTGCGCGACAGGTTTTCGCCCGACATGGCTTTGGCGGCGCCTCCGTTGACATGATCGCCGAGGAAGCTGGCTACTCCAAAGGGGCCATCTACTCGAACTTCGAGACAAAAGAAGCGATCCTGGTCGAGTTGCTCGAGCGGTATGGCGAGGAGCAGATGGCCGACTTCAGGGCGATCATGCAACTCGACCCCGGAGCGACCCGCGACGCCTACAACAAGTGGCTTGATACGATGAACGCCGATATGGATTGGGATGTCATGAGCATGGAGCTTCAACTCCATGCACGTCGCAATCCGGAGTTTGCGGAGCGCTTCTACGCGCTGGAAGAGCGGCTCACCAATTTCTATGCCGACATCATCGCCGAGCTGTTTGCTCGGGCAGGACGCAAACCTCCTCTTGATGCGCGATCCCTTTCACTTGCGTTTCGCACGCTCGCTTGCGCCCTGAACTTGAAAATTCCACGGCCAATGCCCGGTCGCACCAACGAAGCCGGTCGTATAACTCACGAATTGATCGACCTGATGCTTGAGCCTGACAGCGTGAGGTCAGACTCTGCGCCGAGGAAGACGAAGGGCAAGGATCACTCAGCGTCGCCTACGAGAAAACGCGTGTGATAGATCGTTCCTGAACAAGCAAGGCCTCTCTTCCGCAGTATTCGCTCTCGCGGTATCGATGGGGGGGACGGCGACCGGTGAGAAAGGTCTAGCATGGATGACTGACAACCATGAGGTTGAGCAATCGCGAACATTGGTGTCCATTCGTGGTTTGATCAGAGAAGTTCGTATTTCCAAACCACGAATAGACACGAATGCACACGAATAAGATTGTCTCTATTCGCGACCATTAGTGTCCATTCGTGGTTGATCAGAGAGTTCGTATTTTCCAAACCACGAATAGACGCGAATGCACACGAATAAGATTGTCTTTATTCGCGACCATTGGTGTCCATTCGTGGTTGATCAGAGGCGTTCGTCTTTTCCAACCACGAATGAACGCGAATAGACACGAATAAGATGGTCTTTATTCGCGACCATTGGTGTCCATTCGTGGTTGATCAGAGAGTTCGTCTTTTCCAAACCACGAATGGACGCGAATACGCACGAATAAGATGGTCTTTATTCGCGACCATTGGTGTCCATTCGTGGTTGATCAGAGAGTTCGTATTTCCAAACCACGAATAGACACGAATGCACACGAATAAGATTGTCTCTATTCGCGACCATTAGTGTCCATTCGTGGTTGATCAGAGAGTTCGTATTTTCCAAACCACGAATAGACGCGAATGCACACGAATAAGATGGTCTTTATTCGCGTCCATTAGTGTCCATTCGTGGTTGATCAGAGGCGTTCGTCTTTTCCAAACCACGAATAGACGCGAATGCACACGAATAAGATGGTCTTTATTCGCGTCCATTAGTGTCCATTCGTGGTTGATCAGAGGCGTTCGTCTTTTCCAAACCACGAATGAACGCGAATAGACACGAATAAGATGGTCTTTATTCGCGACCATTGGTGTCCATTCGTGGTTGATCAGAGAGTTCGTCTTTTCCAAACCACGAATGGACGCGAATAGACACGAATAAGATGGTCTTTATTCGCGACCATTGGTGTCCATTCGTGGTTGATCAGAGGTTCGTATTCTCCAAAACCACGAATGAACGCGAATGCACACGAATAAGATTGGTTTTTATTCGCGGTTCCAGAGAAAATCTTCGCGAAAAAACGAGATTTGGAGTCTAATTAGTACAGACGAAACGAGCGGCTATTTTTGCCGTGGATGGGGACTAAGCTAGCGTGAGGAATGCAGCTCTGGGTGATCACGCGACTGCTATTACTGGTGGTACTGGCCAATGCTATGCCGGTGGTAGCAAAGAAGGTCTTGGGCAATCGATTCTCGCGTCCTCTTGACGGGGACGCCAGATGTCGCGATGGGCAGCCTTTGTTTGGCGCGTCGAAAACTATGCGGGGGATCCTCCTTTCGGTGTTGGCAACCGTAATTGGGGCGTACTTGTCGGGCCTGGGATGCAAAACCGGAGCAATGGTAGGAAGCACCGCTATGGCCGGCGATCTCTTTTCCAGCTTCTTAAAGCGCCGGATGAAGCTGCCGCCAAGCAGCAGAGCAATCGGGTTAGACCAAGTACCTGAGTCGCTGTTCCCGCTGCTTGCCTGTCGCCGGCCTTTTTCGCTGACGGCTTTTGACACAGTAGCCACTGTGATGGCCTTTTTTATTGGTGAGATACTGATCTCCCGAATTCTTTACAAGTTTCGTCTGCGCGACCGCCCATACTGATGGAACAGCTTCCCATGAACGAGGATCTCGTCTACGGGGCGTTATCGGCATTCTCAGCGGTTGCAGCGTTATTCCTGGAGAGGTGATGCAATGTAATTTCGGGCAGACAGTTGAGCCGTACGGCGACGATACAGGCTCCGACGCCGACGGAAGTGTAGCCGAGCATCTTGTGATATTTCCATGGTCCTGACGCCATATACCGCGGCAAGACCGAATCGAGCGTGATGGGAATCGATCCGGGCAAGCAGATTTGTCCGCCATGGGTATGGCCGCTCAGCAGCAGATTGAAGTCGGCATGGGCAGCCTGCCGATAAATCTCCGGGGTGTGCGACAGCAGGATTGAGAATTCGGTGTGCGGGATCGGTAAGGCTGCCTTTTCAATGTTGTCGACGCGATAATAATGCGCATCATCGATGCCGGCGAGATGGATTCGTTGGTCGCTGCGCACGATCGTTTCGCATTCGTTGAGTAGCATCCGAATTCCCATCTCCTCGAGTCCGGGAACCATGCTGATCGTGTCGTGGTTGCCTAACACCCCGTACACCGGTGCTTTGAGATGCGATCGCACTCGCGTCACTTCTTCAAGAGCCGCATCGAATGGGCCAAAGGTCTTACCGCGGTAATCACCGGTCAGAACACAAAGATCGTACGTCAATTCATCTAGCAGCTTTGCTAAACGACGCATTGCACCTTGACTCATGTCCGCATGCATGTCGCTGATGTGGAGGATAGTGAACCCGTCGAAACCGATCGGCAATTCTGTTAGTTGGACATGGTTGTGGCGTACTTGTATGCGTTCGGCATTGTCACACCCGTGCTGATACAACCCAACAAGCTTCAAGGAATTGCGAATCACTGAGTGGATCGAATACCAGTTCTCAAAGTGAAAGAAATTGATGCCACCGCCAAACACGCGTCGCTCATGATCCTTTTCAATTCCGAGCCGCTGGCTGGTATACACTCGCCCGAGGCGTTGCTCCAATTTTGCCAGAATGTCCTGCTTCATGGATGGCCGCTTGGTTGGCTTCCGCTTACTTAGTGCCAAATGTGGTCGGCCCAGTCTAAGCCTCCTGACCCACGGTTGTCACGGCGCCGGTTTTATCCTGTCCGAGGTACCTGATTGTCTTCACAGATTCACGTCGGACCACTGTGATCCGCCGCCATGGGGACTTTACGTGTTCGAGAAGTGGCCGCAATCGTCGGACTTTTATTCGGCTGGTTGGTGCTTCTTCTTTTGCACACGTGGGCGACACTCGCGATTTACTTCGACAATTATCATCATCCTTTCGCCAGAACTCTGCTTCCGATTGTTTATGTTCTCGTCTTGATCTCGCTCGCGGTCTTTATTCGGCGACGCATTTTTCGTCTGCTAGCCGTTTTCGTGGTCTTTATCTTGGTCACACTTTGGTGGATGTGCATCCAACCAACTGGGCGCGGTGATTATCTACCCCCCGTTGCGGTGCAAGCATATCCGGAGTTTCACGGGAATATATCGTAACTATCCACAACCTCCGCAATTTCGACTATCGAACTCGCGATGACTAGGTTATTGGTGACGAACGCGACGTGATTCGTGTCCGCACCACCCAAGTATTGCTGTGTCTCACGGAAAAAATTCACGTGCCTGAAATAGTGTAGCCGGATGCATAGAAACGCCGATAGCGCCGGGAAACGCCGAGTGAACGGGAACACCGACGACGCGGGGACCTCATCTTCGGTAGCGGTCCGGCGGCTGCCCATAAGCATTAACTGAAGGTGGCGGTCTGGCGACCGCGCAGGTAGGGCGCGTCTCTTCGAGACCGCAGGATAGCACAGCACTATTTCCAGACAGTTTGGCAACGGAAACGCAGCGCGATCTCCCGGACTGATTCCTCGCTGCAATAGAGAAGTGGCCAGGCACTGCGTTAGCCGGGAAAGGTCGGCATAGGTGTAGCTCCTGTTTTGAAAGATTAAAGCGACGTTAAGCGGAAACTGGGCACTGGTGTTATCCAGGAGGAGGTTCATCATCGTCACGGCCTTCGACACAGCGAAAGGTGTAGTATGCACGTGCTGCGAAATAAAGAACGGATCCACAAAACCGATCCTAGAAACCAAAATCTTTCAGCGAAAAGGCCAGACCTACTCCTGGCGTGAACTGCTAATTTACGCCAGAATTGTCGCAAAATGCGCGCGAAACACCGGAAGCCGACCATTCTACTAGCGTTAACTTCTACCCACCATGGTTTCTATCATGGCGCTGCGCGGTATGCTGCGGAACATGATTGGCACGTTGTGGCTGATATGATCTATGACGCCACTATACCGGTTGGCTGGAAAGGCGATGGAATTCTCTCCTTTGTCGGGCATTGGGAAGAATTGGCGAAGTTCGTGGTCTCGGCCCATCTTCCAGTCGTCGAGATTTCGTCGGTACGAAAGGATCTCGGAATTCCGTGTGTGATGGAGGACAATGAGGCCATCGGCCGTCTCGGTGCCGAGCATTTGCTCGAAAGAAATCTCAAGACTTTCGTTTGGGCGCCATTCTGGGATGACACGGTAAATGAGGAACGATTCCAGGGATTTGCCAATGCCATCCGCTCGGCCGGGTTCGAATGTGTCCGGCTGCTCCCGGTAAATGCGCGCCGGAGCGCTCGCTTGAGCTGGCACATGGACCGGACACTACGTCGCAGATGGGTTATCCACACGATCCGGTCGCTGCGCTATCCGCTAGGTATTTTTTGCTATAACGATTGCGTTGCGGCAGACATCGTGGATGCCTGTATCGAAAGCGGAATTC